>ERZ1370068.1279-contig-11170_pt1 | contig 85216 bp, 111 predicted proteins | sample MGYA00561227_ERZ1370068 | MGnify/ENA primary metagenome ERZ1370068 (study PRJEB38410, sample SAMEA6850437) | metagenome | study: Metagenomic assessment of the ecological functions of the soil: analysis of the soil microbiota associated with the...
TTATGTATACTGTTGGTCAGTGCAAAGGCGATCAACATACTGCAGGTTCGGCGATTGGATCACTTCGGGATCTCGGTGAAACTTATCTCCTCGGCCTGAAATCGCTGGCCTGGTCGTGTCGGCGAGCAGCACGGCGTCGCAGCTTGACACGGAGATATACCGCTGAGAGAGAGGTTTCTGAGACACGAATATCCCAGTGGGAGTCATTACAACTGCACATCTGAGCGGTGCTCGTGCCAGCCCATGAATCTGGCAACGGAGATGGGATCACGACGAAACAAGAGATCCAAATGACTGCTGAAGCCGCCGCGGCGCTGAAGACGCAGAGCAGCAGCGAAGCCTCAACCCCAAGTCCAGGCGACAAGATGAGGTTCACTGAGTTCCCGGACATGAGAAAACGATGGGACGAAGGAGAACGACACCTGGGCGAAGAAGAATGGCAGGTTCAACACTGCCTCCATATCAGCGAATAATGAACAGAACAAAGGCAAACAGCAGCGTCTGACGATATTCAAGAAAACATCGCAAAGCCAAACGAGCGCGGCAGCAAAGGCGGTATTCCCGGTGAATAGTTGTCGCGCGCGTTGCTGTAACGCTGAGAAGGAAGGACTGGCTAGCCGCGCCAAGGAGGCCTCGATGGTTCGGTCTCAACAGTGGCATCGATGCGCGCCACGGAAATATGATTTATGATGAACTTTGCACACGAAATGATCGGTAACGAACGGTGTCGTTAAGACCGCCTCCAGGCGCAGCGCCAGTCGGACAGCTCGATCGGCGTGAGGCGAGCGCGGCGCCTGGGGCTACTGGTGGTTAGAAAGCGAGACCCAGAAAATTGCCAACGAGGCGACATCGCGGTGCGACGAAAGCCTCAAAGGAGAGCACTGATCGCATCTAGCACCAGAACCAGTTCATCACACACACAGTGAGCACGCAGACTCAAACACATAGCTGAGAATGGCTGCCGCAAAGGAAGACGTTGAGTCAGTGGCAGATCAACTGACAAGACCGATTACCACGAGTTGGTGTAAAATACGCACAGCTTGCCAGCAGTCAGAGTTCTCGCTGAGCTGGCGTTGGCTCTCGAAGACATCAGCAGGCCCAAGCTGAGGGTTGTCAGGCCGAAGATTGCCATCGTGCCTCTCCTCCCAGTTTCCTCGACTCTCATTCCGTGCTGGGCCAAGAACACTGCAACTAGAATTTAAAGTGTCTTCCATTTCTTTGACAGCGATTTGCTCTTCATGGCTGCTGCTCTTGCTCTCGCTATAAATTGTTTCTGGTTGTTAGATCGTCGCCAGGCCAGCTTTCGGCGGTGGCAAGAAAGGTCATTCAAACACATCTTTCCTTGCTGTTTGGAGACCTACAAGAAAGATTTGAAAGTAAGAATCCAGTGGTATTACAGCTCAATACAACAAAGCAAACTGAACACAAACACTTATCTTCAAGAGACAGTTGCTGAGGCGGATATCTTTGGGGTGAGTGGGGCTCAGATGCCCAACACTGAAGCCGATGGCTGTGCTTACATCTGCCGAAAGATCACATGCATATCTCTGGTGATCGGAAGCCTCTCGACTACTTATCCTGATTTCGCGGCCGGCTTGCTTACGTGGAACAAAACTACTTCCAGCTATCGCTACCAGCCGGCGCCCATCGGATCGACTTGACAAATGCCAGATGCTCACGGTCGTTACCATGCCTGTCGCGAAGCGCACGACTCACTTACCCAGGCCTACGGATAAAGGTTGGCCTGCCGCTGGCCCGGCGCTAATATGGGGAATCACGAACGGAGTTTCCGAGCGCCGTCGTCAGCGGCGCGCGTAGTCATCGATTCTCGGTTTATCGGCCATCGCCGCGATCGAGCCCGCCATCCTTCATTAATCTTCGGTGCCAACCCGCAGTGACGGCATCGCTGTCGAACGAGACGCCTCGTCATTTACCAGCGAGGCCGACAGATGGCTGCCGGAGACGCCGATCTGGCGATTCTCGACTCAGTCGAAAGACCAACCCTCAGATGGAGGACGACCTCGAAACGACGACCCGGCCGCGATGCCGTGAATTTCCGTTTACGATCATATCATACCGACATCGCGCCATGACGCTCAGGAGCATTTACGCGTCAAGAGCAGGCAGCGACGCAGCGAAAACTTATCGAAGTTAAAGGCTGGCTGCGTCATCAGATATGCCAGCGATAGCGCGTCGCCGGCGCTTTGGTTTGTGTCTGAGCGTTAACTGGAAGACTTTGAATGGAGACTCGCCAGGTACCATTCAGCGGGGAAAGTCATGATTACGGCCTGCCAAAGACGGATGCAGCAACGCTGAAACACTGTCGCCCACCGACAGAGTCGACGCACCATGTTGCCCTCCCATAATGTTCTTCATTGTCGATCGGCGGCGTTGGAGTCACGGCATTCTCTGCATTCTACATCACCATCTCATTCGGTAGCAAGCGTGCTCTGATCACTTATGGAAACAATCTGACGACTTCCTGAATAGACGCTATGAGCTCTGGTTTCAGAAGGCTGGCGCTGTGCTCGCCAGAGGTCAATGCTACGACTTCGCGGAAACTTTTGCCCAAATGCCACTTCCACTGGCTTATACTGGTGCCCGGGCTCAGCGGTGATGGTCAACCTATTATTGATGCGCTGGTCTGACACGATTTATTCTTCATGGAAGGTCTGACAGGTGTTGCCCTCGTGCAACGTTACATTCTCCTTTATCTGCGCCAATACGGTGGTCCGCCTCTGGCCCATGATCTCTCCATGGAGATTATTTAAAAACATGCCACGGTTTCGAAGTTGCCTCGCCGCATCACTCGTTTTGGCTTCGTCGCCGGTCTTTGCTGACGTTCATTCGCGCCATCGACGCTGATGCTGAATTACAAAACTTCTCCCGGTAATCACAGCGTATCTCCGGATCACCGTAGGGACGGATCGGGCGCGGTTCAGGTCGCCTGGGTAGTCCTAATCACTTCTCGCTGCTCGCCGCTGCGTCTCGGTCCGCCGAGTATGCAGAAAGCGCAACGGTCCGTCGCAGCGGCTCAAGGAAAAAGGGCTTCTAAGTTTCCAGCCGCCATACGGCGTCACCTGCCGCCGCATTACCGGATTCTGCCGTTGAACATTTGCTAAAGCGCGGAGCTGATCGCTGCGCCCATTGTCTACACTTTGTATTTCTCGCGGAGATAGAGCCACCCTCACTCATCGTTAAATCACTTTGATATACACGTAGTTACCGCAGGTCCACATTGCCGGCGTGTTGTCGCCGTTGCGCAAAGCCACTGGCAGTAGTAGAAATCTCGCTCGACGCCATCGTTACTTCTTGCCGCCTGCGGGTGTTGGCTGCCGATTGTATTCACGATATCTGCGATCGCACCTCAAGACGTTTGGCGAAGATCACTTTCCCTGATTACTGGCGGCTGGTATGGCCTCATTGATTCAGACGATGCGGAGTTCTCGACATCATAGCCGTGAGCCGCGCATCGAATCCAGGCCCATCTCTTACGGATCTACATCTACGCAGAGCCCATTGTGACGGGGCGCGTGTCGCTTATAAATGTTGCGTACTTGTTTCCTCGACTCCATACTCTCAATCGTTTGCGGTATCGCGGGCACCGCCAGGATCTATGATGCAGCTCGCGGAAAGTGAGCTTGATTTGCTATCGGGCAACCATATATAATGTATCGCCGTGACGTCAACTCGTGGGTGAGCTACCTTCTCGACTATGGCCAGCAAGACATGCCGTCAGATCATCTGCCGGCTTTGCATCTTCACCGTTCTTCTGAAACCTGATGAATTATAGCCGCCGCAAGGATCATCCGCGTCCAACTACGCACTTCCGGTTCACATACCAAGTACTTCATTTGCGCGGCGGCGCGAGCCGACGAACAGCTCGCGGAAACGCTTGCTATGTCGATCTCCAAGAACAGAGAATGAATGATAACACAGCCGCCTTACCGCACGCCAGAGCCCAGCCCAGGCCCCAGCCGCCGATTTGTTACCGCTGGACGCCGCTGTTTGGTCGACAGCTGCAAGCATTGAGTCCCCGCAGACCGCCAACACTACACACCAGCGCTCATCATTGAGGACGTCGCCCAAGAAGGTAATGTCGCGATTGAATTAAGAGCGCCAACGAGCTTGTCGCCGCGCCCGGGTAGCTTCCGAAGAGGGGCGCAGAGCAATTATTGAGTGAACAGACCGACGATCACTTCGATCTCATCACACATGGGACTCTAGCGTCTGTCTCTGAGTTACGGGACTGAAGTTGCCCGCAGTTACCTTCTTCGATACGCAGTTTCGCGTAACAGGAATCCTTCTGAGATTACTGGCGGAGCGAACCTCAAAATTTCCATGCGGTCAATCTCGAAGGCAACGCACTCTTTTTCACTTCCGGCCGTCGCCGTGATTTTGTTGGTCGACGATAGTGCGCGATTAACGGCCATAGCCTCTTCGCACGCAGCATCGCTGACTGCATCTAACGAGGGAATCGAATCTCCAACTCTCAGCCTGGTTAGAATTGACGAAATGGTTAAGTTTACTGACGGGTCGCGGTTTTCCTCGAATGATCTCGGCGCCTTTTCTGAAGTGTTCGGCGATACTTCGATGTCGTCGCACTAGTCTAATGGTGTACTACCTGCTCCTGACGTTGATTAGATGGCGCACCGTCGATCTTCATGTTGCACCATAACCTGCTGTCTTCTTTCTTTATCGCCGGTTACCTCAAAAATCTCATAGAACTTAATCGATTCAGACATCCCGGCAGTAAACCGCCACATGTTCCGAGTTGATAGCGCATTACTTTTCCTCGTCTTGTTTCGGGCCTGATAAAACATCGCGCTTATTCAGCTCTGTCCGTTCATTCTCTGTCATGGACTGCGTTATTGCCGTCCGGGTCTCAGAAATACAAATGTTCAAAGAACTCACCATTGACCTCGCCTGTTTCGAGAGTTCACGCAGGTCACCGCCGTACCTCGAAGCTGCTGGAGCGATTTGTCAGGTGCCTGCTCCAGAGACGCACTTCATCGGTAATTTTCGCCAAGATATGAGTCAAACGCCACTGAGAAAACCATACGCGGTAAATTTTGACATTTTCATCCAGAAGCTCGTTAACTTCGCGAAACGTTGCCGGAAAGAGGAACGGGGCACCCGGGTCTCGACCACATGATGTCTTCCAGGCTGCACGCATTTCCTAACGTCGTCATTATTTATTCTTCCAAGATCTGGTAGCCACGACAATCTCACGATCCGCTTGGCCTACTGCTGCTTCGTAAACCAGCCCGTCCAGTCGTTACTGACATAAGTCATGCGTCATAAGAGCCTAAATGGCAGCAACGGAGGAATATCGAGAATTCGCAGAAATGTTCGGCAATGCAGCTCAGCTACACGCCAAGCCGTTCTAGCGTTGCCTGGCAGGCGAAAAGGGCGGTACCATGAGGCTAGCGAGGTTCACGGCGCAGTTCATACACGGGATCGCAGATTTGTGCCGCTACTCCTCACGTTGAGCGAGTGGGAAAATCGATCTCCTCCTTATACTGTTATCTATTTACGCCGACATAGACGCGGTCAACAGCTGGAGCCGCGGATTCAGCTGGTCAACGAGTTCATCTACGGCGAATGATAAGAATGGCATCCAGTGGAAATTCTTCAGCGCGGCAAAGAGGATGCTCGTTATGACGGCAGCAGCTTTGTCCACCCAAAGACAGGTACCTGTCGAACGGGCACGCACATTAACGGCAACAGTCCGGAAAGAAATGCTCGATCAATATCGGCTTGGTAAAAAGTGTTCGAAGGATGAGATCCATCGTGCGTGGAAGTACTTCGGCCTCTCTGGCAGCGGCTGGGATCTCGCCAGGCGCGGCACCAGCGCAACACTGGCGATGAATGATGGTTCGCGCAATACCATTGAGCGGTGGCGCTGATTTTCGATGCCGGCGATGAAGGCATCCGGTGACACCCGCCAGCCATGCCTGACATCGGCTGTCATGGTTACCGGTTTGCGGGCTGGTCTATCGACGAAGGCGAAGATTCACGTCAGCGACGCCAGATCGCTGCTCCCGGCGCCATCGCATCAGCGTCATTGATGAAAAATTGAAGGAAGTCTCATGATGGGGTGACCTGCGATCGTCTATCGTTATTAATACTGATCAACCGTTTGACGATGCCGTCGTTATTCATCAACGACGTATTACCAAGGGTCTTCTTACTCACCAAGCACACCAGTCGCAAAGCTCGATATCTGGCGCCGTTACGCGTGTTGACCGTTATCTGACGGCGGACCAAGATAAATCACAGTGTCCGACCGACGATCCCGACTGACTGCCGTTCTGATACATTGTTCAGCGACGGGATTCTGGCGGCGTTGTGACGAATTGCCGGCACAATGCCGCAAAGTTATCAGAGTAACGACACGAATATTGTCGTTCAGCTAAACGCTTGCGTCGACGCTGGCAACGATTCACGAGCGCGATGAATGCGTTAGAGAAGCTCTAAATAAGCGCAGTCGTTTCTGGTGGTCAGATCACGGCATTTCACGGGGAACATAAAGCCTGACAGCCCACATGCGCCGATAAGATTTCCGCATCGACACGTGAAAGTCAGACTGAAGGCCGCGGTTGCCGATAGCGGCGGCTGATCTCGTGCTGACGGGACTGGTCGCGTGACGATGCTTCGGCGTCGGGTATTGCGTCAGCCGGCGATTCCATGCTGGTCGCCGTCGTGGCGTACGAAGCGCGCGAATTACAGCCAAAGCGCAGAGCTGGTGATGTCGAGTGTCGAGCGACGTCGTGTTCAGACGGCATCCAACCTCTACTCGTCCTCCGCACGCAGTTTCGGCACCCGCGGGCCCTCCTTCAGCGGTGCGGATCTGCCGCAGAATATTTGTCGATGAAACACGAGTCGCCGGTGACTCGCGTTCGAGCGCACACAATAAGTGCGGCTACGCCAGAAAGTGCCGTTCTGGTGAACATTTCGTCGACTTCAAACAGCTTCCAGCCGATTACGGTCAGTACTCGCAGCAGAATGATATCGACGCAGCTGGAATGCCGCCGGATTTTGTCGCGGCGATGCAACTGACTTTAATAACGACGATCCTGCATACTTTGTCGCACTGCCGGCGGCATGGCAAATATTCGCGCGCTCACGGCGCTATCTCACCGGAATGGAAGGACGCTCGGGATGAACGCATTACCGCGAATAGAGTTTCAGACGGCGCAGCGACGGTAACCCGGTCACTGAGCCTGATGGTGGCGATACGCTCAATAATGCCCCAGATGAAATGTTGTCGCCGGCAAGCGCCGCATATGTCGGTTCTTCGATTTGCCATCGGCCAAACAGCAGTTGCAGTCGATCGCGATAGACGCGAATAGTATTTCATTCGCAGTTAGTAAGTGCTCGAAATCACTCGGAATAAAGTGCATGTCATCTCGGCAGTGGCAGAAACGCCGACCAGGACGGTCACGGCGACAAGAAATCATTTCATTTGCAATGGCCGAGATCCAGCTCCGGCCGTGGTGACGCCCGGATGCCGTCACCGCAGGCGGCAGGTGGCAGCTCGGGGAAGCGTGAGCCGAAATTTACAGTTGCCTGCGGCATCCAGGCGTTATTCAGCACTTCGAGAGATTCCAAGCGACATCGCCATCACAAAGACTGAATGATGAATCTTTTCAGGTGAAGCTCATATCGGCGTGGTCGGCGACCTTGAAATAAACTCGCCTCCGCGCGGACAAAGCTCAAACTGCCGAGTCCACCCGATTTACATCTTAAGGCAGGATGACCAGAGCGGCAGCTGCTAATGAGAGAGGCCCAGGCTCAAAGAGTCTCGCAGCTGAATTGAAAGCTCCGAAGACATTTCCCCGAGCGTACTGGTTTTATTCGCTCACGTGCCTCCCGGCTGAAATCACGAGACGAAAAAGACAAAGCGTGTCGTTGCACTCATGTATCTCCCCGCTTCCCGGCATATGATCATTACGTTATGGAATGGAAGCAGCCAATGTCTTGATTCCAACCGGCAGTCGTCACGGTTCAAAAAACAGTTTAACAGTTTTTAGTGATTAAATTTGAGGTGATACTTAGCAGCCGATAACCGGCAATATCGGCGCCCGGTTCTTATGCCCAATCAATAGTCAAACTTGATAGTTTCGAGAATCCGAAGATCCATATGAATTCGTTTGGCCAAGACGACGATCCAGCCGATTTCAGTTGCGCCTGGAGAAGCCGGACTTCCTCTGCCGGGATTGCCGCGGCGTTCATTTGGTCTGTCTGATTCAACGGCTGGAGCAGGCCTGATGGCGTCGAAGCCGTTCTTCAGACGCATATTGACCGGCGATTCTGAGCCCGACGCCGAACTCACCATCGCCGACCGTCTCCTGACCATCGGTCCCGATCGGAAAATCCAGTGGCGCGATCCTCGCTCCGCCATCCACGACTTTAACTCCAATTGTCCAGCACCCCGTCAATCGACCTATCTGGCTGGTGTTTATCCGCCGCGCTTGTTTCGCCAGTTTGCATCGCCACGATTGCCGAGATTCGCTTGCTACCTTCGCCTGCGCATTCTGATAAATCGGCGCAGTGCCGATATTGTTCCTAAAGCCTTCTGGATCGCCGTTACGTGTTGCAACGACTTCTGATTTGCTCGAAATTTTTAGTTTGAGACAGCGCTCAGGCGGGCCTCCCACACATTGGCGCGTCGATTACTCACTTCATGCCTAACCTCGCGACCGAGACCATTGTCTGCTTACAGTCGCACAGGCCGACAAAGCAAAACCATAGATAGCGAACTTAGCCATGATATCTTCCTCGTATATTTGCATCCGGCGTCAGTTGTTAAAAAGCCAGCAACAGAAAGACTCGAAAATTGCCTTGCTGGCCGGTGGCTGTCGAGCTCTGCCAACGAAGACAGGACTTGCAGCAGACGACACTAAGCCTGTCTCAGGTCAGATGCTGGTGCTTTGAGAAATATACATATGCTGTCCTGACTCCAAAAGGTTTATTATCCAATTATTCTGACAGCCTGCAATAGGTTCTTGCCGCACCGTATAATGACTAGTTGTCAACAAAGGTCCAAGTCCCATGCTCGTGGCCTCTCTGCTTGATCTCCCGCTGAGAGGACACCTAAACAAAGTCTCTGCCGAAGTTGTCGGCTCATTATTTCAGCTGACCATCTGCTCAGCACTGAATCAGTATTGGCAGGGCAATGGTTAGGGGCATGGTACGAACTGATTCTGATTATTGATGTAGACTCAGCGCGGAACAGATCGGCCGATAGATTGGGAGAGGTATCGCCCGGGTTGGGCCTGCCAAATGACCCAAATCATTTTCAGTGTCGTATACGGCAAAGCCGCTATACGCAGATCTTTTGCGCTCATTACAGCATCCGCCTCACAATCCTCAGTTCCTGAATTGTCTTCGAAGGCCCGGGATGCTTCTGTAATTGTTCAAAGAAGACCTGAATACCAGCGATGCCGGATATTACGCCATCAGCAACGCTACCGAGCCTCTGCTTGCCTATCGCGCAGACTGTCTGATGAACGTCCTGAAATCTTGCCGCCACGTCGCGTTAGTAGTGCCTCGGATGGCCGCGCTTGACCCGCGCTTGATACGACGAGCAAAGGTACGGCACTAACGCGTACTGAGAGCATCGAGATACGGAGATTCGGACGCGATCCGTTTTGAGACGAGATTCGTCTCAAAGGTTCCCAGCGGATCTGCAGAGACTCTTCTATTTCAAACATCACAGTCTCAAGTGGTCAAATTTTGCTGCCTGTGTTCTGATCATTGAATCCTCTCCGGGTAAGTGACCTTACTGAAATGTCGTCATTTACTGAAGCTGAAAGTTTATAGGCGAGCAAGATAGGAGTGTCACCGCTGATGAGTCGCTTATGTCGTATCTTGCTTGCTCCGGGCCGGAAAACTCGATCCCGGCGCCCGGCCTTGAATGAGTGCTAGCCTGGCCTCGTGGTTGAGACACCGCATCGTCTGCTCCTCTCGACCCGCGGTCTCCAGGATCGTTCCCGAAAGCTGATACGGCGCGAATATCTCACCGTCGAGAGAAAAAGCGGTTGGGAGCTAAAGTTTGAGATTGTTCAGACTCAGCTATAAAACTCCAGCCGTATAACCAGTACGTTTCGTCCCAAGCGAGCAAACCGTCTTCATATTACTGCCCGCGGAGCAAACGATGAATGGAAATTCCAGCAGTCTCGGCAGAGTTTCGTCTGTTGTACGGCGCCGTCCAAGCTTCCCTTGCGAGCTCTCTTTGCCGCCTTTAGCCGCAGGTTCATCCCCGATACCTTAGTACTGGTGGCAGTAGACATCATCCCACAGTCCAGTGATCGATTAATCTGCTTACCGTCCATGAACGTCACAGCGTCGAGCCGATCTGCGCCTGCAGCCCGGGCTTCGAAACAGGTAAATCGCCAGCCTGCGGAGAAGGCCGGAATTCAGACGAGTCTTCCCTGGTCGATTCGTCGGCGCGAAATGTTCCGCCTGATCCACGCAGCACAACACGGCGATCACGGAGCTTGCCTCTTTCTTCGTCACAGTTTTTCTTCACGATGGCGGAGTTAGTTGAACTCGTTCTTTTGCCTCGAATCGATTGATACCGACTTCAGAAGTGGACAATGTTTTTCGAAAGTGTCTCCGTTGATCTCGAAGATAATAAAACACTGACGAAGACGGGTCGTCAGACATGGTGAGCGTCAGTCCGACACGTCTCACAGCGGTCACTATTATACGCCCACCGATACCTTTCGTCTCAACGCTGTTGCGGCGAAAGAAAACAGTCTTTGAGTTTCGGTTGATCAGCGAGTTCAGGTTCAGAGCCAGAACAACAATCTGCAGCGCTGGAACACGACCATTTTCGACGCAATATGCCGCAAACACGAAAAATTTATCCGGGTTTCTGTGGGCGATGAAATGTTAGATCTTGGCCCAGCCATCCAGTTCAAAGTATTTTTAGCAGAAAGACACGGTACGCATAGCTCGCCGACTTCCGTCGCCCATGCTTCGTTAAATCGTTTTCCCAGAGATGGTTTCGTTCTACAACCGGTGGTTCGGGGATCGACTTTACTTCTTTTTCGCTTGCGTACTCGATGATGAGTAATGAAATCAATGTATTCAGCGGGCGCCGTCTCAGCGAGTTATCGAAGAACGGAATCATCATCATACTGAAATTTCAACGGTCGGCGCCTGATGTCACGCTGCGCCGGACGATGTCGTTGTCGCGAACTGAAGCCGACACAAACAAGATCGCGACGGTTCGTGCCGCCAGCGATCGTTTCGTCGATGACCAAACAAAGCCTGCTCAGTCCGCGCAATCAGGCGGCACAATCGGGATTCCAGTCTGTAGAGCTGAGCGCCTAGAACAATGAAATCAAGATCGTGCTACTACAAATGAATGTGCCGGGTGGTAACGGCGTGCGGAATAAGACGACAATGAAGGCGTGAACAGCGACTTCATCGTCGACCGCGTCGCCAGAAATCTGTAACCACGATTACGCTGATCGCTTCGAGGCGGGAAACGTCCGTTTTCATTCGTCTGCGGCACAGAGAACAGCTAGTTGATTTCCATAAGAGAGAAATAGATGCCGATGCCGAGCGAGAGATCGTCATTGTTACTCGGCCTGCCGGTTGGCGTTCGACATTGTTGAATGGCGACTCCCGCGAGAGTTTAAAAAGGAAGGCAAGACGTTGAGTTCTGGTCGTCGACTGAGAAGAAACGTACGCAATCTCATGGAGCCATGCGAGAGGTCACAGCCGCCGGATCGCGCCCCAGGAACAATACATCGGTACGGGCACCCATGAGTCGTCTAAGACGGAATGGTCGAGCTGCCGGCGCCGAATTTGATCTCTGTCTGACGTTATGAAGAAGGCGGGGTTATTATCTGGGCACGTTAAGATTTCCATTCTTTCACAAAGCCGATACCGCTGCCAGGCGTAACGCTCTGCGAGCATCGGAGCTCTTTCCGGACGCGAGTTCATTGTCCTAAGCGGAAGGGCTAGCGTGGGATTATCCAGAATCAACACCAGGCACTGGTCTCTCTCCGGGGACGTTGCGAGAGGGTTGCACTGCGCAGCAGTGATCTTTTTGCCAGTCGAGACAACCGCGATTCCAAGTGCATTTGTTGTTCCCAGAGGAAAGAGTCAAATGCCAACTGCCGATCGTTATCCCCGCGTTCCGAGCGATCGGGCATCAAGAATCTGCCACACCCCACGCAACCAGCGTTTGTTAATTGGCCGTTGGGGAAAGAGGGCAATGCGAAGCTGATGCACCATCGACCGCTGATGATCAAAGCGGCGCCAGAGTTAACGTTAAGGCAGTTGTTGTCACCGGGTGATGACCATCCGAAATATAATCCCCGCTAAACGAGCAAACTCCGCAAGGGGGGCGGTCGCTCCGGCATCTTCCGAGGCTACCCCAGCCATTCGTCTCGCGGTCGGATTTTCGACGGTTGCCTACCATCGCCGCCTGCCCACGTCAATAAACCCGTCTACCTGCTTGTCGGCAATCTTAAAACCAATACCCGGCGACGCCAGATGCCTGCGTCGGTATTGGCGTTATGAAATCCCCGCTAGACTTCCACTTGTTCACGCCGCTTGCGCGTTGATTCTCAATTCTGACCAGAGCAAAATCCCGATTTACGCAGCTTCCAGCAAGATGCCCTGATCGATAGCGCTTGTGGAAACGCTGGTCGCCAGATTTGCCAGACAAAGGACTGGGCGATTCGCACCCTCGCGCCTTCCCAGTTCAGCCGCCGATTGAATGTCCATGTTTCAGCCTCCAGATTATAGATGCCCGGCGCTTAAACCGACGTTACTCGTCGGTCTTCGAGTACGGTCTGAAAAATATACGGGCAGCTGAAAACACTTATCAGAAACACATCCATGACAGAGGCGATATCACGGCCATACTCATCAGCTGATGCCAAAGGTTAAGCGGCGGGATGAACAGGCTCCGCGCTTTCAGCCTTCGTCCACCAGAATACAGATCACTTCGCAGAGTATTTCGCTCAGACGGTGATTTCATATCTGAACAATTCTCCAGATGATAAAGGCGCGCCCCAAGCCGTACTACTTCGCGAACGTCTTCAACTTCCGTACCCGTCGATAGCCGGTATTCTGACGCGCCGGAAGCAGGTCTTCTGAAACGCCGTTGCGCTTCACCGATCATCCGCGACATACAGCCCTCTCACCCCGATACCTTGACTGCAGCCGTCCGCTCCAAGTTCAAGTACCCAGTCTATCCGATAATCCAGAAGAAATTCGAATCGTTCTCCGTCCTCCTCCTGTCGCTCTTTACTTCTGTTGCGCCGATTGGCAGCGGGAATACTGGCTGTCGACTCCTTATCTTCTAATCCGCAGCCGTGAAACCATCGCGCTATGAGGCGTCCAGAGAAGAGCCAGAGTGAAGCTTCGGCACACGGGCATCCGCAACAGGGCGACGAATGAGTTGGATCGCGATCCCATGCTGGCTCACTTTCCGCCGCTATCGGGCTGGCTTATGGCCACGAAGATGAGACGCACGGCTATGTCAGTTATCGCGGAAAGCATAGGCCCAGCTTGAGCGCTTGGAAACATCTTTATTTACGAAAATGAGACTAAGAAACACTGCTTCCCCACGCCTCAGTTCGCGATTGGTTTTATGACATGGCAGCCATACGTCGGCCCCGCGGCGAGCGCCGGAATCCCGCACTTGGTGCAGCGATTTGTCGGTATCGATTCAGATTCTCGGTTCTCAAAAGATCTACTTCTCTCCAGGATTATCCGCCGAATTTGAGTTCGCCCAAACCAAGCTACTCACCAGGTTGCGTGGCTGCGGCGGACGAATGAGTACCCCTGCCAGCGACGCCGCCCATCGCCGCAGACATTTATCGTCTTCCTTCCGCTCGAGCGGCTTAAATCGACTTCACTTCGATCTGACCGCATCTCGGCAAAGCCGTAGTCCGCCCAGTTTTCGATGTTTGTCATAAATCCTCCATCGAAAGTGTCTGTAGCTCGCGAGCAGAAAAATTGGCAATGATCGTACTTCGCTCACCTTCTGCCAATCTAACGCGATACTAATTCGCGGGATAGTCGCAAAGGATTTTTTCAACCTCTTCATAAGAGGCCTTATGAAATCATCGGTATGAGGCCAGGCTGGTCAACTTCCCATTATCATCTGATAACTGAGCCCAAGTGAAAGGATGAATCAGAGCATCGTGGATTATTCGCCACGACACGGGAATACGAGCTCGCCACCTTGTCCACTGATCGGATCGAAGCAGCGCTCCCGAAAGATTGTATCGGCGCGGGTTGCATCATGAACGCCGTTCTGTCATAGACTCACACATCGCGCCGCTTGCGGGCGCTGATTCCCAGCCTGATACCATTTTCTTTAGTTGAAATATCTACGGGAAAGTCATCAAAGCGACGCGTCTAGCCGAGAATGGCTCGTGTGCCGCCACGGATGACAACGCGGTGCACGAGAGAAAGATCTATCTCGTTGGCCCGGGATTGCGACTCCCGCCCCCGCTGAGGACACCATCCCCATCCATTTACGCGGAATCTCGCTTAATCAAGGCCGACTTACCCCGCAGGTGATCTGCTGGTTTCCAACAAAGTGTCAACTCTTCTGTGGTGCGGGTTGAACGGCGCTTGAGTCTCGATAATCGATTTTCGCCTTCCTTCACATCTCCGGTTCTTCGCTCGTACTTGGCCCCGAGTTTTGGTCATTTAGACCGTTCATCACTCCGGCAGTGAATAATCGGCCAGTCGATATCACTGGTTCACATAGCCTATTCAAAGTTGTCAGAACTCTCTGACAAATCAGGATTATCAGTTAGCCTTGTCGCTGCGATATAGAAGCAGCTCGTGGTATGTTTTTTCGTGAACCACGCAATCTAAAGTCAATGACTGGCTAAAGGCCTTCTAAAAGGAGTTGCAGATATGAATTTACGAATTGTGAAGTAAAGAGCAACTTAGAGGCGAGATCACAGTGGTAAGCTGATTTTTATCTTATCCGAGACACGCTACCATCGGCGGTGCAAGATTTGTTGCGTTTGGGAGAGGCTCGCCAATGGTTGACTTATTCCATTATAACGGGCCAGTGCTCAGGCGCGGGATTATCGTTGCCTCGAAAGAAAACAAAACCGGAAACGATGTGAGTCGAAACCGATCGCCAATCATTCCGCCCTACGTCAGAATCGGATACGTCTCGGGTGAAAGATATTATACCGGGATCAGAGGGTGCCGAGTCTCCACATGTTATCGCTCGTTCAGTGGTAATAAACGACGATGCCAAACAGCTGAATTCTGCCAGCGAGCCTCCGCAACATAAAACCTGCACCAGGCAGCTCACGGTGGCGATTGACGAAGACGGATAGCACATCTAATCACTTGATGGCAGTGACGCACGAGTCCCGTGCCTGGGCAGCATCGTGACTGTTTGATTAAGATCGGCGGCCGATACAAAAGAAATGACCGTGATTATTCAGCTGCTAAAGACAGTATGCGTGAACTGGCGTGACCCTGAAGAGCAAAGACTTAAACAGCGGAATATCATGAAAGTTATCTCCTCATGAAAGGTCAAAGTCCTACTGCAGACTTGGCGCATGACCGACGAAGGTTCAGTCGATGAGCCTGTAGCAGGTACTATAGAAATGGATCGTGTCCGCCACTCGCCGCGTAACGCCTTGGGAATACCCGATACGCAGGCAGGAGGCGTGGATCGGTTGCTTCACCGCCACTCCGAGTTACCGAACTGGCAGATTGCGACCGATCGACATAGCAACACCAGTTTCGACTACTGAAATTGTCTGAGCCTTTGCTCGTAGCCATGAGTCCGGCTTAACCACCTGAGTTTCGGCGTATTATATCGGTATGGTTAACGCGTTGCGCAACTGAACTGCAGCATTCCGCACCCAGCTTTCAAACTCGTGCCGGATTTCAGCCGTTCTTCACGAAAGCAGTCGCCCGGTTTTCCGTAGATCACGCCAGGCATACCATCCAGGTGCACTGCCTTCTTTACTGTTCACAAGTTGCCTGACTTTCCACACGCTAGCCGACTCCAGGCCCGATTTACCGACTTTTTTACCGGACACAGGTTATATCAACCATCGTTCTGCGCAATGTCAACCTACCTCGACGAAGATTAACTTCCGGTTTCTTCCGACGAATACTTCGCCAGCGACGGCCCGACGGGAGTCCGGTTAAACTGGTCTGGCCCGACTCGTGAGCGCGCTTCGCCGTGCCGCTGCGGACTCTCAGACGTTGATAGGCGATTCTGCCGCCTCGATAATACCGAAGCTATTCGTCCCGTTCGCCCGCCGAGCCAGTTCTTCCGGTAGCGGGGACCGTGGAGACGATCGAAACCGCGGCGGATCTGCACAGCATGCCGCCGTCGGCTTGTCATGCTGGCGCTTTGAGTCACCATTCATACGTCGACGGCGTCCTGCTTCTGACAGGACGCGCAGTCTCGCTGCCGCTATACTGCGCTGCGTCGCACCGGGAAACAAGCCGACGGCATGGGACAGTTCGCTCGTTTGCTGCGGGGAAACCCAGAAAAATCTGTCCAGCCATTATTTCCGTTCAAAGAGCCAGGCGTCAGAGGCGCGAATGATCGAAGAACAAACCAGCGGAGCTCGGCGATGCCCGCGTTAGTTCGCAGCTTGATCGCAGCCGTGCCACCACCTCACGCTGCCAACTGCTCGAACTCGTAGCGCCGCCGTCATTCAGGGTACCGTCCCGGTTCCTTCACCCGCAATGGTAGTACGGCACAGCGTCGTCTGATGTTCGGGCACATCAGTATTGCGCAGGAAATAGGCAAATACCCCATAAATCTCACTGAAACCAGGACAGACCGTTACCGGCTTACTGACTGATCGCCGAGGCCAGCACCGGCCTCGCATAGGCGCCGATCTTCCGCAGGCTCGCGCGGTACAGACACAGCGGAGCCGCGATCGTAGCTCAGCGCCAGTCGGTGGGCGATGCGTTCGATCGCGCCACGCCGCTCGGCGCAGAGAGCCAAAGATTTGGAGGGGATTTGCCCGGGCGCCCGATCAACACGGCGTGAAGGCGCGGTCGAAGAAACCGTCTCGGACATCGCCCCAAGATTTTCCGGCGTCGCCAAACAGGTCGCTGTCCAGGCAACGCGCCTTCGCGGTGATCGTATTCTCCGGCTCAACGCAGCGAATATTAGCAAGGCAGTCGCCATCTGGCGCGTCTCCGGTCAAGGAATGAAACGATCAGACATTGCTTCCAGTTCTAGGTAGTTTAAACTGAATAGTAAGCGTCACCAGGTAGACTCCAGTCATTTCAGGTTTCTTATCCGGCAAGAGATATGCCCTCTTTCTTATAGGAAAACATGACAATGGTTTAATGAAAGCAATTATTTCGATTTGACTGCACAGATTTGCTCGCATTTGCTAAATGATTGAGGCCATCTGTAAATATATATCTAACTTACTTTCAGCAGAATGCTGTGCGCCTCGTTCGCTAGTTGTAGGCTGGTTTTTCTCGGGCTATTTCGCGCCTACGGTATGCTGAATAACTGCCCGCGACATCAAGCTGCCGCCGGGCTTTGAGACTGCATGGCAACACGCCCAGTCTGACTGAGTCCTGGTATGAGTTTCGTCGGCAGCTTGCCAGGCAGTACGCGGCTAACACAGCCGAGCCGTGTTAGCCGTGGGCGCACGCACGGCGTTGCCTGCACGGAAGTGTCGCCGAAGGCAATCGCGTTCGCGGCGATATACGAGTCTCACCTTCCGAATCTGAAGCGGTCACCCATCATCTTCCAGCGATCGCCACACGATGGAAATCTCATGCAGCGACCGACGAAGCTGTATGTCCCAGTGGGGGCGCCTGGCGTGAATGTCGCTTATCAGCCAGCGAAGCGATTTATGCGGCGTCTGGCAGCCCGCAATACCGCGGGGCTGATATATCCGGTGACAAAGAGTTTCTGGTTCACGAAGACGGGGCGACAGAGTTAAAATCGCCGGATATCGAATCACCGAGCAAGGTTCAACTTTGCTACTGTCAAACACGGCGGAGACACTGATCCACAGTTCGAAGAACGCTTTGCAAAGCGAGCGACCACCGGCGCAAAGTTCCTCACGGCGGCATTGGGCAAAGCTTATTAATGATCGATATCTACGAGTACGCAACCAGATTGAAGGACGCCTGATTGTTATCGCGACACATCGCGCAGTTAGAGAACGCTGCTATTCGTTCCTCGCGGAGGTTGGTTGCGCGAGTTACAGCGTAGACGACCTGCGTGATGTCCTGAGCCTGATGCATGCCTGTTTCGTATCGGACGACGACAGCAGGCCATTCATCGTATTCGTTATAAAACGATCTGAATTCGTGAATTTCCGGTCAACATAGGTTGGCAGACCTCGTAGCCTGTTACGCGCGAATGAATTCAGCATTCAACGTCATACGCTTATAAAGTTTCTCCGTAGTCTCGATTCGCAGTCGGCATCGAATTCGGCCCGCCGTCTTCCGGGTACCTCGAATACTATCTTCCGGCAGCTACCAAGACTTTTTCGGTCAATTGTACATGACTTCAGGTGACACAACGACAAAATTAACATGCCTGATATACTGCCGTCGGTACTTCGATGTTCATCTCATGACGCAGATGCGTTCCGTCATCACCTGTTGTCCATCGCCATCTACCAGCAGCTAGCTCAGCCGGCATACGCCCCATCCTCACCCGAGGCCACCATGGGCTAAATGTATGACGGGAGAATTCTTTCGTTATCGACATCCGACAGCCGACTTCAGTAGCGAGCTTATCCGGTTCATCGCGCCGAGTTGGCAGGTTGATCACGACGCGAGCCATTTGGCCGCATCGCTGACGGTATCGGATCGCCAGAGTTTGCTCACAAATCGGGCTACTTCACAACCACGTTAATGTCACAACTGACGAATATCCTATCGACGGCTCGCTGTCTCGACTCTCTTCTGATGCACTGCCATTACGCTGATTCGGCAGGTCGCGGCTTCCGCTGCCGAAGAATTGTTACCAGGATGCCAATCGACGAGCTAGCCGAGAGGGGGTACCGGTGCCGCACGATGCTTTTCGTAGCGTTTTCGCATGGTTCATCGCAGTGCCAGGCGGAATTAATAAACTTTTCTCTCCGTTGAAGACACGGATCACCAGTTGCAAGCGAGACCACATCGGCCGGTCTGTAAGTGCAATACAGCTGCCGGCGGAAGCCAGCGAGATTTGGCCTAAATATTAGGTAGCGCTTTTCGCAAGAACGATTCCGCGGTGGATTTACAGAACAAATTTCCTGAAGCTGGAAAGAGAGGTTATAAATAAAACGGGGTATTAATGAATATAAGATTGTTTCGAGTTCAGAAAGTCTTTCACGCTTGAGACCTCGGCCCGGTCGCTGTCTGTCAGCATCAAACGACTCCATTATGAAGGCTCAGACGATTTATCGCCTATCTCACCAAAACACGCAGGTCTCCGGGAAAACCGCCCGGCTCGCTGGTGCTCGTGACACGACGACTCGCTTGTTGGATTCCGCTTGTCGCCGCTCTCCTGACAGAACGCGAGACTTCACAAAAGTTTCCCGTGCCAGCATCCCCAGCAACGGAGTCAGTAGATTCGGCCATTTGAACCCCAACACGTTTCGAGGACTCCAGCCTAAAGGCGAAATATATGGCCTGGGATGCCGACGGGGATATTAGACTGACGAGACATCTTCGGAAGTGGGATTGCCCAGCCAGTCAGCGCTGGCGTAAAGATTTTCTTAACCATTGAGTTTGTCCATTTGCACAGCAATTTAATGATTGCCGTTTTTACGGCTCGAAAGAAGATTTGCGTAAGAATGCACGTTTCAAAGATCTTGCCGACCGCAAGAAACTGGCCAATGATCGCTGCCCACGAGCGCAAGCGAGCACCCGAGGCTTGTCTGTTCAGGTGCCATCGGCAGTGGAATGTCACCACGAACTCATCGGCACCCAACCTGGTCCATGCGCGCGGAATGCGGCGTTTACAGCTGGCCGAGCATTAAGCCATATAATGCCCGTCGGGCGACAGGGCCCGAGGATGTCGACAAATTCCATTGGATTACCGACAACAGATCTTCCACCCGGCAGATCGTAACACAGCACCATTATACCACGACTTTCCTCATCGAGAAGCGGCATCGCGCCGGTCCGTCGCACATAAAGCGCTGTCGGAAGCGGCGCGAGGCACAATTCGCCTGATTACGATGATGCTCGGCGGCAGGCGACCAGTATTTGTTCGCATATAGAACCGGCAAATCGAGGTCAGCGCATCTCGCACGACGGCCGCCTGCCGCAGGGGTATCTCTGCTCGTTCACACGGAAGAGTACTGATCTCGACGAAATGGCGCATCGGCATAGATCCGGCACCGGGTGGGTCAGATGAGGACGCGGCCCATTCACGGATTGAAATGATCCCGAGCCGGCGGGGAGACCGTGAGTCGAGTTACTATCTAGGCGATTACCTGAAGCGAATGATGCCGAACCGCCTGATCGATTTAAGCGCACAGATCGGCTTTTCAGGGGCCGATTGGAGGGGCGTGAGCGCCGAGTGAGTCGCGCGACCGTGGATACTGGGATCTCAGTCACATCGAAGGCTAACGGCTTAAACGTAAACGCGATATGGTTGAATGCGCGTTAATGGCTCGTTTCGAACAGATCAGGAGCTAGGCATCGACCATCTGAGTTACCGACTACGTTCGGCAGGAAACAAGGCGGCGCCGCCAACAGGTCGAAGAGCGGCGGAAACGTCATGCCGACCGTCCAGCAGCGCGATACAGTGAGAGCACAGTCGTGCCAGCCGCTTGCGCGCAGAGCTGCTGAGAAGGATATCTGAATGAACGCGACGATAAGATCGAGTTGCTGGAGAGAGTCAAGGCAGAGGCACCCTCCTTCCACAATTCACAGTCTGTTCACCTTCAACGCTTATGCTGCGAAGCTGGGATGTGCAGAGATTAAATGAGGCCTTTATCTAAAATTTCTCCGTGCCGAGCACTCAGCTGATCGATTCGTTGGTTAATTATTCGCGGCGATCAAATAGTATTCATCCCGATATTGGTAAGAATTTCCGACGCCTATGTGGTTATCGGCGACGACACGGAGCGGTCTACCTCGACGCGCCGCAAAGGGTAATGTATGCGTCCACAGAAGCCAAAAGTAAAGAATATGTCTCTCCGCCAGAGTGTATTGTTGAGCCATGCCGATATCAAAGAGATATGCGGTGATTCGTCGCTACGACTTCGATCGACATTCAGCCAGCAACAGGCTGACTAGCAACAGATATTGCCGTTCCTCCAGTCTCGCCATTGGCGACATACGAACTGACATTGTAGGGAGTTGCCTGAGGCCTAGAGATCAGACGACGGAGGCGCAAATGCAAGCATACCAACCTGAACAGGCATGCCCGAGCAGGCAGAAGTGGGCGTATTCCCTGCAGGTGGCGAACAGACATTCATACTTCACGGCTTTTTTCCATCTCCATTATCATGCCCTACCGAGACAGCGAATACGACTGGTGAGCCGCAAACTCACTGGCCTGCCGCCCCAGCCAGTCAGGGCGTTCTCACTGATTATGTGGCCAATCGAGAAAGCGATCTGCGCACCTGGCGGTCGAGGCAAAGCCGTGAATCTCATTGCGCCTAATGCAGTGAAATACTTTCCGTCCACAGATTTAGCTACGCCTATTAGCCCGGTGGTCAGTAAGGCGTTCGGGCCGCTGATTTGACACAGGTCGACTTAGAACGCGCGTCACCGTGGGAGCGATATCCGGCGTCATTGCCCAGTTGCCAGGCGGCATGAACGAGCGGCGTCACTTTCACCGAATCTTGAGAGTTTTCCGTCACGTTTGCGATTTGAACGACCTGGGGCCGTTCGGCGGACTTACCACTTTCGAATATTCGCTCTCACTTCAAATCGCTTAGGTTTCGGCAGCAGTTTCAGCTTCGGCGATCCATTACCGCGGGTACGGGCTTCGCCTATTCACGCTTAACGACATTTCGACCGCTGAGAGTCGGGGTCAGAAACTGCCATCGTACCAAGCCGCATAAGCCAACACGAGCCGTACATGACAATAACTCCCGGGTACGGGTGATGGCTGCACCCAGATATCGAGCGAAACCGATCCAGACTGCATTCGCCGGTCTCTGAAGATTATTGACGATGAGTTGTCGATGCGAGAGATTTCGTACTGTTCTGCTGATTTCTGCCGATCAACAGAAATCCTTTCTAGCGGCCAGGTTAGCAGACGAGGCGACTTCAATCTGAAGAGATTCCGCCGAGCGATTTAGCGCTGATCCTCAGGAATTGGAACAAGTCCTGGCTTAATGGCATTGAAATACAGATTGACCAGGACTTGTTCCAATTCCTGGGGATCGGCGTAAATCTTCGGCAAGTCTTCTTCTAGTTGAGTAATCGCCTCGATCTTTTGCTTGTACAAATGATTGGCCACTAAGCCAAGAGTTTTTCGACGATCTGTTTGACATCGGTGGGGCAGAAATCAGCACTTTTGGGACGAGCAAATTGCAGAAGGTCCCGGATGATCTCTCTCACATCGTTTGCTCTCATCGTCAATGATCTTCAAAGACCGATAGTGCGGGTCTGAAGGATCGGTTTCGCTCATTAAATCCTGGGTGAAGCCCATCACAATACCCAGAGGATTATTGAACTCATGGGCCATGGAAGCCGTGATCTCGCCCAGCGAAACTAAACGGCCCGAGGCGATGAGCTGTTGCTCTAGCTCCTGAGCCTGCCGGCGTAGCTTCTCCTCGCTTTGGCGCAGAGCATCTTCGGCCAGCGTTCGCGTTCAGAAATATCGTTAAGCGTGAATAGGCAGCCCAGTACCCGCTGTTGTGAATCGCGCAGTGGACCTGCGCTCAGGAGCAAGTCAAACTGCTTGCCGTCCGGCCGGTGCAACTGCGCTTCGAGATTCTGCACCGTGTGGCCTTTCAGGCAAGTGGGGACGGAAAATGTTCCGGGTGAATGAGAGTCCACCGAACAACTTAGAGTCGTTCCATCCTTAAACGTGAGCGGAAAAGCCTCCTCAAAGGTTCGGTAGAGAACATTGAGGCCGCTCAGTTCATGTGCTGCCTGGCTAGCCTGGACAATGACGCCGGATTGATCGCATACCACGATGACATCAATTGCCTGCTCCAGAATCGACCTGGCGAGTTTTTCAAAGGCGATCATTTCCTCGTGATGCTTTTGGTCGGTCAAATCCGTAGCCGTGAGGCAGAGACACCTTACTTCATCGATTTCCACCGGGCTAATAGAGCAGTACACCGGGACAAAGATACCATCTGCTGGGGCGGAAAGTGATTTCCGCTTTCGCGTTCGCTTGCTCGCCCGACCGCAGCAGGTCTGCGAAAAGCTTGCCGGTCTGACCGTGCCACGAAGTCGTTTGCCGAGGAGCCGATCACTTTTTCGATTGGCATCTTCAGTGATTTCGGCAAAGGCCTTGTTGCAATAGAGCACCGAGCCGTCAGCGAGCAAGGTCGCGGCTCCTTCATTCATGTCCTCGAGCAAGACGCGATAAGAATGGTCGGCGCCGTGGAGAGTATAGATCTGTTCACCACTGAGGTCCCGCCACCACCAGGGCATCGACCTTGCCGCTTCGAATGGCTTCTATGGTTTCCTCAGCTTCTTCGAGGCGCGCGCGCAGCTGTTCAAGGTTGGATATGCTTTGCGATTTCGCCATGGCACTCCGTCAATCCTGATCTTTAGGCCTCAAGTCCAACCCTACAAGTATCCGTTCGGTATCAGACATGTCGCCAATGAACTTGCGCAAAGGTAGCGGCAGTTGTTTGACCAGTGTTGGGGCGGCAATGATCTGTTCTCCCTTCGTCAATACCGGTTGCTGGTAGATATCGATCACTTCGAGGTCGTAGCGGTTCTTGAGGCTGGCTTCGCATATCTCTTTGATGTTGGCGACCGCCCGGATGGACTTGGACGTTGTCCCGGCAACGTATAAACGGAGAACATATTCTTTGCTTTTTGGCTTGGGCGGACGCATAAATTACCTTTTGCGGCCGTTGCGGGTCGGAGGTCGAGGCCGACCAAGACCCGCTCCGTGTTCGATAGATCGCCGATGATTTTTCTCATAGGCATAGGAAGATTTCTTACCAATGTCGGGATGGCCACTATTTGATCGCCCCGGGCCAATTGGGGATTTTCCAACAGATCGATCAACTCGATACGGTATTTATTCGCCAGGTGCTCAGCGCAGATTTTCTTTAGATTCGCAAAGGCCGTAACCGATTTCGGCGTTTGTCCTGCCACATACAGCCGCAGCACCCAAGCATCATTCTTGCGATTTGGGAATTTTAGTTAAGTTCGCCGCAGGCATTGTTACTCCCCTTTGGCCGTTTCGGCCGGTTGTTGGAGGGGCGTCTGCCTTGCGGCTCTTCGCCATAGCGGCTCGATCCTGTTCGAGCACCTCCTCGCTGCTGTTTTTGTTCGATGATATCCTTCTCGACAGCTCTTCTTTCTCGGCTTCAAACTCTTCGCGCAAAGCGGCTATTCTCGCTTCTAGTGCTTGCCTTCCTGTGCGCCAGGTTGCGCTGCTTCCGTTCGAGCGTCCTGCCGGCGCGAAGAGCGCTTCCGCCTTTCTTGGGCCTCTTGAGCAGCCCTCGCCGTGCCCAGTGAGCACGCCTGCCGACACCGAGATAGACGTCAACCAACTCAATGCCGTGGTCGGTAAACACAGAACTCCTGATCTGGTTCGAATGAGCCATGCCGCGCGATTTCAAGACCCATATGCCGCGATTGCGTTCGCCGTTGCTTTCGATACTGGCGCAGCAGAATCCAGGTATCCATCAACGAAGATATACCGACCTCTGACTGCTCGAGAGCGCTTCCCCCTTCCGTCAAGCTGGTGAAAAAGGCAGTGATCTGATGCGCTTTAAAAAATCGATCAGGCGCGTTCAGCATCGGATTTCACTTCCAAGCGTATCGCCTAAAGAGATATAGCTCGTGATCGGATCTACTACCACGACTCTGGCTTTGGTCTCCGCGACCAGCTTGTGCATCCTCAAGAGATGCATTTCCAATCCGTGAAATGTGGGCCGCGTCGCATCGAAGTGCAGCAATCCCTTCTTTACCCAGGGCCCGAGGTCTATGCCGATGGTGCGCATGTTTCGCACGATCAGATCCGGACTCTCTTCCGTGGCGAAATAGGCGCAGTGCTCACCCCTGCGGCAGGCGGCATCGACGAAGTGCGCTGCCAGACTCGATTTGCCGGTTCCCGCTATGCCGGAGACCAAGAATACTGGTGCCGCGATAATATCCCTTGCCGCCGAGCATCGTATCTAAGGCGCTCTACGCCGCTGGAAATTCGTTCCGACGACGCTTTGTGTTCCAAACGCGATCGACGTGATCGGCAGCACCGGAGATGCCGGTCTCATCGATGAGAAAGGGATACTCATTGGTGCCGTGGATGCTGCCGCGGTACTTGATGATTTGCAGTCTGCGGGTGGAGATCTGTTCTCTGGTCCGGTGGTCCAGTAAGATGACGCAATCGGAGACGTATTCCTCCAGGCCCTTGGCGCGTCAAGGTGCCATCGCCGCGTTCGCCGGTGACAATAGCCGTAACCCCTTTATCTCTCAGCCAGCGAAACAAAACGCCGCAATTCCGCGCGCAAAATGGATGGATTGGGCAAGCCGGCGAAAATGGATTCGATGGTGTCGAGGACGACTCGTTTCGCGCCGATCGAATCGATGGCGTAACCCAAGCGAACGAACAAGCCCTCGAGGTCGTATTCTCCGGTCTCTTCGATTTCGCTGCGCTCGATATGAACGTAGTCGATAACCAGTTTCTTGCGGTCGGCAAGTTCCTTGAGGTCATATCCCAAAGAAGCGACATTCTTTCGCAAATCTTCTTCAGTCTCCTCGAAGGCCATAAAAACGCCCGGCTCGTTAAATTGCGTAATGCCGTGGACAAGAAACTCAATGGACAAGAGAGTTCTTACCGCAGCCGGCGCTGCCGCAAACTAACGTCGGGCGGCCTTTCGGCAATCCACCGAAGGTAATCTCGTCGAGTCCTAGTATCCCCGTCGGCGTCTTGGGCAGCGATCGCGCCAGGATGTTTCGCCATTATTTGTTGCCTTTGGAGATACCTCGAAGACATTGTTGAGGAATTTTTCATGGCCGGATCTACTGACTCCGATTGCTAGTACGGACCTGCGTTAACACCAAGGAAAACTTACAGTAAAGTCTCAGTCGTTCTGTCAGCGAAGCTGACATTTTCGCGCAAATCCAACAAAAGCGGAGTCAATGCGACAGTGAGTTGATAGTGTCGACAAGTTTTTGAATGTCCACGGGTTTAGTGAGGTAGGCGGACGCTCCGTTCGCGGAGGCCTGCGTGCGCGTTTCGCTGGTGGGATAGGCGGTCATCATTATGACCTTCATAATAGGTCGACGGTCTTTGATTTCCTTAAGCAGCTGAACCCCGTTGACCGGACCCATTTTGAGGTCAAGCAAAGCGAGTTGAAAAGCACTCCTGGTCGAGTAATCTTAAAGCCTCGATGCCATTCAATGCCGTTTTGACTTTAAAACCTCTCTTTCCGAGAACGGTTATCAGTAGTTCAAGGAGATTTTGTTCGTCATCCACCGCTAAGATCGAAACAGGCATTGGTCCTTACCTCGAAAAAGAAGCACTACCCTAATATTTAGGCTAGCATCAACAAAAAACTGGTCAACGGCATTCTAAAAATTCCTCAGCCGCCGCTCTTTTTGCCACCTGATCAAAAGCCCAACTCCGCTGGCTTCCGCCGGCGCTTATTGGCCGATCTTCACTTGGGCCGGCCGATTAATTATAGTCTCCTTTACGGCGAGAACAGCTAGATCCGTGCCATATCTTTCACGGAGAAAGTTTAATTAATTCCGCCTGGCGCTGCGATGAGGCCGAAAAATTTCCGAGTTTTCCTCACGGCTTGTAAAGAAAAACCTTACAAAAACACCTCATGCAACTCCGGTTTTAACAGAAAAATCTTCGGAAGCAGCTCGATAATTCGATTGGCACATCCTTTGTGTAATTCTTCAGCAGCGGAAAGCGAGTTACATCAACAATCGAAAGGTTGGCCCTGCCGAATCAACAATGGCCGGGTGGGTCGAAGTGAGATTTGCAAATTGTCAAAAGAGAAAGGAGTCAGCGTTATGCAAAGAACAGCGAGCAAATTGATAGGATATTCGATCGGGGCGATAGACGGTGACATTGGTAGCGTGGACGACGTGTTGTTTGATGACAAACTCTGGACGGTCCGATATCTCGTCGCCGATACGGCCAAATGGCTCCCAGGCCGGCGCGTCGTGATATCGCCTATGGCACTCGGCCGCGTTGAACCGGATGAAAAGAGGCTTCCGGTGTCGCTCACTAAAAAGCAAGTCGAGAACAGTCCAGATGTCGATAGCAGAAATTTCTCCCGCGACCATGAGCGATCCTATTACGATTATTATGGTTGGCCCTATTATTGGGTAGGTGGGGATGTATGGGGCGGGGCGACGTCGCCGGCTAGCCTAGCTGCTGAGAAACGAATGGAAATGGCGGCTCTGGAACAACAGAGTGATGACGAGACACATCTGCGCAGCGCGAAGGAAGTCATGGGGTATTACATCGAAGCTACCGACGGCGATATCGGGCATGTTGAAGATTTTGTCGTCGACGACGATACCTGGGAGATTCGATACATGGTGGTGGACACGAAAAACTGGTGGCCGGGAAAGAAAGTCTTGGTAGCGCCGGAGTGGATCGAACGAGTCAGTTGGAGTGATTCGAGAGTGTATGTTGACCTCTACCCGAGAGGCGATTAAGAGCGGGCCGGAATTCGATGCCGACCTTTTGAATCGAGACTATGAGGAGAAGCTTTATAAACATTATGACAGGCCCGGATACTGGATTATTTAATCCGTTGCACGGGTCAACAGCATTCCCTGGGGTTAACTCGCACCTTTATGTTGACCCCGGGGGTTCACGAAATTCAAATCATTTCTTATAACGAATACGATAGATAGCCCCTGCGTCGTCGTCCGATACGAGCAAGGCGCCGTCGGGCGTGACGAGGACGTCTACGGGTCGTCCCCACGCCTGTCCTCGTTGCAACCAACCCTCCGCGAAGGGTTTATAAGAAACTGCTTTGCCGTTCTCCAACTGCACGATGGTGATGCGATAACCAATGGGCGTGCTCCGATTCCAGGAACCGTGTTCCGCGATAAAAATCTGGTTGCGATACTCGGCGGGAAACATCGAACCCGTGTAGAAGCGCATACCCAGTGCCGCCACGTGGGGGCCAAGCTTTTGCGCCGGTGGGATAAACTCACTGCAAGAACGTTTCTTACCGAACTGTGGATCCGGATGTCTCCGCCGTGACAGTACGGGTAGCCAAAGTTGAGACCTTGCTTCGGTGCATGGTTCAGCTCATCCGGCGGAACATCGTCTCCTAAGTTATCGCCTCCGTTGTCGGTGAACCAAAGCTCTTTGGTCACCGGATGCCAGTCGAAGCCCACGGTATTGCGGATACCCCGGGCAAATACCTCCGTCCCGGTTCCGTCTGCTTTCAGACGGCTGATAAGCGCGTAACGATTTTCGTCGGGTTCGCATATATTGCAAGGCGCCCCCACTGGGACATACAGCAAGCCGTCGGGACCAAAAGCTATAAATTTCCATCCGTGGTGGCGATCCTTTGGAAATTGGTCGTTAACTGTGACCGGCTTCGGGGGATTCGGAAGGTGGGACTCGATATCATCGTACCGCAGAACGCGATTTACTTCGGCGACGTAAAGCGCTCCATTGCGAAAGGCAACGCCGTTGGGCATATTCAATCCCTGCGCCACGGTAAAGATTTTTGGCTTCGGTTTCGCCGGCCTGACTTACAACCGCGTACACCTTGCCCTCTTTAAGGCTGCCGACGAACAACGTACCCTTAGGACTCAGCGTCAAAGACCGGGCATTAGGCACGTTGCCGGCATAAACACCGATCTCAAAGCCCGGCGGCAGCTTGATGTCCTTGAGCGGCAGTTCGGCGCCGTAGGCAGAATAGGCCCATAGGAAAACGCCATACAATAGCGGGAGCAGGCGCCGCAGCGCGGATCTGCTGAAAATTAAGTTAGGCTCCATATATTTTTGAATGGCCTCCAATCCATTTGCTTTAAATGCGAGCAAATCTGATACCACGCAGTCAAGTCCGAAGCTGGTTCATGTATGTGAATTCACTTTCATTAAACCATTGTCAGCCGCCGCAATGAAAGGGGGCAATATCTCGCTTGCGGACAAGAACCTGAAATGACTAGGTCTACCTAGTGACAGCTACCCTATTCGAAGTTTAAACTACTCGGGCTAGGCCGATGAAAACACTCCTGATCGTTTTTCATTCCTTGACCGGAGGAGCGCGCCAGATGGCGGAAGCTGCCGCTAGTGGTGCGGCGTTGGAGCCGGAAATACGCGTCCGCTTACTGAAGGCGCAGGACACGGACCCGGCCGACGTACTTGAAGCCGATGGTTACCTGTTTGTGACGCCGGAAAATCTTGGGGCGATGTCCGGGATGATGAAGGATTTCTTCGACCGCACTTATTACGCCGTGTTGAATCGGATCGCGGGCCGTCCCTATGCTGTGCCTCGTCTGCGCCGGCAGCGACGGCGAAAACGCCGCCAGACAAATCGAACGCATCGCTACCGGCTGGCGCTTGAAGCCGATCGCGGCTCCGCTCATTGTCTGTACCCACGCGCAGACCCCTGAGGCGATCCTTTTTCCCAAAGAGATCGGCGCCTATGATCGCGGTCGCTGCGAGGAGGCCGGTGCAACACTGGCGGCGGGACTTGGCCTCGGCATTTTTTAGGACGAATCCTTGCAGTCGAAAAAGGAACGTGCCGACATCGCTATTGGCGGTCTAGTGCCTGGTTTGTTAGTTTGTTTGTGGGGTATTTAACATGGCTTCCTGCCATCACGGTACGCTCGAATTGTTGCCCGAACGTAAGACGACACTCCGGTGCCGGCACTGCCATTTGACCATTGCAGGTGAAGAATTGGGAGACGGTTTTTGCCCTGAATGTTTCGAGAGCAGCGGTACTAGGCGCTACGAGTTCGAGCAGTTGGCAACGGCTGAGAGCGGTGGCACACGGTATCGATGTGAGGAATGTGGCGCGATCATCAAAAGCCCTTAGCGAGCTAACGCGGGCATGCCGGAGTTCCGCTAGTCTGATTCTTCGATCATTCGCCTCTGACGCCCTGGCTTCTTTGAACAGAAAATAATGGCTGGACCGGATTTTTATACGATTCTGGAGGTTTCCCGCACAGCAAGCCCAGACCAAATTAAGGCGGCGCACCGCGAACTGGTCAAAAATACCATCCCGACTTGTTTCCCGGTGCGACGCAGAAAGCGCGAGCCAACAAAAACTACAGCAGATCAATGAGGCTTACGCGATCCTGTCAAACCCGGAACGCCGCCGGCAGTATGATTCAAGGTATTTTCAAAGCGCCAGCACTGTTAAGCCGGCAGCGGCGGCTGGCAAGCGCAGGTCCACCGCAAGTTTCCGTCGTCCACCCGCGGTCCCCGCCTGGGAGAATTTAGCTCGGCGGGCGAACGAAAAGTTCAAGCAAATTACCAAGACTCTTTCGAGTATGGCAGAGGCGGCCCGGAATGCCTATAGCAATCTTTCCCGAGAGATCCGCACCGCCAAACAGGCGGCAGCGAGCCAAAGCGCTTCCAACTCACGAAAGTCTGGTGCCGCCGCCGCAAGGGCTTGGAATTTCGTTAGGCGATGGACTAGCCAGGTTTCCGTCAAGGTGACGGCGGCCATCCTTGGTATAATTATTCTCGTTTTGATTTTGCACGCCGTGTGGAAGGAACCAGAGATAACCGTCGGGTGGACATTGCTGCAGGGCACGGTGGTTGACCCGCCGCGCAATGATCCCGGGCTAAAGTCCGGTGAAATGAACTGGAGTCGGCTAAGCTATCACCCTCCATGGCGCAGTGTGCGGAAAGTCTAAAGCAGCGAGTTGCGGTGGACGAGCAAGGAGGCAGCAAAGTATTTTTGGATGAGCGTACTGGCACGATAGCAATGACCATCTACGGGAAAACCGAGGCGGCTTTAACCGAGGAATTTCTTCGTGAGAAGTTGAAGCAAGGAAATCCGGCTGGTGTCGATCCGCAAGTTTTGGAAAGGCAAGCGAGGGAAGAGGCGCAGGAAGTGCTACGAGAAAAGACGGATTTAAGCAACGGGTTAACCACTACCAGTGCCGCGAAACTCAGGTGGTTAAGCCGGACTCGTGGCTACGAAGTAAGCTCAAGCAGATCGGGCTAATTTCCTGAAAATAGTCCGAAACTAGTTGTTGCTATGGCTTCTTCGAGTCGGTCCGCGAGCCGTCGTGTCTGGCGGCATCACCTTTCTTGCTAGTTCGGTGAAAATTCCGACAACGGCTCGGGTGGCGATTGCCGACAGGATTGCCGGCAACCGGATCCCGCACACCTCCTGCCGCACTAGCGGCTATCGAGGAGTAATCGCCGCGACGACCCGCGCGGTAAGCATCGGCGGAGTGGCGGTGCCTTTTTCTTTGATCCATTTGCCCAGCTATAAGCCCTGCCAGAATCGACCCTGCAACGGTTAGAACCGGGCGCTCTTCGACTTCAGATACTTTACGTCGGTCATGCGCTTCGAGTCTCGTCGAAGCGCTCTTTAAGCGACTTTGACCTTTTGCCGTGAGTGCTATCTTCACGCATCGTCGACCCGGCTGTTTCAAGTCTTTGCTTCTTCCAAGTCCATAGACTATTTCTGCCTCTGTGCTGCTGCTAGATGTCAGGATAGTCGACTCTTTGCACCGTATAAGAAGCCCCCGCCGATCGCCAATCAAAACAATTCCTACTATGCCATAGCTGCCCCAGAGCGGGAGATTGAGCACTTCGTGCAACAAATGCACCACCATCAAAGTGATTAAAATCGTACCGATACCCGCAAATGCTATCCCGATGCCTGTCCAGATCGCCACCGCCTTGGCTTTGGCGACCTGGTGCAGGGTTTGATATTTGCGGAGCTCGTACTGGCCAAGAACCAGCTGTTTGGCATCGTCGACGATACCACGAACGAGCGATAGCAATGTGGGTTTCGGGACCCTCTGGGCATCCCCGGCATAACTTATCTTTCGCTGCGCCGGGCGAGCAAATATCCGATTCCCAGTCCAATCAGTAGAGATGGAATAGGATAACGTCGGACGAAATCGGTCACATCGTTTCGGACTTTTTGAAGATTTTCTCTCGAGGCAACGGATCTCAATGCATCCACTGCCTGAGAGCGCAGCCCGTTATAGTCGTCCAAATAGCGATCAACCATTTGGCGAGCCTCATCCCAAACGTAACCGTATCTTTCTTGCACCACGCCGATGAGTTTATCTTTATTGCCGGCAATTCTCTCGAGATCGTCATCGGTAAGTTTACCCCACTGTGACCGGATCTCACCTCTAAGTTTATGCCACTTGCTTTCCAATTCATTGGAATTCATATCTGCAACTCCTTTTAGAAACCTTTTTAGACAGTCATTGACTAGGTTGCATAGAACGCAAGGAACATACCACGAGGTGCTGTCGTCCATCTTTCTATATCGCACAGCTTTTGATTAAACAACTGACTTAATCCTGATTTGCCGAGAGGATTTTCCCGACAACTGAATAGGATATGTGAGACGTTTACGTTCAAGCCCGTTGGAGAACTCATCGACTCAATGCTGGCCGGTTGACACTGCGGAACAGGTTGTGAACAGTCTAAATTGTTAAAACTCGGGGCCGAATTTTTGGCAAAGGAGACCGGAATGTCAATGAGAGAGAAGGCGAAAATCGGATTCATCGGTTCAAGCGCGCCGTCCAGCCCGCACCACGAAAGTTTCAAGGCTTTCATTCCCAAAGAGGTTGACTTCACTTTTGTTCAGGAAGAGGGCGCCGGCGGATCGCTTTACGATGCCCGAGGTAAAGTCGATTCTTTGATTAAGCAGACCGCGGGGATGGTAGAGAAACATGGATGGGATGGGGTGATTATCAGCGGGGGCCCCGGGAAGTCCTCAATCCCGGATTGTGGGGTCGTCTTTCCTCTGCGTTGAAAGTCCCCGTTGCCACCGCGTTGAGCTCGTCCGTGGCGGCTTTGAAGGTATTCTCGGCTAGACGCGTCCTTTGATGACTCCCGTAGATGACAAGCTAAAAGAAATGTATCGGGACTTTCTTGCCGAGTTTGGAATCGAAGCCAGCTATCCGGCGCAAACACTGCGCGCCCACACCGACGCTCAAAAGCTGACGCCTGATGATGTGGAGTCTATGACCAGAACAACGTTCATGACACAACCCGGCGCCGATGCAATCTACTTTCAGGGAGCGCTGCTCGATCCGATCAAGGTATTGGATAAAATGGAAGCCGAGCTCAATGTTCCCGTCGTGGCGAGTAATCCCGCCATGCTCTGGTTCATCCTTTCAAAACTTGGGCTCAGTTATCGAACAGTAGGCTATGGGAAGTTGTTAGCTTCCTGGCCTCCTTTACCGATGGTTTCCTTTTAAAGGAGCCTCTTATGAAGAAGGTTGAAAAAATCCTTGCGCCGACTGATCTGTCCGAGCTTTCTCGCGTAGGGTTGGAGTATGCGTTGGAGTTGGCCAGAGGTTGGGGAGCCGAAGTTACGGTGTATCACGTTGCCAACGCCGCCGAGCTCGCGAGCTACAAGGCCCACTCGATGGAGGATTTGCTAAACAAACATCGAAAAACTCTTGGGCAGTTCCTAAATGACAATTTTGCCGAACTACTTCCGTTGGTCGAGGTCCGCCAAAAGTGGAAATCGGTTCGGCGGCGACGAGTATTTTAGAAGAAGCGGAAAGAGAAGGCAGTGATTTAATTGTCATGTCTACTCACGGCAGAACCGGTCTGGCGCATATGCTGATGGGCAGCGTCACTGAACAGGTGGTGCGGAACGCGTGCTGTCCGGTGTTCTCGATTCATCCACCGCAGCCACGAAAAGCGCAACCGTGAGGGAGTGTTGAAGCCGGTGACGAGCTTGAAAGTTTAGGCAAGGAGCTGCTTGCTCAGCCTCCAGAAGTCATTCAGCGGATGAAAAAATCCTGGAGAAGTAGATCGTTTGAGAACCGAAAATCTGAGATCGGTAAACCCTGTTTCGGTCATCGCTGCACCAAGATCATCTTTCGATGCGGAATTCCGGCTTCCTTAAAAACCGGGCCGACGCATTGAAACGCCATAGCTTCATAAAAACCAATCACGGGAACTTGGGCATGAAGGTAAATCTTCTGCGCGTCCTGTTTTTCGCCATCACGATGGCTCGCCTCAAAAGCTTCGTGCCGATGCCCCTCCCGCGATAGCTTTTCAACACCGCCATGCGTCCTATCTTCGCGCTCCCCGATGCATGACCACCCTCGCCGTTCCCACGGCTTTGCCCGATGCGAAAGCGAGAAAATGAAACGCGCGCTTGTCGTCGCGATCCAACTCAATCTCTTCCGGTACACCCTGTTCTCTTTACGAATACCCGTGTGCGAATGGTATAAGCTTTCTCTAGCTCTTCTCTGGACGAAATTCGCCTCACTAACACGATGGATTTCACAGCTGCGGAGTTAGAAATAAAAGAATCGATCGGTAGTTAGTGTGCACATTATTCCCACTGCCATGCAACAACAAGGGGTAACAAGAACGACAAGCTGACTGGAGGGGGACCCAACAAAGGGAGAACATTCATTTCTCTATATGAAGTTGACGTGAGACGACAGTTATCGGATAAACAGATTGTGAACTAAGGTTGAGACATGAAACTTACGGGTAGAGACTCAGGAATATAGGGAGAGGGGCTATTATGTCACGAGATGATCGGGTGAAAGACTTAATGGCGGCGTTTCAGAAGACCGCATACTTCCAGTGGACGGCGCGTCAGAGGATACCGGTAATCGATGGGTATGGAGTTGAAGACGTTCGCGAAGTGGAGATGGATTTTTGGCCCCGGCTTGGAGGGCGCGCGGCTTTTATCAATCTGTACGGCATGGAGGGGTGACCGGAATGTATGTGGGGAAATCCTGCCGGCGGTGCGCTGGAGCCGGAGAAGCATTTCTACGAAGAAGTGATCTGTATTCTGAGTGGACAGGGGGCCACGGAAGTATGGCAGGAAGGTGAGCGCAGGCAGATGTTTGAGTGGGGCCCATGGAGCCTGTTCGCTCCACCGCTTAACAGCTGGCATCGGCTGATCAACGGCGGGCGCCAGCCGGTAAAGTTTTTGGCCGTGACTAATGCGCCTCTAGTCATGGATGTGTTTCACAATGAAGATTTCGTTTTCAACTGCCCGTATATTTTTTCAGACCGATACTCGGGCGCCGACGGGTTTTTTAACGTCGGCCAAAAGCGCTACGAGTCGGGCATGCAACATATCTGGGAAACAAATTTTATCATGGACATTCAATCGGCGGCTTTGGACCAGAGGGAGGTGAAAGGCGCGGGAGTGCGAATCACCCAATTCGAGCTGTCTGGCAATGGATTGATCGGCCATCTGGCGCAGTGGCCAGCGGGGCGATACCACAAAGCGCACTATCACGGTCCCGGAGCAATCTTGCTGGGCTTGCAGTCATCGGGATACGTTTTGCTCTGGTCGAAGGAATTGGGAATCCAGCCTTACCAAAGCGGCCGTGGTGAGGAAGTAGTAGAGGTAAAGTGGAAAGAGGGAAGCGTCTATTGCCCGCCCGGGGGTTGGTTCCACCAACACTTCAATACCGGCCCGCAAGGCGCGCGGCATCTGGCGATCCGCTACGGCAGCCGGATTCATCCCATTGGTTTTAAGATTGCCGACAAACGGAGTGAAGACGGGGTTTATATTGACGTGAAGCGAGGCGGCACATTGATAGAGTATGCCGACGAAGATCCGAAAATCCGGCGCCACTACGAAGACGAAATGAGGAAAACAGGAGTGCCCTCGGAGATGCCGAATGTATGAGGTAGGGGCGACCGGCCGGTCGCCCCTACGGAAGGATTTGCTCGGCGAATTTAGCTGAAGGGATTCTCACCAGAGTGTACTTGTCTTCCAGATGGTTCCTCACCCGGTGATATTCTTCGACGGTCATGACGTCCTTGGCTGCCTTAACGCCGTGCTCCTGAAGCCACTTTGTATCCACATCCAGGCGGCGGGTCGATTGGTGCATCGCTTTCACGTAGAGCTCCTGTCCCTGTTTTCCTAACAACCAATTAACAAACACTTTGGTTGCGTTGGGGTGTGGCGGATTCTTGACGATGCCGATCACCTGGAGCCGTTGCTGGACGGCGCCCCTTCTTTGAGTTTAGGAAGTTCTTTGATCGGCAGATTGGCGACGATAAAGCCCTCGAGGGTGTAAAAGCTCACACCCAAGGCAATCGCGAGTTTGCCCTTTGCCAGCGCATCAGCAAGCTGGCGCTGATCTCGGCTAACAAAAGATCCTGCTGCACGAGTTTTCGCAGATAGCCCTCTCCTTTAACGTCCCAGAGAAAAGACCAGATGGATTGGCCTGAGCCGGGTGTTCTGGGATCGAGAAATCCCACCTTGCCCTTCCACTTGGGATTCAGGAACTCGTCCAGAGAGCGAAGCTCCTCCGGTCTCGCAAACTCGGTGTTGTACCAAAGCCGCCGGTGCCGGCATCGGCGATGAAAGAATAGAGAAAGCGTTTGGTCTTAACGTTATCTTCCCAGATATGGCCGCCCCACCAATATTTCTCTTCCTTAACGTCAGGTAGGATCAAATTCGGCGCCAACGGCTCGACCATTCCGTCATAGACCAGTGACTCATAGGTGCCGGATCCGCCGATGAAAGCGTCGAAGTATTTGACTCCGGCTTGGTATTCGGACGCGATCCGGCTGGCGTTTTGTGGACCTCTCGCTGTGAGAAGCTCCATATCAATGCCGAATTGCGGCTTGAAAACCGTTTCCAACTCTTTCCTCAATTCGGCCCGAGCCGGAATACCAACGACGATCCTGCCTTCCTTTTCGCTTCTCGCAGAGTCCTTTCCCATTCTTTCTTCCAATCAGACTGGGCGAGGAGATCTCCAACCGAGGCGCAGAGAAACGACGCAGCGAGAGCTAACCAAATGAAGCGATATCTCTTTCGGAGAAACATCGGCATCTGTTTTCTCCTCTTATTGAATGCCTGCTGATGCAAATACTTTCTGTGCCACGGGCCCGGTGAGGAAGCGGACGAACTCCCGCGCCGCATCTGAAGCGGATCCGGCGTTCACCACGGCGGCGGCGTAAGTCGTGTAGTTTTGAATTTCTGGCGGCAACGGTCCGACGAATTTGAGTCCTTTGTTCACGCCTTCGATGATGACGGTGGTGGCGCCGAGGCCGATTTCGGCGCCGTTGCCTTTGGCGATGTGATCGAGCACGGCTGCGGCATCCGGGTAGCGCACGGTCTTGGGTTTCAATTGTTCCGCGATTCCCAGGCGCTCGAATAGCTTTTCTAGATAGATCCCGGTTGACGCCTGATTGTAAACCACGGACTCGGCGCTGAGCAGAGCTTGTTTAAAGTCATCGACAGAAGCAATCCTTGGCAGCGGCGCACTTTCGCGAACCATTACCCCCACTCCAATCCGGCCAATCGTGACGCGGTCGGCTGCAGTTGTTTTGGCAGCCTTGACCCACTCGTCCAGCACGGCCGGTGGGGCAATGACGACATCCAGGCCGTCAGGGGCGCCGATACGTTTGAGAATTATTGGCGCAGTGGCGAACGTGATCTTCACGTGATGAGGGCTTGCGTTCCGGAATGCTTCGATAACTTTCACTATCCCTGGCTGAACGGCGCCCGCGCTGAATACATTGATTTCTGCGTTACTCATCATCAAGTACAAACCCCTAAAGCCACAAAGACAGGTCCCCGAATTGCCGGTTGGTAAAGGCAAGCCATCTCATAGAGGAGAAAACTTGATTTAGCAAGCATCAACGCGTTGACGGAAGTCTGTTTTTATTCGGCTTGAGCTGTCCTCTTCACTCAGCCGTGTCTTTCTACTAAAATATACTTTAGACTGCATTGAGCGTTAAGATCTAACTAATTCATCACCCTAGCTGGCTGAAACCCGGACTGAAAGTGGTCGAGAGCAAGTCTCCAGGCACGGGAGAGATATTGCATGCGAAAATGGATCATTATTAGCGCCGTTTTGTTTGTCTTTTGTGCGATTGTTGTTCTGGCTCTGCTGAACCTGAACTCACTGATCAACCGAAATAAAGACTATTTTCTTGGCCAGGCAGAGCAAGCGTTGGGACGAAAGGTATCGGTGGGCGATGTGGGAGTGACACTGTGGGGTGGTGTCGGACTGACGCTCAGTAACTTCACCATGTCTGACGACCCGTCTTTCTCATCGAGTCATTTTGTTAGCGCCGAAGATCTTCAGATCAACGTCAAGCTGCTGCCTCTCTTGCGCAAGGACTTTCAGGTTAAGCGGTTAATCCTTCACAAACCGGTTATCCAAGTCATTCGAAACAAAGAAGGCAGGTTCAACTTCTCCACCGTCGGTCAAGAGAAGAAGGAAAAACAGAAAGAGCCGGAAAAGGCCGAAAAGGAAAAAGGGCAGAAGACTCCTCCGGCTTTATTGATCGCCGTGGTTGATGTCTCCGGCGGAGAAGTGCACTACGTGGATCAAAAGGCAGGAACCGATTTTCGCGCCGACCAGATCGATTTCAAAGTGAAAGATTTCGATCTGAACCGGCCTTTCTCCGCAGAGCTGGCGGTTGCCCTGTTTTCTGAAAAGCAGAACTTCAAGCTGCAGGCTCAGATTGGACCCATCGGCTCACACACAGACTTCAGTGACGTTCCTATGGACGGCAAAGCAGATATCGAATCACTGGACTTTGGTAAGTTGATGTCTACCTTGCCCGTCGTGAAGGCGGCGTTGCCTAAAGACATGGATGTATCGGGGATAGTGACAGTCAAAGACCTGCGGCTAAAGGGCAGCTTAAAGAAACTTTCCTTAAAGGGAGCTTTGGACGGCACCGGCGCAGCGCTGAACTTCGGCAAAACTCTGCGCAAGGCTGCTGGAATTCCATTCATCGTTTCCGCAGACGGCCAATATGGGAACGGTTTGCTTCGCTTGGGACAAACGAAGGCGAAACTGAATACTATGGAACTGGTTGGCAACGGAGACATAAGCCTGGGAGATGTGACTGTGTTAAATCTCTCGCTTGCTTCCAACCGCTTTTCTCTCGACGGTTGGGAGAAAATTATTCCGCTGCTCGAGAACTATCAGCTTTCAGGCAATCTAGAGGTCCAGAAGACCACCGTCCAGGGAAGCTAGGCAAGGGGGCGACGCCACAGATCCAAGGCACGGTGGCTCTCTCCGGAGTAAGTGCCAAACCGCCTCAGTTTCCAAAACCCATTAAAGATCTAGACACCAGGATCGATTTCACCGGCCAGAGGGCTGCGCTTAAAGATACGACACTAAGCTTGGGAAACTCGCGCATCCGCTTGGCGGCAGAGATCGACCGGTTTTCCCTCTTACGCTCACCTATAAGCTTTCAACTCCAGAAATATGGCCGGCGGACTTTCAATCGTCCTTACCCGAAGATCGAAAGGCGGACGTGATCAAGAACCTGAGCAGCGAGGGAACCTTGACCGCCCAAGACGGGGCGATTACGTTTAGGGAAAGCTCGGTTCAACTCAGGGAGTCTCTACAAGATCGACTACAAGGACCTTGGGACAAATCTCGTCCTCGAAAACAAGATCGCGACGATTCGGAATCTCCGTCTCAATGCTCTCAACGGTTCGTTGCAGGCTGAAGGAGAGTACGCGTTTAATAGTGCCATACCGCGTTTCTCCGTCGTATCAAAAGCGCAGGGTCTCGACCTCGGAGAACTGTATCGTTCCTGGATCCAAAGCGCAGCCGAAGCATCCAGGGACGCCTCAACGCTGACGTGAAGATTTCCGGCAGCGGCAAAGACTGGAACGACATCAAACCAAGTCTGCGCGGTCAAGGCCAAGCAGAGGTATTACAAGGGGCGCTGCTCGATTTTAACGTTGCTGATAGCGTGCTCTCCAGCATCACTGGCATTCCAGGTCTTACCTCTTTGATCAATCCGCAGGTACGAAAGAAGTATCCCGAGACCTTCGAGGCTAAGGATACGAACTTTAAAGAACTGAAGGGATTGTTTGATTTGGCGGATGCGCGAATGAACATAAAAGATCTGCGTATAGCGGCCGCCGACTATACGGTACAAGGAAATGGTTGGGTCGATTTTGAAAAGCGGGCGGATTTCCAGGCGGTACTGGTTCTCTCCCAAAATCTATCGGCCGACCTGGGACGCTCCGCGCGTGAAGTCACTTACATGTTCAATAATCAAAATCAGTTCGAAGTACCGTTTGCCCTAACCGGTACCCTGCCAAAGCTAAAAGCCAGACCCGATTCGAGTTACCTAGGCAAGATGGTCCAGCGCGGCTTGATGCGTAAAGGAGCAGACGAGCTTCAACAGAGGCTTTTTGGCAAAGAGCGATCCTCTCCTTCAGGGGAGACTCCACCGCAGGGAGCGCCCTCGGATCAAAAGCAAGAAAAAAAGAAAACCCCCACGGAAGATCTTATTCGCAAGGGCTTAGACCAACTGTTCAGACGCTAGTCGACCATACAATTGCCGCAGCGAACCCTGACACGGTTTGTCAAATCGTGGATGGTGTTGTCATGCTTTTGGTCAGGACGCGCCTTGGTATATTTCGCTTCCAAAAAAGCGTCAGGTAAGGGATATCCCCCACTGCAGCTCTGACCTGAGACAATTTAGTGTCATCTGCCGACAAGTCTGTCTTCGTTGGCAAGAGCTCGACTAGCCGCCAGCCGGTAAAGGCCAATTTTTCAGAGTCTTTTCTGTTGCTTGTAACAGGCATATCGCTTGCTTCTTGTTGCCGGATGCAAATACACGAGGAGACTATCATGGCTAAATTCTTATCTATGGTGCTGTCTGTTTTTTGCTGTCGGCCTGTGCGACTGTAAGCGAAGACAATGATTCTCAGGTCGCGGGGACACAGGCGCTCCCAGGTTCCGAAATACAATCCGGTCGAATCGACCGCGCCAACATCGGTAGAGCCCGCGAGAAATGAGCTTGCTGGCGCAACTAAAAATTTCGAGCAAACAGGAAATCAAGTCGATACAAGCACAGCTGAAAGCGGCCGGGTTCGATCCAGGACCTGTGGATGGAGCTTTAGGAGCTAAAACGATATCGGCACTGCGCCGGTTGCAATCAGGATGCGCGAACTTGAAGGACCTGTTTGAAAATCCAACAAGCGGAATCTCACAGCAATCGGTGGCGATGCAAACAGCGAAACAAAGCGCGGCGGATAAATTTTCCAGCATAGATGAGATCCGATTGATCCAAGTGCGCCTGAAAGACGCCGGTTTCGATGTAGGACCCGTCGATGGAGTAATGGGTTCCAAAACGAAGTCCGCACTACTCCGTTTTCAATCGGGATGCACGATGGTCAAGGAGTGGTCGGCGACTCTGGAGAACCAAGTTCAAACGTCAGATAGAATGCCGAGTCCAATGCCCGCGTCTGAAAAACAGCTTCAACCGGCGCCATCCAAGGCTTCTCCAGCCATTGAATCCGTCAGGGATGAGGCAGGTAAAATGAACGCTGCAGCAGACAAATCTCCCAGCAGAGAGGAGATCCGGCTTCTCCAGTCGCAACTGAAATCGGCTGGTTTTGATCCGGGCCCTTTCGATGGAATGCTAGGGCCCAAAACGAATTCCGCGCTTCAACAGTACCGGACAGTCTATGGATCTTCGAATTCTCGAAAACTGTCATCGGGCGTCGGACTCAAGTTTGACTATTGATTGGGCATAGAGCCGGGCGCCGATGAGTACGCCGGTGCGTCTTCTAACTACTAAAGTATCACCTCAAATTTAATCCGCTAAAGGCTTGTTACTGTTTTTGGACCGACGGCTGTTGGAGTACGACTGCCGGTTAGATCCAAGGCAGTTAACCTTTCCGTTCCACCAACGTCTAATAGGTCAATATATACCGGGAAGCTGAGGGGAGGCTTCTATGAAGGATATAACGACCGCACTTTTAGCCAGTCTTTTCGTCCTCATGACATTAGTTTCGTTGATTTCAGCAGATCCTATACCGGAAGGCACACGATGGGCATCGCTCAATCGCTCGGGGAATGTCTCGGAGCTTGAATTCCGGTATGCTTTGCGAAGATAGGCTGTAGCCCGCTGTTGTCACCTCTGCCAGAAACCCTGCGACCTATCTCCGCAAGAATTTGAATTCTTAGCTGCAGTAACCTCTAGTCATCCTGCCTTAAAGATCGCCATCAGGTTCTGGGGATGAGATGAGTTTCAACGAGTTTGGGCTTTTGTGCCGCCTTGGTCAGAGCGGGGACTATTTCAAAAGGTCGCCGACCACGCCGATATGAGCCACCTGAAAGATCGGCGCGTTCGGGTCTTTATTGATGGCGATAATCCGCTTGGAATCTCTCATGCCGGTCAAGTGCTGAATGGCGCCTGAGATGCCGCAGGCAACGTAAACTTTCGGCGCTACGCTCTTCCCGGAAGCGCCCACCTGCCGCTCGCGGGGCAGCCATCCGACGTCTACTACGGGCCGGGAGCAGGCTAGAGTCCCGCCGAGAGCCTCGGCCAGTTCCGCCGTGAAATGGATTTTTCGGTCGCCGATCCCTCGCCCGACAGCGACGATGATCTCTGCCTTGCCGAGATCGACATCGCCTTTGGGCTCTTCGGTGATTTCGAGCACACGGCTGCGTGAGGGAATACTATTTACGTCTATCGCGATCGACTGCACAACTGCTTGTTTAGCCGATGGCGCCGTCGCGGGAACCGACCCCTTCTGCAGCGCTACTACGGCGGTAGCGGTTTCATCCAGGGCGATGTGGGCGTGCATCGTACCATCAAATAGTGGCCGGGTTACCGTCACTGCACCGTCACGAAGCTCTATATTCACGCAATTGGTCAGTGCGTTCATCCCGAGCTTGTTTGCAATGGCCGGAGTCAACTCCATTCCGACGAGGCTGTAGCCGATGAGCACCAAGCGGGGAGCTATTTGCCGTGCCACTTCGGCGAAGACATGTGCCTGCACGTCCGCGCTGGCTAAAGGTAATGCAGGATCGTCGACGACAAGAATTCTGTCGGTTGCATGGCCCTGGAGATCCTCTCTACGACATTCTCCATCCGATGTCCGACGGCGGCAGCCACCAAATCGACTCTCATTTCTGCCGCGAGGCGCTGACCGATAGCCAATAGCTGGGACGATAGGGAATCGATTTTACCGGCCGAGTGTTCCACTAGAACGAGAATATCGCGAGGCATGGTTTTAGAGACTCTCCTGAATCTTATGAAGCAATGCAGCGGCTATTTCTTGTGGACTGCCCTCTAGTAGCTCTACCTGGTGTGTGCGTTCGGGCGGACGAACACCGACGAAGCGGTAACCCTGCGTGACTAGCTGCTCTGCTTGCAAACCAAGATCCGCCACTGAAAAGGAGGCCACGGGTTGCTGCCGAGCACGAATTCTGCGTGCCGGAGGAACGAAAGTAAGAGGTTGGATGCCCGTCTGGACGCACAAGAGCGCCGGCAACGTCAGCTCGACCTCGGCATAACGGCCGCCACCGAGCTCTTTGCGCACTTTGACGGTATGGTTCTCACGCGCTTCGACGCCCACGACGGCGTAGGCAAATGGAATCGCCAGCAAGCTTGCGGCCGCAATGCCCACTTGACCGCCAAGCGTGTCACGCGATTGAGTTCCCGTCAGCACGAGATCGAAATCGAGCTTTCTCAAAGCCGCCGCTATGACAGTGCTCGCAACCTTCGGGTCCTGACTTTCACAGTCGATGCGAATCGCCTTATCAGCGCCTTTCGCCAGCGCATAGTACAAAATATCCAGAGCTTTTATGTTCCCCATTGAAATCGCCGTGATCTGACCACCGTGACTGCGCTTGAGCGCTAGAGCTTCCTCTAGCGCGTATTCATCGCACTCATTGATGGCGAGAAGCTGGCCCTTGATACTGGATCGCTTTGCCATCGGCAGCGATTTTCAGATCGGTTACTAAGCCTGGTACGGCTTTTGCAGCAGACGACAATATTCATTGTCGTTTGCCTTTATTGGCTTGCGGCATTTGTGCCGGCAATTTTTCCCGTCACAGCGCCGCGCAGAAGTCCCGATCCGCTGGGATAATTGTAATAGAAGAATCCCAGCAGTTAGCTCGCCCGCCGCGTAAAGTCCTGGGATCGCCCGGTCGGATTTATTCAAAACCTGACAATCCGGGTTTATCTTGAGTCCGCCGTAGGTAAACGTTAACCCACACGTAGCGGCATAGGCCGTGTAAGGTGGAGTATCGAGCTTTTGCGACCAATTGGTCTTGGCTGGGTAGAGACCCTTGGTAGCCCGGCCGTCGCGGATGAGTTCGTTGAATGGGCGATCTTCTACGACGGCATTATTGAACTCCTCGACAGTCTTGATCAGCGCGTCGGGGTTGATCTCAAGCATCTCGGCCAACTCTTTGATAGACTTGGCGATCACCGGAGTCGCTCCGTCGTAGAGATAGCGACCCACCGCCTCCTTCAATTTTTCATCGAATATTTGGTATGCGATGCCGCCGGGCTGCTTGAGAATCTCGGCGCCGGTCTTGGCATAGGTATAGGCGTGGAAAGTCTTCGCCCTCGTCGATAAAACGGCGCCCCTCGCTGTTAACCATGATGCCGATGGTCCAGGCGTAACGGTGGGTGCGATAGCGGCGGTTCGCCGGATCGAGAAATCCGCCTTCGTAATCGCCTGCATCGGCGTCAATGGGCGTGGCGTGACCACCGCTCCAGTGGCCGAACGGTTGCGCGCCGATATCAAGGGCCATCTGAATCCCATCGCCGGTGTTGTACTTGGTGCCGCGCACCTTGGCCAGATCCCAGCCGCTACCGAGGAATTGGGCGCGCAGAGCCGGGATTAGCCGAGAAGCCGCCGCTGCCCAGAACCAATCCTTTGCAGTGGATCTCGCTGAATCCTTCGGGGCTTTGCACGACCACGCCGTAAACCCGACCGCTTTCATTGGTCAGAAGGCGCGCGGCCGCGGTTTCAAACCGGACCGGAATTCTTTGTCGTCGATAATGCGATGCCACATCTCGACCAGGCCACCGCCGCCGTCTTTAGAGTGGATAAAGCTGCTGCCGTGATGCCAGCGGAAGCGTCCCTCTTCGGGTTTTGCCGCGCTGTAGAGAATTTCCCACTGGATGCCCATTTCTTGCATCCATTTCACCGTAGGATAGGACTCGCTGACCAGCAATTCCGCCAGCTCCGGCACCGACCGACCGCGCGTCACACGCATCAAGTCGGCGTAAAACTCGTCTTTAGTATAAGGAGGAAGATCGATTTTTTCCCACTCGCTCTCGCTAACGTGGGGAGTAGCGGCTTTTCATCTGCGATCCCGTTGTGCGTGTGACGGAACTGCGCGCCGTGGCTAAACCATGTGTTGCCGCCCTTTTTCGCCTGCGGAGCCTTTTTCCAGCACTAGGACTTTGGCCCCGGCGTTGTGCGCCGCAACAGCGGCGGCCTGAGCTGCATTGCCGAATCCGACGACGACCACGTCGCAATTCTCGGTCTTCATAAATCAGCCTCCTGGTTCTTTTAATGACGCTAGTTTAGATGCCATATCATGACACCATGGCCTATGTCAGTACTGATTTGAATTGAGCTGAGTCTCACACAGAGGCTTGTAAGCAGAGCCAAAGCGGGATAATTCAAAGATTGTAACTAAGAAAAAGATGGTTGGAAGAATAAATTCGCGCAAGGTCGACGTCGATCTTACAGAAGTGCCACGGCTAGCAGGCACGGAGGAGGTAAACAATGGTCAAGACCCAAGGTGTGGTTCACTTCAGTCTTCCGGTTACAGACCTGGAGCGAAGCGCGAAGTTCATACAGCGAGCTTCTGGGGATGAAAATCGTCCAGAAAACTCCGCGTATGGTTTTTCTCAAGTGCGGCGACGATTACTTTATCTTGGCAAAGGATACTCCGGTAAAGTACGACTCTCTGAGCAAACCCCTGTGCATCATGCCTTCAAGGTTACGGCGGAGGACTTTGACCCTGCAGTGGAGTTTCTCAAACAAAACGGAGTCAAAATATTCCACATGGAAGATCGCCGGGACGGTGTCTCTTGGGGCAGGCAGGCGTATTTCTTAGACCCGGACGGCAACAAGCTTGAGATCCATGACCCTCAGGGAATGGGCGTTTAAATAAGAGCTGAATAAGCACGGTGAACTTTGCTTGACCGTGGTTGTGGCTCCAGGTACTTTGCAAAACAAACTAGAGCGGAGGAAAATTAATGCACTATCAACTCGAACATGTGGCAGTTTACTGCCAAGATATTAACGAATCGATTAAGTTCTATGAAAAGTTTTTGGAGGTAGCCCGACGGCGATAAGGAAGGGAACAGCGGGTTATGGCTTCTGCTTTATGAAGATCGACGGTGCGCCGTCTATTCAACTAATGGAATCCTCGGGGCAGGTTGGGGTCCACCATTATGGATTCGTCACCGACGACATCGAAGGTGTCGCCAGGGACTTCAAAGAAAAAGGCGCCGAGATCATTCGAGAAAACCGCGACCCGTCGGGCAAACTTACAACCATTTTCGTCAAAGATCCTAACGGTTTGGAGTTGGAAATTCGATCCCCTCGTTAGATGCGAATCAAGTCTGATCTCTTAGATCAAATTCCCGCGGCTTGCTGTGTAGGGCTATGGCCCGTTCTTCAGTCACTGCGCACAAAGACAACATCGTCGGCTGTAAAGTCACGGCGACTTCTTGGCCGGGTTGAAAGAGTGCGTTGCCTTTCGGATTGACCGCGTAGGTTTTTATGGTTCGCTCCGCCAATTGAATCTCATATTCCACGAAGGATCCCTGGTACGCTGAAGCCGTTACATGGCCCGTGAGGTGATTTAGGCCTGTCGGGGTGCTGCAGGCGGCTTTCAGTTCCATGGCTTCAGGACGAACGCTAAGGAGAACTTTATCTCCCGCTGTGGCAGTGTAGGCCGATGCCGGCGATGCGGCGTGGATGATCAAGTGATCGTCGGTCTGAACCCCATGAAACGCTCCTGCGTTTGCAATACTCTTCCGGAAAAGAGATTGATTTACCCACAAAGGCGGCGACAAACTCGTTGGCGGGCTGCTCGTAAATTTGTCGCGACGTACCTTCTTGACGACACGTCCTCCGTTCATGACAGCAATTGCGTGGAAAGCGCTAGTGCTTCCTCCTGATCGTGGGTTACGTAGATCGTTGTTAGCCCGAGGTCATGCTGGAGTTTGAGCAGCTCAATGCGCATGTCGATGCGTAGCTTGGCGTCCAGATTGCTGAGTGGCTCGTCCAGCAACAGGAGCCTGGGCTGAATCACAAGCGTGCGAGCCAAGGCGACGCGCTGTTGCTGTCCGCCGAGAGTTGTGAAGGCCGGCGATTCTCTGTTCCTTGAGATCGACCTGCTTAAGCTGTTTCCATGACTCTTGGTTCAATTTCGCTCCGCGCTACTTTCGCTCGCGCAAGCCAAAGGCCACGTTCTCGAATACGGTCATGTGGGGCCAGAGTGCGTAGTTCTGGAACACGAGGCCAACATCTCCGCTGCTACGGCGGCACATGGTTCATCGGGTTTCCGTCAAGACAGACCGTACCTTCGTCAGGGAATACAAAGCCGGCGATGATCCTGAGCAGCGTCGTCTTGCCGCAACCGCTGGGTCCGAGGAAGGTAAAGAACTCACCCGCGGATATGGAGGTTGACGCCACGAACGACCCATTGCTCGCCGTAGGATTTGCCGATGCCGTCAGTCTCACTTCCGCGGGCTGCATCGCTAGATCCTGAAAGCGTTGCCCGCGCGACCGCCAAAAATGCGGTGAGTTAAGCAGGTTCCGAGGGAAACCAAAAGTATCGCAACGACACCGAGGGCGGCCCCCGCGCCCCGTCCTAATGGGCTCTGCATGTAGATGTAGATCCCGTAAGAGATGGGCCCCAGTTCGATGCGCGGCACGAGCATGATGGTCGAGGAGAGCTCCACGCATGAGGTCACGAATCCAATGAGCCCACCTGCTACCAGCCCGCCAGTGATCAGCGGAAGAGTAATCTTCATAAACGTCTTGAGACGATTGGCGCCCAGGCTTTGCGCAGATTCCTCCGAGACTTATATGAACTTGCTGAAGCGCAGCGTAAGAGGCGCGGACCGTGTAGGGCAGCCGCCGCATGGTGTAGGCGATGACCAAGATGACCCAAGAAGAGGTCAGTGGCGCACCGAGGCCGGGAAAATCCCATCCGTGGAAAACCCGCAGGTAACCGACAGCCAGCACCACCCGGGAATCGCTAGCGGCAGAGTAGCGATGGCGTCGAGCAAGTTTCTACCTGCCAATCGGCTGCGCAACAGCAAAAAGGCGATGGCCGCGCCGAGAATAATATCGAGACCTGCGGCCAACAACGTGTATATCAAAGTGTTCTTGATGAAATGAGGTGCTCTGAAAAGAATCTCCGCGAAATTACCCAAAGTGTAGGTAGTAGGCAGCAGGGTATAGCTCCACACTTTAGCAAATGATAGCAACAGAATCCCGATATGCGGCAACAGGCTGACGCCGAGTATGGCGCCGCAAAGAAGCCAAACGAGAAATATCTTTTTCCCTGAAGCCGCTGTGTTACCGGAGCGGATCGTTGCACCGTCGCATACTCGGCGAGACCGAGATACTTGCGGGCGGCGAGCAGCGAAAGGAGTGATAGGACTACCAGAACGACACAGACCACGTAGCCGTCGACGTCGTCCATCCCTACGGTGGTGATCCGGAGATACGCCTGTGTTGCCAGGAGGTTTTTGTAATTCAACATCAACGGCGTCCCGAGGTCGTCGATGGCGCGGATGAACGTCAACAAGGAGCCGGCGACGAAGCCGGGAAGCATCAGCGGCAGAGTGATGCGGCGAAACAACCGGAACCCGTGGCAGCCCATGTTTTGCGCCATCTCTTCCATGGAGGGATCGATGTTAGAGAGCGAGACCACCGTATTGAGCAAGATAAAAGGAAAAAGTGTAAAGTTTGCACCAGCACGACACCTGTCAGGCCTTCCATGAAGGGAATCGTCGTGTCGAACCAGCGCATCAATAATAAGTTGACCATACCGCTTCGGCCGAGGATCAATTGAAGCGCAACGGCGCCGACAAAGGGCGGAATGACCAGCGGAAGGGTGGCTGCGGTTTGAGCAGAAGTTTGCCGCGAAACTCGTAACGCGCGATGATATAGGCGAGCGGCAGGGAAATAACGCCGCTGAAGACTACGACCAGGAGGCCGCTCGCAAGGGTGTTCCAAAGGGCTTCGCGAAAAAGCGGGCGGCGAAAGAAATTCAGGAAGTGGATCAGGGTCAGGTTGCCGGTTTCATCCGATAGCGCAATCCAGAGCACGCGCGCTACCGGATAAAGGATGAAGACGATTAGGATCGCAAACAGGAGTGCCATGACTCCTCCTTGCCACCAGTCGATTGGCTCTCTGGTTCGAAGCGGTATGACTACAGGGGGACCGCCATGGTTGCGTCGACTGTATGTCAGTGGGCGACAAGTGTTTCAGAGCGTTGCCATCCCGTCGTTTAGCGGGCCATGGCTGTGGCTTTTCCCGCTAGCTCTTTGGCTTTGTCGTAACTAGTCCTGGCGAAGGTCTCCCATTCCGTCTCCAGTTGGGCCTTTAAACCAGACTTCGACTTAAAAGCGCCGGTGACCTCTTTATCGCTGGCGCGCTTATCATTGATAGGTACTTGCGAAGCCAGCCTTTTAGCTTCGGCTAATAAAGTTTTCCTTGCGTTGCACTGCTACTCTTACTCTTGGCGAGCGCTTCTTCGGCTTTGTAAATGCTTCCCCAGGCGTCTCGTAACTCGCGATGTCGAAAGGTAATGATATGATCGTAAAGCGAATTCACGACGTCGCGCCGGCCGGAGGACAGCTCGTCGTTGAAGTCGACTCCTCCCATCTTGGTTTTGAAGGGGTTGGGATAATCTTTCGGCGCTTTAGAATATAAGTCGGGAATCACTGGAAGTCGGGCGATCTCCGGCGAAAAGAGCACCATCTGTCCGGCCTCGCTGAGCAAATAATTGACGAAGGCTCTGGCATTTTCGGGATTCGGTCCGCCTTTAACGATGCCGACACTTGCAGGGACAACCGAGGTCAATGAAGGATAGGCGAACTCCACAGGCCGTCCGCTGGCGATGGCCGATAAACCGAAGAAATCGATGACTACGCCAACGCCGTACTGGCCACTGACGACTGCTTCCGGCACTCCGAAACTCCGTTCCGTGATCGTTCCCATATTAGCGCCGGAGTTCAGCAGCAAGGCCCAGCCTTTTTCCCATCCGTAGGCCTGGAGAATGGTTTCAACTGTCAAGTGAGTCGTGCCGCTTCGCGACGGAGCGCTGATGACGAGATGACCGTAGTATCTGGCATTTGTCAGGTCGGTCCATTCCTTGGGCGCCGGCAATTTGTGTGCTTGGAGATAGTTTTTGTTCCACATTAAGCCGTAGCCACTGATCGCAAAGCCGAAATATTTTCCGTCGGGATCGTGAATCGGAAAACTTCCGATCTTTGCCGGGATACGCGCCATGATCTCTTTCGGCGGGTCGTACTTTTCCAGCAGCCCGTCGGCTTCGAGTGTTTGAAAGCGTCTGGAGCGCTCACCCAAAAGATATCCGCCTCGGGCTTGGCCTTGGTCTCGCGAAGATAAGTGACACCGGCGTTGGTTTGCTTACTGTTAATGATGACTGTAATACCTGGATTCTTACTTTCAAAAGTCTTCTTGTAGGTCTCAAACAGTTCCTTAGGGAAAGATGTGACAATGACAACTTCTTTTGCCACCGCCGAGCTGGCAATAAAACAAATGACGATCCCAACCAACCAGAAACTGGTGCGTTTCATAAGACCTCCTATGGCTTGAGAAGCAAAAACCAACACAGCGGCAGTAACTCACCATGAAGGGTAAGTCATGTCAAGGGAGAAATGGAAGACCGCTAAGTTCTAGTTGCAGTGTTAATTCTTAGCCCAACGCAAGATGAAGTCGAGAAGAAATAGAGAGAGAAGGCAGTCTTCAATGCCGGCCTGACTTGAACCCTCAGCGGACCTGCTGATATCTTCGAAGCCAACGCCGAAGCTCAGCGAAGACATTTCCTGACTGCTGACAAAGCAATGCATGGATCTTTTTAGTCCCCATTTCTTCGTGGTAACCCTGGCCCTCGTCGGCCTTGTCATTATCATAGCAGCGCTTCTCTCGGGCCTCATCGACCGCAGTGATCTGCCGCAGGTAGGCGTCTTCCTTGCGCTTGGCGCCGTTCTTGGCCCGGCGGGGCTGGGGTTGCTCAACGTGACTTTGAGCCGCCGATCGTCGCCGTGGTGGCGACGTTGAGTTTGGTTCTGGTGCTGTTCACGGATGCGGTCAGTCTTAGCCTCGCTGAGATTCGGCGTAATGGACGTCTGGCTTTCCTAGTTTTGGGTCCGGGAACGCTTCTCACCGCCGCGATGGTCGCCCTCGTTGGCTGGCTGCTCCTGGGTCTCGCTCCTGCAGCCGCAGTTATTTTGGGCGCCGCGCTCGCCTCCACCGATCCGATCATGTTGCGTGGCCTCATTCGCCGGCCGGGGCTGGCCGAACCGGTCCGGCTGGCGCTGCGGCTAGAGAGCGGTCTGAACGACGCCGTTCTGTTACCGATCATTTTCGTGGCGATGCCGTTCCTCTTTCATCGTGGGCTCCTCGAGTGGCACCGAATGGGCGCGCATAAGTCTTGAATTCTTTCTGTTGGGACCAGGCGCAGGCATTGCCGTCGGGCTACTCGGGCTGTCCGCGCTTGATATGATCCGGCGCAAAGTTGGAGTGCGGCGGGACTACGAATCCCTTTATCTCTAGGGATAGCGTTTACAGCCTACGCTGCGGCCGAAGCGGTTCACGGGAGCGGATTTCTTGCCGCCTTTGCCGCCGGCCTGACGATTGCCGCGCTCGACGTTGAGCTTTGCGACTGTTTTCTTGAATATGGTCAGACCACCGCTGAAATGGCGCTGCTGTTTGCCTTTGTTCTGTTCGGTAGTTCGCTGATATGGAGCGGGTTTACGGTGTTGAACCTGCCGATTCTTCTCTTTTCTATAGGTGTCGTTCTCAGCCGTCCCATCGTTTTTTTCGTATCGCTGTCCGGGACTCGGTTGGACTTTCGGAGTCGTCTCTTGATCGCCTGGTTTGGCCCCCGTGGGTTGAGCTCGCTGCTGCTCATCCTTCTGCCGGTCTTTGCAGGCGCCACGGGAAGCCAGCAATTGTTTGAGATCTCTTGTTTCGTCGTGATCCTTTCCGTTGCCGTTCATGGAGGCTCATTGATGTTCCTGAAACGCGACAGCTTTCCCGTTTCGGCTCGGAAGGAAAATGTCACAGTCGTCGCCAATGACCTCCCACGGGATATTCACGCGTCATCGAAGCCTCTCGAAAATGAAAATCTAGAGGAATCAGCGGTGCGTATCTCCGTGTCCGAGCTGCGCCAACTTCAACAATCCGGAGCGCCGATTCTTATCCTTGATGTCCGACGCGACCGGAATTTTGAAACCAGCGAATTTCAGGCCCAGGGGGCGCTCAGGATTTCACCGGATCAGGTGGTCCAACGGATCGCCGAACTACAGATACCCCGGCAGACATGGTTGATCGCCTTTTGCGCCTGACCGGACGAAGCGACGAGCGCCCGTGCGGCGCTGGAACCACAAAAGGCGGGTGGGACGAGCGCGCGCTGGTAGGTGGGTGGGAAGCATGGCAGGCAACGGGACTTCCGGTGGAAGCGAAAGCAGGTCTATGATCTAGCGCGGAATGCGCCGCCGATTTAAAAGCCCGGGCTGCGGCATTTTAGTTTGTGCAGGGTCGCGATGGAGACAGATCGTCACGATTGAAAGGGCCGGTTTCTGGTACGCGCTTTTGTGTGTCGACTGGCAGCAAGGGGCGCTTCTTGATAGCGTCCGACGCGGGGTTATCTTCTTGCGATTGGTCTACAGCCCGTGCCCGAGTAGTTTGTTCAGGAGGTTATCCTCATGAAGATTCGGCTTGTGAACGCGTATCGTCCGGTCGTGATTTTTCTTGCTATCGGCTTTGGTTTTCGCCCGGAATAGCCGCGGATAAACTCATCGGAATTCACTCGGCTCGTACGATGTCCCAGTCGATGCCGTGGATTGCCGACGAGGTGGGGCTATTCAAGAAATATGATCTCGAATTCCAACTCGTTTTTATTTCCTCTGCCGCCATGGTAACGGCGGCGATGCTTAGTGGCGACGGTGAAGTCGCCATTACTGGAGGCGAATCGATCACGCGCGCGTTTACCCAAGGGGTCACTGAGTTGATTTTTGTAGCCAGCGCCCAAGAATACCCTGACCCACAGTATCTTGGGAAAGCCCGAAATCAAAACTCCCGAGGCTCTGAAGGGCAAAAAGCTGGGGCTGACCCGGCTGGGAGCAACTCCCATTACTTTGTGATTCAGGCTTTAAGAAAATACGGCATGGCACCGACGGATCTGAATTTCATCCAAACGGGAGGCCAGGTCGAGAATCTTGCGGCACTGCTGAGCGGGGCAGTAGACGCAGCTACGATGACAGGGCCATCTGGGGGCGGCAAGGCAATGGCCCAGGGCTTTCGCTATGTCGTATATGGGCCGGACCTGCATATTCCTTTTGCTGCAGCGACCTTGGTGACGCGCCGCTCCTCGATCCGTACGCGCGGGCCGGTCATCGAAGAAGTTCGTGCGCGTTGATGGCGGAGGCGGTGAAGATCATGTTCACGGATAAGGAATTGACTTACAAAGCATTGGCCAAACAGCTGCGCATAAGCGACCGCAAAGTGTTGGACGCCGCCTACGACGAGGAAATTAAAGTAATGGAACCGAGGCTAGAGTTCAAGATGGAAGCTTTTCAAGCGATCCTTGATGAGACCGCAAAAGTCGACCCACGAGCAAAAAATCAGGCCGCAGGATCTCATCGACCGGCGCTACATTGACGGACTGGAAAAAAGCGGTTTCTTTGACAAACTCTGGGCGGGAAAATGAACTTCGCTACGGATGGGCCTCCGAGATTCAGCCTAGCGCGTTAAGTTGCGCTGTTCTAAAGCCGTGCTCCAAGAGATTTACAACAACTCGATGATCGCTCCCTCATCTGGGCGCAATGCAAGTTTGTCCTCTAGCACTTCTCGGCTACGATCAAGATAGGTCGAGAGCAACAGGGAACCGCGGCATTGCAAGTCGGAAATACTAAATGATTTTGGTTTGGGGCCGAGATTGAGCACGACCAGCAGCCTTCGCTCATCTGTCTTGCGAATGTAGGCCATGAGATCATCGTCTCCGGCTAGCGGTGCGAAATCTCCGACCGACAATGCCGGCTCCGCGCGCCGTAGCTCGATCAAGCGATGGTAGAGGGTGAGAATCGAAGTTGGCTGGCTTTGCGCGAGGGAAACATTGACAGTTTGGTAATCGTCCGCTATTGGCAGCCAGGAAGTACCCGTAGTGAACCCGGGCATGTTTGTCGACCGCTCCATTGCATTGGAGTTCTCTCAGGATCCCGGCCTAAGCCCAAACCCGGCACGTTCTTCTCGAAAGGGTCTTGTACCTGCGTCATTGGGATGGACACGTCTTGCATGCCGATTTCGTCGCCGTAATACATCGTCGGTGTGCCGCGCAACGTGAGCAGCAGCATCGCGGCCACACGTGCCTGGGCTGGACCCACGCGCGTGGCGATACGCGATTTATCATGGTTGCCGAGTACCCAGTTCGGCCAAGCGTAGGACGGCAGCAGCGCTCTCGTAGCGCTCCACCGCGGTCGCGATCTCCCGCGCATTCCAGCGCAGTCGGATCAATTGAAAGTTGAACGGCAGGTGCGCGCCCTTGCCGCTCGCGCCGTAGTAAGCCATCAGCCGTTCCACCGGGAGATAGATTTCGCCCACCAGCATGCGATCGTTGTACTCTTCAACGACGTTGCGAAATTTTGCGACGATCTCTTGCACCTCAGGGAGATCTGCCGTGTAGGTCGTCAGCAACTCGCGGTAGGGCGACATTCCGGGCCGCCAGTCCGGATTGGGCGGATTGTCACGGAACTCCATGTCCTTAACCATATGATGCATGACATCGACGCGGAATCCGTCCACGCCGCGGTCGAGCCAGAAGCGCAGCACCCTGAGCATCGCCTTTGTACCTCAGGGTTACGCCAGTTGAGATCGGGCTGTTCCTTAAGAAAGGCATGATAGTAATACTGCTCGGTCTTCTCGTCCCATTCCCAGGCGCCGCCGCCAAAATTCGAAAGCCAATTGTTGGGTGGACCACCGCCCGGTTTAGGATTGCGCCAGATGTACCAGTCCCGTTTAGCGCTGTCGCGTGATGAGCGCGAATCGAGGAACCAGGGATGTTGATCCGAAGTATGGTTGGGAACGTAATCGAGCAGCACTTTTAGGCCGCGGCCATGCGCGTCAGCGAGGAGCGCGTCGAAATCATTGAGGTCGCCAAAGATCGGATCGATATCGGTGTAGTTGCTGATGTCGTAGCCGAAATCCGCCATCGGTGAAGGATAGATCGGCGAAATCCAGATTGCGTCCACACCGAGCCATTGCAGATAATCGAGTTTGCTCCGGATGCCGGCGAGATCACCGACGCCATCGCCGTCACTATCCATAAACGAGCGCGGATAGACTTGATAGATGATGCCACGTTCCCACCATTTGAAGTTTGCTAGTGGCGAAGTCTTTTCAGCTCTGGATGGGTTAATTCATCTCAATACTCTATCCCCTGACACGTCGGTTTTTCACCTGTCAGGCAAAGGCGATCGAGCTTTGCTGATTTTCGACACATCGGTTCGACATAGGCTTTTCCTTTCACGATTTCTGTCGATAAGTCTAATGCTAGACGCTATCACTCCGTAAGATCGCTCCAAGAAAGGAAATAATTTGGAGAGCAGGGAGTAGTAGTGGCAGCCAGATGAGGATGCTTTTCTTGGGATAGTGGCTGAGCGACTTATCGTCACGTGGCCAGGCAAAGATGGACACCGAAGAATTGAGCACAAGAAAGCGCGTCTCGATATCTCAGCTCAAGCCCGGCATGTAGGTGCAAGGCTAGGTGGCTGAAGGTTTTAGGACAGGCAACAGCAAAGTAAAGATTGAGACGGGCGCATCGATGCGCCTCTTATGTAACCATCGCTTATTGGACGACCTGGTCCAGCACGATATCAACATTCTTCGAACCCACGACTGCAGGATTCCCTTTGTAATCACCGGTTAAATCACCGGGTTGCCTGGTGGTGGGGTTCCCGTCTTTGTCCAAGCGGGCTGTAATAGTGATAGTGCCCGTGAAAGGCACACCCTGCATCATGACGTTTTCGGGACCGAGTGAGTAGGAGAGCGGAAAAACCGGACGATCGATTTTCTGACGGCCAGTGGAGGGCCTTTGGCCGCGGCCGCCGGTCGAGCAATAATAAAGAGAGCAGCTTGCCTATCGACGTTGCTTTTAAGTTTTGGATCGATAGAGATTTTACCGGTGATCTGCTGATTTGCTGAAGTCGGCGGGGCTGGCCGTATCTGATTGTCGACGTGGCTTTTGCCCATCACCCTGAGGCATTTCAGCCAAAATCTTTTCAATCTCGAACTCTCTCCTCACCAGCCGGCATGATCTGAAGAAGCTTCTCGAACACTTCCCTTGCTCCAGCATAGTCTTGTTTGCCTTGATACAAGGTCATCCCTTTTCCCCATAGTGCCATCGGTAGATTGGGGCCATGGCGAGAGCTTTATCGAACGCCAGCAACGCTCCATCGGCATGACCCGCTTGGATTAAAATGAATCCCATATAGGCGTGCGCTTCAGGCTGGTTGGGATCCGCGGCCAGTGCCTGCTTGAAGGCTTCAATCGCCTTGGGCCAATCTTGTTTAGCAAAGGCGGATTTTCCTTCCTGAAGAAATCGAGCGCTCTCGCTACCAGCCGGTCCCGGTTAAGAAATCGCCGGTGATGGAATCCTGCACCGAGTGTCTTGGTCGCACGGAGTTTGTCAGGACCATCCCGAGGCTCAAACCGAAGAGGAGTAGGAAGACCCCGCCGGCCGCAAACTGCCAGCCCCGGTAAGGTTTTTTGTTCGTTTCGATGGGGCGTTTTTCTTGGCCGGATGGCTGGCGTCTAGCGGTCCGACTCGCAGAAGTTTTAGGCGGCAAGAGCGAGTCGAGTTGTTGGAGGACTCTCGCCGCTCTGTTCTCGATCTCAAACTTGAGTGCCTCGTAGTCCGATTCAGCGAGCTTGCCGGCCTGATAGTCAAATTCGAGTTCCTTCAACTCGGTATAAAGCCGGGCACGTTCTTGGAGGAGTTGTGCATGAGGGCTGGAATCCTCCGGGTCGATGTCGAGAGCTTTGGCCGTTGCCACTTCGTTTCGGACGCGGCTCAGGAGGTCCGAGTTGGCGGGGCTCCCGACTCTCTCCGTTTTCTTGGCCGACCAGCGACGGATAAACCAAAGGCCGAGCGCGACGCCCGCGAATCAGAGACGACAAACGGCAAGACCCACACCAACAGGCTGAAACCTTGGGTTTTAGGGGCGAGCAAAACCCATTCGCCATATTTGGAGACAAAAATCTTTGACCTCTTGCGGAGTTTTTCCCGCCTGCAATTGCTCGCGGACAACGCCGCGCATTTGCTGGGCCATTTCCGAAGGAGAGTCCGCAACCGAGAGATTTTGGCAGACCACACAGCGCAGCTCTTGCGCGATGGCCCGTGTCTGATCGTCGATACCCGGCGCCTCGGCCGCCCATACCGGACTCACGACCAAAAAGATAAAAAACGATGAAAAAGCAGTCGAACGAACATGAGATCATCGAATGGGCTGGTAATCTTCTTTGCCTTCTTTGGCACTAACGATGCCGCGGGCGGCCTCTTCGAGCTTTGCGGTAACCAAGGCGGCGCGAATACCGCCAACATGCTTGTAGGTGATGCGTCCTTGCGGATCGATGAAGAAGCTTTCGGGAATGCCCCAGACGCCATAGTCCACGGCTATCTTCCCGGATTCGTCCCAGCCGTTGGCATAAGTGATGTTGAATTCTTGAAGAAACGCACGAGAGTCTTTCTCCTTGTCTTGGATGGCGACCCCGAGAAAGACCATGTTTTTGTCTTTGAGGCGCTGCCAAGCGGCTTCGAGATCCTTCGCTTCGGCGCGGCAGGGAGTGCACCAGGAGGCCCAAAAATTGAGAAAGATCGCTTTGCCACGCAGCTCGTTGAGGCTGACTTGGCGCCCATCAAAGAGAGTCACAGTGAACGGCGCCGCTGCTTTGGCCAACAACGGCGAAGTGATGTAGTGGGCATCCCGCGTGAAGCCGAAGGCAAGCAGCCACAGGACCGGCGCGATGAGCAGGACTGTAATGAGGAGTCGCCGCCAAGCCATCTTATGCTGCTTCCGGGGAAGTCTTTCCCAGCGGCAGGATTGCAAGCAGGGTACCGAGGGCAATGACAAATCCACCGATCCAGATCCATACAACGAGGGGTCGAACCAACACTTTCAATGTGGCTTGGTTCTTGTCCAGCTCGCTGAAACCGGACAAGATCAGATAAAGATCTTCGCTGATCGTGCTTCGGTGCACCGCGCGCCCCACCGGCGATTGCTGGTTTGGAAAGAACTTCAAGGCGGGGGATAGAACGCCCCATTCATCGCCCTGATGGAAGACTCTGAATGAGCCCTCGACGCGGAAGTGGGTTGGTTGGCGCGAACCTTTGAGGCCTTCGAATTGAATGAGATAATGCCCTACGTTCAGGTGCTCTTTTAGGTTCATGGTTGCTTCACGTTCGATGCTGTAAGTCATTGAGCCGGCAATTCCCAAGATAACCAACACCACCCCAAGATGAATGACGAGACCGCCGTAGCGGCGTTGGTTGCGTCTGGCCAGCGTTACCAACCCGCGAATCACTCCCTCGCCGGCAGTGCGGCGCCGCGCGCGCAACGCTAGTGCGGTATCATAAAAGATTGTGAGAACCACGAAGGCGAACAATGTGAAACCCCAACAACGGCAAGAAGTCTCGTACCTTCCAGATAAACAAGGCGACGCCGGCCAGCAGCGAGGCCGCTGCCGGCCAAAGAAAATTGCGTTTGAGGTTGTCCCAGGAAGCCCGGCGCCAGGCAATCATCGGCCCTACACCCATGAGAAAGACCAAGAGAAGAAATAAAGGCACCGTGACTGAGTTGAAATAGGGCGCGCCAACGCTGACCTGCGTGCCGGCAATCGCCTCCGAGAGCAAAGGAAAAATTGTCCCTAGGAAGATCGTAAAAGCGCCGACACCAGAACGATATTGTTCAACAGAAAAGCCGACTCCCGGCTGACCATCGAATCCAGTTCCGGTTGTCCTTTGAGGAGATCCGCCCGGAACGCCAAGAGTCCGAAGGAGCTGAGCAGGACGAACGAAAGAAAGAGAAGAAAGACATTTCCGACGGGCCCCGAGGAGAAGGCGTGAATCGAAGACAGAATTCCCGATCGCGTGAGAAAAGTTCCGAAGATCGTCAAACTGAAAGCGATGATAATCAACGAGAGGTTCCAAACTTTAAGCATCCGCCGGCGCTCTTGCACCTGTACCGAATGGAGAAAGGCAGTGGCCGGCAGCCAGGGCATAAAGGCGGCATTCTCCACCGGATCCCACGCCCAGTAGCCGCCCCAGCCGAGGACATGATAGGACCACCAAGCACCCACGAGATTGCCGGCCGTCAGAAAGAACCAAGCGGTGATGGTCCAGCGGCGGGTGGCGACAATCCATGCCTCATCGACTTTGCCGCGAATCAAGGCGGCCATGGCGAAGGCGTAGGGGACAGTGAGTCCCACGAAGCCGGTGTACAGAAGCGGCGGATGAGTCATCATATTGGCGTCTTCGAGCAACGCATTGAGACCGCGGCCGTCCAGCGGCACCGGCGAGATGGTTTCGAAAGGATTGGAAACGAAGGCGATGACGCCGAGAAAGAAAGCGGAGACAATGGAAAAGACCATGAGCACCCAAGGCATCGTTTCAGGTTGACGGTCACGGTAGATCCAGGCCACCAGACCCGAGAAGATGATGAGAATCCACTCCCAGAGCAGCAGCGAGCCTTCCAACGCACCCCACAAACCGGTGACGCGATAGTAGGCCGGCGTCGCGCGGGTGGTATTGAAGGCGACATAACGGATCGAGAAATCTGTGGTCACAAGTGCGTAGATCAAGGAAGAGGCCGCCAGCGTTACTAAAACGAATTGGGCCAGAATGGCGGTGCGAGTGAAGGCCGAATAGCGCTGGTGATTGCTTCGAGCGCCGAGAATCGGGCTGATAATTCCCCAGACCGCGAACAGTAAGGCTAGGAGTATGGAAGTATGGCCGAGAGTGGCGGTCACTGCTGGGTCAACTCCTTTCCAGGGACAAAGCTCTTTGGATAGCCGTCCTTACCCTCGAGGTGAGGACTGTATTCTTCCGCGTGCTTGGCCATAATGGTCGTAGCTTGAAAGACGCCATCAGGGCCAATTCGACCCTCCACCACCGCGCCCTTTGCCTTCGGTGAAGAGGTCCGGCGGCACGCCACGGAAAAAACCGGGAAAGATGCGTTGCCGTCAGTCAAGTCGAAGCGATAGGTGAGATTCTTGAGGTCTTTTGCAGGGATCCCGCGACCACCATCCCGCCCATGCGCAGAAACTTGTCAGTGGAAGCGCTTTCCTTGGCCTTCAATTCCGACGGCGTCACGAAATAGACGATGGCCTGCTGCATGCCGCCGTATATAATGTAGGAGAGGGCGGCGAGAATGATCAAACCGCCAATGATAAAGCGCCTACGTTTGAACATTTCTTGGTGACTCCTCGGATGCGCGCAGTTGGGCCAGTTCCGTCTGTGCGCGGCGAAGCCGGCGCTTGAGTGTAGCCCAGTAGATCAAGATCGCACCCCACACAATCCCATAAGCTAAGAAAACAAAACCCCACGCACCCATCAATTGTCCCTGTTGAGCAAGCGCGCCTTGATCTCTTCCTTTATTTCTCCAAGTCGGAAGCGCTGGGAGAGCAAGTAAAAGTATAGCAGCACAAAGCCGACGAAGTTGATCGCAAGGGCGGTCAGCATGGCTGGATGCACGTTATCCCAAGGCGCCTTGTCCGGGCGCAGGATGGACGGTGGCTGATGCAAGGTGCGCCACCAATAAACCGACATGTGGATCAAGGGAATGTCGAGAAAACCGATGATCCCCAACACGGCAGCGGCGGAGGCCGCGCGATTTTCATCTTCGGTAAGTGAGCGCAGCATAAGATACCCGGCAAAAATCAAGAGCAAGATCGCCGTCAGCGTTAATCGTGCATCCCATGTCCACCAAACCCCCACGTGGGTTTGCCCCACACGGAACCCTCGACGATCGTCAGTGCAGTGAACAGAACGCCGATCTCCGCGGCGGAATAAGCCAAAATATCATCCCTTTTCTCTCTTTTCCATAAATAGAGACAGCTGCCTACAAAGACCAGGAAGAATGACAGATAGGCTGTGAGAATGCTCGGGATGTGAAGATACATGATGCGTTGCACTTCGCCCTGGTAGGCGTCCGGCGGCGCGTGCAATAGCCCCCAATAGAGCCCAAGTAGAACACTGATCAACGCCAATCCGCCGAGATAACCTTTGTTTTTAGCCGAGATGTCGGAGATTGTCAGCCATAATTAGACTTCGATGACCCAATCAAAAATCAGGACGCCCACTGTGAGAAATATCACATCAAATCCTACTAGAAGACGCAACCAGGGTAAGGCATCGCCGAGTTCGCCGGCACGAAGGATAGCCTCCATACACCGAATTGTCCCCAAGATCACGGGGATCATAAGCGGGAACAACACCAACGGCAGCAAAAGCTCCCGGGCTCTGGCTTTTAGAGTGACCGCCGATAACAGCGTGCCTAAGACGCAGAAACCCACGGTCCCCAACAAAGTGACGAGAAACAAATTAGGAATAACATCCCAGGATCGAAGATTGAAGAGAATCCAGAACAAAGGAATGACGACGATCTCCACTAGGACCATCAGAATAAAATTGAAGGCCGTTTTGGCGAGAAAGAGCGCGCCGCGATCCATAGGCGAAAGCAACAGGGCCTCGAGGCAATGGTTGCCCCGCTCGGCCTCGAAAGCTGCGCGAGTCCTAATGTGCCAGTGAAAAGAAACGCCAACCAGAGCAGAGCCGGCGCCATCTCCGCCACCCGTTCGGGTGCGAGATCGAAAGAAAAATGAAAAGACGAAAAGCAGCAGCGTGCCGAAAAAACATCGTCAACAGACTTTCTCGCCGGCGCATCTCCAAAAGGAGATCCTTTCTGAGCAGCAGGAAAGTTTGATTTAGGAAGTCCATGACTCCTCGTGGGGGAGGAATTCGCCAAAAGCACGCGTAAAGCTATCCCAAGGCTGCTGGCGAGCCTCGTTAAAGGTCAGCCTTCCTGATGAAGGATGACCGCGCGAGTACATAGGGTCAGCACCCGGGCAACATGGTGCGACGCGAGGATAACGATGCTTCCCTTATGACGCTGGGCTCTCAGGAAACTCTCCAAGAGATCGATGCCGCTGCCGTCCAATACGCCGTAGGGCTCGTCGAGCAACAAGAGTCCGGGCTCAAGGAGTTTCCATTTAGCGATAGAAAGACGGCATTTCATCCCACTGGAAAGGGCGGCAACGTATTCTTCAGAGCGGTGCTTCAGGCCGACCTCCTCAAGGGCGCCCTCGATTTGGGCGAACGCTCGATTCTTCTGGTAAAGAGATGTGAAGAAAACGAGATTTTCGCGCACAGTGAGGTTTTCATAGAGATGGTCACCGGGGGCTAAAAGCCTACAGCCGATCGCTGTGCAGGGGTATTGCGGCTAAAGCTTGAGCCGTCGAGTGCGATTTCGCCCGCGGTAGGAGAAATCAGCCCGGAGAGAAGCTTGAGAAGCGTAGTCTTACCCGACCCGTTAGGCCCCAGCAGAGCGACGACTTCACCCGCCGGCAACTCAAAACTGACATCCTTAAGTGCCCATAGAAGTCCATAGGCTTTCGCGAGGTGGCGAACGGTAAGGTGCAACGTAAATTTCCTAAGAGTGTAAATGTTGAACTGACCGAAAAGCAGTTGACCGAATATAGTTGTCGGTCGGCTCGGATTCAAGTGCCCAGGTCGTGGCGGTGATTTGTGTTGTGCAAGGGTTGACAATTTTTGTCCGAGACCCCTATTTAGTAATTTCAACCAGCGAGCCTGCTGCGAAGGAGGAAAGTATGAATCCCGTGGTTACCGTGACCGGCTTTTGGGATGCGTTTATCACCAAGATAGGCGGTGTTTTTGCCGAATCTTTTATTTTCTGTGGCTCTCATCGTAGTGGGCTGGGCGCTTTGTAACATCATCAAGAGAATCGTTGTGCGCGTCCTCAGGGTTTGTCAGTTCGATACACTTGCCGATCGTGCGGGCATCAAGCAAGCGCTTGAACGGGGCGGTATCAAACAAACGGCCTCCGATATCGTCGGGCTGCTGGTCTTCTGGTTTCTTTTTTGATCGCCATCGTGACCACTCTGGAAACGCTTAACCTGAGCGGGGCCACGGATACCTCTGCACACGATTTATTTATATATCCCGAAGATCGTCGCAGCCCTCGTGGTGCTGATTCTTGGGCTGTATTTCGCGAATTTCCTTGACACGGTTGTTCGAACTTCTTGTGCCAACGCGGGACTGGAGCAAGCGCCTTCGATCGGTCGGGCCGCCTACGTAGGCACGGTTATTTTTGTCGTGGCGGGTATCTTTGAGATTCTGGACATTGCCTCGGAGATTGTGATCTGGGCATTTATCTTGGTCTTTGGGGCGGTTTGTCTAGCACTGGCGTTGGCTTTTGGTTTGGGTGGGCGTGATGTGGCGGGGCGCTACTTGGAGAAGTGGTTGGAACCGAAGAAAAACGAGTCCGTAGAACCACCGAATTAATTAACACTCACTCGATTCGGTTATGCGAGCGTTGGGCTTTGAATACACGCTCTATAGTTCATCACTCCGTTACTCCCTTCTATAGCTAACCCCCGGCGCGGGAAGCACCTGTCAACCTTCCAACATTGGATAAGGTTGAGCTTAAATAGAAAAATAGTCGATAAATTTGGCCGTTTCTGTCCATAAGTTCACATTTTTGGCCAAAATCTTCACAAATCTCCCGGTCCTTTCGCAAAAAACAATGCTTTCCACCCTGGCACCGCCATTGCTCACCTTCGAACTGGAAACTGCGAGGTGCCGTTATGAGCCAACCCGAAGTAGAGTTTGAGTTCGATCCGCCGGAGTTTCTCAGCGATAAGGCTAGATCGCCACAAGCCCCTGAAAAGCTGAATATCTTGAAGCACATGACCGCTGCCGGTCTCTTGATAGCAGCGTCCGTAGGAATCGTTTCACTATTTTACGGGGACGTAACGAACGACATAGTCATGCAAGCTCTAGCCAGAAAAAAGACCCCCTTGCTACAGAGGATAGCAACAGAGCGATTGCCGACGCGAAAGTTCTCCTAACGAATTTGGAGGAAAGAACAAAGAGCTTAACAGAAAGAGTGGCGTCGCTCGAAACGAACCTGTATCGGTCTAAAGCGGCTGCACTAGGGTTTAGAAATCCATCCATACGGCCGATAAGCTTGGCCGCTCAACCGCTGCAACAGTTTGTTTTCAATTATTTGGTCGGAGGTGAAAATCATCTTGAGTTAAAAATTCTCCAAATAACCAACGACGCCATCGTAGTTGAAGTGACCGGGACGGCCCCGAACAGTCAAGTCAAGGCAGTCAAGATTGCGCAACCGCTCAAGGTAGGTATCTCCGTTGAGCTAACTCAAGGCATTCGCATGGAAGGTATGCCTCACATCTTCATGACGGTGCTGGAGATGCCGAGTAAAGACACCGCGATCATCGCTATTGGGGCGAAGGAATTGGCGCAATCATAGTGTTGACCGCGGTCGCTTTTTTGGGCGCACCTAATAGCGCCACGATGTCTTCAGCAACGGCGAGGGACGTCCGGAGCGCCGTAGTACAGTCGAGAACCGATGAGCAATAGAATCCTGGTAGTTGAAGATCGTGATGACTTGCGAACGATTCTAGTCTCCATACTGAGGCGTTTCTGTGGCTACGAAACAATAGAGGCTGCGAACGGGGCAGAGGCAATAGAAAAGGCGGTTGCCGAAAAACCCGACCTAATTCTGATGGATCTCGACCTCCCTGATATTTCCGGTATCGATGCAGCCAAGGCTGTAAAAGAGAATCCCAACACCGCGCATATTCCGATCGTTGCTCAAACGGCCTGGAGTTCCAGGCAATGGAAAGGAAAAGTGCTGAAGATAGGGATGGTGGATTACTTGGAAAACCGGTTTCAATGGAGTTGATGAAAGCCACGATCGAAAAATTCATCCTCCCTTAGCGATGGGCCAAGATACTTTGCCATTTCCTCTTCTTCCTCCGCTGCCACAACCGAGGGCTTTCTGCCATGGAATTCCTTAGCTCTCTCGCTCGCCGGCGCGCCAAAACTATCAAATAAAGATTGACGCGTTTGTTAAGCCGAAGCCAGAGGGAAGGCCCGATATTGCCATTGATTGACAATTTGACACGAGAGGCTGTCAAATTGTTCTAACGCTGTCGCTAAGGTACGACGCGTTTCCAGACTTTTCCTGTGGTGTGCGTTTTGCTCTCTTGCCTGCATATGAAAACCGTTCATGCACCCCAAGTGGCGAAATATATCGCCCGAAGCTGTCCCAAGTGCGCCGGGTACTTCGGCGTCATAGTGTCTCGACTTCCATACCGCTCGTCGATCCGGGCGGTGAGCGGCTGGTGCAAGCACTGCAATTACCAGATTGCTTGGGCGCTGGTTGTCAGAGGGAAAGAGCGAACGGCGATAAAACCCGTCCGCAATTACCAGGCCCACCGCGAAAGATAAGCCTCCCCGGCGAGAAGCAACGATAACGAACCGGGGCCTTCGATCAATTCTTCGTTGGCACTAAAAAGATTTGATGGTTGTTTCTCTGGGTAGACTGCCTGCCGGTCTTGGGGCATGTGACGCTACTTTGAGTAAGGTTTGCTAGACTTTTGGTAGGCTTTTTCCATCATAGAGTTCGCCGATGCTCTGCTTGCTGGCCGGGCCATTTTCCATCGTGACAGAGATCCCCATTTCATGCAGTCCAGCGCATTTGTTGCAAGAAGCCACGATGCTGTACTGGGCCGTTGACTTGTGCGCTGTCGAGGCTGCTGCCTCTTCTATGGCAAGTTTTAGCTGCATTGTGGGCCTCCGTTCTTAGGCGCGTATTGTCCTCTGCTTTGGTAGATCCGTCAAGGATATAGCGAGAGGCCAGATTCAGACGGTCGGGATACTGACTCCTGGCAACTTTGCCTGTCTTAGAAATCGCAAACCCGGTCACGGTCCGGTTCGCCTTCTTTCCTACGCGATCGCTACTGAAAAACGGGACAGAATTTGACAGCGGGGCATTGCGGCCATGGCACAACTTCTGCGCTTGAGCGGCATCACTGATCGTTCATGCGATCAACGGATCAGCCTGTTTGAGGAACTACACTTATGCTGAGAAGAAACAATTATGAAAGATCTGTGACTGACGGATGGGCTTCATTCGACCCGGTGGATCGTGAAGTCATTGAGAGATTGTACAAAAACAGATCCGCGAGGGAGAAGAGGGGCTGATGCTGGCGGTGCTCGACAATGCGATTGAATGTTTTCAGAAGTATGTACTTGCACAGCGCGAACGAGAAAAGAGATTATTCCAAGAAGCAGAAGAGTGGATTCTGGAAAAAGATAGCGATTGGTTTTTCTCTTTTGAGAATATCTGTGAAACCCTACAGCTCTATCCCGATTACATACGTCAGGGGCTACTGTGCTGGAAGGAAGCGAAACTCAAGAGTCATTCCATTCAGGCTCAAGATGCCAGCCGGCCAAAGAGACCCCAGCCACGAGTCATCGCGAAAACTGGAACATGATCTGACAGATGTAAAGTTGGCTGGCTTATATATCCAGGCTGCCAATTTCCGCAATAGGACGATCCCGAAGGGTCTTTAAGAGTTCGTGGATTTTCGACAAACCCCAAAATCTTCAAACAACAGCAAACCCATATACGCGCTTTCATTATATTCAATTACGCAGCGTTAATCCGTCCGACGACAAAAGCGAGTATCTGCTTACCTCTTTCAGAACGCCGACTTCGCCTGTTGGGCGTTCATTTTTTTCCACCAAGCCAAACCCAACGGGGAGGCCAGTTGGGACGGCCGCGGTAGGACATAAGCGGGTGCTTGCGCAGTTCCATAACGAGGAAGAATCCTTCCACGTTGTCGATAGCAAAAATGCAACCACTCGATTCTGTAATTAAATTAGGAGCTTGAAAACTATTCCTGCGGCAAAGGTTGTAAAATGGTTTTACACTCTGTTAAAGGCGCTAGCGTCGGAAGACTACTGAACTCTCCTATGGGAGTTGATGAATTTTCGATTCTTCGAATGTAATTTAATTTTACTGCCAAAACAGCCGTGCTTTCTATCTTGGTCGAGGAGTGCCGTCTTCAATCTAAAGGAAATCGAGATCTATTCAGTCACCTGAAATCAGCCCTACGTGTGTCTTGGAGGAATCGAGTTTGAGGATTGGTGCGTGCGTGATCTGTTAGGTGCGCCGAAGTCGACGAAAAACTTTGAAGCGCATTTAGTTTACGGTCGCGGCCGGACTTGATAACGCGTTACCCGCACTTTACCGCGCGAGAGTATGTGCTCGACGCTATGCTTTGGCGCCCCGAGGTAGCCTTTTACTTGTTTGCAAATTTATGAATTTTCCAGCTGTGAAATGTAAAGCAATCTTACAGTGGTGTAATTGGCGAACGAACAGCCAGAACAACCGACTTCATTCCGCCTTGGCCTATCATGAGCGCTGACTAGCGCGCTTCTCTATCTTCAGAGGAATTATTTTCCGACTCAGCCCCTATTGACAGCCTAGATACTCATCAATATATTCGGCCGCCATTTTGGGGTTTTCATAAGCCGATTTGATTTGTCTTCTTGGCGTTAATGCATCGGGAGGCAACTGTGAGAAAACTTCTGGGCTTGGTTACCTTGTTCACCTTGTTCTTGTCCATGGCCTGTGCAGCGTCGCAACAGCAAGCCATCACTCTACGTAAATCGCACGGATCCCTCCTGTGACGGAAAGTCTCCTTGCTATTCTACCATTCAAGCTGCCGTAGATGTCGCGCAACCCGGCAGTGTCATCCGAATCCAAGCTGGCACATATCCTGAACAAATCTCCATCGAGAAAAACAAATTTCCTAACGCCACAGAGTTCGATCGTATCGTCATAGAAGCGGATCCCGCCCTACAGCCGGGACAAGTCGTACTCACGGGTGCACCGGTCCGCAATGTACGGAGAGATGGGCGATCCGGATCAAGCAATCCAAATTCATAACGATACGTGGTTTGACTATTACTGGAACAGGCGGTCAAGCGATTTCTCTGATGGGCGGTAACAACGGCAATCAAGAAATCCACATCGAACTCAATCGCATCTTTGGTAACGGAAGCAGCTCGTGCAACGGCGGTATAACCATCGCGCGCGGTAATCCGGGAACACTGATCGTCAATAATCTTACTTTACGGCAACGGCCGCAATGGAATTACCTTCGAGGACGCCGACGGCGGGCCCCACTACGTCATTAACAACACGATATACGGTAATGGCTGGAACGGCCATCGAGAGTGGCAAGAAATCACATCGTTACGATCGCCAACAATATTATCAATAAAAACGGTACGGCCTGCCGGCTCGACCGGCGGCAGATTTGGTATCAAAAGAGAAAGTTCCACTGTTCCTCAACCTCTCGGTATCAAGTTGCGAAGCAATCTCGTCTGCGGCAACACACTGGGCGAGATCAACGGTCCAGTTCTGGACACTACGGATACTGGGAATTTCACACCCCAAGGAAGCGAGGGGACAGGCGTGAGCGCATTTCCCGGCTGCGAACTGCCGGCCAACCTTTTCGCAAACCTGAACGGTTTGGACTCCCTTCCTAACACAGCGGACGATGACTTCCAGTCTTCGGCAAAATTCGCTCGCCATCGACATCGGAATGGATCCGCGGACCCTCGGATTTAACCCGGCGTTCAATCCGATCTTTGAGGCCGACTTCGCGGTGGAAGGGGTTCGTCCAGCGGATGGCAATGCGGATCGGGTGGTATCCTTCGATGCCGGTGCGTTTGAGTTTCCCAACGCGCCACCGATTGCGCATGCCGGTATCAATCAGACGGTATTTGGAGGTCAGTTTGTTAGTCTCAACGGAAGTCAAAGTAGTGATCCCGAAGGCGCGACATTAGTTTATGAATGGACAGTGATTTCCCAGCCCGGAGGCAGCGCAATTACACTTAGCGGGGCGACCACCATAAGTCCAACGTTTACCCCCTTACCATTGGGCAGTATGTTTTTCAGCTCGTAGTGAACGACGGACAACTCTACAGCGCTCCGTCGACGGTCAGCGTCAATGTCATCGGCGGCACCCCCAGTGCTAGCAGTGTTACCGTTTCAACGGACGAAGACACGCCGGTCAACATCAGCCTAAGTGCAAGTGACATCGACAGCAGCAGCTTAACCTTTACGGTTGTCAGTGGCCCAAGCCATGGTTTCCTCAGCGTCAATAACGGCACGATGTCGTGCGTGACAGGGAATCTGCGCGGCTGACGTGTCCTACACACCGGCGGGCAATTTTAATGGCCTGGACAGTTTTAGCTTCACCGTTAACGATGGCCAAGCTACGAGCAACACCGCGATCGTGTCTATCACAGTCAATAGCATTAACGATGCGCCCACGGTCGCCGGTATTACCGCTTCGACCAATGAGGACACTCCGGTCATCATCACGTTGAGAGCGAGCGATATCGACAGCACGATTTTGACCTTCACGGTCGTCAGCGGTCCGAACCATGGCTCCCTGAGCTCTGTAAGCTCGCCCGCCTGTACCACTATGCCCAATGGCGACGGCACCTTAGGTTCCAGCTGTACGGCGGCGGTAACCTACACGCCGGCAGCCAATTACTATGGAAACGATAGTTTTATTTACAAGGCGAATGATGGTGACCGAGATTCAAACCTAGCCACTGCTTTGATTACCGTTTTACCGGTGAACGATGCTCCCGTTGCTAACAGTCAAACGGTTACGACGAATGAGGACACGCCGGCGACCATCGTCCTGAAGGCAACCGACATCGATAGCCAGAGCTTGAACTTCAGCATCGTTACCAACCCGAGCAGGGAACTCTCGCCGCGATTTCTGCGCCGAACTGTGTAGCCAGTGGAATCGGTGCGAGCTGTAACGCCACCGTCGTCTACATCCCGGCGACGGATCAAAATGGCACCGATACCTTTGCATTTAAGGTTAACGACGGCAGCTTGGATTCCAATGTGGCGGTGGTCAGCATCTTGATCAACACGGTGAACGACGGGCCGGTTGCCACTGACGATTTCTACACGACTGGCAAGGACACGGCACTGAGTTTGGCTGCACCGGGACTACTCGGAAACGACAACGATAGGGACAGTATCCAGAGCACGGTAACAGCTCTGCTAGTCACCGGTCCGTCGCACGCGGAAAGCTTCACACTGAACGCTGACGGATCGTTCGTTTACACCCCGGCTCTCAATTTCGTCGGCACCGATAGTTTCACCTATAGGGCCAACGACGGTACCGCCGACAGCAATCCAGCTACGGTGACGATTACGGTAGTTCAGGGAAATAATACTCCCATTGCTAGCAATGACTTCTACAAGACGGAGAGAGAAGCGTTGCTCAACGTCCCTGCCCGTGGGGTTTTGGCGAACGATAACGATATCGGTTCTCCAGCATCAGACTTAATCGCGACGTTGATCACCGGGCCGAGCCATGCTGTGTCTTTTACACTCAATGCCGATGGCTCGTTCGAATATATGCCAGCGCCGCTTTTCGTGGGTGCGGATAGTTTTAGCTACAAAGCCAGCGACGGGGCCAATGAGAGCAACATTGCAATGGCAACTATTGCGGTACTCTCTGCAGACGATGTTCTTGTGGCTGAGAATGATAGCGAAAGTGTCGGGGAGGACTCGGTTCTCAGCGTGCCGAGTCCGGGAGTACTTGGCAACGACGCGGGCGCATCAGCATCCAGCGCGACGGTCACGCTTGTGAGCGGGCCGAGCCACGCTTTGTCCTTCACACTGAATGCCGATGGCTCTTTTCTTACATACCTGCCCCGGACTTCAACGGGGCCGATAGCTTCACCTATCGCGTTTTCGACGGCAGCCGCTACAGCAACGTTGCGATGGTAACCATCCATGTTGTTCCCGTAAATGACCTTCCCGTCGCTCAAGGCCAAGCTATAACCACCAATGAAGACACGCCCAAGATCATTACTCTAACCGCAAACGACATTGACAGTACGGGTTTGACTTTCGTTGTCGTCAATGGTCCAAGCCACGGCTCCCTCGGCACCATCGGTTCCTCCTCGTGCACAGTTCAAGGCCGAGGCTCGATCTGCACCGCAAACGTTACCTACACACCAAGCGCAAACTATCATGGTCCGGATAGTTTTATTTTCAGCGCCACGGATGGCCAAGCCAGTAGTAGTCCCGCGACGGTCTCTATCACGGTGAACGCCGTCAACGACGCACCGACAGCCAATGCAGGTGGCCCGTATACAGGTAACGTCGGAATTCCTATTCAGTTTGCCGGCTCAGGAATCGATCCCGATGGTGACCCGCTAACCTTTGGCTGGAGCTTCGGTGACGGCGGCACGGCGACGGGTGCTAATCAGGTGCGGGCTTACAGTGCACCCGGAATATATACAGTGACATTGACTGTGACTGACCCTTTTGGGGCGAGCGGGATTGCGCAGACGACGGCGACGATCGAGGGTGGGTTGATTCTCAACCCGATCAGGAAACAAGACCGTCAATCTCGGTGATACGCTTAAGTTTACTGTCAGTGCCACCAATTTGAGCGGCGGTCCTGTAAGCCTGTTCGTCTCGCCGCTACCCTTGCCCAACCACGCGACTTTCAACTCTGTAACCGGGGTGTTCACTTTCACCCCCGACTTCATGCAGGTGGGAAGCTATGCGCTTACGTTCACCGCCTTAAGCGGCAATCAGTCGGTTTCAGAGACAATTACCATCACGGTGCCGAATCCTCCGCCGGGCGGGACAGACCGGAGTCAGAGGGAGGATTTACAACCTGAATCAATCGCCGCTGGGCAATGTGAAGGTAACGCTCAAGGCGACCGGGCAATCAGCATTTTCCAGCAACGACGGGTTCTTCATCATTACTGGACTTCCGTCAGGCAAGCAGGAACTGATCGTCAATGGGCGAGAAGCCAACCTCGGTGTCTTTGCCATCCTGGCCGTGTCGGTGAACTTGGTCGATGGAGTGCTCAACAACCTCGCGTCACCGATTACGCTTCCCGACGTCGACGTCGAAGCGGAAGTTCAGGTCAGCCAGAATTTCAACACCGTTGTGACCAATCCGAATCTTCCGGGAGTTGAGCTCACTATCCTCGCCGGCTCGGCCCGGAATCCTGACGGCACGCCGTTTACGGGTAAGCTTTCGGTTAATCCGGTGCCCGATTATGGTCGCCCGGAGTCGAGACCTGAAGAGCTGCGGCCCGGTATGGCGGTAACGATCCAACCGGCAGGGATAAGATTCAATCCTCCTGCTCTTATTACATTCCCGAACGCCGACGGTATGGCGGTCGGAAACGATCTCAATCTTTGGTCTTTGAGCCCAGACACGGGGACGTTCAACATCGTAGGTAAAAGTACAGTCTCATCTGATGGTCAAAGTATCATCACGATAGAGGGTGGGGTCACTGCCAGCGCCTGGCACTTTCCGTTGGCCAGCAGTCCGGTACCGACGCCCAATCAAGGAAGCAACTTCTGTGGATCTTGCAGAACTGCGGTGGGCTCGGAGGCTAACGTTGAAGAAGGAAGTCTCTATATAACCCATAACGTTCCTTCATATCGCTCGCTCGGCCAAAATCGAACTTTGTCTCTCACCTACAGTTCCATAACTGCCGATCCACGGCCCATTATAACGTTGGATACAACTTTGAATGTCCGGGCCGCCGTCCCCAATACCTATTCGACACGGCTGGTAGTGGGCGGAGTCCAGCAAGGTGGCGAAGTTTTCACGGACGCCCGTTCCCTACCTGAAGATTCGGACTCGACATCCCGTCTTTCAGTTCAGTTTGATGCGTCCACTCTTGGGTCCGGGCGCTATCCGTACCAGGCGACGGTTTTCAGTAACTATTTGAATTCATCCATTGGCGGAATCGCAAGCGGTCATGTGATCGTCTTGAATCGAAAAACAGCTCCCTTGGGGGCGGGTTGGGCCGTGACCGCCATGCAGCAGCTTCATCCACAGTCTGATGGCACCTTGTTGCTCACAAGCGGAGACGGGACGGCCCTATTCTTCTCCGGCGGACCGGCAACATTTGTTTCTCCACCGCGAGACTTTTCAATCTTGATCAAGAACCCCGACGGCAGTTACACCCGCACGCTCAAAGATGGTACTCGAATTAGTTTCAATACGCAGGGTCTCCAAACGTCGGTAGCGGATCGGAACGGTAACACGACCAGTTATGGTTATGACGGCAACGACAGGCTGATTACGATCACAGATCCGGTGGGGCTCGTTACTACACTGACCTACGTAGGTGCCAAGCTGCAAAGAGTTACTGATCCCGCCGGCAGACACACGCAATTTCAGCATGATTCGTTTGGAAATCTCCTCCGGATTACCAATCCCAACGGCAGTTTCTTGAGCTACGCCTACGACGGCAGAGGAAATATCATCCAGGCGAGCGACGAAAGGGGAAACAGTACGACTTATGCGTATGACTTTGCCGGGAGGTTTACGCAATCGGTGCGACCGACGGGAGAGACGCGATCGTTAACCCCGAGCAAACTCCGCGGGCTTGCCGATACGGCTGGTGGCCAGGGTACCCCGACGCAGCCGTCGCCCATCGTTTTAAGCCAGAATGCCACCGCTTCGCTCACCGACGGGAAAAGGAAACCCAACTCGCTTCACTTTGGATTCGCTTGGCCAGATCGTTTCTCAGACGGACGCTCTGGGCCAAACAACGACAACGCAACGCGACGCCAATGGCAATCGTTACCAAAATCACCCGTCCCAATGGCGCAGTCACGACGATGACCTACGACGCAAAGGGCAATCTGCTAACTTCGACCACTCCCGTCGGCGCGACGACGACGTTTACTTATGAGCCGAACTTCAACCAAGTGAAAATGATTCGCGATCCCAAGGGAACACGACGACAATCAATTATGACTCGCTAAGGTAACGCCATCGAGGTCATTGACGCTTTGGGAAACCGGACGCAGATGACTTACGATAATAGAGGCCTGTTGACTTCTGTTACTTCCGCTGTTGGAACGTCGATTCAAACGACTACGAGTCTTACTTATGACAGCAAAGGTAGTCTCCTCACGACCACGGATCCCAAAGGTAACGTTACTAGGCTTTCTTACGATAACGCGGGGAACGTCCTCAGTTCCACAGACGCCGAAAATAGGATGACGGAGTTTACCTACGATTTGATGAACCGCCTTGCCACTGTCCTGGACGCGGCTTTAAAGACCGACACAATATACTTACGATCCTAAAGGAAATCTTACCCGGGTCATAGACGCAAAAAATCAAACGACAACTTTTTCTTACGATGAATTGGATCGCCTTATTTCCGCGACCAATCCATTAGTCCTGACAGAAAGCTTTGTTTACGATACCAATGGTAATTTAACTTCGACTACCAATCGCAATGGACAGACGATTGCTTTTAATTACGATGCGCTCAATCGTCTTACCAGTAAAATCCGTCCACCGGCGGCTGGTGAAGTCGGGAATCAAACCACGACATTTTTCTACGACTCCGTCGGCAACTTGACGAGGATAAGTAATCCGGTCATCGACGTCTTGAATCAATACGATTTGGCGAATCGCTTGCAGTCCAGTGTCTCCGGTCCCGAACAAACAGCGGCCCAGGCGGTGGTTCAGATCAATGTCGATACGGTGATCAGTGAAAATAACCGGCAATTTGAAGGACGGACGATTCAAGTCAACGGACGCACCCTCACCATCGACGGAGTCCACACGTTCGCCAACCTTGTGTTGCTCAATGGCGCTACGCTTACGCATAGCCCGACGACGGCGACCAAAGTCAACAAACTCGAAATTACGGTCACAGGAACGATTCAGGTCGATGCTACGAGCAAGATCGATGTTTCGGGGCGAGGGTTTCTAGGAGGCAATGCACCCGGAAATCCGTTAGGAACACGAGGCATGACACTCGGATTTCAGGCTGGAAGTTCCGGTGCCAGCGGCGGAGCCTATGGCGGCTTGGGGGCGGGTCATCGAACAATATATACGGCGATTTTAGAGATCCCAACGATGCGGGCAGCGGCGCGGGAACTGGAAGTAGCTTCGCAGGCGGTAGCGGCGGCGGCTTGGGTCGCATTATCGCGCAGACGCTCAATCTTGACGGGTCGATTCTTGCCAACGGAGACGGGGGCGGCTGTTGCGATGCAGGTGGTGGAAGTGGCGGAGGCATACGCATCGATGTAAGCACTCTCAGAGGTGTCGGCCAAATCAGAGCCAATGGGCAGGAAGGCAAAGGGCGAGTCAATATCGGAGGTGGTGGAGGAAGCGGACGGTAGAATCGCGGTTTACTATCAAGTCATATCGGATTCGATCTTTCAAAGATCGGCGCCTTCTGGCGGGTTGGGAGCGGGCAGTTTGCCGAACGGTGCTGGCTGGAACGGTTTATCTACAAGGACCGGGGAGAGAATCCGGCGAGTTGATCGTCGACAATAATAACCTATCTGCGGTTGCTACGACCATCGTTCCGGTTGCCGGCGGACAGGTATCCCTAACAAATCTTTCAGTTCGTCGAGGACGGTTTAATGTCGATGATCGAGTCAACCTCAGCGGGACTCTAGCCGTGTCGTCATCCGGAGAGCTGACGTTAAAGGATTCAGTAATAGCATCACACGGTCAGCATCACCGGCAACAGTGCAGTGTTGCCTCTGTTTTCCACGCAGTGCTGCGCGTTTCAAACTCAACCTGACTACGGCTACTCTTAATGTAGACAGCACCAGTCGCATTGACGTCTCGGGGCGTGGCTTTTAGGCGGCAAGCAGCCCGAGAATCCTGTTTGGCACAAGAGGGATGACCTTTGAGGTTTCAAGCTGGGAGTTCAGGCGCTAGCGGCGAGTAGCTATGGTGGTTTGGGTGGCGGCTCTTCAAACGGAGTCTATGGCGATTTTCGGAATCCTAACGATGCGGGTAGTGGCGGAGGCACGGACGTCAGTTCTGTTGGCGGCAATGGTGGATGGCTTGCTTCGCATCGTAGCCCAAACAATTAATCTTGATGGGTCGATTTCTGCCAATGGGGCGGGAGGTAATGCCGCCGATTGCGGGTGGCGGAAGCGGTGGCGGCATTCGTATTGATGGTCGGGACATTGACTGGTAGCCGGGCAGATCAGGGCCAACGGCCAGGATGGGAAGCCACGCATCAACGTCGGCGGTGGCGGCGGCGGTGGCGGCCAGTCGCCATCTACTATCAAATCGTAACGGGATTCGATCTCACGAAGATCACGCGCCTTTGGCGGGCTCCAGGAACAGCGGATTGCCTCAACGGAGCGTCCGGCACTGCTTTATCTGCAAGGGCCTGCGAGAGAAGCGGGCGAACTTATCATCGATAATAACAATCTCAATGTCAGTTCACTGACGACTCCCATTCCAAATCCAAGCAGCGGGAGCATTGCGCTCACACACATGCGCGTGCGGCGCCAAAGCTCATGTACGGCTGGATAGTCTTTTAACTCTTACGGGAACGTTGGAATTGAGCGCAAACGCCGAGTTCATTTCAACTCAGAGGACTGTTGCGGGAACGATCAGCGTTACAAGTAACAGCGTGATCACTCATCTTCCCACCACCGCCAGTTCGTTTTTCAAGGTGGACCTCGGTGCCGGCGCATTCACCCTAGACGCTACAAGTAAGATCGACGTTTCAGGGGCGCGGATTTCTCGGTGGCCGCCAGCCGGGGAATCCATTTGTCGGAAGAGGAATGACGCTTGGGGTTCCAAGCAGAAGCTCCGGCGATGCTGGAGGGAGTTACGGCGGTTTGGGAGGAGGACCATCTAATGCTGTTTATGGAAATTTGGGCGACCCGAATGAACCCGGTAGCGGCGGGGCTGCATCCGTCGGTCCGGCCGGCAATGGCGGTGGGCTGATTCGCATCTCGGCCCAAACGTTTATTCTCAACGGTTCAATTCTAGCCAATGGTGATGGCGGTGGCTGTTGCGACGCAGGGAGGTGGAAGCGGAGGAGGAATAAGGATCGATGTGGGGACGCTGACGGGTACCGGCCAGATCAGAGCCAATGGTCAGGACGGAAAAAGACCGAGCTAATTTTGGTGGCGGCGGGGGCGGCGGAGGCAGAATCGCGCTCTACTTCCAGAGTATGACCGGGTTCAATGCCTCATCGATTTCGGCCGTGGCTGGTCTTGGAAAGGGCGGCCAACCCAACGGGCAGAATGGGACAGTTCAACTGCAGCAGCAGGTGGCAATGCTTTCCCCGACGTTGGGCGAAGTCGCCGGTGATGAAGGCCCAAGTTGAGTGACGCCTCGACAGTTCGTATTGCTCTTGGGGATATTCCGCAGCGACTGGGGCTCGAACCGTCCGAAGAGCCGAAGTCGGAGATCTATGAAAACCGCTATGCCATGCTTGCTTCTTCGACTCCTAGAAACTCTCTTTCCGCTAAGCCGGAATCCGAAGCCTGTCCTGAGCTTTGCCGAAGCGTCGAAAATCAAAATTCCCAGACGATCTGGATCCCATCTACACCTACGACCTAAACGGCAACCGCACTTCGATGATCGATCCGACGGGGCTAACCACATACAGCTACGACGCCCTGAACCGGCTGACGTCGATGACGAACAACAAGGGACAGACAACCACTTTTTCCTACGATGCCCTTGGGCGAAGAACTTCGATGACCCATGCCAATGGCGTGGTGACAAACTACACCTATGACGCCGCATCGCAGCTTTTGAGTCTTTCTCATCAACTGGGTGCCACAACCGTCGACTCCATTGGCTATAGCTACGACAACGTGGGCAATAGGAAGTCCAAGGCTGACAACAATGGGACAGCAAATTACACTTACGATACTTTAAATCGTCTGGTTCAGGCGATTAATCCTCTGCCGGGGAATCCTTTGGAAAACTACGCCTACGATGCTGTCGGCAATCGGACCAACTCGAACCAGAACGGCGCTTCGACATTTAATCAAGCCAACCAACTTCTGGAGGACGCCAACTTCACCTACCAGTATGACAACAACGGCAACATGACGCGCAAAACGGCGAAGGTGGGTGGCGCCGTCACGCGATACGAGTATGACGCGGAGAATAAAGCTCGTCCAGTTTCGTATCTTCTACCGGCACCACGGCGAACTATAAGTATGATGGATTGGGAAGAAGGGTGGAGAAGGAAGTTATTACCGGTAGTACGACAACGACACGCTACGTCTACGACAACGAAGACATCCTGCTCGGGCTCAACGGCGCCAACGCAATCGTCGCCCGCTACACCCACGGTCCGGGGATAGACGAACCGCTGATCATGGAGAAGAACGGTCAGTCGTTCTACTACCAGACGGATGGTTTAGGCTCGATTACAGAAATTACCAATCAAAGCGGCGCTGCTGGTACAGCGCTATGCGTATTCATCGTTCGGCAGGATTGAGTCGCAGCTAGATCGAACTTCGTGCAGCCATACACGTTTACGGCTCGGGAGTTGGATACTGGAGAGCTGGGTTGTATTTCTATCGTGCGCGCTCTTATGACGCTGCAGCCGGTCGTTTCCTCCAGGAAGACCCGCTTGGGATGGTAAGCGGTGATTTGAACCTCTTACGGCTATGTAGGCGCGTCCAGTAACCCTCACGGACCTGACTGGAGAATGCCCATGGTGCTCGGTTTATGCTGTCAACATATTGGGTAGAGCAGGGTTGAGCGGTAGTCGGTGGAGGTTCTAATCTGGGGTTACAACTGTTTCAGAATGATGGACGGCTTCTGAATGTGTGGACTGGGAAGAAGTTCTTCTTCTGCGGCCGTGAATGGACTCGTGTCAGCAGGACTGGGCGCGTACTTCGGTAGGGCCATTCTGGCAATATTACCCCAAGGATAATCCCGGTTACGCAAGTCGCTTCTTTACCCGAGGTTCTGGGTTTTCACCTCCTTATGCAACTGGAAAAGAGGCGGTGGAGAAACTTAGTCTGCCCGCGTATAATCCAGCTACTGCTGTAAGGCCGGTAATCGAACCGTTCTGGAGGCCAATAGGAGGTGCTGGCGAGGTGCTGAAGTGTGGCATACAACCAGCCTGGTGGTGGTATAGAGTTCCTTAAAAATGGATGGCCCGGAAGGCCCTTCAGATTTTTGCCGTAAAGGTAACAGGGCAGTTGTAACTTTTTTCTATGTCCAACGGGAGGCTTTATAAGACGATCTCTTTGGTCTTGCGGGATGGGAATTTACACTAATGCGAGTACAAATAGCTGTAAACGAAACTCCCCGAGCCTGCCAAGTACATGTACGGTCGAATCCTAACAGGGAAAGTACATGTCGTTGGAGATATTCAAATGGACGGATCAAATCAGGCCGAGTGGAGAAATGGCCTTTTCCGGTCATTCACCTGGATACCACGGTTGAACATATTGGGATAAAAACCGACTGGCTATTAAGTGTGCCGATGGGCGACGCCAATCGTAGCTTACACAAGCGTATGTTTTTTTTCTACTTGGTTCCACCATTTTCCCCTCGCGGGACCGCATCAGCCAAAAGAAGTCTTATGGAAAATGTGATTGGCAGATGGCTCATGAGATTGCAGAGGACGGGAGCGGCCGTCAGTGCCAAATCTGGTAGATACGGGATCAGATTTTTAAATTTGCGCTATTATTGGCTGTGAGGGATTCGGCTGATCGTCGAATAGTGGAGGCCAAGGAAGCTTGCCACCTCCATTTGGCTAGCCGTGCGCTGTAACAGCTTCGGGATTAGCCGATCCCTGGGATCCTTTGCCTCGGCTTCTCTGTGAAATTAGCTTCTCTAAACTCGACTGCCCTACGAATCGTTGTCCCTTCGTTCTCTCTCGAACCTGTTGCTTTCCCGTCACCAGGTGTCGTAGTCCCTCCGCAAACCCCGTCTAAGGGGCCGGGAGTAATGAAGCGCCGCACGATGATACCTGGTGAAGCGGTGTTGCGATCGAACGCTGCCGGAGATAGCCGAATATTCGAACCAACGGTTATGCAAACCGCTAGTTGGAACTGCCGGGTCGTAGAGTCTAGAATGGCGAAGGAGAGAAGTTCAAAGAGCGGATTGAAAAGATCGCAGTTAGTATTCAGCTCTAGACTTGATCCCTAGCCTAGTTAGCGCCGCAATCCCAAAGCTAAAACCGCTGAGCCTTTTTGGCTTGACTTCCGTCATCCATCTGGCGTATTTTCCGCCACTAGTTTAGGTTGGGTCGCCTAGATCCCGTCACATCTTTGATCGCACTCTCATCGCCCGGACTGGCTCTTGTCTGGCTCTCCCTTTTGAAAGGTGAAGATCCAAGGTAAAATTCATCCTCTAGGGCCGGCAATTCTAAGATCAGCCCATGCCCAGGTATCTCGACTACATGCAGAACTTGATAGTCCTACTGGCATCACTAACGTTCCCCTTGGGCTGGCAAGCTTAATGCCCCTCGTGACAACCTTCGTCTCAGACGGAGAGTGTACTGGTTGTGAAGTCTCATTTGATACTCCTCCTCTTCGCAATAAGATCACGATGCAGCAACTAGAATCCTAGTTGCAGCCCGCCTGCCCCTCAGTTTCGAACGACACCACTGAAGCGATAACGGGTGACTGGCTTTTGCTATCGCGGGCGCGAGATCGCCCGACCCGCGGCGGTCTATCGGGAGTCGCACTAATGACGAATTGGGGCTATCAGTTGTCATTAAAGATCCTTCAGCCGCCATGGCCCAAAATCGATTGCCTCAAGTTGCTCAGCTATTGCTAATATCCATTGGAATTGAAAACGGGCCTGCCGATCGTGTTCCCCGGAATCTCGCTTTCATAAAGATTAATGGCGAACTATACGTAAACCCTGCACTTGCAAGCGCATTGGACATCGCCGATCATGCAACCCAATGGGTTTCTGGCCCACCTGTTTTTTATCCGTCGCCTGCTCCCGGTCCGCCAAAACGAGCTGAACTCTCAAGCATCATTTTTGACGCCTATTCGAACGTGTAATCTATTATGATGTCGTTCTTATGGAGATGGGCTCTCCGATTGGGACCCGCACCGTTGCAGTGACCCTACATTCGATTGCAGACTGATCACAGATCATACTGAAACTTTGTTCTCTCCAGTGGTATCACCTTCTTCCCTTGGTTAAGAGGCTCTTTGACGCTTCCAGGCTGCTCAATCCCGAACAGGGCCAAAGCCCGGTTGCACGGCCATTGATGTTGCTCATTGTCAACGGTACGACGAGTTGCGGACTGGATAAGAACATTATCGGATGCGAGGCTGATCCCTATCTACTAGAGCTCAACGCGCGACTATTCGTTCATGGACGATAAAAATATCAAGTTATTTGGCTCCGGTGAAACCGCGTAATCTTTCTGCACGTGTTGCTACATGAACTCGGCCATTACTTGACCACACCCTCACCCCAACCCCGGAAACTTAATGGCCGAATCGCTTGAGCAGTCCTTCACAGATGCATTGACGATAGCGTAGTAAACGAAGTCAACAATGCTGTGCGTGGTACTCGTCCTTGGCAACCAAGTACCGGGTCAGCGTTTTACTTCGCTAAACAAAACTAGGAGAGCAAATATGAACCTTAAGCTGTTTCTTCATTTATTTTTTTTGACCACATATCGATGGTCGTGTGTGTTGCCTCCTCCAGTAGTGCTTCCGCTGCAGCCGACTGGACAATAATGATTTTCATGATCGCGAAGAATAACCTGGAACCCGATGCGATTGAGAATTTTCTCCAGATGGCGTCTATCGGCAGTACAGACAAAGTCGACATATTGGCGCAACTCGGGCGTCCCTCGACCCTACAGCGGAGTATGGCATAACAGGCTCCACCGCCAGGTGAACTGGATGCATCCATGTCTTAAGAAGCCGCGGCTTCGCGTTGCGCGTGCATTTGCTGCGCTGTTACTGTTCAGTCTGAGTAGTCGCGGCTGCCAGCGACGAACTTTCCACCTGCAAGACCGGCTCCTTGGACGACCTTAGTACGGCAAATGAAGGCGCACAACGATCACGTGTACCGATGAACCGAAAGTTCAAGGATGTCTGGTACTTCCAGGGCGCCGTGCCCGTAAGCGTGGGCAACGAAGTGACATTCAATTCGATTCACCGCTACCCGGAACAACTTGCGCCACGAAAAGTCGCGCTACTGTTTCACGCCAATACGGAGGAGGACCGGCCGTGTACCTGGTTGATCACGTCCGGAGACCGTCGTCCACCACCTGCAGAAGCTTTCTAAGGAAAAGCATGCGTTGCCTGTGACCCTCGGAGTGGCAAGAGCTCGGAGTACGGACCGCGCGCAGGCCGCGTGTGAGCGAGCCCGGCGCTCCGGAGAAACCGCTGGATCCAGAAGAGTCAAAACAGCGCTGGGACGTATTGCTCAACGGATTGAGCGGAATCTTGTTACCGCCTCCGGTCGCCTCGCGGCTCATCGAGGTTGGCATCGATATCTTTGATCGTCGTGCCGATCTCAACTGGCTCGACCCAAGTCCCGCGCGAAGAGGAAGCCGACAGCGCCACCCGCGTTCAAAGCGGGCAGAAAAATCAGCGATTTACAATTCCCGGAACGCAGCTTGTGCTCACCGTGGGCACAGTCCTGTTCCTTGCGCTACCGCTGGGCGATCGGCAGCTCGTCGATCGAATGTCCGTAATCGTCGCCCCTGGGTTCTTCCCTCGCGGGCGAGCCCTATCCCCCGCGCGAGAGCATCAAGGCCGCGCTCGTAGTGGGCGCGCCCTTGAGGAAAGGACTCAAGCCTTAGAGGGCGCGCTGGCTGAAGCAACGCAGATCGCAAGACTTGCGGACCACCCCACACGTCGGCAAAGATGCGCTCAAGCAGATCGTGCTAGACAATTTGGGCGCACGCTCGAGCCGCGCTGGATTTCACTCTCCTCGCCACGCATGGTCGTGCAAGCGAGAAAAACCCGGTTGATGAGAGTTTTCTCGGAGCTCAGCGATGGTCGTTTGAACGCGCGAGATCAGCCAGCTTCGCCCAGAGACTAGCGCCAGCTACACGGCGGGAGAGGTGGCCGATTGCGGCAGCGGCTGATCGTCGTCAAGGAGCGCATGCGAGACGGGTCTCGGCAAGGATTTCGCCGTCGGAACGATCGGCCTCGCGCGCCTGGCAATGGGCCGGCGCTTCGAACGTCGTAATGAGCCTTGAGCGTCGACGACGAAGCCACAAGGTGATTTGATGATCGACCTTGTGGCCAATCTTCGTACGGGCATAGCGGTCGACAGAGCTTGCAGGATGCCGCGGTCAACGCTCGCCGGCTCAATGACAATCCAGCGTTCTGGGCTGCTTTCAGCGTGTTTGGGCGCCTGAGCGTCTGCCGACGAAATAGGGAGGCGCGAATGTCGAACCGGGCTTCTCGCGCGTGCACTTCGGTGGTCTCGTTCATCTGACTCTAGTACTGCTGCCCCTGATTGCAGACGGTTGGGGCGGTGCCGCGGCGCAACTACCAACGCTGCAGGTTCAACACCTCATGCGGCCACAGTCGGTGCAGGCGCTCGGAGCTCAGAAGCGCGCTAATGTCCAGACTCGAAAAGGAGCGATCGCGCGTCTGGTCGTCGTTGCCGCCGAGCATACGAACAACGCGGCTAGCCGCCTGACCGAGGCCGTGCGAAACGGCGCGGTCGACCTTGGCAGTCGTGCTCTGGCCGCGCTCGGGGACTGTCCCGCGTTACCGCCCGTTCGAAATCCCATTCCTGTTCCGTGACGAGCGGCATGCGGTGGTGGGAGTTCAGTTCTACCGCAACTTCAGATTGCTCGGCGGAGCTGCGACCAGCGGGGTTCGAGGGTGTGGGATGGTGCCGGCGAGACCCTGATACTTGCGGGCCGCAAGCCGGTTCTTAGAGCCTCCGGATGTGGATTGCGCTTGCCACGCTATCCATGCGCTGAGAAGGCGAGGCCACTGCGTTCAGGCTGCTCGGCGAAAGACGGGCGCGCTTTCTCTCAAAGGACTTGCCGCGCGAACAGATCATTCCGGAACTGCAGCGCGGCGGGATCGATGATCGAGGCCGAGCTCACCGAACTCCACCGCTTAAAGCCGCCGAAGCTGTCGGTCACGTTGACGACCCTCCAGCATTCGATACGTGGTCATCGCGAATCCGGCGGCGTGGGCCAAGCTGCCAACCGGCGCACAGGACGCGCTGGAGGAGGGAGCTGAGCGTGCGCACGACGTTGCTCGCAGCAGCCTGATGCCGTCGCGACCGCGCGTCGCGAGTTGATCGCAGGAGCGGGGCGCGACTTTTTTCCACTCCCCACGACAGTGAGCAGGAGCTGGCGCGACGTGCATTACGCAGCGAGAGCCTGGCAGCGCCCGCTGGCTTTGGCTTCGTCGACGCCGTGGAGCAATACCAACCAGTACGGGGCGCGCAATCATTGCGAGGCCGAGGGACCGATGATCTCTTGGAACGCCTGGTTCGAAAGCGGCCCGAATCCGCCGAAGGACGTCGATGCCCTTTGAGGTCAACGGCGTTTACCGCTTCAATCTTGACCTCGCTCTCGCTATCCCTACACGAAGACCTTGTCGGCGAGGTTGGGTCAACCAATCGAAAACTCCTCGGCGGACAAGGCGGAATGGCCTTTGCTGTTGCAGCCGGTATTGCTCGGCGAGGATCAACTGGTTGCAGCGCCTGGACGACGGCTGCGCGCGGGAACTAACGGTGAGGCTGGAGCGGGCAAGGGCCGGTCCCAAGGATGAGGCACTCCCAGCGTTCGACAAAAAAGCGGCTGGTGACACGTGCGCTGTCGCGTCAACGGCGGATTTGTCTCCCGGGACATCAAAGCCGATGCCGTCGGGTGTGGCGGCATAGCCGTCACGGTCTGGGATCAGGCGCGCGTGACGCCGCTCGATCACATCGTGCTTCAAATCCCGGTGCGCGAGGGCGGTAAGGCGGACCCCGATGTAAGTGCAGATGGCAAGACACGGCCAAGTCGATGAACGCGCTTGCTGACGCTGCTTAGCAATACGTAACTGAACGAAGTACAA
>ERZ1370068.3556-contig-2667_pt1 | contig 85133 bp, 89 predicted proteins | sample MGYA00561227_ERZ1370068 | MGnify/ENA primary metagenome ERZ1370068 (study PRJEB38410, sample SAMEA6850437) | metagenome | study: Metagenomic assessment of the ecological functions of the soil: analysis of the soil microbiota associated with the...
CGAGATCCTCACGGTCGTAGCCGACCATGCGGAGAAATGCGTCATTGGCCTCGATGATCCGGCCGTCGAAATCCCAGATGAAGATGCCGATGATGTTGGCGTCGACCAGGCGCCGAATCTTCGCTTCGCTCTCCCGCAATGCTTCCTCGGCGCGTTTGCGTTCCGTGACATCGACGTTTGTGCCGACCACCTCGACAAGCTCTCCGTCGCTCGGAGAACAGATGATGGCCAATTGCTTCGAGATATTTGACTGTTCCATCGGGTAGTACGATTCTGAACTCGACCGCGTAGTCTCTTTTCTGGCGCAGTGCGTCCTGGGCCTCTTGGCGCACCCTGTCTCGGTCGTCTGGATGGATCCGTTGCCACATAGTTTCGCGGCTCGGGAGGCCCTGCACCGGATCAAATCCCCAGATCTGGTAACTCTCCTCCGACCAATAGAGAGTTGTTGTCGTAGCCGGATTTAAGGCCCAGGTACCGGTGTGGCTCAGCCTCTGTGCTTCGGCCAGATAAGCTTCGCTTTGACGTAGCCTTCTCTCGGTTCGCTTCAGATTCTCAATATCGATGTTTGTTCCATACCACTTGACGATCCTTCCCGTTTTGTCACGCAGCGGGTTGGCACGGGTCAGGAACCATCGATATTCACCATCGGGACGTCGAAATCGCGCTTCGGTCTCGAACGGGATACCCGTCGATACAGACTTTTGCCAACTTTCCAGATGGTGCGCAGCATCGTCGGGATGGAGCAGCGTCGCCCAGCCGGCGCCTTGCGCCTCTTGCAAGGAAAGATTGAAATAGGTCAACCAAGGCTGATTGAGGAAATCGCAATATCCGTCGGGCAAGTCGGACCAGAGGAATACCGGTGCGTTATCGATAATGGCACGCAGCTCGTCTTCAGTTCCTTTATGCCTCGCGATCTCAAGTGTCAGATCCTCATTAGTTTTTGTCAGCTCCGCAGTTCGCTCCGCGACTCTGGCTTCAAGCTCGTTTCGCCCTCGCATGCTCAACCGGACATGATCGAGCCGATGCGAAGGAGAGCTAAAGAGCCCAGCGGGCAGCTTTTCATCCTCCCATGCCTGTAACAAGTCCGCTTGCTGGGCCAGCCAAGCAGCGGGAACCGCCTCGCTTCCCCATTCCGCAATGCGGCCGGCATATTCACCCATCAACCAAATATGCCGAATCGGCACGAATAGATCTCAATGCATGGTGGGTTCAATCGGTCAATGCAACACGGCTCGTAGTTTATCGGCGGGTGTTTCAAAGCCCAAGGTCTTTCGTGGGCGTTGATTGAGCCGCAGGGCAATTCTGTTCAGGTGCGCCTGAGAGAAACGCGATAGATCTGTTCCCCTCGGGAAATACTGTCGCAGTAAGCCGTTGGTGTTCTCGTTGGTGCCGCGCTGCCAAGGACTGCGTGGATCGCAGAAATAAACCTGAATTTTTGTGGCGATGGTGAAGTTCTTGTGGTCAGCCATCTCCTTACCTCGATCCCAGGTCAAGGAGCGGCACAGTTGCTGAGGCAGTTTGCTCACGTGCTTGCCGAGCGCGGCTACTACAGTCGCCGTGTCCTTGCTCGGCACCTTGAGAAGCATCACAAAGCGAGTATGGCGTTCGACGAGCGTCACGATGTGCGTGTTGTTCGCTCCGCAGAGAGGTCACCTTCCCAGTGACCTGGCACGGCACGGTCATCGGCATCGGCTGGCCGTTCACGAATGGAGACGGTATCGACAATCTGTCCCAATCCGCTCTTCGTAGTGCCGCCCTTGGCTTGACGCATTTGCCGCGCTGTACGCAGGTGCGCCATTAGCTGCTTCTTCAGCACGCCGCGCGTCTGAATAAAGAGACTGCGATAGATCGTCTCGTGAGATATCTGCATGCCTTGGTCGGCAGGGAATTGCCGCTTCAGCCAGCCAGAGACCTGCTCCGGGGACCACTGGAGTGCGAGCTTCTGCGCGACCCGCCATCGTAACTCCGAATGGCGCGCCAAGCGACAAGACTTCGGGCGCAATGCCCGCTCCCAGGCACTCGTCTCAGCTTCGCTTGCGCGGTAGGCGCTGCAGCCACCGTTACGCCTTATCTCTCGACTGATAGTCGAGGGTGATCGCCCGAGCCTCTGTGCGATTTGCCGCATCGACTGACCGGCCGCAATACCACGCGAAATCTCTTCGCGCTCATCGCCCCTCAGCGCTACCCGAGCTCTGCGGCGTGGCGCCGGCGCAATTCCTCCGTTGAGACCTAAGATCCGATAGACACCGCTCTTGTTCCTCCTCTCGAGCGCTCGGGCAATGTCCGCTACACATTGACCGCTCTTCCAGCGCTCCCAGAGCTCAGCCTTCTGCTTCGGCGTGAACCAGGTCCGTGCATCCATGCGCATACCTCCTCATCTGGCAAGATTAGAAGGTGTTGCGTCGATCGGTTGAGATCACCATCGAAGTCGGACGGCGGTGATCGGGCCGATGGAACGATAACCATCGATGAAGGCGTGCCACATCGCCATCCGACGTTGAAGGAAGGCGTTGGCCCAGAGATACACGGCGACGTCGTAGGCCAGGTAGCCGGGGCCACCGTCATCGAAATCGAAGAAGATAGCCTGTCCCGATCGGGGCCCATCTTCTGCGATGCGCGCGTTGCCCCCGTGACAGTCGCCGTGACAGAATGTCCAGGTCAGGTCATCTGCAGCAGCAACGGAAGCCGCAAGGCGTGACGTCAGCCCCTTGAGATACTCCACCGTCTTTGTGGCCAATGTCCTCACTCCCATCACCGCGGCGACTTGACGATGCAGGAGATGATCCAAATCCAGGCGATAGCGTGTTGCCTTCCTACCCCCATAGTCCTTCGCCGCCGCGTGGATGCGAGCCAGCGTTACACCTTGCGCCCGCGCGTCAATGGACGACGTCAGCTTTCGGACTTCGCCCCTCAATAAGGCGGAACAGCACCGCCGGACGCCGATCCTTCAGGCAGAAGCGCGGACGTGAACAGCGCTCCGTCACGCGCGGGCACCGGGGCGGCAACTGGAACGCCAACCGCATCCAGATAAGCCAAAAAATCGGTTTCCGAGGCGACGTCCGCCTCACCTCGAAGTCGCCGACACGACAGCCGCAGAACGTAGCGTTGTCCGTCCGCAGCCAGCGCCTCGAAGCTGTCGTTAAAGCCTCGACGAAGAAGGGTGCACTCGATCGGGCTCTGCAGGGCATATTGCGTTGCCAGGAAATTGCTCACGGACTCCGCGGTCGCAGTGGAATAGCCAGCACTTAGCGGAGTGGTGGCGGTCCCGGTCATGGCTTCCCCAAGATATCCAGCCTAAGCATTCTGCCGTGCAAGTGTGGCCACTTATTATAACGGGCCACTCTGTGACTGAAACTTCCGAAACGGGTCTGCGCGCAAGGTTGATCTGCCGGATCGCGAAAGAACGCGATCGGGAGCTCGAGCGCGATCCTCGACGGCGGCGCTCTGGGCATGAAAGCAGCGCCAATCCTCCGCCACTCGGGCCATCACCCGCTCCGACAGCGCGGCGGAACGCGGACCGCCGTCATGCTCGCTCCGTTCGCTCGGATCACCGGCGGCAATGTGCTCACCCACGGCTCCGTCGGCTCAGGGGAGAGACCAGGCACCAACTTTACAATGAGCTCGGAGCCGGCAAGCTGGATAGCGTATATCTCCAGAGTATACCGACCGATGAAGCGAAGCGTGCTGGCTATTTTCTCCGGAGGTTGGATGCGGCTCTCGCCACGCTTGAATAGACACAGGCTGGCCGACAGAACGCCGACGCCCAAAATAACGACAGCCAAATGAATTGGCGGAAACGAGAACTCCTTTTGCTCCTGCCAGACGAAGACGACCAGCAGCGACCAAGCAGGCCAGAAGCCGCATCAGGCCGGCGGTCTGGGTCGCAGCCAACGCGGATGCTGACGAGCGTTGAGTTTCGCCGCCGCTGCCGACGGCGGATATGCCGTCGACATATTGGCGCTGGCATAAGCCGAACAGCGGCCCACAGCCACCCCTCCGCGCCGTAGTCGACGAGCTTCGCCGCTACCGGCAGCACCACAAGAAATGTGGAGACGAGGAGGACGAAGGCAGCCCAGCCGTGACGTTGCACAAGCATCTGCACATAGGGACGTGCAAGGCGGATGAGTGCGAGACTCAAAAGAATGTTCGGTGCCACCCAGGTCCAATCGGCGTTCGAGCTTTCGAGCAGAGTCAGAATGACGCCGATCCATATCCAGTGAAGCGGGACAGTCCGGTTCTGCGCAGTAGCCCACAAGGAAGAAAAACGGCGGAGCCGCAAAGCGTCCGAGAACGCTCCACCACTGCTCGTCATCCATGAAGAAAAAGCCGAAATGACCAGCCGACACGCAGATGATTGCGACGGTCTTCAGCCAGTCGGTGTTGTCAACCGGGCGAGGCGGGGTTCTCGAACGGGTGGCGTCGTGCATTCCCGCGCTATCTTGTGACACTTTGCAGGCTCCACGGGGCTTCCCTCGTAGATGGCTGTCGGCAGATGCATCTCCTTGAGGACCAGTGACAACGGCAAGAGCGTCGTGTCCCGCTCGATGACCGCGCCGCCCATCACCGTGGCACCAAAGCAGACGGTGCAGCCGTCCTCCACTCGCGTTCTCTTCACCTTCAGCACCATGTTCTCGAAGGTGTGAAGCTGCAGAACGCCATCAACAACACAGTCGTTGCCAAAGGTCACCGCGTTCCAGTCGGAGCACTGCATCGGTTGCACCAGGATTGTTCGGTCCCCAATCTGACATCCCATCCACCGCAGAATGGAATTCGACAGGATAGTCCCGGCGCAGAACCAGAGAGCGCCTCTGCACCAGACAAAAAAGCAGTCCTGTACGAAAAAGTAGGCGAAGTGCCGCCAGGACCAGAACGGCGCCGAATCATCGGCGCCCCATTTGCTGCCGACCAGGGACTTCTTCGATCGCGATGCAGATCAGAACCAGGCTGACTTCCGTGAACAACAAAGCAATCGCCGCAATGGCCAATGGGTGTACGCCGGCTCGCAACAAACAAATGTACAGGATTGCGAAGATCAGCCCTTCGGTGATGGGCAGAATACCGATCGTGAAGAAATCAAAGAGGAAGATGCGGGTCAAGAAGAGGGGAAAATCCGGACGCCGTTGGGTTTTGTTCGCCGCCTCGAACGAGGCGCTCGCGAATTTCACCGCCGGGTTTCCCGCTACCGTGATGGGCTCGCCTGGCCGCGACCGCATCTGTCGCCGGAATTGTATATCACTGGCTGCAGTGGAGACGCCGACGAGGAAGTTGGACGGGAAATGACCGTATTCCGCCACGCAGTTGTTGCCGCTGAAGAAATTCCGGGGCATGTCGAGCTGACGTAGCTTGATATGTTCGGCGCCATAATCGAGCATGTTGGTGAAACAGCCATTGGACCAGAAGACTTGGGAGTCAGCACTGGCAAGCTCCGGGACGAGATTGAACATGAGGTCGCACTCCGACGCACCCACGCGCGGGAAGCGCATGCCGGCGAGCGCTCGCAGGTACTGCCCGGTGATGGTCCAGGTCCACTGTCTCTGGATGCGGTCCATTAGATATTTTCTGTACATGAGGAGAGCTGCCCTGAACCCGCGCGAAGGGTAGAGGCCCGGCGAAGCAGCCGTGCAGCGGATGAAGAGGCATTCCAGCAGAGCGGTCACGGTGAGGGTGAGCCCGGTGGTGATGAACGCGTAGAGGCTCAGGTGCCAGAGTATCTCCCAGAGCGGCGTCACTCTGAAGTAGTCACCGGAAAGCTCAGCGTCCGCGGCGGGTATCAGGCCGCTTGCGAACCACAGGATCGCAGCGGTGGGGACCACAATGAGCCAAAAGGATATGAAGATCTGCATTGCGATGTTGAGCGCTTCCAGCAACCAAATCGGAGACGCGTACTGGCAATATCCCGCTGTGCGCCTGAGCTCCGTGCAGCGACCGCTGAGGCGCGCGGGAGCTCCTTCCCACATCTCGTGAGAACCCACGCTGGCGAGAATGGGGGTGAACGGAGTGATCCAACTCCCCGGGCCAACAGTCACATCGTTGGCGATGGCGGCTCGCATTCCGATCTTGCACCCGCTTGCGAGGCGAACAGGGCCGACATGCAGGGACTGTCCCGACCAACTCGTGGCTTGAATGTACGCTCCGGTCTGGATGGCGACATTGTCGTCGATGGAGATCAAATCCAGCGGCCCGGACAGGTGAGCATCGTGCGCGCACTGAAGGTTGTCGCCCACGCTGGCGCCAAGCTGCCGCAACACGAATGCCATGAGCGCGGCGCTGCGGTACAGCGTACGCAGCGTGAGAAGCACCATGTTCTGCAGCCGTCCGATACACCAGATCCGCAGGTGCATTCTGCTCCACTTGGGATACACGCCCGGGGTCACATTGTTCTTGTAGATGTCACCGCCCATGAAGAATTTTATCGTCATGACCCAGAGCAGGCCGGCGAAGGGCGTGACCAGGCCGAGCAAGTACAGGAAGAGGCCGGCGATGATAAACTCCCACAGGGTGGCGGTCGTGAAAAAGGTTCCGACGTCGGCGAGGTCCAGGGCGACGAGGATGACCACTAAGCCCGGGGAATACAAAAATATTGCGAAGAGGACCTGCAGGGCGGTGAAGTATCCGACGGGAGTACCTCCGCCGCGACCTGATCGTGCTCGACGCTGTCCTCACAGCATCTCACCGGGCCGGCAGCAACCTTGGAGGTCCGCCGGAGCGCTCGCGGACGGCTCGCCACTTTTCGCGCAGTGTTGCAGTCACTCAGCAGCGCCCGGACAGGCACCTCCCATCCCGAAGCTTGTAGTTGCTGCGCCAAGCGCGCGATGAGGATCGAATGCGCACCAGCCTCAAGGAACCCATCATCCAATCCCAACTGCGTCTCGAACACGGCCCTGCAGATCGCCAATACTTCCTCATTCTCAGGGTCCATACCCGCATCGGCATCAGGCGGCTCGACTTCTCCTTCCCCGTGTCCCGCGCGCTGACCAGTGTCTCCCTCCGGGCGTCCTCCGCTTTCGGCTCGGCGCTTCTCGGCAGATGAGATAGGTTTGGCAACGACTTCCGGTCGATCTTGCCCGAGACCGGATTCATGACGAATTTTTCTACAAGTAAGATCCGTGTCGGGACCGACGGCTCTGGAAGTTGTTTGGCAAGCGCCGCCGTCACCCGGGCAGCCCACGCCGCGGGCGCTCGAGCGACCACCGAGATCTCTCCTTCGCAGACAGAAGGCGCCGCGACAAAGGCGACAAGCGCCTCGTTCTGATAGTCTACAACCGCGGTCTCGATCTCGCTGAACTGCGTCTGGAGAATGTCCTCAACGGCCTGTGCCTCGACGCGATGCCCGCGCACTTTGAGCTGCGAGTCGATTCGGCCGAGGAGGTGTACGCGCTGTGTTTGAATGTCGATTTTGCATTTATCGCTGGTGCGGTAGAGGCGGCCGAACTGAGGATGCGCGATGAACTTTTCGGCCGTGAGCTCCGGCAAGTTGCGGTACCCGCGCGCGAGGTGCACGCCTCCGATGCAGAGCTCTCCAACCTCTCCGTGAGGTAATGGGCGCAGTTCATCAACCGCGAGGATGACGTAGGTGACGTTGGCGAACGGCGACCCGATGGTGACGGGCTCCCCCGGCCGCAAACTCTGGCGGCTGGTATCGGTACTCGCCTCCGTGGGACCGTAGGTGTTGATGATCTGTCGTCGGCCCCGGGTCCAGGGCTCCACGAGCGCGCTAGGAAAGGCTTCGCCAGCCGGCACGATGTAGCGGCAAATCGGATAGGGAAGATCCACTTCGGGGGCAGCCGTGAGGGTGGTGAGCAGGACGGGCGGACAGAACAGTACCGTGACCTCGGCTTCGCGGAGGACGGCGACGAGGTCCGGGCCGGACCGGATCTGATCTTTGGTCAGCAAGACCACGGCGCAGCCAGACACCCAGGCGCTGAACATCTCGGAAATGCTGCCGTCGTAACCCAGCGACGACGTGAGCGAGGTCGCATCCATGCCTGGCATGAGATCGAAGTAATCGGCGTAGCTCAGGGCCAGGTTGACATAGCCTGCGTGCGGGCACTCCACGCCCTTGGGCATCCCGGTCGTTCCGCTCGTGTAAAGATGGTCGCAAGGCGCTGCGTGGGGTCGTCCAGCCAGGTTGGCGGTTCTCTTCGCGGCATCGTGTCCGGCAACGTCATGACATCCAGCGTCGGCAAGTCGCGAAATTTGTCTTGCCCGCGCGTGACAATGACTACCGGCTGTGCGTCATTCAGCATGTGGGTGACGAGGGCTTCGGGCAGCGTGGTATCGAGGAAAAGCACGGTGCCGCCGGCCTTAAGGATGCCGAGATGCGAGGCCACGATTTGCCAGTTGTCCTGTGACATGGCCACGGCAACGACCTGATCGGGTCCCGTGAGATAGGGAGAAAGGGCCGCGGCCACGTTTTCCGCCCGTGCGTCGAGCTCAGCGAAGGTCAGGGACTCTCCGGTGTAGGGAATCTGCAAGGCCGTGAGATGCGGAAACTTCTCGGCGGAGCGGCTGAAGACCTCTGTGAGCCAGCGGATTCCCTTCTGATGCGGCACGTTCAGGAATTGGCGGTCATCAAAGACGTCGGTCAAGCTGTACGGGCAAGTGTCCGCTTGCGGTACCTTTTCCGCCGCCCAAAGGTACCGTCGCCAAGCCGCATACGTCAGCACAAGGAAAAACGCGACGGCGGTCGTTACGAAAATGAGCATGTCGATGTCCGTCATCAGAGCTTTTGAGACAGCGAGGAGTACAGACTAAGAGAGTCTCTGGCTCTTTTGGTTGAGGACGTTACGCGGCATGCCGTTGGAGTTGCAAGCGGCGTTGAGCGATAGTCTGGCGTTTGATCTTTCTCTCTGCAGCAGGATTGTCTGGGATGCCGCAGCGTTCTCTCGCCTCAAGTCGGCTCTTCGACTCGAACGGCGAGACGAACAGCGCCAGGCAGAGGCAGAATAGCGCGATCATCGTCGCCGACGCTAGGCGATTCGCTCACGTGATCAACACGGACGGAGTTCTCAGTACGTGCAGGGGGGCCATGACAGGCTGCGCGGGGCTTCCTTCATAAGTCGCAGTGGTCATGATCATCTCTTTGAGGACCAGCGACAACGGCAGAATCGTCGTGTCCGGCTCGATGACCGAGCCGCCCATCACCGTTGCGCCAAAGGCAACGGTGCTACCGTCCTGGATGTGCGTTCGCTTCACCTTCAGCATCATGTTTTCGAAGGTGTGAAACTGCAGGAAGCCGTCGACGACACAGTCGTTGCCGAAGCTGACCGCGTTCCAGTCAGAGCACTGCATGGGCTGGGTCACGAGTGTGCCGCGGCCAATATGACACCCCATCCAACGCAGGATAGAATTCGCCAGAACAGTGTCGGCGCAGAACGCCAGCGGTCCCCGGCACCAGACGAAGAAGCAGTCCTGCGCGAAGAAGTAGGCGAAGTGGCGCCAGGACCAGAACGGGGTCGCGTGATTAGTCCCCCATTTGCTGCCGACGAGACCCTTTTTGATCGCCACGCTGAGCAGAACCAGTGCGACTTCCACCAGGATCAGCGCAAGCACCACGCTGGCGATGGGGTGTCCGCCTTAGTCGCAGCAGACAAACAGCCAGGATCGCGAAGATCATCACCTCGGCAATGCGCAGTATGCCAATACTAAAAAGTCAAACAGGAAGAGGCGCGTGAGGAAGAGGGGGAAGCTTGGCAGCCTATGGGTGTCATTCTCCGTCTCGAATGGCGCGCTCGCAAATTTCACGGGCGGGTTGCCAGCCACCGTGATTGGCTCGCCAGGCCGCGACCGCATCTGTCGTCGAAACTGGATTTCGCTGCCGGGCGTTGAGACGCCTAGCAGAAAATTGGACGGGAAGTTCCCGTACTCTGCCACGCAATTATTCCCGCCGAAGAAATTTCGGGGCATGTCGAGGCGGCGCAGCGTGAGGTGCTCGGCACCGCGATCGAGCATGTTCGTGAAGCATCCATTGGAGAAGAACACCTTGGCGTCGGCGGTAGCTGACTTCGGGAATGAGGTTGAACATGACGTCGCATTCGGAAGCGCCAATGCGCGGGAAGTGCATGCCGGCAAGCGCGCGCAGGTACTGCCCCGTGACCGTCCACGTCCACCATCGCTGGACGGCGTTCAACCTGTTCATTCGATACAGGAGGAGAGCGCCCTTCAGCCCTCGCGAGGGTACAGCCCCGGTGAAGCGGCGGTCCAGCGGATGAACAGGCAGCTCAGCACAGAGGTCACCACGACCGCGACCCAGGTCGTGATGAACGTGTAGAGCATCACGCGCCACACGATCTCGAACAACGGCGTCACCCTGAAATATTCGCGCGCAAGGTCAGCGTCGTCAGCGAAGATGATATCGCGGGCGAGCCACAGGATGGCGGCGGTGGGGGCCGCAATGAGGCAGAAGGAGAGGAAAACCTGCATGAGTACATTGAGCGTCTCCAATAGCCAGATGGGATGCGCGTACCGGCAGGTGACCGCCGTGCGCTTCAACTGCGTGCAGCGGCCGCTCAGCCGCGCGGGAGCGCCTTCCCACATCTCATGCTCGCCCACGTCGGTGAGGATGGGGGTGAACGAAGTGATCCAGGTGCCGCGGCCTACCGTCACATTGTTGGCAATAGCGGCCCGCATCCCGATCTTGCAGCCGCGCTCGAGGCGAACAGGGCCGACGTGGAGATACTGCCCTGACCATCTGGTCGTCTGGATATAGGCGCCGGTCTGAATGGCGACATCATCGTCTATGGAGATCAAGTCCAGCGGCCCGGACAGCGCCGCATCGGGCGCGCACTGCAGGTTCTTGCCCACGGTTGCGCCGAGCTGCCGCAACGCGAATGCCATCAGCGGCGCGCTGCGATACATCGTCGCCAACGGCCGGAGCACCATCTGCTCCAGCCGACCGATGCACCAGATCCGCAGATGCGTCTTGCTCCACTTGGGGTAAATGCCCGGCGTCACGTTGTTCCTATAGACGTCACCTCCCAGGATGAGCTTGATCGTCATGACCCAGAACAGGCTGGCGAAGGGCATGACGAGCCCGACGAAGTACAGCGCGAAGGCCGCGACGACGAACTCCGGGAAGCCGCTGGTCGTGAAGAATGCCTCCACGTCAATCAAGGTGAGCGCGCCGACGAAGGCCACGAGGAGCGGCGAATACAGGAGAGTCGCGAAGAGGACCTGCAGAGTGGTGAAGTATCGGATGGAGAGCACCTCTGCCGCGCCCTCGTCGCGCTTAGCGCAGGTCTCGCTGAGTTTCACAGGAGCGGCAGACGCCTTGGAGGCCTGCTCGAGCGTGCGCGGGCGGTTGGCGACCTTCCGCACTGTGTTGCAGTCACCGAGCAGCGCCCTGACCGGCACCATCCATCCTGCAGCTTGCAGTTTCTGCGCCAGGCGAGCGATGAGGATCGAGTGTCCGCCGGCCTCGGTGAATCCATCGTCCAATCCGAGCGGCGCGTCGAACAGGGCCCGGCAGATCGCCAGCACCTCCTCGCACTCGGGGCTGGTGCCTTCGGAAGCGGGCAGTTCGGCAACCTCTTGCCCTTTGTCCGACGCATTGGCAGGCGGATCTTGACGCGCGTATTTCGCTTTCGGCTCGGCGCTTCTCAGGAAATGAGCCAGATTTGGCAGGCACTCCCTGTCGATTTTTCCCGAGACGGGCTTCATGACGAATTTCTCGACAAGGAAGATCCTCGTCGGGACCGAAGGCGCCGGAAGCTTCTGGGCGAGGGTCGCCGTCACGCGCGCGGCCCACTTCGCGGGCGCTGGAGCAGCCACCGATATCGCGCCTTCGCAGACCGAAGGCGCGACCACGAATGCAACGAGCGTCTCGTTCTGGCAATCCAGAACAGCAGCCTCGATCTCACCGAACTCGGTTTGGAGGATATCCTCCACGGCCTGCGCCTCAACGCGATGTCCGCGCACTTTGAGCTGCGCGTCGATCCGGCCGAGGAAGTGCACGCGCTGCGTCTGAATGTCGATCTTGCACTTGTCCCCGGTGCGGTAGAGGCGGCCGAACTGAGGGTGTGCGATGAACTTCTGGGCGGTCTGCCCCGGCAAGTTGCGGTAACCGCGGGCAACGTGGATGCCGCCGATGCAGAGCTCTCCAATTTCGCCGTGGGGCAGCGGTTTGAGTTGATCGATCTCGAGGATGACGTAGGTGACATTGGCGAACGGCGAGCCGATGGTGATGGGCTCACCCGGCCGCAAGCTCTGGCGGCTCGTGTCGGTGCTCGCCTCGGTAGGACCGTAGGTGTTGATGATCTGCCGTCGGCCCCGCGTCCAAGGTCCCACCAGCGCGCTCGGGAAGGCTTCGCCCGCCGGAACGATGTAGCGGCACAGCGGGTAGGGGAGATCCACCTCCGGGGCCGACGTCAGGGTGGTGAGCAGCACTGGAGGACAGAAGAGGACCGTAACCTCGGCCTCGCGGAGGACGGGGACGAGGTCCGGGCCGGACCGGACCTGCTCCTTGGTCAACATGACCACGGCACAGCCCGAAACCCAGGCGCTGTACATCTCGGAGATACTGCCATCGTAACCCAGCGACGACGTGAGCGAAGTCGCGTCCATGCCCGGAAGAAGATCGAAGTAATCCGCATAGCTCAGGGCCAGGTTGACATAGCCTGCGTGCGGGCACTCCACCCCCTTGGGCATCCCGGTGGTTCCGCTGGTGTAAAAGATGGTCGCAAGGCGATGTGTGGGGTCGTCGAGCCAAGCCGGCGCGTTCCTTCGCGGCGTCTTCTCCGGCAATGTCAGGACGTCGAGCGTCGGCAGGTCGCGGAACTTGTCTTGCCCCGCGTGAGAATGATGACCGGCTCCGCATCGTTGAGCATGTGGGTGATCAATGCGTCGGGCAATGTGGTGTCGAGAAACATCACCGTGCCGCCAGCCCTGAGAATGCCGAGGTGACAGGCGACGATCTGCCAGTTGTCCTGCGACATCGCCACGGCCACGATCTGGTCAGGGCCGTTGAGGAAGGGAGAAAGGGCCGCGGCCACGGCTTCCGCCCGCACGTCGAGCTCGGCAAAGGTCAGCGATTCCCCGGTGTGAGGAATCTGTAGCGCCGTGAGATGCGGATATTTCTCGGCGGACCGGCTGAAAATCTCCGTGAGCCACCGCACCCCTCTCTGATGCGGCACGTTAACAAACGGGCGGTCGCCGAAGACATCGGTCAGGCTGCAGGGACAATTATCCGCCTGCGGGACTTTCTGCGCCGCCCAAATGTATCGCCTCCAAGCCAGAAACGTCAGCGCAAGGAAGCCAGCGATGACGATTGCAAGAATGGCTGCCAAAACCCGCCCTCACATTTTTATACGCTCGGACCATTGCATTCTCAAAGGCGTTCGAAACTCGACCTCGAGGTCAATGGTGCCCGTTCTTGAGCAGGATGCTGAAACAGCGAACTCAGTCGAAATAACGCTGCAGCGGTCCCGTTCTGCGGACGTCCAATGTCACGCAATGAGCCCCGCCGCCAAGAAGTTTGGAGTGCCGCAACTGGAGAGGGATGACATCGAGACCTTCCTTCTCCAGAAGCCGTATCAGAGAAGGCTGATTTCGATCGACTACGACTAAATTCGGATTGACGCTGAACGCATTCATGTCGATCCAGTCACTGCCAATGCACTTGGACAAATAGTCGGCGTCGTATCTGTCGGCGTTCTCCATCGGCGGGCTGTAGATAACTTTCCACTGCTTCAAAATCTTGGGCAGGGTGTCATCATTGAGACGCGCGGGATTGACGAGAACCAATCCGGGCCGTAGGGCCACCAGGGTCGAGTCGATATGGCTGCCGAAATAGACGTCCTTGAGGAAGTGGACACGATACTGCTCGCCCAAAATCGATTGCAGCCAATGTCCGCCCAGTTCGTTACCCGTGGCGCTGACCAGATAGATCAAATCCCGGCCGAACCGCAGGACGTTTGCCGCATCAAAAGCCGGTTCATCGTTGCGGGGCGTGGGCTTGTCGAGGTCGACGCCCTCGAAGAGCAGAATCCAACAGCATGGGTTTGGGGGCGCTGTACCACTTTGCGCCTGACTTCATATAGTCCATCAGCAATGTGCGATAGCTGAATGTCTCCTGCGCGCGGCTGCGGATGACGTTCGGCGTTTCTATGATTTGGTCGCCGATGACCAGCAGAATATCGCGGGGGCAATAATTGTAGTATCCCTGAGACTCCCAATGGATCGTTGAAAATCCGGCGTCGTGCGGCCATGTCTGAGGACGTCTGACGACGACGCCCAAGCCTTCCAGGGTTCTCGCGAACTCGTTCAGATCCTCTTCCGTCTCTTCAATCACCTGTTGCGGAAAGGCACCGCGGGGAATTTCGGCCAGTGAACGGTCAGGAAATTCTGCGACCTGGGTGCTGCGGTCCGGCGTCGGGTATCGCGCGTTCAGCGGATTGCCTACGATGACTTCTTCCAGTTGATCCCACTCATTGCAACTCCACACCCTTGACATTTGTAACATGCCTCCTCGCTGCTCTGAGCAATGACTGGCCCTATGTGCTCTGGGCCACATCGGCTGGAGCGCTTCCCGCTCGAATAACTTGACGTTTCCTCGATTCGAAAACCCTACACCGTCTTCACCGTCGCGCGGAATTGCCGAAGAAGTCAGCGCGCCCGTTGCCGCGTCGGACGTCCTTACGGCCTCGAGGACAAAGTTGCCGACCGCAACAATGTCCTTCATCGGAGTCATTAAGGCAGCGCGGAGTGCAGATTGGGAGGGGCTCTGTCTGGTTTGGTTAACGACGTTGCGCGGTTTGCCCTGTCGGCCGCGACCGAGGTAGACGTCGGCCGAGATCAGGTTAGCTGCCTAGCGGCGTCGGATGGGTGTAGACTGCTGCAAAGGCCGGCCGCGCGGAATTCCGGCCAGCGAACGATCGGAAAATTCCGCCATTTGAGTGCTTCGGTCTGCTGTCGGAAATCGCGCGTGCAGCGGGTTGCCTACTATGACTTCTTCCAGTTGATCCCACTCATTGCAACTCCATACAACGGACATATGTAACGTGCCCCCTCGCTGAGACCCGGCCTGCTCCTTCCGACCACTTTTATCTTTTAGTGTCACCCAACCGAAACCTCGAAGCTCGTGCAATCAATCATCTCTCATCCGCCGCTCTCGCGTTCTCTTGGACTTCAACACTTCAAGTGCGCGGGTAATCAATGGATCGATACCGTTTTCAATGTCGGCTTTCTTGTTGATGTAGCTCGATGTCGACTGGTACGCCTTTGCCTTCGTAGCAAACCATATCGGCTGAAAAGTACTTCTGGTAAGACAAACAGTACTCCCAGCCATTGGGGAGTTTCTTCTCGAGCTGATATGAGAATATGCCGTTGGTATGATCGCCTATAATCGTGACGTGAGGCAGATGCTTTATCGCTAGCGCAAAGGCCTCTCCACCGCTGAAAACAGAATCGCAGGTCAAGAGCACGATTGGCCCGGTGAATTGTACGACACCTTGCGGTTCGAGGTACCAGGTCTTCATGGGTGTAAAGTCATCTTCGCCTGGGCCAATCTTCGTCTTCCGGCGAAAGGCAACTCGCCTGCGGTCGCAAAACCGATTGATGATCGTGATTGCAATACCATCCTCTCCGCCGGGGTTGTCACGCAGATCGATGATGAAGCCATCAAGGTCCTCGAAGTCACGGCCAATCTTGTCCAGAGCGGCAATCAATCTCCGCTTTTCAACGTCTTCCAGCTCGAGGATCCGAAGGTAACCAAATGCACGAGACCTGCAATAATGAAGCATCCAGGCCTGAGTCTCTTTAGGCCGCCCGAAACCATTGGCGACAAGCGTCTTTTCGGTCGTTTTGAAGAGCTGCTTGATCTCTCGGTTCGTGAATTCCTGCCAGAATCTGGGCTTAGACTCTGCGGTGAAGTGTCGTTTCTTCCGATGCCCACTTGCTTTGGCCTTCAGCTCGACGTGCCCGTCATCCAACGGGTCGAGCATCTGGCAGAAGATATCGAAGAGTTCATCGTCACTGGTTTGCCTTGTGACTTTGGGTCTGTAGGTATCATACTGCTTGTCCCAGTCGACATTCCTCAGTTCGAAAAATGGATATCTGTTGCGAAAGGTCTCCCAGAGCTCTTCGAAATTCTTTTCCGGGTTGCGAATCGATCATGGCAGTGTTGATCTTAGCTCAGTTCCGCCGTGCGAAGAAGTGTCCTCGACCACGCCCGTGTGTGACCGAGAACTCCGTCCGTGTTGATTACGTGAGCGAGATCGCCTAACGTCAGCGGCGATGGTCGCTCTGTTCTGCCTCTTCCTGGCCCTGTTCGCCTCGCCGTTCCTCTTGGCAAAGACGCTCCGATCCATCGCGCCATCCAGCACGTAGGCCGCATCGCATCTGTGTCGGTCCTCGGCGGACTTCATCACCACTACTGTAGAATCTAATTTTCGGTACAGACAGCTCCCCATCACCGCGGCGAGGTCTCGCGCGCCAGCACCGTCTGCGCGAATTTCTTCGCCGGCATCGGGCGCCGCGAACAGGCCGCCCTGCACCAGATGGACCCCGATCTCACGCACCGCGATGAAGTCGGCCCGGTTCTCGACGCCCTCGGCGACGGTACGCGCGCCCATGCCGTCGGCGAAGTCGATGATGTGCCGGCACGTCGTCAGCTTGGCGCGATCGTGCGCGCAGCCGGCGACCAGCCGGCGATCGAGCTTCAACTCCACGAACGGAAAGTCGTGCAGCTTCGAGAGCGCCACCCATTCCTCGCCCACGTCCCTGATCGAGATGGCGATATTGCGAAATCGAAGCTGCTTGGCGATGGCTTTCACCAGCCCCAGCTCGCGAACGGCCGCCGCGGCGTTGATCTCGATGATGAGGCCCGTGAAGGCCCGGTGATCGGGCAACTGCCGGCACAGCGTGGCGACCGACGCCGGATCGCGAAAGAACGCGATCGGGAGCTCGAGCGCGATCTCGACGGCGGCGCTCTGGGCATGAAAGCAGCGCCAATCCTCCGCCAGCCCGGGCCATCACCCGCTCCGACAGCGCGGCGGAACGCGGATCGCCGTCATGCTCGATCCGTTCGCTCGGATCACCGGCGGCAGCGCGCGCCGCGGCGCCGCTGAGCGCGAGCGTGCGCGCGTCCGAGCTTCGGCTGGTACCATAGCTCGGGCGCGCGCGGGCCGAGAGCCTCGGCGCTTCCGGCGGCGCGGGCTGGCGCCGCTTTCGCATGGAGCAGGGACGCCACCGCGTCGCGCAAGGTCCCGGCGCTGAACGGGGTCGCAAGCAATGGCAGCATCGCCAGGCCGAGCGTCTTGCCGAGCGCCCGGACCGCCGCCACCATCGGCGAGGTGCGCGGACCGAGCACCAGGACCTTGCCGTCGTAATCCTTGGCCGCGAGCATTTCCATCATCTCGCAGGCTTCGATTCCTCCCGCCGACGATCCGATGACGACGAGATCGGGCGCACGCGCATCGAGCGCCGCGCCCAGCGCGGCGAGCCGCGCACATTCGCGCGTCGCGAAACCGAAACCTTCCAGCGTGTCCGTCAGGAATGTGCGCGTGGACTGCCTGGCGTCGGCGACGCAGGCAGAAGGCATCGCTTGTCGCCAGCCAGACGTTGCGGCCTTGGCCGCGGCCCTGATCGCCGCGTTGGCTGCATCTTCGCTTTCTTGATTTTTCATGACGCCCCCTGTTTGACGGGATGCGCCTGTTTAGGGCCGGAGCGGTTCCGAAGCGTAAATTTGCCCGGCGCGGAGCGGGCGTTTGTTCGAACAGAACGAACCCCGCCTTGATGATCTCGCTAAAAGTTTTCTCAATTGCGCTGGTCCGGGCCGGCTCTCGCGCTGAAAAACGATTGCCGCCTGTAACCCAGATCTCGTATAAAGGCGCACTCTCCGACATTTGTCCATGAACAGCCGACGGCGGTGCGCCCCGCAGCGGCGATCATTGTTCGCCACCTGTTATTGGCCCGCGGCCGGGTTGGCGGCAACGACCGGCCGGAGTCGGGATGAGGGCGAAAAATGCACGTGATAACAAATACTTATGAACGCCGAGCGGGCGGGAGTAAAGGGCTGCCCTGGTCCCTCCGCTCCTGTTTTTCTCCTGTTATTAACAATGAGGATGGAATGCGAATGTTGCCGGCGCGCGTGCAGGCAAGGCGTCAGGCCAGGCGCCGAGGACAAGCGAAAAAGCCGTCAGTCCCAGGGACTTGACTGACGGGGAACGGGCCTTCAGCCTTCGCCGGCGGGGCGGCTCCTTAACGTCTCATCGTCCCCACGCATCGTCACGTGGGTACCTCGCGGTGCGCCCGCTCCGCGTTCGCCCTCACCAGAACCAATACGCGCCCAGAATGAAACCCGCATCGTTCGAGTATGAAAGGCCCGCGCATCTCGACGAGGCCTGCGCGCTGCTCGCGGCCGGAGACGACGTGCGCATCATCGCCGGCGGGCAGACGCTGGTCCCGCTCATGGCCATGCGGCTCGCACGGCCCGAAGCGGCTGATCGACATCGCCCGCATTCCCGAGCTTGCATTCGTGCGCGATGAGGGCAGCGGGGTCGTCATCGGCGCCACCACCCGGCAATGCGTGCTCGAGCACGATGCCACCGTCCGCGCCAAGGTGCCGTTGCTCGCCAAGGTCATGCCGTTCGTCGGCCATGCCCCGATCCGGGCGCGCGGAACCATCGGCGGCTCGCTCGCCAACGCGCGGATCCGGCGGCGGAGATCGCGCTGGTTGCGGTGACGCTGGCGGCGACGCTGGTCTATCGCGAAGGCGGAACGGTTGCCGAGATTGCCGCCGCCGACTTCTTCATCGGGCCGATGATGACGACGCTGCCGGCGGCCGGCTGCCTCACGGCGGTGCGCTTTCCGGTCTGGCACGAGGCGCGCATCGGCGTCGGCTTCCACGAGGTCAATGCCCGCCGCAGCGACTTCGCCTTCGCCTCGGCGGCGGCGCAGGTCGCGCTCGACCAGAACGGCCGTCTGCCGGCGTGTCGCGCTCGCCATCGGCGGCATCACGCCTTGCCCGCTGCGGCTCGACGCGGTGGCCGACGCGCTCACCGGCACGCGGGCCGAGGAAGCGATCACCCGCGACGCCGTGCGCGCGGCGCTCGCCGATATCGAGCTGCTGTCCGACCTGCACGCGTCGGCCGACTATCGCCGGCGCGCGGCGGCGACGCCTTGCCGTGCGCGCGGTCACCGATGCCTATCGTGCCGCGGAGGGCGCGCATGCGCGTTGAATTGACCGTCAACGGGCAGGCGCGCACGGTCGCGGTCGAGCCGCGCACGAGCCTGCTCGACTGCCTGCGCGACGAGCTGCTGCTGACCGGCGCCCATGCCGGCTGCGAGCACGGCGTATGCGGCGCCTGCACCGTGCTGGTCGACGGCGCGCCGGTGCGCTCCTGCCTGATGTTCGCCGTGCAGGCCGACGGATACGCCATCACCACCATCGAGGGCCTGGCGCCGGGGCCGGGCGAGCTCTCGCCCATCCAGGACGCGTTCTGCGAGACCCATGGCATGCAATGCGGCTATTGCACCCCGGCGATGATCCTCACCGCCCACGCGCTGCTGGCCGACAATCCCGCGCCGACGCGCGCGGACATCGTCGACGCCATTTCCGCCAATATCTGCCGCTGCACCGGCTACGCGCAGATCGTCGAGGCGATCGCGCTCGCGGCCGAGCGCATGCGCAGCCTGAACCGGCCGGCGAGCAGCCCATGAGCGCGACGCCGTTCCGGTTCGTATCGACCGACCGCCGCGTGCGCGAGGATCGCCGCTTCGTCGTGGGCAAGGGCCGCTTCGCCGCCGACGTCGCCATGGCGGGCACGCGCCACGTGGCGCTGGTGACCTGCCCGCATCCCGCCGCGCGCATCACCGCGATCGACAAGGCCGAGGCGCTGGCCATGCCGGGCGTGCACTACGTGCTCGACGGCCGCGAGCTTGCGCGCCGCGACGCAGCCGCTGCTGGCGGGCCTCGACACCCCGAAGGTGCCGCGGCGTCCGCTCGCCGTCGACGTCGCGCGCTATTCCGGCGAATGGGTCGCGGCGGTGGTCGCGGACACCGCGCGCGCTCGCCGAGGACGCCGCCGAACTGGTGCGCGTGGACTACGAGCCGCTGCCGTTCGTGCTCGACGGCGAAGCCGCCTATGCGCCCGGCAGCCCGGTCGTGCACGCGGATCACGGCTCCAACGTGCTGCTCGATCGCACCTTCGTCTGGGGCGAGGTCGAGCAGGATTTCGCCGACAGCCCGCATCGCCTGTCGGTGCGGGTGACGATGGGGGCGCAGCTCGACCGTGCCGGTCGAGACCTTCGGCGTGCTCGCGAGCTGGGACCCCTGGCGCGAGGTGCTCGACGTCTTCGCCTCGGTGCAGATGCCGCGCTTTCCCGACCAGGTCGCGCTCGCGCTCAAGCTGCCGGGCTCGTCGGTGCGGGTCTACAACGACGTGGACGTGGGCGGCAGCTACGGCGTCAAGCGCGGCATCAAGCACGCGGTGCTGGTCGGCTACCTCTCCCGCCGGCTCGGTTTCCCGGTGCGGCTGATCGAGGACCGGCTCGAGAACATGCGCGCCGGCGACGCCCACGGTCCCGAGCGCAACTTCGACGTCGAGGTCGCCTTCGACGACGCCGGCGTGATCCGCTCGATGAAGATGCGCGCGCTCGACAATGTCGGCGCTTACGCCGGGCGCTCGCCGTTCCAGCTCGGCAAGCCGGTCAGCGCGATCGTCGGGCCGTACCGCATCAAGAGCGTGCAGTATCGCGCCATCGCGGTGACGTCGAACAAGACCGTGCAGGAGGCGGTGCGCGCATTCGGCCAGGCGCCGACCAACTACGCCATCGAGCGCGCGCTCGAGGAGGTCGCCTGGCATCGCGGGCTCGATCGCCTGGAGGTGCGGCGGCGCAACCTGATCCGCGCCGAGCAGTTTCCCTATCTGATTCCGAGCGGCACCACCTACGACAGCGGCGACTACCACGCCGTCATCGACAAGGTGGTGGCGCAAGGCGGACTACGCCGGGCTGGTCGCGGAGCGCGATCGCCTGCGCGGGCAGGGCCTCCTCGCCGGCATCGGCATCGCCGCCTGCCTCGAGCCCAGCGGCGCCAATTCGACCTTCGAGCCGCTGCTCAATCCCAAGAACGAGACCACCACCTATACCGAGTCCTGCCGCATCAACGTCGATGTCAGCGGCGCCGTCACCGCGACCATTCATACGCTCTCGGCCGGGCAGGGGCACGAGACCCTGGTCGGCACCGTCGATCGGCGAGGTGCTGGAGATCGATCCCGACCGCATCCGCGTGGTGCGCCCGGACTCGCTGTCATCGCTGCCGAGCCAGAGCCCGGTCGGCAGCCGCATGGCGATCATGCTGGGCGGCGCCGCGTTCCACGCCGCGCAAAAGCTGAAAGACCGGATCGTCGCCATTGCCGCGCACAACCTCGGCATCCCGCTGGAGCGGGCCGCCTATGGCGCGGGCGGCGTGTCCGACCGGGCCGCGCCGCAGAGCCGGCTGAGCTGGAACGAGCTCGTCACCATCGCGCACCGCAACTTCCATCGCCTGCCGCCCGGCACCGAGCCGGGGCTCGCTTTCACCCATGTCATGCAGGTGCCGACCGGCGGACAGCTCCCGACGGCGGACGGCCGCGTGCAGATGTATCCCTGCTTCGCGTTCGAATTCCATCTCATCCTGGTGGCGATCGACCCCGATCTCGGCAAGCCCGAGATCAGGCGCTACTTCATCGGCCACGACTGCGGCACCGTGATCAATCCGAAGATCGTGCGCGGCATGACCATGGGCGGCATCGCCCACGGCATCGGCGCCGCGCTGTACGAGGAGTTCGCCTACAACGAGGAGGGCCAGCTCATCGCGCAAAGCTTCATGGATTATCTGTTGCCGTCGTCGCACGAGGTGCCGCCGGTGGAGATCGTCCATCACGTGACGCCGTCCCCGCACACCGTGTTCGGCCAGAAGGGCTCGGGCGAGATCCGGCTATCTCGGCGCGCCGGCGGCGATCGCGAGCGCCGATCAATGACGCGATCCGGCCGCTCGGGATCGCGGTGCACCGCCTGCCGATCAAGATCGCGCAGCTCGGCGACCTACGATCGCCGCCGCGCGCGACAAAGCCTGAGGCGTCATGCCCGGCTTGTGCCGGCATCCACGTCGTTGCCTCGTCGTGAGCTTGGCGAAGATGATGGCCGGGACTAGCCGCGGCCATGCCCGGCAGAGTGTCGTCGGACGACGAACGGCCAGGTAAGGAAGGAGTCCGGAATGATCATCGACGTTCACGGCCATCTGGTGCCGCCCGATCTGCTCGCCGCGATCCGCAAGGACAGCGGTCGCTTTGCCTCGCTGCGCCTGGTCGAGGACGGCGGAGGCCTGGCGATCGCCTTTGCCGGCGGCAAGCCGTCGCGGCCGATCATGAAAGGGCTCAGCGATGTCGCGGGGCGCCTCGCCTGGATGGCCAAGCGCGGAATTGACCGGCACGTGGTCGGGGGATGGCCGGACTGGTTCGGCTACGAGCTGCCGGCGGCGGAAGGCGAAGCCTGGTGCCGGCTCTTCAACGATGCGCAGCTCGCCGCCGCCAAGGCCGAGCCGCGCTTCGTGCCGCTCGCCAGCGTGCCGCTGCAGGACGGGGCGCGCGCGGGTGCGGTGCTCAAGGCCGCGGTCGCGGCCGGTTTTCCAGGCGCGATGATCTCGACCCTGCCGCGCGGCATCGGCAGCGTGCTCGACGCTCCCGACCTCGATCCGTTCTGGGCCGCGGCGGACGAGACCGGCGCGCTCATCCACATCCATCCGAGCTATGATGCCGGCGACGCGCGGGTGAACGACTACGGCCTCGCCAATGGCGTCGGCCGCATCAGCGACGCCATCGTCGCGGTGGCGCGGCTCCTCTGCAGCGGCCACGTCACGCGCTACCGCAACGCCAGGATTTTCGCCCCGATGGGCGCCGCCGGGCTGCCGTTCCTCATCGGGCGTCTCCAGCGCAACCACAAGATCACGCCGGGGACCGCGGATCCGGCCGAGGGACTGGGATTGCTCTACACCGACAGCATCCTGCACGACCCTCGGGTGCTACGTTTTGTCGTGGAGATGATCGGCGCCGACCGTGTGATGATGGGCTCCGACATGCCGTTCCCGATCGGCGATGAGGATCCCGCGCAGATCGTCGCCGCGGCCAGGCTGCAACCCGCGCAGGCGGCGTCGATCACAGGGGGCTGGCGGCAAAGTTGTTTCGGCTCCAGTGAGCGATGGTGAGGGGCTGACGCGGCATTCGGCGCGCCCTCTCCCATCCGGACTCGGCTTTGTCCCGGTCGCAGGAGCGACCCGCGATCACGGCATGCGCTGCCAACCATTCGAAAAGATTCAGGTGGAGGAAACGATGATAGCACTGAGACTCGGTCACCTTGCGCGCGCTGCGGTGGTGCTCGTCGCCGCCGCGGCGCCGTGCCAGGCCCAGACCCTCGAAAAAATCTCCATCGTGATCTTCAGCGCGCCCTCGCTCGGCGCCTTCATGCCGCCGGTGATCAAGGCCAGGAAGCTCGACCAGGCGAACGGGCTGGACATCAGCTTCCAGGAACGCACGCCCGACGCTTACACGGCGCAATTCAATTCCGGCGAGTTCAAGGTCGGCGGCAGCGCTTCGCTGCTGACCGTCGGGCTCGCCGACAGCCGCGGCGTGAAGGTGAAGTATCTCTTCAACCTGTTCGATTTCTGGGGCGCGGTGGTGACCTCGCGGCCGGAGGTCAAGACGCTCAAGGATCTCGAAGGCAGGCAGCTCGCCGGCGCCCGCGCCACCACCAACTACGTGATGTTCGAGTTCTTCGCCAAGAAGCTCGGCGTGGACGTGTCGAAGATTCAGGTGGTGAATACCGCGACGCCGGGTCTGGTCGGCTACGCGCTCGCCAACCGCGCCGACGCGGTGCAGATCTGGGAGCCTGCCTACACGCTCCTGCTCGCCAAGAAGCCTGACATCCGCACGCTGGATATGGGGATCGAGGCGACCTGGAAGGCGTTCGCCGGCGGCAGCCGCATCCCCTATCTCGGCGTCGGCGCTCATTCCGATTGGGCGGAGCAGAACCCCGCGCTGGTGGCGAAGCTCTATGCCACCTACAAGGCGGCGGCGGAATGGATCGCGAAAAATCCCGACGAGGCGGCGCCGCTGCTCGCGCCGGGGGCGTCGGCCGAGGACGTCAAGTCGATGGCGCGCGCTCATCCGCAGCAACGAGCGGCTCGCCATGAGCCTCGTTCCGGCCAGCGACATCCGCAAGGAGATCGAGGCGGTGTACACGCGCCGGCATCGATGTCGGCTATTTCCCGGCGATGCCGTCGAGCGAGACGATCTACGGCAAGCCGATCCCATGATCAGCAATCCGCAGCTGACCCGGCTGCTGCAGGCCACCGCCAGCACGCTGGTGATTGGTCGGCCTGTGGCAGATCGCGTCGATGTTCTTTCCGCCTTATCTGTTTCCCGCCGGTGCCCGATATCGTGTCGCGCACCGTGGGCATCCTGCTGAGCTGGCCGCTCCTCGCCGAGGTGCTCATCACCGCCGCGCGCATCTTTGCGGGACTGCTCGGGGCCTTCGTGCTGGGCTGCATGATGGCGGTGGCGATCGGCCGCTCGCCCCGCATCGAGAGCTACATCACGCCGATACTGGTGTTCCTGCAGGGCATTCCGGCGCTGTCCTGGGTGGTCATCGCCATCATCTGGTTCCACGGCATCGAGTTTCGCATCTTCTTCATCATGGTGATGACGACGCTGCCCGCCTTCACCTTCCAGATTCTCGACGCCTTCCGCTCCATGTCCGAAGGATCTGTTCGAGATGACCATGTCGTTTCGGCCGCGGCGCTGGACCCTGTTCCGGGTGCTGATCGTGCCGACGATCGTGCCGGGCATCCTCACGGCATGGAAGGTCAATCTCGGCAACGCCGCGCGCGTGGTGGTGGTTGCGGAACTGGTCGGCGCCACCGGCGGGGTCGGCTATGAGCTTCTGCGCCAGCAGCAGTTGTTCGACATGGCCGGCGCCATTGCCTGGACGCTGCAACTCGTGCTGTTCGTGCTGGTGGTGCAGCAGACCATCAACGCGATCGAAGGCTGGGCGTTGCGCTACCGCGCCGTGTCCGAGCGCGCGATCTGAACGAGCGCGCGATCTGAATGAGAGCACATGCCTGAACCGGTCATCCGATTTCGCGATGTGAGCAAGGTGTTCCACCGCGCCAATGGCCGCGGTGACCTGCTCGCGGTGGACAAGCTCTCGTTCGAGGTCGCGCCGGGCGAGATCGTCGCCGTGCTCGGCAAGACCGGCTGCGGCAAGTCGACCATGTTCAATCTGGTCGCCGGCTTGATCGAGCCGACGTCCGGCGAGGTCGCCGTGAGCGGCCACGACCCGTTCCGCGACTTCGAGGCGTTCCGCGGCAAGATCGGCATCGTGTTTCAGGGCGACCGCCTGATGCCTTGGCGCACCGCGCTGGCGAATGTGCTGCTCGGCCTCGAAATCCTCGACACCGACCCCAGGCAGGCGCAGGCGGTGGCGAGGGGCTGGCTGGAGCGGCTCGGGCTCGCGGGACATGAGAACGACTATCCGCATGCGCTCTCCGGCGGCATGCGCCAGCGGGTCTCGATCGCGCGCGCGTTCGCGGTCGAGCCGCAGCTGCTGCTGTGCGACGAGCCGTTCTCCGCGCTCGATGAGATGACGGCGCGCGATCTGCGCAAGGAATTCGTCCGCCTGGTGCGGCAGAACGGCAAGACCGCGGTGTTCATTACCCACCAGATCAACGAGGCGATGGAGATCGGCGACCGCGTCCTGGTCTGCCACCGCCCCGCGCGCATCGCGTTCGAGGCCCGCATGGATCGTGAGGCTTCCGCCGGCGCACGCCAGGCGATTCACGAGAAGATAATGGAGGTGCTTTCCCTGGAAGCGCCGGCCGGCGGGTAAGTTTGGCCGGTCAGAACTCGCGCAGCAGCCGGCCGTAGCCTTCGATGCGGTCATTCACGCCGCAGAGGCGCAGCGCATCCCAGACGCAGGCTTGCGAGGCGGCCATCACCGTCACGCCGAATTCGCGCTCCAGCGGTTCGATGGCTTCGATGACAGGCCAGTGCGGCGAGGGGAAAAAGATCGCGTCGGCCTGCGGATGCGCCCGCATCAGCGCGCGGCCCATGTCGAGCGCCGCCGTCGTCGGAATGCGGCCGAACTGGTTGATGACCGTGCCGAAGCCGGTCGCGCCGAGGACCTCGCAGCCGTAGCGTTCGGCGTCCGCGATCAGGCGCGCATCCTCGCGCGCGCCATAGGGATGGGCGACCACCACTTTCTTGCAGGCGAGCCGCTTTGCCGCCTTGTCCTGCGCCGCGACGCTCGAGGAGACCTTGACGCCCAGCTCCGCGGCGAGCGTCTGCAACATCGACTGGGCGTTTTGATTGCCGCGAGAGAGGTTGACCGGCACGCCGCCGAGGAACACGAGGTCGACGCCGGCGGCCGCGAGCTCACGCGCGGCGCGCACGCTCATGTCGTAGGCCTGGTCGACCTCGCTCTTGCTGCGTTCGATCACGGTCAGCGTGGTGATGACCAGGGTCACCCCGGCGGGAGCGAGCTTGTAGAACTCGTAAGGAAAGATCTCCGCGCTGAGCGGCGGACAGGTGTAGCCGATGCGGGCTCGGTGACCGTAGATCTCGCCGGGTGTCGAGGCGTGCGAGCTCATGTTTCCGCTCTGCCTGGATCTTGTCTGGACCGATTTCGAAACGGCGTGACGGGTCTTGCGCCCGATGTTACAACAGATTTTGCGCATCCCGGCCGCGGCGGCAATGCCAGACAACAAGGTACGGATGCCCGGGAGAACATGATGGCGAACGGCACGATCCGGCGGCGGCAGGCAGTATCGGTTCTCGCAGGTTGTGCCTTGTTATCGTGTCTCGCGCTGGATGCCGCGCGCTCTCCCGCCGGCGCCGCCGACCAGGTCAAGATCGGCATCTCCCGGACCATCAGCGACGCCGGATATTACATGGCCGACGCCATGGGCTTCTTCCGCGACGAAGGGATGGAGGTGTCGATCACCGGGTTCAATTCCGCCGCGCAAATGATAGCCCCGCTCGGCACGGGCGAACTCGATGTCGGCGGCGGCACGGTATCGGCGGGCTTCTACAATGCGGTCGGGCGCGGCATCCTCATGAAGATCGTGGCCGATCAGGCGTCGATCAAGCCCGGCTACGGTTACTCCTCCCTGATGGTGCGCAAGGACCTCGTCGATTCCGGACGCTACAAGAGCTTCGCCGACCTCAAGGGCATGAAGGTGGCGATCGGCGCGCCCGGCACCGGCACGGCCTCGGCGCTCAACGAGGCGCTGAAAAAGGGCGGGCTCAAATACAGCGACGTCGAGGTTGTCTATATCGGCTTCCCCGAGCATCTGCCGACCTACAAGAACAAGGGGATCGACGCCAGCATCACCAACGAGCCGACCATGACGCGCGCGATCGAGGACGGCGTCGCCGTGCGGGTGGCCGGCAATGACGTCACCTATCCGGACCAGCAGACCGCGGTGACGTTCTTCTCCGACCATTTCATCAAGAGCCGGCGCGACGTCGCCGAGCGGTTCATGCGCGCCTATCTTCGCGGCGTTCGCATGTACAACGATGCGCTCAAGGACGGCCGCCTGGCCGGGCCGAAAGCGAACGAGGTCATTCCGATCCTGGTCAAATACACCGCGATCAAGGACGAAAGCATGTTCCGCCGCATGATTCCGAGCTACTGCAACCCGGACGGCGAGGTGAACGTGGCAAGCCTCAAGAAGGATCTGGAATTCTTTCGCGAGCTCGGCTTGATCGAGAAGAAGGACGCCAGTGTCGATGGCGTGGTGGACGGTTCCTTCGCCAAGGCGGCCGTGGCCAAGCTCGGGCCTATCGGGCGCAGGCCAACTGACGCGGAGCAAGCAAACCGGCGATGACGACAACGAGCCAATCGCACGCGCGCAAGCACGACGAAAGCCGCAAGGAGCCAATGCGATGAGCACGCGCGGGCAGAACGATTTCTTGACCCAGACCGGGCCGGGCACGCCGGTCGGCAACCTGCTCCGGCGCTATTGGATCCCGGCGCTGCTCTCGGCAGAGGTGCCGGAGCCCGATTGCGCGCCGGTGCGCGTCAAAGTGCTTTCAGAACGGTTGCTGGCGTTTCGCGACACGCAGGGACGCGTGGGCGTGATCGACGAGTTCTGCGCTCACCGCGGCGTGTCGCTCTGGTTCGGACGCAACGAGGAGAACGGGTTGCGCTGCTCCTATCACGGCTGGAAATACGACGTGACCGGACAGTGCACCGAGGTCCCGTCCGAGCCCGAGGCGAGCGGTTTCTGCAAGAAGATCAAGCTGACGTCCTATCCCTGCGTCGAGCTGGGTGACGTCATCTGGATCTATATGGGGCCGGCGGAGCACAAGCCTCCGCTGCCTGCCTTCGAATGGGCAAAGGTGCCGCATTCGCATCGCTTCGTGTCGAAGCGCACGCAGGAGTGCAACTACCTGCAGGCGATGGAGGGCGGAATCGATTCCGGCGCATGTCTCGTTTCTTCATCGCCACGAACTGCGCAGCGACTTCGCTCCATGTGGGCAAGGGCGCCGAGCTGACGCGCGAAACCGACGCGCGCTTCGAAGTGGTGGAAACCAGAGGCGGCATGGTGATCGGCGTGCGCCGCCCGGCAGAGGCGGGTCATCTCTATTGGCGCATCACGCAATGGATCATGCCGTTCCACAGCATGATCCCGCCCTATGGCGACAACGCGCTCAACGGCCATGCCTGGGTGCCGATCGACGACGAGAACTGCATGTCGTGGTGCTTCACCCACCATCCCACACGCCCGCTGTCCGAGCACGAGCTTCATACCATGCGCAACGGCGGCGGCATCCACGTCAAGCTGATCCCCGGCAGCTTCCGGCCGGTGGTCAACAAGGACAACGACTACATGATCGACCGTGCCGCCCAAGCGTCGCACAAGAGCTACTGCGGCGTCGCCGGCATCGCGATGCAGGACGCGGCGATCCAGGAAAGCATGGGCCCGATCCAGGACCGCAGCAAGGAGAACCTGGTCTCCACCGACAACGGCGTGATCATGGCGCGCATCCGGCTGCGCAAGGCCGCGCTCGCCGCCGCGCAGGGCAAGGAGCCGGACGGCATCGATCCGGCCACCCACGCCGTGCGCTCCGCCTCGATCGTGCTCCCGGAAGACGTCGGCTTCTACGAGGCTGCGGCCGATGCGCTCGAGGCGAAAGAGGGGTGACGCACACCTCGGTCTGAACGCCGTCGATGCCGTTGCAACCATGACGACACGACGGCCTGAGCTGGGAGGGAGTAGATGATCGACCATCCGGAAATAGATCGAACCGGGTGACCCATGGGCATGCTGCGGGTTCGAGGCCTCCTGCTGATCGGCTGGTTGCTCGCGGCGCTGGGTGCGGGCCCGAGCGCGGCGGAGGAGGGATACCCTTCGCGGCTGGTCAGAGTCATCGTTCCGTTCCCTCCGGGATCCACGCTCGATGCGCTGGCCAGGATCGTGACCGACCAGCTCGCGCACAAATGGGCCCAGCCCGTCATCATCGAGAATATCAGCGGCGGTGGCGGCAATATCGGGACGGATCGTTTCGCGCGCTCGCCGCCCGATGGCTATACCTTGATGTTCAGCCCGCCGGGGCCGCTCACCATCAATCAGTTGCTCTACGGCGATGTCGCCTATGATCCGGCGAAATTCGTCCCGATCACCCTGCTTGCGCGGGTTCCGAATGTGCTCATCACCCGCAATAATCTCGGTGCAACATCGGTCGCGGACCTCATTGCGCTGGCAAGAGCCGATCCGGGCAAGCTCACCTATGCGTCGCAGGGTGTCGGCTCGACCGCCTTCCTGACGGCCAAGCTGTTCGAGACAGAGCGGATGTCCGGATGGCGCACGTGCCGTATCGAGGCGCCGGGCCGGCGCTCACCGACATCGTCGCAGGCCACGTGGATATGATGTTCGATACCATCGTGACGTCCTTGCCGCTGCACCGCGCCGGCAGTGCCAGAATTCTCGCCATCGCAAATGCCGAGCGCTCGAGTGCGCTGCCGCAGGTGCCGACATTCGCCGAGTCCGGGATGCCGGATTTCCGATCCATCACCTGGTTCGGCTGCGTGGCGCCGCCCGGCACACCCGCTTCGGTTGCCGAGAAAGTCCAAAGAGATCTTGCGGAGACGCTCGCGCGGCCGGCGGTGGGCGCAAAGCTCATCGAGCTCATGCTGGAACCGGTCGCCAGCACGCCGGCGCAGGCCGCGCAGTTCTTCGTCGCGGAGGCGGCGCTGTGGGGCAAGGTGATCAGGGACACCGGCGCGAAGGCGCAGTGATGTTCAAGCGAGAGGGGCCACGGCGCAACGGAAGACTTCGTTTCAGAACGGCACGATCTCAACCACGCTGACGCAGCGGCATGGCCAGGTCCGTCTCCGGGAAATATTGCCTGACCGTCGCGATGATGTAGCGAACCTCGTCCTCGGTCATGAATGGGTGGGTGCCCCAATAGAGACCGCAATCCATGACGTGGTCGGCACCGCTAAGCTCGCCGCTGATGCGATAGGCGTGGTGAGCGAGCGCGGGCTGGCGCGCGAGGTTGCCGCAGATGACCGGCCGGGTCTCGACGCCCGCTGCCTCGAGATGGCGACGCAATCCGTCGCGCGACGTCACGCGAGCGGCACAGCACGGTGTAGCCGAAGGGCGCGGGCGTGACGCGCGGGTCGTGCCGTATGAGGCGCGAGCTCGCCGGCCTGCTCCAGGGCCGCGAGACCCGCGTCGAGACGGCGGGCAGTCTCGCGCCGACTCTCGTTGAAGGCCGGCAGCTTTTTCAGTTGCTCGAGCCCGATCGCCGCGTTGATCTCGGTCGGCCGGACATTGAAGCCGGTGGTGAGGAATAGAAAGCGAGGATCGATGTGCGGATAGCCGGCAGCGATCTCCGCGGCCGCATGCATATCGCAGATCCATCCATGGGCGCGCATTGCCCGCAACAGATCGGCGAGCCGCGCATCGTTCGTCACCACCATTCCGCCTTCGATAGTGGTGATGTGATGGGAGAAGTAGAAGCTGAAGCTGGCGAGGTGGCCGAAGCCGCCGACCCGCTTGCCGTTCCAGGCGACGCCCAATGCCTCGCACGTGTCCTCGAACAGCCAGAGCTTCCTGCGGCGCGCGATCGCCTCGACCGCCGTCACGTCGACGGCGCCTCCCAGCACATGAACCACCACGATGGCTGACGTATCGGGCGTGATGGCGGCTTCGATCGCGTCCGGCTCCATCTGCAGCGAGTGCGGGTCGCAGTCGACGAAAACCGGCTTTGCGCCGACCTGCAACACCGGCCAGATCGTGGTCGACCAGGTCAAGGCTGGAACGATGACTTCCGATCCCGGCAGGATGCGGCCCGGCAACGAGCCGTCGGAGGAATGAGCGCATCGGCCATGGCGAACAATGCGATCAGATTGGCCGACGAGCCCGAGTTGACCATCACGGCCTGTTCGACGCCGAGATAGGTCTGCGAATTCCCGTTCGAACGCACGGCACCGCTCACCCATGGTCAGGGCGTCAGAGTCGAGCACGGCTTTTGCTGCGTTCCTCTCTTCCTCGCCGATGGAGCTCTTGTTGAGGGAATGCGCATGTCGGCCCGTCCCATTCACAGCGTGTATGCGCCTCGACTCGCGCGTGAGCGTATCGGGGCACCATCAAAGCAAAATCTCTTGGTCCTTTGTCACCACGTGCGCATAGGGCATCGGGAACAGCAGCTTGCCGCCCTGCCGGAGATAATCCTGCTCGCGGGCGACGATTTCCTTTTGAAGTACCAGGGCAGAACCACCATGGTGCTGGGACGAAGATCGCGAGCGCGCTGCTCCGAGATAAGCTCGAAGTCGGTGCCGAGCGTGCGCAACCCCACTTTGTCAGGGTTGCGTTCGCTGATATAGGGCATTCTCTCCTTGGTGATGCCCAAAAACTGCAGCAACACGTTGCCCTTGGTGGAGGCGCCCAGCCCGAAGACCTTTCCGCCGGCTTGAATCTCCCGCTCCAGGAATTTGTTGACGCGTCCCGCCAGGTCTTGGATTTTGGTGAAATAGTCCCGGTATGTCTGCGCCTGATCGAGTTTCAGCGTTGCGCTCCATGTCTGCGAGCGCGTCGAGATTGCGCTGTCCGGCCTCGGTGAACGCACGCTTGTTGTCCGCATGGGTAATGAATGCGCGCAAGCTGCCGCCGTTCACCGCGTTGGTGGCGACGTCGAAGACGGCAAGACCGTTTCTTTCCATCAGCTTCTTGAGCGCGTCGAGCGAATAGTAGGACAGATGCTCGTGGCAAATGTCGTAGAAATTCATATTGGTCAGCATGAGCGGCAAATAGCTGAGCTGAATGCACCAGATCCCGTCGGGCGCCAGGATCGATTTCGCGTCCGCGACGAAGCTGTTCGGATCGGACAGGTCATAGAACATTGCGTTGCAGCCGATCGCCTTGGCTTTTGCGCCGGGAAAATGCTGCTCGAACGGCTTGGCGGAGAAATAGTCGTTGATGACGGTGATGCTCCGGATCGACATGCGACCAGTCGATGTTGCGCGCTGGCTCAAAGCCGACGCGGCGCAAGTGCTCCGGATAGAATGCCAGGGTCGTGCAGTCATTCGCCCCGATGTCGACCACGATGTCCTGCGGCTTGAGATCGAGCCGGCCGGAGATATCCTCGACCACGTCGCGCAAATCGTTGCGCATGGTTTCGCTCGTGGCCGAGCGGTAGAAATAGCGCCGGTAAAGCAGGTCGGCCTCGACCTCCTCGCGCAACTGGAGCAGCCCGCAACCATCAGGATTCCTGGCGCGGTCGCAGAGCGTCATCGTCAATGCGACCCGGATTTTTGCAAGTTCCCCTTCCTCGGCATTATTGCGCGTGAAGGTCGGCGAGAGAAACTGGGGCTCGATGCTGATAACGTCGGTCAGCGCTCCGGACCCGCAGACCTTGCAGCGCTGCAGGAGCGTGAATGGCCTTCGTTCGCCTGGATTGCTGATGGTTGCTGCTGCGCATCGCCTCGGCTCTCGCGACTCGGTCTTCTTTCGCTGGCTCTTGCGTCGGATGGAAGGCGAGAAAGTCTCGCAGGATCAACTTAGTGATTTGCAGCCCGGTGCGAAATGGCATCATCTTGCGCTTGCCGCCGATCCTCGCTGGCTCGTGGGCAAAAATCTCGGTGACGCGCAGCCCGGCGCGCGCAAACCGCGTCGAAGTCTGGCACGGCCAGCTCAAGCCCGGGGCATCAAGGTCAAGCCGCAGCGCTTGCTCGCGGCGGTAGGCGCGAAACCCGACCAGAGAATCGGTGTATTGCGTGCCGAACAGGAGGTTCACGATGCGTGTGAACATCCAGTTTCCGGCGGCAGTCAACCAATCGTCATCGTCGCTTTTCGCGCCCTCGCGGTAGCGCGATCCGATAACGAGGTCGTAGCCTTCGTTTATCTTGGCGATGATGCGAGGGATGTCGTCGGGAATGGAATTTCCGTCCGGGTTGAACTCGATGATGACGTCGCAGCTGGAGAGCCGGATGGCCTCCAACAGTCCTTCGCCATAGCCCCGGCTGGTTTGTGAATGCACATGGAGCCCGGCGCCACGCGCATATTCGACGGTGCCATCGGTCGAGCCGCCGTCCACCACGATGATCTCGTCCACCCACTCCCTCCGAGATCTGGGGAATGATGACCCGAACGGCGTCGATCTCGTTGAGGGTTGGCAGCAGCAGCGTTGTGGTGAGCTTCACTCGGCACCTGTCTCCACGGAGACATTCTTGAGATACCAATCGTAAGTCAGCTTCAGGCCCTCCGGGATTGCAACTTTCGCCTTCCAGCCCAGGCGCGCGGCGCGACCGACATCCATCAGCTTCTTCGGCATCCCATCGGGCTTGTTGGCATTGAACACGATCTCGCCCGGATAACCGGTAACGTCCTGGATCAGTCGAGCGAGGTCCCGGATCGCGATGTCCTGCCCAAGCCCGATATTGACAAAAGTTCCGATGTCTTTCGCTTCCACATTGCGCATGAAGTGAAGCATTGCATCGATTAAATCTTCCACGAACAGCAACTCGCGCCGACTTGTCCCGGTACCCCATACCTCGACCGACGGCAGCCGCCGTACCTTCGCCTCATGGAATTTGTGGATCAGCGCGGAAACGACGTGCGACCTGGTGGGCTCGAAATGGTCGCCGTGGCCATAGACGTTGCACGGCATGAGATTGAGGAAATTGGTGCCGTATTGCTGGTTCGAGTACTCGCACAGCTTCATCCCGGCAACCTTGGCGATGGCATAGCCCTCGTTGGTTGGTTCGAATGCTCCGGTCAGGATGTCGTCCTCGTTCATGGGCTGCGGACAGTCGCGCGGATAGACGCAGGAGCTGCCCAGGAACAACAGCTTTGTCACCTTGGAAATTCGCGCGGCGTGGATCACGTGCATCGCGATCATCAGGTTTTCGTACAGGAATTCGACCGGATAGCTCGTGCTCGCGCCGATGCCGCCGATGCGGCCGGCGAGATGGAAGACGAAATCGACCGGGTTCTCCGTGAAGAATTCATGAGCCGCGGCTTGATTGCGCAGATCAAGTTGCTCGGACGAAGGCGCAAGAATGCGCGCATAGCCATCGCGGCGCAGACGCTGAATGAGCGCCTGGCCGACCATCCCGCTCCCACCAGTGACGAGTACGCGCGCCGTTTTTCCATGTCAATCCGGGGCTTTAGCAATGGTGACCCGAGGGGTCAACGCTGTCCACCCGACAAAGCGCAATTACCCCCGACCTGGCGGCGGCTCCGCGCTTGTGGTGTCTGAACCGGGTTCGCAAAGGAGTTGCAGCGCGGGCGCGCGCCGAGCCTGCGGTTTCGCGTTCGTTGTCCTATTTCTTCGGCCCGGGCATGTCGTGCGGATGTCCCGGACCCCAATAGTTCGTGGGGGTGTCGTCGCCCCAGACCTTCGGCCGCTGCGGCCTGTCCTGATGCCATGGCCGCGGCTCGAAATAGCCGAGCTCCTCGTCGTGCATCTGGTCGAGATCGGTGAAGAACTCGACCGTGATGCCGTCGGGATTCTGTGATAGATCGCGATGTTGTGCCCGATCAGGTGGCGGATCGGACCCCAGAACAGCTTGATGTCCTTGCGGGCGAGAAAGTCGCAGGCGCGGTTGATCTCGGCTTCGTCGCGCAGCTCGAAGGCGAGGTGATGAATGTTGGCATTGTCGGCTTGCAGCAGGTTGATGGTGTGGTGATCGCGGCTGCAACGCAGAAAGGCGAAGAAATCGCTGCGCCAGTCCGACACCTTGAACCCGAGCACGTCGCAATAGAATTTCACGGTGCCGGCCACGTCGGGCGTGTGAAACGCGACGTGGCCGAGCTTGCGCGGCATGATCCCGGTGTCGGTGCCGTCGTCCTTGGCGAACGCGTAGTCCGAGAAGATCTCGACGCTGGTGCCCTTGGGGTCGGCGAACACGATCGCCTGCGCGATGCCGGGGTGATGTCGCTGCGCGTCTCGGATTTGAGTCCGGCCTTGGATAAGCGTGCCGACAACTCGCCGAGATCGCTGCCGGGCGCGACCTGGAAGGCAAGCCGTACGCCCGCCGGGCGGTCGCCATGCTCGAGCACGATCACCTCCTGCCCCGGCTTGGTCGCGAGGATCGCGCGCTTCTTCTCCCTGGCGACGGTGCTCAGGCCGAGCACGCGCGTGTAGTAGTCGAGCTGGCGCTCGAGGTCGGGCGTGGTCAGCGTCGCATGGCCAATTCGCTTCACCTGCAGCATCGCGACATTCCTCTCGTTACGCGCCGGCCTTGTGCGCCCGGACCGGCACCGTCATCTCGCCGATCGGATCGATGCTCGCGAGCATCACGTCGCCCGGCTTGACCGGGCTCACCCCATCCGGGGTGCCGGTATAGAGCACGTCGCCGGGATAGAAGGTGTAAAAGGTGGAGCCCCATTCGATCAGCTTGCGGCAGTCGTAGATCAGCTGCTTGGTATTGCTGTTCTGCTTGAGCTCGCCGTTGACCGAAATCTTGAGCGGGACGTCGTCGGGGTCTGGGATCTCGTCGGCGGTGACCATCCACGGCCCGAGCACGGAGTAGCTGTCGATCGACTTGCGGAAACTGCGGTCTTCCTTTCCGCGCGCCGTCATGTCGAGTCCGATGCAATATCCGGCGACGTAATCCAGCGCTTTGTCGCGCGGGATGTCGCTGCCCTGCTTGCCGAAGATGATGGCGAGCTCGACTTCATGCTCGTTGCGGCGCTCGGGGAAGCGGATCGCCACGCCCTCGGACGGCCCGACCAGGGACGAGTTCGCCTTGATGAAGAGGCCGGCGGTGCCGATGGCCGGCGACGCCATGATGTTCTGCGTCGCCGCGCGCGCCGCCATTTCCTCGATATGCGCCTTGTAGTTGGTGGGCGCCGCGACGAGCTTGGAAGGCCGCGCCACCGGCGACAGCAGCTTGACCTGGGAAACCGGCTTGCCCGGCGCCTTCTGCCGCCATCTCCTCGAGGCGGGTGCGCCATTCCGGCAAGCGCTGCGATCACCGCGTCGCCCTTCATGGCGTAGGGAGCGGCCGCCCTGATCTTGGTTTGCGCCTCGGTGACGTCGTGCACCATGTCCCCGCGCACCACTCCCAAGCGGTCGTCGTCGTACCGGCATAGCCTCATGACATTCTCCTGATGTGAAACAAATCGTTCGGTTCACCATCTCGCCGCCGCCGTTGTCCGCGAAAACGAGCGGATCCGGGGTCACCGCGGCGAACCGGTTCTACCCTGCCTCACGCGGCCTTTGGTGCCGGATGCCCGTCCCGGCGCCCGCGGGCGATGCCCCGCGGAGCATCACAACCCAGAGGTTGCGCGCGGACGCTTACCTCGGTTTGAAGATTTCCTTGAACAGCCCCTGCCATTTCTTCTGCTCTTCCCCGGCGAAGATAGTGGCAATGATTTTCCGTTCCTTCAACCTTTCGCTCACATCCGGCAGGATTGACCTGCACATCCGCTCGGGTCGGCATGCGGCCGCGCTTGGCCAGGAACTGCTCGGCCTCGCGGCTGAGCATGAAGTTTGCGCCGAGCAGGGCCGCCTTGGGATGCGGCGCCTGCGCACTGACGCCAACCGAGCCGAAGAACAGCGCGACCGGATCGAGCGCCCAGAAATCGATTGCCGCGCCGGACAGCTGCACATTGACGGTCAAGGACGCGTAGTTGTTGAGCGCAAGCCAATACTCGCCGGCGCCGACCGAGCGGGCGAGTGCGAGGTGCCCGTCGACCATCACCGGCTTGAGGATGGCGGCGATGTCCTTGAGCAGCTTTTTTCCGCGCTCCTCGCCGTAATGGACGATCATCGCGCTCAGCCATTCGTCATCGGTATCGTCCAGCGCGACCTTGCCGGCCCATTCCTTGCGATCGAGGAATTCCTCGTAGCTCTTCGGCAGCTCGGATTTCCGCACCAGGTTGGTGTTGTATGCCGGCGTGTTGTAATTCGCGTAGACTCCGTACCAGCGGCGGTTCGGGTCGCGCGCCTGCGCGATCAGTCCGCGCGCCTCGGGTGGATCGAATTGCAGCAGCGCGTCGTTGGGCAGCCGGTTCACCGTGGTGGTGACCGCGACGTCCCAGCTGCGCTGCCTGGCCCGGTTCTCGATCGCGATGCGCGAGAGGATGATCGAATCGGAGGAGCGCACGTAATTCACTTTCACGCCGGTCGCGTCCTCGAACATCTTCCACAGCGGCAGACCCTCTTGCTCGTTCATCGAGGAGTAGACCGTCAGCGAGCCCTCGGCGCGGGCCGCGGTGGCGACATCGGGGATCATCCAGGACGGAGCTTGCGTATCCTGAGTCCGGCCGGGCGACGCAGCCGCCGTCAGCGATAGCGCGATCAGGCCAGGCAGCGACGCGCGCGCAATGCGTTGATGCAAAGTCGTGCTCCGCGGCGTCACGCTCAATCCTCAGCCAGGCCCATGTCGGCGGCGAGCTTCTTGTACCGGCCGATATCGAGAGCGATGAAATCGGCAAAGTCCTTCGCCGTGCCGCCGCGTATATCGTAGTCGAGCGCCGATATCTGATCGCGCACCTTGGGGTCGCGCAGGGCGTCGTTGGCGAGCTCGTTCCAGCGCGTGACGATGGCGTCAGGCGTTCCTGCACGCGGCCGCCAAGCCGCACCAGGCAACCACCTCGAAGCCGGGATAGCCGAGCTCCGCCATGGTCGGCACTTCCGGGAGCCGAGGCGAGCGCTTGAGGCTGGTGGTCGCAAGAGGCCGCAGCCTGCCGCTGGCGATATGTTGCGTGGCCGCGCCGGTGCTGGTGATCATGAATTGCGCGTTGCCGCCGAGCAACGCCATCAGGGCGGGCGCAAGCCCGGCGAACGGCACATGCACGGCGACGTCGTGCGGCAGCCCGGCGCGTTGGAACAACGTGATCGTCGCCAGGTGATGCGGCGAACCGTAGCCGCCGGTCGAATAATTGAGCTGACCGGGTCTGTCGCGCATCATCGCGATCAATTGTGCGACGCTTTGCACCGGCAGATCGTCGCGCACCAGCAACACCAGAGTGGCGTCGGCCATCAACACGATCGGGGCGAAATCCCTGACTGCGTCGTAGGCCAGGTTGCGCTTGAGGGCCGGCATCGAGCCGTGGGTGCTGGTGGTGACCACAACCAGCGTGTGGCCGTCGGCCGCAGCCTGTTTTGCCGCCATGAGCCCGATGAGTCCGGTCGCGCCGGTGCGATTGTCCATGACGATCGACCAGCCGAGTTGCGCGCCGATCCATTGCGCGATGATGCGCGGGATTCCGTCATACGGCCCGCCGGCAGGGTAGGGCACGATGATGCGGATCGGCTTTGTCGGGTAGGGCTCGGCGCCGGCGCGACAGGGAACGCCGCAGGCTCCCCAGCAGCGCGGGGGCCGCGAGGAGCTCGAGTGCGGAACGCCGGTTCACATGCACGGTTGCATCTCGAATGACGCCGTTCACTTTAGCACAATCCGCCAGCAATCCCTGGCTGCTTGTCTCCGGACCGGCTTTGGGCACACTCTACCCTGCCGCGCGGTGCGCGAGAGGGAGGAACATGGCCGAGATCGTCGCCGCCTTCGGCGTCCCGCACACCCCGAATTTTCCCGCGCTGGTGGCCAAGCAGGGACCGGATTGCAGGACGGCCCAGCTCTTTGCGAAAGTCGCAAAGCTGCCTGCACGATGCCTCTCCCGACGTGCTGGTGATCTACACCGACGACCACTTCAACACCTTTTTCCTCGACAATTTTCCGACCTTCGCCATCGGCATCGCGGACCAAATCTCCGGGCCCAATGACCAGACCGCGATGCCGAGCTATCGCGTCGCGGGCGCGGCATCCCTGGCTAGCCATGTGCGCGCCAGGGCGGTTGCCGACGGCTTCGATCTCTCGCTGGTGCAGGAATTCGATCTCGACCATTCCATCATGGTGCCGCTGCATTTTCTCACGCCGGACATGCAGATTCCGATCGTCCCGTTGTTCATCAACGGCCTCGCGCCGCCGTTGCCGAGTTCGCAGCGGTGCTATGCGCTCGGCCGGGCGGTGGGGGACGCGATCGATGATTGGCCGGCCGACAAGCGCGTCGCCGTGATCGGCAGCGGCAGTTTCTCGCTCGAAATCGGCGGGCCCAAAATTCCGCCCGGCGAGCGCGCCGGCACTCCCGATCCGCAATGGGTCAAGCGCGTGCAGGATCACCTCGAACATGGGCGGGTCGGCGACCTGGTCGAGGAAGCCACCGCGGCGCGGCTTGCCCGCGCCGGCAATATCGGCGGCGAGTTGCTCAACTGGATCGCGATGCTCGGCGTGGTTGGGGACCGCAAGCCGACCTTCATTGCACCGAGGTCGAGCACGGGCATGCCTATGCGGCTTGGCGGCTGGACTGACCCCATGAGCATTTACGCCGTCAACAAGCTATGCCGGGAGGCGCTGCGCGATGCCGCGTTCCGCGCGGCGCTGAAGCGCGATCCACAGGCGGCGATCGCGCCGCTGTCGCTTACCGAGGAGGAGCGCGCCGCACTGCTCAACGGCGACGTCGCCTGGCTGTACGAGCGTGGCGCGCATCCATTTCTGCTGGCCTACCTCACGCGCTGGGAGCTGTTCGGGCTCACCGTGTCGCTCTATAGCGAGCGGATCAGGACGGCGCGCGAGCCGGCTCATGCGGAGTAACGCGATGGACCAATCCGATCCGTTTCACCTGTTTCCCTACCGCGCCATCGTCGATCACCCGCCGCTCGCCTGGCCGAATGGGCGCCAAGGTGGCGGTCTGGGTCATCCCCAATATCGAGCATTTCCATTGGGAGATCGGCAGCGGCGCCCCGGACGTCCGCAATCATTCGCGTCGCGACTACGGCAATCGCGTGGGCATTTGGCGCCTGATGGAAGTGATGGAGAAGCACGGGGTGCGCGGCACCGTCGCGCTCAATGGCGAGGTTGGAAAATACTATCCGCGCATCATGGAGGAATGCGCGCGGCTGAAATGGGAGTTGATGGGCCACGGCATGACCAACTCGGTCATGCTCAGCGGTCTGTCCAAGGATAAGGAGACTGCGATCATCGCGCAGACCAAGGAGATCATCGAGGGGCTAGGCCAGAAGATGCGCGGCTGGCTGGGTCCGGGTCTCACCGAGACGTTCGAGACCCTCGACCTCCTGCGCGATCACGGCGTCGAATATGTCTGCGACTGGGTCAACGACGATCTGCCCTATCGCATGAACAACGGGCTCTATGCCATTCCCTATTCCATCGAGTTGAACGACATGCCGCTGTTCAACGTGCCCTCGATCGACATTCAGGATTTCCACCGCAGGATTTGCGATGCATTCGACGTGCTCTACGAGGAGGGCGAGCGCACCCCGCGCGTCATGGGCATCGCGCTGCATCCGTTCCTGATCGGAGCTCCACACCGGATCAGATATCTGGACAGGGCGCTCGGCTACATTTCTTCGCACCAGAAGGTCTGGTTCGCCACCGGCCACGAGATCATCGCGGCCTACCGCAAGCGCGAGAAGGCGAAGTGACGCCGGGCTATTGCGGCTTGAACCCGGATTCCTGGAAGAACGCGGTCCAGCGTTTCAGCTCGCCCGCAATGAAGGCATTGAGCGCCGCCGGATCGGTATCCATGGACAAAAACAGATCCCGCTCGAACCGCTGCTTGAGCTCAGGTGTCTGCAGCGAGCGCCGGACCTCCTGATTGAGCCGCGTGACCATCGCGGCGGGAAGCTGCTTCGGCCCCGCGAGCCAGGACCAGATCGAGCCGCCGATGTCGGGATGACCGAGCTCGACGATGGTCGGAAGGTCCTTCAGGGTGGCAACCCGCTCGGTCGAGATCAGCGCCAGCGGCACCAGCGTGCCGGTGTTGATATGCTCGATCGCTGCCGACAGGGTGATGCATGCGAGGGGAACGTGGTTTCCCAGCAAGTCGGTCATGACCGGCCCGCCGCCGCGGTATGGAACGTGATTGAGTGTCGGCAGCAGCCCCGGCTTGCGCAGAAGCTGCTCGACCACGAGGGCGCCGAGCGTGGCCTGCCCTGGCGAGCCCATGTTCAGAGGCGCCGTCTGCGTCTTGGCGAACTGCACCAGCTCGGCGAACGAGGTCACCCCTAAAGCCGGATTGGCCACGATGATGAAGCTTTCGCCCCCGATCATGGCGATGTGGGTGAAATCCGCGAGCGCGTCATAGCCGAGATTTGCGGTGGTGGCGGGCGCGAATATGTGCGGCCCATATCCGCCGATCATCAAGGTGTAGCCGTCCGGATCCGCGCGCGCGACCTGCACCGCGCCGATCACGCCGCCGCCGCCGGCTCGGTTCTCCACGTAGAACTGCTGCTTGAAACTCTTCGAGAGCTCTTCGGCGATCAGGCGCCCCATCCGATCGGTGGTGCCCGCCGCGGCGAACGGTACGACGACCTTCACCGGCCTGTTGGGCCATTCCTGCGCATGGGACGCGTGGCTTGCGACCACGACAAGTGCGGCAAGCGCGCAGCCGATCAGCTTCAGCCTGATCATATCCCCTCCGCGCGGTCCCTGCCTGCCGCGCGCGTGATCTTGCGTCACTGGGCAACAATTCTCAACACGACCGGAGGTTGCTGCGGACCGATCGAAGGACGCGCGTCACGGAGCACGCGTCGAAGGCTCCACCAGGGCGGCGGCTTTCTGCACGATCGGCTTCGGGGTGGTGTAGGCCGTGGCCAGGAGGTCGATCGATCTCGCTCCCCGTCAGCGGTTCGATCTCCAATTGCGCCTTGGCGGCATCGCTCCGAAATTCCGCATCTCCGAGCGTGGCGTCGAAGGCGCGTCGCAGGGCGGCAAGGCGGTCGTGAGGAACGCCGGGGGCGCCGCGAAGGGACGACCCGCCTCCTGCCGGATCAGGATCAGTTCCAGAACGCGCTTGTTCTCGGCGTCGGTGACGAGGTCGAGCGCGCTCGGCACTTCGGGCAGGTCGGGAAGCTTTTGCAGGCCCATCTGGACGATGACATTGAGCAGCTTGTCCCGGATCCAGTGCGGGCGCGACGCTTTCATGGTGGACCAGGACAAGCCGCAGATACCCTCGGCTTCGCCGCGCTCGATCGAGAGGGTAAGTCCCGCACCGGTATCGTAGCCCGCGATCACCTTGAATTTCGTGTCGATGAGCGCGTTCAACGTCTTGGGCACGATCGCGGTGTTCGACGTGGCGCCGGCGGCCGCCACGATGACTTCGCGCGCGCGGGCGGCTGCGATCGTCTTGATCGACGACTGATGCCAGGTGGCGCAGACGTTCTGCAGTTTGCCGATGCTGCCCAGCCAGTTGAACTTTTGCGCGTCGTAGCGCGCGCTGGCGTTGCCGAACAACGGCTCCATCGCCGAGCCGTTGGTGAACGCGGCGATGGTCGAGCCGTCCTTGTCGGCGGTGGTGTAGAGCGTGTTGGCGGCGGCAAGGCCGGCGGCGGCGGGCATGTTCTTGGCGATGATCGTGGGATTGCCGGGGATGTATCGCGCCATATGCCGGGCAAAGATGCGGGCATAGGTGTCGTAGCCGCCGCCCGCGCCGCTGCCGACCAGCATGGTGACGGACTTGCTCTTGTAGAACTCTTCGACCGCCTGCGCATGCGTGCTCGCCGGCCAGGTTGCCGCTGCGAGCAGCACCGCCGTGGCCGCAAGCGTGCGGGTGCGCATGGGATGGGCTCGCCGCTAGCGCCTGTATTTCTGCGCCATCGCCGTGAAGTAGCCGTCGGCCCGAAGCGCCTCGAGCAGGCTGGCATCCACGTAGTCCTCGACCTTCTGGCTGCCGCCGGGAAACTGGGCCGAGGATATTCTCGGCGCCCGGCCGCGATATCTCGATATTGCCTGGCGACTGCGCCTTGAAGTCGTTGTAGGTGATGTCGAGGATTTTAGGATCGGTGATCTTGAGCTCCTTGGCCAGGACCTCCTTCGCCCGCTTCTCATCGGTGAGCGCGAGATAATTGCCTTCGATCGTGCCCTTGAGGAACCGGGTAAGGACATCGGGCCGGCCGGCGATGTCGCCTCGCCGAACCACGATCGAGCTGAACACCCACGGGATTTGTTCGGGCACCAGATCGATCAGGACGGCGACACCTTGTCCGCGGGCGAGGCTGGCGATCGGCTCGTTGATGGGCGTCGCTTTGATTTCGCCTGACTTCACGGCCTCAAGCCGCCGCGTGCCGCCGCCATATTCCTTCAGCGTCACGTCGTTGCGGGTGAGGCCGAGCCGCGCCAGCGCGAGCGTGACGGTGGAATCGCTTTCCGAGCCGAATGTGCTCACGCCGATGACGCCCCCTTGAGGTCGGCTGCGGTCTTCACGCCGGGAGCCGCGAAAAAGGTGAAGCGGATGACGTTGCTCAAGGAGCCGATGGTCCTGATGTCGCCGCCACTGCGGTTGACGCGGATCACCGAGGACAACCCGACATGCATGACGTCGAGCCGGCCGGCCTGGAGTTCGGCCGCGCCGCGGCTGCCGCCGTTCATATTGATGATGTCGACCTTGAGGCCCTGCGCGGCATAGAAGCCGGCATCGCGCGCCATGTACCAGGCCAGCACCGTGTTGACGGGGTCGGAGATGCCGGCCTTGAATTCGATCGGCTCCTGCGCGGCCGCCGATCCCCATCCAGCGAGAGCAATGGCGAGGACAGTCGCGGAGATGCGCGTGGCGCGCGAAGGGCCTTTATCTGCATGTTGCTTCCTCCAAGTGTTTTTGTGTTTGTCATGCTCCTCGACGCGGAGCATCCAAGCGGTGCACGCCGTGATCGTGCGCACGGGCCGCCATCCTATACCAGCGGCGTCCATCGTGGCGGTCAACCGGAGGTTCGGGCGGTGACAAGAGTTCGCCGCCGCTATCGCCGGACGTCCTCGTCCCTCATGACAGGACGCGAGGGCGGAATTCAAAACTCCCGGAACAGCCGCCCAAATCCCGCGATGCGGTCGTTGACGCCGCAGCGCCGCAGCGCATCCCAGACGATCGCCTGGTGCGCGGCCATCACGTTGACGCCGAATTCGCGTTCGAGCGCGTCGATCGCCTCCGCCGTCGGCCAGTGCGGCGACGGCAACAGGATGGAATCGGCGTCCGGGTGTTCACGCATGAGCTTGCGCCCCATCTCGATCGCGGCGTTTCTCGGGATGCGTCCGATCTGGTTGAAGGCGCTGCCCCAGCCGGTCGCGCCCAGGACCTCGCAGCCGAAATGGGCGCCATAGCTGGCGATCCGGTCGGTCTCGCTCAGCTCATACGGTTGCGCCACCACCACCTTCCTGCAGCCGAGCGCCTTGGCGGCTTTCGCCTGCGCCGAGGCGCTGGTCGAGACCTTCACCTTCAGTTCGGCCTCGAGATCGATGATCATCTGGTCGGCGTTGGCGTAGCCCCTCGACAGGTTGATGGGGACGCCGCCGAGCACCACGATGTCGACGCCCGCCGCCGCCATCTCGCGCGCAGCCTTCATGCTGATGTCGTAGGACTGGTCGACCTCGCCTTTACTGCGAACCACGATCGCAAGCGTGGTGATGACGAGGGTCACGCCGGCGGGAACGATCTTGTAGAACTCGTAGGGAAAGATTTCGGTCGTCAGCGGCGGCGACGTATACCCGATGCGCGCCCGATGCCCGTAGATGTTCTCGCGCGTCGATGATGTCATTGCGGGATCGATGTCTTGCGCCAGCGTCGACGCTGTTTCCGGAAGGTCTGTCAAAGGCTAGCGGCGCGGCGGCGCGTTGTCCACGTGAGGGCAACCGCTCGGCCGTTCGCACGGGATTGTCACGCCGCAAATACAATGACAATGAGTATGACGACCATCGGTATCTTCTTGGAAGCGTTCTAGGAAATGAACATGTTCGATCGCGCCCGCGTTTTCTTCCCTCGGCTTTGTTGCGCGCATTGCGGGTCATCGCGCTGGCGGCATTGATCGCGGACACGCTCGCCCCGGCGCCTCCTGTATTCGCTGCCGAGACCGTCACGATCGGCAATCTTGTTTTCGTCAACAAGGCTCTGGTCGGAGTCGGGCGGGTGCCGTCGGATTTGCGCGACAAGTTCGGTGAAACCTTCGGCTCCGGGTCCGGCATTGCGGTCGATCCCAGGTCCTGGGTGAGAACGCCGACGGGTTATCAGGGCACGCTCTATATGTTGCCCGATCGCGGTTATAACGTCGGCGGCACGACCGACTATCGCGCACGCCTCAACAAGCTTTCCGTCACCCTGAAGCCGCTCGACAATCCGGCCGCCGTGCCGGAGGCGGAGCGGCAAAAGAGCGTAGTCGCGACCCTGACCGATACGATCCTGCTCACCGACCCGGCGGGAGAGATCGCTCACCGGCCTCGATCCGGACCGCATCCGTGCCGCCGCCAACGGTTTTCCGGACCTTCCGCAGGCGTCGAACGGGCGCGTCAGCATCGATACCGAATCCCTGGTGCTGCTGCCGGACGGCAGCTTTTTCATTGGCGACGAATACGGTCCTTATCTCTATCGCTTCTCGCCGACTGGTCGCATGCTCGCGGCGGTCAGGCCGCCGGACGCTTTCCTTCCCATACGCAACGGCAAGGTTCACCACTCTTCCGACAATCCCGGACCAGGCGCGCAAGCCCCGAGCCGCGCAACCCCGAGTCCGGCCGGCAGAACAACCAGGGCTTCGAAGGGCTGACCCTCACGCCGGGCGGCCGCTTCCTTGTCGTCGCATTGCAGAGTGCGACCCGCCAGGACGGCGGCACTTCGCCGGAAACCCGCCGGTATACCCGGATGCTCTACTACGATATCGCCGGATCTCGCGCGGCCGAAGCTGGTGCGCGAGCACGTCATTCCGCTGCCGGTGTTCGAAAATGCCGACGGCCAGCAGCTGGTGGCCGCCCAGAGCGAATTGCTCGCGCTCGACGAAACGTTCTTCCTTCTGCTGTGCCGCGATGGCAGCAACGGCTTTGGCACCGGCGGCACCACCTCGCGCTATCGCAGCATCGAGCTCGTCGACACGTCGCGTGCGACCAACATCGCAGGCTCACCCTACGACGGTACCGTGCCGGTCGCCCCCAACGGCAAGCTTGCCGCCGGTGTCGTGCCCGCGACGCTCGTCCGTTACATCGACATCAACAACAATGCGGAATTGAACAAGTTTGGATTGCACAATGGTCCGCCGAACGATCGCAACAATCTCTCGGAGAAATGGGAGGGCATGGCGCTGGCGCCGGCGCTCGATCCGGAGAACCCGAACGATTTCTTCCTGTTCATCACGAACGACAACGATTTCATCACCCAGAACGGTTTTCAGGTCGGCGCCCCGTACAAGGATGCGAGCGGAGTCGAGGTCGACACCATGATCCTGGTGTATCGCGTCACGTTGCCGGTGACGGCTAATTAGAGTGGCGCTCAAGAAATAGGCTCCGGGTGCTCAGTTTCGGCAGAGCGCGCGACCACACCACATCCTGACGATTGACTATTGCACCGCACAAGCGGGTGCGGCACCACGTCCCGCCTTGAGGACCGCAATTCGGGTCATTGTCCGAGTGGCCCGCACTAGCTTTGTTGAGATAGTCGTGCAATTTACCAAGAAACGGGATCCCGCGACGGACTAGCTTGTGGTCCGCCCGTGTTTCTCGATTGTAAGGCGGCCGTGGGGCGAGAAAATAAGCTTCAGGGAGAGCGTCGATGCGAACATTAGCACATCCGATCCTCATGTGCGGTCGCGGCGCTGGGGACGGCGCAAGCGTTGGTCCCGGCCCCGGCACTGGCCGCGTGGGAACCGACGCGCCCGGTCGAATTCATCGTGCCGGCCGGCACCGGAGGTGGCGCCGATCAGATGGCGCGCACCATCCAGGGCATCGTCACCAAGCACAGTCTGATGAAGCAGCCGATGGTGGTGATCAACAAGTCGGGCGGCGCCGGCGGCGAAGGCTTCCTCGACGTGAAGGGCTCACGCAACAATCCGCACAAGCTCATCATCACGCTGTCGAACCTGTTCACCACGCCGCTCGCCACCGGCATTCCCTTCAACTGGAAGGACATGACGCCGGTCGCCATGATGGCGCTCGACGAGTTCATCCTCTGGGTGAACGCCGAGATCGCCGTACAAATCGGTGAAGGAATATATCGAGGCCGCGAAGAAGGAGCCCGGCAAGTTCAAGATGGGCGGCACCGGCTCCAAGCAGGAAGACCAGATCATCACGGTCGCGATCGAGAAGGCGACCGGCACCAAGTTCACCTATATCCCGTTCCGCGGCGGCGGCGAGGTCGCGGTGCAGCTCGTCGGCAAGCACGTCGATCTCGACCGTCAACAACCCGATCGAAGCGGTGGCGCAATGGCGGGCGAATGCGGTGCGGCCGCTCTGCGTGTTCGACGGCAAGACGCTGCCCTACACCGACAAGATCGCCAACAACATGTCCTGGGCGAGGTTCCGACCTGCAAGTCGCAGGGCCTCGATGTCGAGTACCTGATGCTGCGCGGCATTTTCACGGTGCCGAATGCTACCAAGGACCAAATTGACTACTACGTTGACCTGCTGAAGAAAGTCCGTGAGACTCCTGAGTGGAAGACGCTGATGAGCGAGGGAGCGTTCAACAATACCTTCATGACCGGCGATGAGTACGCCAAGTGGGTCGACACGGAAGAGAAGCGCCACCAGGCGCTTGATGAAAGGAAGCCGGCTTCCTTGCCGGCCAATGATGATTGCCGTCGTGAGTACCCGCCGACGGCGCTCGAGGCCCGCTGGCGGGTGCGCACCGGTAGCTCGGATGGCCCATTGATGAGTGAAAAGTTCGAGGCACCCGCGGCGCCGGGCCGACCCAACGGTCGGTCGAAATGCGGCGTCGCGGTGGCGATCGCCATATTTGCACTGGTCGCGATCGCCGGCAGCGTTCAGGTCGGCATCGGCTGGGAGCGGAAGGGCCGAAGCGCTGGATTCTTCCCGTTCTATGTGGGATTGATGATCCTGGCATCGAGCATCATCAACTTCGGCGCCGTCGTCGTCGGAAGGACGCCAACGACCAGATTGTTCGCCGAATGGGGACAGCTGGGCAAGGTGATGTCCATGCTGGTGCCGACCACGATCTATGTCGCGCTGGTGCCGTGGATCGGGATCTACGTCGCGTCCATGCTGCTCATTGGCGTGTTTCGTGCGATGGCTCGGCCGCTACGGCTGGGGCATGATCGCCGCGATCGCGGTGGGCGTGCCGGTGGTGACCTTCATCATCTTCGAAAAATGGTTCCTGGTGCCTTTGCCGAAGGGGCTGATCGAGGAACTGCTCGGATTTTGACGCGGGCCGCGGGCTCGGCCGACCGGTTGGAGTGACGAGATTCATTAGATGGAAGAAATCGCCAATCTGTTTCACGGCTTCAGCGTCGTCCTCCAGCCGTTCAACCTCTTGGTCATGCTCGTCGGCATCATGCTCGGCGTCATCATCGGCGTGCTGCCCGGCCTCGGCGGCGCCAACGGCGTCGCGATCCTGCTGCCGCTGACGTTCTCGCATGTCGCCGACCTCCGCGATCATCATGCTGTCCTGCATCTACTGGGGCGCGCTGTTCGGCGGCGCCATCACCTCGGTGCTGTTCAATATTCCGGGCGAGCCATGGTCGGTAGCGACCACCTTCGACGGCCATCCCATGGCGCAGCAGGGCAGGGCGGGCGAGGCGCTCACCGCCGCCTTCACGTCGTCCTTCGTCGGCGCGCTGTTCGCGGTAATCATGATCACGCTGGTTGCGCCGCTGGTTGCCAAGTTCGCGCTGCAGTTCGGGCCGGCGGAGAAATTCGGCGTCTATTTCCTCGCCTTCTGCAGCTTCGTCGGCATGAGCAAGGAGCCGCCGTTCAAGACAGTGGCCGCGATGATGATCGGCTTCGCGCTCGGCGGCGGTCGGCTTGGACAGCGTCACCGGTCAGCTGCGGCTGACCTTCGGCTATACCGAGCTGCTCAACGGTTTCGACTTTCCTGATCGCGGTGATCGGCCTGTTCGGCATCGGCGAGATCCTGCTGACCATCGAGGAAGGGCTGAGCTTCAAGGGCGGCGCGGCCGGCATCAACCCGGCGGTCGTGTTGCAAGACCTGGACCGAGCTGCCGCGCTGACTGGATGACGTCGCTGCGCTCCTGCGTGATCGGCTGCTGGATGGGCATCAGCCCCGCCGGCGCGACGCCGGCTTCGTTCATGAGCTACGGCATCGCCAAGCGGGTCTCGAAGAACGGCGACCGGTTCGGCGCGCGGCGAGATCGAGGGCGTGGTCGCGCCGGAGACGGCGGCCCACGCGCGCAGGCACCGCGGCGCTGCTGCCGATGCTGTCGCTCGGCGTGCCCGGCTCGCCCACCGCCGCGGTGCTGCTCGGCGGCCTTCTGATCTGGGGCTTGCAGCCCGGGCCGCTGCTGTTCGTCGAGCAGAAGGAGTTCGTCTGGGGCCTGATCGCCAGTCGATGTATCTCGGCAATGTCGTCGGGCTGCTGGTGGTGCTGACCTGCGTGCCGCTGTTCGCCGCCATCCTGCGCATCCCGTTCAGCATCATCGCGCCGGTCATCCTGGTGTTCTGCGCGATCGGGGCCTACACGGTGCACAACTCGACCTTCGACGTCGTGATGATGCTGGTGTTCGGCGTCGTCGGCTACGTGCTGAAGAAGTGCAACTATCCGCTGGCGCCGCTGGTGCTGGCGATCGTGCTCGGCGACAAGGCGGAGGAGGCGTTCCGGCAGTCGCTGCTGTCGTCGCAGGGAAGCCTCGGCATCTTCTTCTCCAACGGTCTGGTCAGCTCGATCATGGCGCTCGGCCTCATCGCCCTGTTCTGGCCGCTGATCCAGAACGCCTTCACCCGGCTGCAGCACGCGGCCGGCGGTCTGAGCCGGCGCCTACACCCCCGAGTCCGCTCCGCGCCATGCGCAAAACTTGATGCGGCGTATTGGCGCGCGGCGAGCTTCTGGAATATTGTATACCAGCCATGACCAGCGGTGACCGCATCCGCCGTTCTGCCAGCATCCGGGTTCAGTCCCGGCCCGCTCCGCCGAAGCGGACGATGGCGCCGCGCGTGGCGGAGCCCATCGGCAGCCCGGAAAGCTTCAAGAGCCGGGCCTATGCCGCGCTCAGGGACGCCATCGTCTCGATGGACGTCTACCGCAGCCGCGCCGATATCCGGCTCGACGAGCGCCGCCTGGCGCTCGATTTCGGCATCAGCCGCACGCCGGTGCGCGAGGCCATGGCGCAGCTCGAGCGCGAAGGCTTCGTGCGCGCGGTGCCCCGGCGCGGCATCTACGTGGTGCGCAAGACCAGGCGCGAGGTGATCGAGATGATCACCGCCTGGGCGGCGCTCGAAAGCATGGCGGCGCGCCTGATCACCGAGAACGCGAGCGCGGACGAGATCGCCTCGCTGCGCACGCATGTTCACCAAGTTCGAGAACGGCAGGCTGCACGCCAAGCTCGACGAATATTCCGAGGTGAACATCGAGTTTCACCAGACCATCATCCGCATGAGCCGCAACGGCGTGCTCATCTCGCTCGCGGAGAATCTGTTCACGCATATGCGGATGATCCGCCGCAAGACCATCGGCGAGCAGGACCGCGCCGATCGCTCGATCCGCGATCATATGTACGATCATCGAGGCGCTCGAGGCGCGCGACACCGAGCGCGCCGAGGCGCTGGTGCGCGACCACGCGCTCGGCCTCGCCGAGCACGTCGCGAAATACGCCGACTACCTGGACTGACATCGAAGATTTCGAGGGAGGATTCCCATGGCTGACGCAGCAGTGAAAACCAAGCCCGCGACCACCACTGCGGAAGACACAGCGGGAGCTGACGGATGGCTTTCACCTCGTCATCGATGCGCTCAAGCTCAACGGCATCAACACGATCTACGGTGTGCCTGGCATCCCGATCACGGACTTCGGCCGTATGGCGCAGGCCGCGGGCATTCGCGTCATCTCGTTCCGCCACGAGCAGAACGCCGGCAATGCCGCGGCGATCGCCGGCTTCCTGACGAAGAAGCCCGGCATCTGCCTCACGGTGTCGGCGCCCGGCTTTCTCAACGGCCTCACCGCGCTCGCCAATGCCACGACCAACTGCTTCCCGATGATCCTGATCAGCGGCTCGTCCGAGCGCGAGATCGTCGACCTGCAGCAGGGCGACTACGAGGAGATGGACCAGCTGGCGATCGCCAAGCCGCTCTGCAAGGCGGCCTTCCGCGTGCTGCATGCCGCCGACATCGGCATCGGCGTGGCGCGCGCGATCCGCGCGGCCGTGTCCGGCCGTCCGGGCGGCGTCTATCTCGATCTGCCGGCCAAGCTGTTCGGCCAGGTGATGGACGCGGAGGCCGGCGCGAAGTCGCTCGTCAAGGTCATCGACCCGGCGCCGGCCCAGATTCCCGCGCCCGCCGCGGTCAAGCGCGCGCTCGATGTGCTCAAGAGCGCCAAGCGCCCCCTGATCATCCTCGGCAAGGGCGCGGCCTACGCGCAGGCCGACGACGCGATCCGCGCCCTGGTCGAGAAGAGCGGCATTCCGTTCCTGCCGATGAGCATGGGCAAGGGCCTGCTGCCCGACACGCATCCGCAATGCGCGGGCGCTGCGCGCTCGACGGTGCTGAAGGACTCCGACGTCGTCGATGCTGATCGGCGCGCGCCTCAACTGGCTGCTGTCGCACGGCAAGGGCAAGACCTGGGGCGAGCCGGATCGAAGAAGTTCATCCAGATCGACATCGAGCCCAAGGAGATGGACCGCAACGTCGAGATCGTCGCGCCGGTGGTCGGCGACATCGGCTCCTGCGTGTCGGCGCTGCTCGAGGGCATGGACGGCAAGTGGCCGGCGCCGCCGGCCGACTGGATCAGCGCCGTCAAGTCGAAGACGCGAAGAGAACATCGCCAAGATGGCGCCGCGGCTGATGAAGAACTACGGCGCCGATGGACTACCACGGCGCGCTCGGCGCGCTGCGCACCATCATCAAAGAGCGGCCGGACGCCATCCTCGTCAACGAAGGCGCCAACACGCTCGATCTCGCGCGCGGCATCATCGACATGTATCAGCCGCGCAAGCGCCTCGATGTCGGCACCTGGGGCGTCATGGGCATCGGCATGGGCTTTGCCATCGCGGCCGCGATCGAGACCGGCAAACCCGTGCTCGCGGTCGAAGGCGACAGCGCCTTTGGTTTCTCCGGCATGGAGGTCGAGACGATCTGCCGGTACAACCTGCCGGTCTGCGTCGTCGTCTTCAACAACAACGGCATCTATCGCGGCACCGACGTCAATCCCTCGGGCGGTTCGGACCCGGCGACGACCGTCTTCGTCAAAGGCTCGCGCTACGACAAGATGATGGAGGCATTCGGCGGCGTCGGCGTCAATGCGACGACGCCCGACGAGCTGAAGCGCGCCGTGAACGAGGCCATGGACTCCGGCAAGCCGACCCTCATCAATGCGGTGATCGACCCGGCGGCCGGCAGCGAGAGCGGTCGCATCGGCAACCTCAACCCGCAAAGCGTGCTTCGCAAGAAATAAGCGGCCACATCGATTGAACTCCTAGAGGAACGGCAATGGCAAAGAGCAAGAAGGCGAAAGCCAAGACGAAAGTTAAGCCCAAATCCAAGGCGGCGTCGAAGAAGGTTGTGAAGCTGAAGGCGAAGAAGCCGGCGTCGAAGAAGGCCGTCGCGAACGGCCTGCCGAAACCGTCGAGCAAGCCGTTCGGCCAGGCCGGCAAGGCGCTCGACGGCGTGCGCATCCTCGATTTCACCCATGTGCAATCGGGACCGACCTGCACGCAACTGCTTCGCCTACATGGGCGCCGACGTGCATCAAGGTCGAGCGGCCCGGCGTCGGCGACATCACGCGCGGGCAGTTGCGCGACGTGAAGGGCGCGGACAGCCTCTACTTCACGATGCTCAACGGCAACAAGCGCTCGATCACGATCGACTCCAAGCATCCCAAGGGCAAGGAAATCCTCGAGCGGCTGATCAGGCACTGCGACGTGCTGGTGGAGAATTTCGCGCCCGGCGCGCTCGACCGCATGGGGCTGACCTGGGAGCACATCCACAAGACCAATCCGCGCATGATCGTGGCCTCGGTGAAGGGCTTCGGCCCCGGCCCCTACGAGGACTGCAAGGTCTACGAGAACGTCGCGCAATGCGCGGGCGGCTCGGCGTCCACCACCGGCTTCCGCGAGGGCCCGCCGCTGGTCACCGGCGCGCAGATCGGCGATTCCGGCACCGGGCTGCACCTCGGCATTCGGCATCGTCAGCGCGCTCTACCAGCGCATCCGGACCGGCCGCGGCCAACGCGTGCTCTGCCGCCATGCAGGACGGCGTGCTCAATCTCGCCCGCGTCAAGCTGCGCGATCAGCAGCGCCTCGAAGCACGGTCCGCTCACCGAGTACAGCCAGTACGGCGAAGGCGTCCCGTTCGGGCAGGCGGTGCCGCGCGCGGGCAACGATTCCGGCGGCGGTCAGCCCGGCTGGATCCTCGAAGTGCAAGGGCTGGGAGACCGATCCCGACGCCTACATCTATTTCATCACCCAGGCGCCGGTATGGGGGGCGATCTGCGATCTGATCGGCAAGCCGGAATGGAAGACCGATCCCGACTATGCGACGCCGCCGGCGCGCGCTGCCGCGGCTGCGGCACATCTTCGACACGATCGAGCAGTGGACCATGACCAAGACCAAGTTCGAGGTCATGGACATCTGCAACGCGCATCGACATTCCGGTCGGTCCGATCCTGTCGATGAAGGAGATCGCCGAGGAGCCGTCGCTGCGCAAGACCGGCACCGTGGTCGAGGTCGATCATCCCACCCGCGGCAAGTATCTGACCGTTGGCAATCCGGTCAAAATGTCGGATCTCGGTCACCGAGGTGAAACGCTCGCCGCTGCTGGGCGAGCACACCGATGAGATCCTCCGCAAGGAGCTCGGCTACACCGAGCAGGAGATCGCCGAGATCAAGGCCTCGGGCGCGATCACTGCGCCGGAGAAAGGCGCGCGCGCCGAGGCGGCGTGAACAGTAACTCAGTCATGCCCGGGCTTCGACCCGGGCATCCGATCCGCTACGAGTGAATCGTTTTCTGGATGGATCGCCGGGTCAGCGCCCGGCGATGACGCCGAGGGTGGGAAAGGACGTTCGATGCGTATCGTGGTGCACGGCCAACAGGCTTTCGGCAAGGCCGTCCTGGAGGCGTTGCTCAAGCGCGGCGATGAGGTGGTCGCGGTCTATGTCGCGCCCGAGAAGGAGGGCGCCAAGGCCGATCCGCTGAAGGAAGCTGCGCTCGCCGCCAAGCTCCCGGTCTATCAGCCGGTATCGTACCGCAAGCCCGAGGTCTGGGCGGAGTTCCAAGCGCGCTCAAGCCGGACCTTCAGGTCATGGCATTCGTCACGCTTGTTCGTGCCGGAAGAATTTCTCAACATGCCGACCAAGGGCTCGATCCAGTACCATCCCTCGCTGCTGCCGAAATATCGCGGCCCGAGCGCGATCAACTGGCCGATCATCAAGGGCGACACCGAGACCGGGCTGTCGATTTTCTGGCCCGACAACGGCCTCGATACCGGCGACGTGCTGCTGCAGAAGAAGACCCCGATCTCCGACACCGACTCGCTCGGCTCGGTCTATTTCGACCGGCTGTTTCCCATGGGTGTCGAGGCGATGCTCGAAGCCGTCGATCTGGTGAAGGCCGGCAAGGCGCCGCGCATCAAGCAGGATCACGCCCAGGCCACCTATGAAGGCCGCTGCGGTCCGGACAATGCCCGCATCGACTGGGGCAAGCCCTGGCGGCAGATCCACAATCTCATCCGCGGCTGCAATCCCGCGCCCGGCGCGTGGACCACGCTCAACGGCCAGGCGCTGCAGATTTTCGAGTCGCAGCCGCTGCCGGCGCAGCGACCCCAAGGGCATCGGCGGCAAGATGGGCGAGATCGTCGAGGTCGTCTGCCGATGGCTTCACCGTGGTGTGCGCCGACGGCCGCATCAAGGTCCTGCGCGTGCAAGCCCGCCGACGGGCCCAAATGCGCGGCCGGCGAATTTGCCACCAATGCAAAGCTTAATCTCGGCACGAGGCTCTGCATGAACTCCGACTCAAGCGACCGCAGCCAAGGCAACCGATCACCGCCTCGCAGCACGCTCAATCCGAAATCCGACATCGAGATCGCGCAGTCCGCCAAGAAGCGGCTGATCATGGACGTCGCGCGCGACAAGCTCGGCATCGCGCCGGAGCACCTCGAGCCCTATGGCCACTACAAGGCCAAGGTGTCGATGGACTTCATCAAGTCGCTCAAGAGCCGGCCCAACGGCAAGCTGATCCTGGTTTCGGCGATCACGCCGACGCCGGCGGGCGAGGGCAAGACCACGACCACGGTCGGCCTCACCGATGCGCTCAACCACATCGGCAAGAAGGCGATGCTGTGCCTGCGCGAGCCTTCGCTCGGCCCGTCGTTCGGCATGAAGGGCGGCGCGGCCGGCGGCGGCTATGCGCAGGTCGTGCCGATGGAGGACATCAATCTCCATTTCACCGGCGACTTCCACGCCATCACCTCGGCGCACAATCTGCTCGCCGCGCATGATCGACAACCACATCTACTGGGGCAATGCGCTCGGCATCGACCAGCGCCGCGTCGCCTGGCGGCGCGTGATGGACATGAACGACCGCGCGCTGCGCTCGATCGTCTCGTCGCTCGGCGGCGTCGCCAACGGGTTCCCGCGCGAGGACGGCTTCGACATCACGGTGGCGTCGGAGGTCGATGGCGATCTTCTGCCTCGCCAGCGACCTCGACGATCTCAAGAAGCGCCTCGTCCAACATCATCGTCGCCTATACCCGCGACCGCAAGCCGGTGCGCGCCGGCGACCTCAAGGCGCATGGCGCCGATGACCGCGCTGCTCAAGGAGGCGCTCGTCGCCCAATCTGGTGCAGACGCTGGAAGGCACGCCGGCCTTCATCCACGGCGGGCCGTTCGCCAACATCGCGCATGGCTGCAACTCGGTGCTGGCGACCACGACCGCGCTGAAGCTCTGCGACTACGTGGTGACGGAGGCGGGCTTCGGCGCCGATCTCGGCGGCGAGAAATTCCTCGACATCAAGTGCCGCAAGACCGGGCTTGTCGCCCGACTGCGCGGTGCTGGTTGCGACCATCCGCGCGCTCAAGATGCACGGCGGCGTCAAGAAGGAGGACCTCAAGACCGAGAACCTGAAGGCGCTCGAAGCCGGCATGGCCAACCTCGCCCGCCACGTGGAGAACGTGCAGAAGTTCGGCATCGTGCCGGTGATCTCGATCAACCGCTTCAGCGCCGACACCGACGCCGAGATCGCGCTGGTCGAGGAGCACGCCAAGAAGCTCGGCGTCGAGGCCGTCATGGCCGACCACTGGGCCGAGGGCGGCAGGGCGCGGCCGACGTCGCGCGCGCGGTGGTGAAGGTGGCCGACAGCGGCAAGAGCAAGCTCAAGCTGCTCTATCCCGACGAGATGCCGCTGCTCGAAAAGATCCGCACCATCGCCAAGGAAATCTACCGCGCCAAGGACATCTCGGCCGACAAGTCCGGTGCGCGACCAGCTCGCCCAGTTCGAGCAGATGGGCTACGGCAAGCTGCCGGTCTGCATCGCCAAGACCCAGTACAGCTTCTCGACCAACGCCGACACCAAGGGCGCGCCGGTCGATCACACCATCCGCGTGCGCGAGGTGCGGCTCTCCGCCGGCGCCGAGTTCGTGGTGGCGATCTGCGGAGAGATCATGACCATGCCCGGCCTGCCGCGGGTGCCCGCCGCCGACTCCATCGACGTCGGTGCGGACGGCAAGATCGTCGGGCTGTTTTGATTCTCGGTCCGCCCCTCGGTTCGTAACGCGCCGCCACGCGTCGCTCCCGACCAGGAGGGGATCGATGCCCGCGGACTGCACCCGCGGGCTTGACCCGCAGGTCCGGCTTTCCTCGCGAAACGTTTTCTCGCGAGGACGATGGATTGCCGAATCGCAAGCTCGACAGACGGCCCCAATCGACCCGGGGTCAGTGCGCTAAAGTTTCGCGATGCCGGCCTGGGTGATGATGTCGCGGAACATCGGCACCTCCTTGGCCACGCGCTCCATGTGGCCCTTGCCGTCCTTGGCCGTCACCTCGAAGCCCGGCCTGGGTCAGCCGCTGGCGCATGTCGGGCTTGCTCAGAATGTCGAGCGCGACCTTTTCGAGCCGGCTCACGATCTCGGGCGGCGTCTTCGCCGGCGCCATCAGCGCGGTATAGGTGTCGAACACGAAATCCGGGTAGCCCGACTCCACCATGGTCGGAATATCCGGCAGGTCGTGCCAGCGCGTGGGGCCGGTGACCGCGAGGCCTTTGATGTTGCCGGCCTTGATCTGCGGATGCGCGGGCGCCAGCACGCCGGAGCTCAGCTGCACCGTGCCCGAGAGCAAGCGCCTTGAGCGCGTCGCCGCCGCCGGGGAAGACGACGGTCGCCATCTTCTGCAGGCCTTCGCGCAGCTTCAGCACTTCGGCCTGGAGCTGCGGCGTGGTTCCGATCGGCGGCGTGGAGACGTTGAACTTGTCGGGATTGGCCTTGGCGAGCGCGACGAACTCCTTCATCGATTTGACGCCCAGGTCCGGCATCACCGCGAACACGTGCGGCGAGACCGCAAGCTCGCAGACGGCGGAGAAATCCTTGAACGGATCGTAGGGCGGGTTGTTGTAGAGGCCGGGATTGACCGAATAGGCGCTGGTCGAGAGCAGGATGGTGTAGCCGTCGGCATCGGCGCGCGCGACATAGCCCATGCCGATATTGCCGCCGCCGCCGCCCTTGTTCTCGACGATGATTGACGCCGCCGGCATCGCCTCCTGCATCGCCGCCGCCATGATGCGGGCGATGATGTCGGATGGTCCGCCCGGCGTGTTGGCCACGACGATCCTGACCGGGCGGTCGGGATAGGCGGCGAACGCCGCGCCCATCCGCAGGACGGCCGGCGCGACGATGCCGGCGACCGCGGCCTTGATCAGCCGGCGCCGCGTGGGTGAAATCTTGATCTTCAGCGATCGCGTCATTCCGTGTCCTCCCTGGACGTGCCAGTTTTGAAAGCGATGCTAGGAACTTGCGAGCCCGGCCGCAACTTGGATCGGGCCGCGGCGCGTCGGAGCATGTTGCGGCCATCTGCCGCTCGCCTCTCCGCAACGGGCGCGCTGACGCGCAGGCGAAAGTTCGCGATCGCGATCAGCCCCGCCGCTTGTCCGTGGAGCGTTCGTCCGGTGCGATCTCCTCGAGCTGCGGCGCCAGGCGCTGCGCCTCGGCAACGAGCGCCGCCGTGAGCGGCGTCATCGGTTCGCGCGAGGGGACGACCAGGCCGATCGTGTGCACCGCTTCCGGCTCGACGATGGGAATGGCTCTGATCGTCTCGGTGAGGCCGAGCGTTTCGGCGAGCTTCGCCGGCATGACGCTCGCCCAGCGGCCGGTGCGCACGTGGGCGAACAGCACGATCATGGAATTGGATTCCAAGGTCGGCTGCGGCGTTCCGCCGGCCCCGCGCAGGAGCTCGTCGATGATGCGCCGGTTCTGCATGTCGGGCGTCAGCAGGCAGAGCGGAACCTGCGCCACCTCCGCCCAGGTCACCGCCGTCGCGGTTGCCCGAGGGCGCATCCGACGACGTCAGCAGCCGATAGTGCTCGCGATAGAGCGGCACGGCGTTGACCCGGCCGAGCGGCTCGTTGTCGAGGTAGGTCAGCGCCGGCGTCGATCTCCAGGTTTTCGAGCTGCGCCAGCACCTCGATCGAGGTGCGCGACAGGATCGTGAACTGCACGTTGGGATGGCGCATGCGGAACGGGGTGGTGAGGCTCGCCACCATCGCGAGGGTGGTGGGGATGGCGGCGATGCGCAGCCGCCCGGTCAGGCCGTGACGCAGCGCCTCGAGCTCCTGCCGCATGGCGCGGGAGTCGCCCACGATGCGCCGCGCCCAGTCGAGCACCCGCTCGCCCTCCGGGGTGAAGCTCTGGAAGCGGGAGCCGCGATTGACCAGCAGCACGCCCATGGTTTCCTCGAGCTGCTTGATCCCGGCGGACAGCGTGGGCTGGGTCACGCCGCAGGCCTCGGCCGCGCGGCCGAAATGCCGCTCGCGCGCCAGCGCCAGAAGGAATTCCAGCTTGTCGATCAAGGCACTAACCTCGGCGGTGAGAAGGCCTAGTATCGATCCATCGATAGAGAATTTCAATCGATTGATGGCAGTTGGGGGCTTGTTTTTGATCGACAAATCCCGCTCTTCTAGAGTTCAGAAGGATTCCAGCATGGACGCGCGGACCGACGATCGAGCGCCCGGGTCGGGACGGCGCAACCGCCCGCGGCGCACGCCCAAGGGCCGCCAGGTCGACCCGCAAGCACTCGACGAGGTGCGCGCTGCTCGGCGAGCGCGCCGCGCCGGCGCGACCTCCTGATCGAGCACCTGCATCTGATCCAGGACCGCTACGGCTACCTCTCGGCCGCCCATCTCGCCGCGCTGGCGCAGGAGATGAAGCTCGCGCTCACCGAGGTCTACGAGGTCGCGACCTTCTACGCCCATTTCGACGTGGTGAAGGAAGGCGAGACGCCGCCGCCCGCCGTCACCGTGCGGGTGTGCGACTCGCTCTCCTGCGCGATGGCGGGCGCCGAGCATCTCCTGCGCGACCTGCCGAACAGGCTCGGCCGCGACGTGCGCGTCGTGCGCGCGCCTCTGCATGGGCGCCTGCGACCGCGCGCCGGTCTGCGCCGTGGGCCATGTGCAGGTGATGCGGGCGACGACGGACAGCGTCGCAGTCCGCGGTCGGCCACGGCGCGCATGCGCACGCCTATCCGACCCCGAAGCGACGTTCGACGCCTACGTGCGCGCCGGCGGCTACGCGCTGCTCAAGGCCTGCCTCGCCGGTACGCGCACGCGCGACGACATCATCAAGGTCGGTGAGCGACGCCGGGCTGCGCGGCCTCGGCGGCGCCGGCTTCCCGACCGGCCGCAAGTGGACGCTGGTGCGCGCGGAGCCCGCGCCGCGGCTGATGGCGGTCAATGCCGACGAGGGCGAGCCCGGCACCTTCAAGGACCGGCTATTATCTCGAACGCGACCCGCACCGCTTCATCGAAGGCATGCTGATCGCCGCCTGGGTGGTCGAAGCGCCGGACATCTACATCTACATCCGCGACGAATATCCCGAAGTGCGGCTGATGCTCGCCGACGAGATCGCCAAGGTCGACGCCGCCGGGCTTCGCCAGCACACCAGGATGCATCTGCGTCGCGGCGCCGGCGCCTATATCTGCGGCGAAGAATCCGCGATGATCGAATCGATCGAAGGCAAGCGCGGCCTGCCGCGGCATCGCGCCGCCCTATGTGGCGCAGGTCGGCCTGTTCGGCCGCCCGACGCTCGAGCAGAACGTCGAGACGCTGTTCTGGGTGCGCGACATCGTGGAGAAGGGCGCGGCCTGGTTCACCTCGCACGGCCGGCGCGAGCGCAAGGGCTTCCGCAGCTTCTCGGTCTCCGGCCGCGTGAACAAGCCGGGCGTGGTGCTCGCGCCCGCCGGCGTCACCGCGCGCGAGCTGATCGAGGAATATCTGCGGCGGCATGACCGACGGGCCACGCCTTCAAGGGCTATCTGCCGGGCGGCGCCTCCGGCGGCATCCTGCCGGCGTCGATGGCCGACCTGCCGCTCGATTTCGGCACGCTGGAGAAATACGGCTGCTTCGTCGGGTCGCACGCGGTTGTGATCCTGTCCGACAAGGACGATATGAAAGCGGTGGCGCTCAACCTGATGCAGCTTCTTCGAGGACGAGAGCTGCGGCCAGTGCACGCCCTGCCGCGTCGGCACCGAGAAGGCCGTCAAGCTGATGGCAACCGGTCCGTGGGACGAAGCGCTGTTGACGGAGCTTTCCGACGCGATGCGCGACGCCTCGATCTGCGGGCTCGGCCAGGCGGCGCCCAATCCGCTGCTCAGCGTGCTGAAATATTTCCCCGAGGAACTGAGCAAGCCGCTCGGCAGCTGGTGATGATGCAGATGAACGTTCACTCCGGCACGACGGTCTCCATTGGCGGAGCGAGGTCCGATGAGCACGACCTGACGATGCGCGACAAGCCGAACACCTTCATCCATCGACGATCGCGAGGTCGACATCCGCGACGGCGAGACGATCTTCCGCGCCGCGCGCCGCGCTCGGCATCAAGCTGCCGCATCTGTGCTATTCGCCCGAAGCCCGGCTACCGCGCCGGACGGCAATTGCCGCGCCTGCATGGTCGGAGATCGAGGGCGAGCGCGTGCTCGCCGCGAGCTGCATCCGCACGCCGACCGCCCGGCATGAAGGTCAAGACCGCGACCGACCGCGCCAAGACCGCGCGCAGGATGGTGTTCGAGCTGCTGATCACCGACCAGCCCGCGCGCAAGACGCTGGCGCACGATCCGGACTCGAAGTTCTGGAAGACCGGGCCGACCGGCAGAACATCGAGACCGAGCCGCTTCCCGCGCGCGCGCAGCGCGCCGGCGCCCGACCGCAGCCACCCGGCGATGGCGGTCAATCTCGACGCCTGCATCCAGTGCAATCTCTGCGTCCGCGCCTGCCGCGAAGTGCAGGTCAACGACGTGATCGGCATGGCCGGGCGCGGCCATGGCGAGAAGATCGTGTTCGACTTCGACGATCCGATGGGCGCGTCGACCTGCGTCGCCTGCGGCGAATGCGTGCAGGCCTGCCCGACCGGCGCGCTGATGCCGGCGACGCTGGTCGACGACGCACAACGTGCGCACGCAGCGCATATCCCGACCGCGAGGTCAACAGCGTGTGCCCCTATTGCGGCGTCGGCTGCCAGCTCACCTATCAACATCAAGGACGACAAGCTGCTCTACGTCACCGGCCGCAACGGCCCGGCGAACCAGAACCGGCTCTGCGTCAAGGGCCGCTTCGGCTTCGACTATGTGAGCAATCCGCAGCGCCTGACGCAGCCGATGGTGCGCAAGGACGGCGTCGCCAAAGCGCGCCGACGATCTGGTCGATCCGTCCAATCCGTGGACGCATTTCCGCCCGGCGACCTGGGAAGAGGCGATGGACCGCGCCGCCACGGGCTCGGTGAAAATCCGCGACCGCGACGGCCCGCGCGCGCTCGCCGGCTTCGGCTCGGCGAAAGGCTCGAACGAGGAGGCCTATCTGTTCCAGAAGCTGGTGCGCACCGGCTTCGGCTCCAACAATGTCGACCACTGCACGCGGCTCTGCCACGCCTCGTCGGTGGCGGCGCTGCTCGAGGGCGTCGGCTCGGCGGCGGTGACCGCGACCTTCAACGAGTGCAAGAACTCCGACGTCATCATCGTGATCGGCGCCAACCCGACCGAGAACCATCCGGTCGCCGCGACCTTCTTCAAGCAGGCGGCCAAGCGCGGCGCCAAGCTCATCGTGATGGACCCGCGCGGCCAGGCGCTCAAGCGCCACGCCTGGCAGATGATGCAGTTCAAGAACGGCACCGACGTCGCGATGCTCAACGGCATGCTCAACGTCATCATCGGCGAGAAGCTCTACGACCAGCAATACGTCCAGACCTACACCGAGGATTTCGACAAGCTCGCCGAGAGCGTCAAGCCGTTCACGCCCGAGGAGATGTCGCCGATCTGCGGCATCGAGCCGGACGTGCTGCGCAACGTCGCGCGCACCTTCGCGCGCGCCGAGAGCGCGATCATCTTCTGGGGCATGGGCGTGTCGCAGCACACCCACGGCACCGACAATGCGCGCTGCCTGATCGCGCTGTCGCTGATCTGCGGCCAGATCGGCCGCCCCGGCACGGGGCTGCATCCGCTGCGCGGCCAGAACAACGTGCAGGGCGCCTCCGACGCCGGCCTGATCCCGATGTTCTTCCCCGACTACAAGTCGGTGGAGGACGCCGAGATCCGCGCCAAGTACGAGGCGGCCTGGGGCGTGACGCTCGATCCCAAGCGCGGCAAGACCGTGGTCGAGATCATGGACGCGGTCCATGACGACGAGATCAAGGGCATGTACATCATGGGCGAGAACCCGCGATGTCCGACCCCGACCTCAACCACGCCCGCGGCGCGCTCGCGCATCTCGAGCATCTCGTGGTGCAGGACATCTTCCTGACCGAGACGGCGTCCTACGCCGACGTCATCCTGCCGGCCTCGGCCTGGCCGGAGAAGGACGGCACCGTCACCAACACCAACCGCCAGGTGCAGATGGGCCGCGCAGGCGCTGCCGCTGCCGGGCGAGGCGCGGCAGGATCTCTGGATCATCCAGGATCTCGCGCAGCGCATCGGCTGCAACTGGAACTACAAGCACGTCGGCGAGGTGTTCACCGAGATGGCGTCGATGATGCCGGCGCTCGACAACATCACGTGGGACCGCGTCGAGCGCGAGGATCACGTCACCTATCCGGTCGACGGGCCGGACGTGCCGGGCCGCGACGTGGTGTTCGACAAGGGCATCCCGCGTCCGAACGGCTTGGCCAAGCTGGTCGCGACCAAATACACGGCGCCGGACGAGATGCCGGACGCCGAGTATCCGTTCATCCTCACCACCGGCCGCCAGCTCGAGCATTGGCACACCGGCGCGATGACGCGCCGCGCCTCGATGCTCGATGCGCTGGAGCCCGGACGCGGTCGCCGGCCTGTCGCGCGGCACGATCGCCAAGCTCGGCATCAGCGCCGGGCGACCTGGTGCGGGTCGCGACCCGCCGCGGCGTGGTCGAGCTCGCCGCGCGCCAGGACGACGCGCGTGCCGGACGGCGTGGTGTTCATCCCGTTCGCCTACGTCGAGGCGGCGGCAAACTCTGCTGACCAATCCGAAGCTCGATCCGTTCGGGAAAATCCCCGAGTTCAAGTTCTGCGCCGCGAGGGTGGAGCGGATGGAGCCGGTGCGCGAAGCCGCGGAATAGCGACGTGCTCTCTCGCGCCGTCGAAGGCACCGCGACGTATCGACCGGACGGTGAACGTCACGTCTCGTCGCTTCTCAATTGAACCTCAATCCTGACCTGGCCACACAACAGGACATGCTTGCTCGCCTGTCGCGCGGACGCCGTCTCTGAATTGTGCTCTAATCGCGACCGCAGGATGGCCTATTCTCGGGCTGCTCTGGCGGGCCGCCGGGGCGACGGTTCATGAACGATACGATTTCACTCTCCACTTCGACTTGCCGCCGGCTACCCACTCCAGCCCAGGTGTCTCGCCCGGGCGTGTTACGCTTCTACCGGGCGCCGCTCCGATTTTCTGCGCCTGGTGATCCGCGGCGCAGCGGCTCGGGCTCGTCACGCTCGCGGCTTCTATCGCTTCTGGCTTGCGACCGACATGCGGCGGCATTGGTGGTCGAACACCGCGGTCGACGGAGACGCGGCAGAATACACCGGCAGGGCGAAGGAGCTGCTTCGATCGGCTTTCTGTTCGCCGCTCGCGATCCTTGCGCCGATCTATCTCGGCCTATTTTCTCATCGGCCTCGAGGCGGAGCGGCTGCAGGCGCTTCTGCCAGCGTCCCGCTCGGCCTGTTCTTCTTCTGTTCGCCCAGTTCGCCATCTATCGCGCGCGGCGCCACCGGCTGACACGCACGGTCTGGCGCGGCGCCTGCGGTTCTGGATGGACCGGTTCGGGCTGAGCTATGCCTGGCGTGCCGGCTTGTGGATGTCTTCTTGCTTTCTCGACCCTCGGCCTTGCGTTGCCGTGGTCGATCGCGCGCGCTCGAGCGCTACAAGATGCGCCACACCGCCTATGGCGATCTGCGGGGCCGCTTCGAGGCGACCGGCTGGGAGTTGTTCAAGCGCGGCTGGTGGCTGTGGCTGCTGGCGTGGCCTTCGGGCCTCTTCTGATCCCGCTGCCCTTTCATCTACGGGGCGTTCAAGGCGATCGAATGGCGCTGGTGGATCGCGGCATCCGCTTCGGCGACGTGCGCTTCGACTCCAGCCTGCGCGAGCCGGCGGATTGTTCGGTCTTTACTGGAAAGTGATCGGCTGGAGTCCGTTGCTGTGGGTTCATTTTGGTCGCTCTGGGTCGGCGCTGTAGCTGGCATCGCGTACGCCGTCGGCGATGCTGCCGGGACGACCGCAGCGAGAGAAATGGTCCTGGTCGGCAGCAGCTTCCCGTTCTGTTTGCGCTGGGCGTGGGCTACGCTCGCGCTGGCGCTCGCGCTGTCGGAGCCGTCACGCGCGCGGTTCTATCTGATCCGCGACCTGCGGCGGCGGGTCGCCGTTTCGGTGACTCGATCCACAATCTGGCGGCCGCGGATAATGTCGCGGCGCACGGGGACATGGTCAGCGCGCTCGGCGAGGGTTTCGCCGACAGTCTCGACGTGGTCGATCTCTGGAACCCGCAATGATCGCGATGCCGCAGTGCAGCGCCGTCTATCCTGGACGGACGGTCCAATCACGCAAGCGCGGCGTGACGCTGCGCCTTGCCGGCAGGCCTCGACTATCGTCGAGGACGACGCGGTCGTCGAGCGCTGGCCCTATGACGCAGATTCGCCGTCGCCGACGGTCCGCCGCATGCTCCTGCGCGCTGAGCTGCGATGCTGGCGCTTGCCGCTGGCGCGGCTCGAAATGCGCCGATCAGGCGCGACGGCGAATGGTTGCCGCGTGCTGGTAAGTCGCTGGCACGCCGACCGGCGCCGCGCAGGCCGACGCGGCGCATCGTGTTCTGGTCGCTCGCGGCCGTGCTGTCTCGATCCTCGCGCTCACCTACTTCGGCATTCCCGTACGCCGCCGACCGTCTCGCGCCGCTGATCCCGGTGGCGATGGAGCAGCGCGGATCGGCGGGGCCGTCGACAAGCAGGCGCAGGTCTTTGCCTTGTTCGGCGGCAAGACGTGCGATCGCGCCGACGGGCAGAGCAGCGTTCGCATCGCTGGTCGACAAGCATCTGGCGCGCGCCGGCGACATGGACGTCGCTGCTCGAAGCGCACGTGCTGTCGTCGAAGATGATCCGAACGCGTTCGCTGCCGGGCGGAAAGGTCTATCTCGCTCGACGGGCTTGTTGCAGAAGGCGAAAAGCGCCGACGAGATCGCCGGCGTGCTCGCCACGAACTCGGGGCACGTGCAGCACCGCGACGGTCTGCGCAGGATCATCCAGGCCGGCGGCACGTCGTTCCTGGTCGGGCTTCTGTTCGGCGACATCACGGGCGGCGCGCGATGGTGTTCGTCGGCCGCGCCGCTGTTCGATGCTTCCTATTCGCGCGAGATCGGAACGCGCCGCGCCGATGCGTGTTCGCCATCGAGGTCATGCACAAAGCTCGGCCGCTCGCCCAGACCGCTGGGCGAGCCTGCTCTGCGCGTCACCGGCACCGAGGCCAGCAAGTCCATCTCGCTGCTACGCGTCGTCATCCGATGAGCGAGGACCGCCTTGCCCTGATGAGCGAGGAGACCGGCCGCAGCCGGCGCCCGACGATCCTCTCCGCCGGCGAGTGGCGCGCACTGAAGGCATTATCGTGCACAGTAGAGCGTGATCGCGCGCGGTCGCTTTCGCCAAAATTCCGCAACACACCGGCTGTTTTCGATCGCCGCCAGCACGCAGCGGAAGCGGCCGCCGCACCTCCGGCCGCGGCGTGCGACTCAAACTCGAAACCGGCGATCAGAACTCGGCCGGAAGATAGCCGTTGATCTCGAGCCCGATGCAGATTTCGACAAGTGTCGGTGTGGTCAGGCCATGGTCTTCTCCGTCGGGAAGTCGTCCGCCACTTGCACGATGCAACCTAACTTGGAACGATGCGGGACGCACGCGCCGATCCCGACGGCGCGGGATCACGCGGTTTTGTTTCAGCGCAGTCGCGCCGGATAGTGGGCCAGATCCACGATCTGCGCCTCGGTGATGGGCCGGATCACCTCGATCCATGGTGGCGTCATAACCCGGGCGCTTGGCGGCTTTGTAGTCGCGCAGCGGCTTCAGCAGATAGTCCTCGCGCTGCGCCGCAAGGCGCGGCATCTGTTCGCGCCCGGGAAAATCCGGATTGTGGCATGAGGCGCAATGGTTCTTGCCGCAATGACCGCTTGCGCACGCGCGGCGATCTGCGGATCGGGCGGTATCGCCCGAAGCCTTCGGCGGCGCGCAGCTTGGCAAAATACTCGCGAGAACTTGCGCAGATCGTCGTCGGTCATGTCCTTCGCGAGATCGTTCATGATCTCGATCTTGCGGGTGCCCTGCCGGAACAGAAACAGCTGGATCAGCGTAAAGTCGGCCGGCATCCCGGCGAGCGACGGCACCTCGCTGGTCTCGGATATGCCTTCTCGCCGTGACAGGCGAGGCAGGTGGCGAGCTTCTCGTCATAGGTCATGCCGCGCGCGCGCGTGGCGAACACGCAGCGGCAAGAAGCGCTGCGGCGAGAAAGGCCCGCATGGATTGGTCGTGGATCGAGTGATGAGGAAGGTGAGGGCGGCTGCAGCCGCCCCCACGGTTGTCGAGGTGATTACTTCGCGGCGGCGCTTTTCTGGTTGCCGTAGGTCACGCGCCAGACCGCGCCGTTGTAAGTCGTCGGAGATCAGCATCGAGCCAGTCCTTGAGGAACAGCGACGTCGACCGGGCGGCCGATGTAGCTGTTGTTCTCGAGGAAGCCCGTGATGAACACTTCGGTGCGCCTTCACGGTGCCGTCCGTGATTGAGGAACACCGCCAGGGATGTCGCCGCCGAACTTCGACGGTCCGATTCCGCAGGAGCCGTGGCGCGCGATGAAGATCGCGTTCTTGTACTTCGCGCGGGAACTTGTCGCCGGTGTAGAAGCGCATGCCGAGCGAGGCCGAGTGCGGACCTGTCTTCGAGCACCGGCTTCTCGAACTCGCTGCACGACTGGCCCCAGCCGAATTCCGGATCGAGGAAGTCGCCCTGGTAGCAGAACGGCGAGCCGAAGTGCTGGCCGACCTTGGTGACGCGATTGAGCTCGTCCTCGGGCAGGTCTCTCCGACGCCCAGTCGCGGCTGTTGTCGGTGAAGTACAGCTCCTTCGACACCGGATGCCAGTCGAAGCCGACCGTGTTGCGCACGCCCTGCGCGACGACTTCCATGCCGCTGCCGTCGAGATTGATGCGGCGGATCTGCGCGTGCGTGTCGGGCGGCAGGCAGTTGTTGCACGGCTGTGCCGATCGGAATGTAGAGCTTGTTGTCCGGTCCGATGCCGATGAATTTCCAGCCGTGCGCCTCGTCCTTCGGCAGATCGTCGATAGATCACGGTCGGCTTCGGGCGGATTGTCGAGATTGTCCTCGATCTTCTCGATCTTGGAGATCTTCGACAGCTCGGCGATGTAGAGCGTGCCGTCCTGTGAAGGCGAGCCCGTTCGGCCGATAGAGGCCCGAGGCGATCACCTTCACCTCGCGCTTGCCGCCCTTCTCGACGATGGCAGTGGACCTTGTCCTGCAGGCGGCTGCCGACGAAGACCGTGCCCTTGTCACCCTGGCGCATCGAGCGCGCGTTCGGCACGTTGCCGGCATAGAGCTCGATGTTGAAGCCCTTCTGCAGCTTCAGCTTGCCGGGCACGGTCGCGAGCTTTTCGGCGCTGGCCGGAATCGGCGGCGGCGCGACCGGCGCGAGCTTCATCGCGGCATCGGTATTCGGGACGCCCGATCAGCGGCGAGCCGGGCGGCAAAGCCGGCGCGGCGGCAGGCGCTGCGGCGGGCGCCGGCGCTGCGCGCGAGGCAGGCACCGCCATGAGCGAGAGTGCCGAGCGTACCGGCAAGCAGCATGGCCCGCCGGCTGAAAACCGGAATGTCATCTTTCATCCTCCCTGACGCGGAACCCATTGCCTCCACGCCAGAAATCCGGCAGGCCTGCGGGACTCCATCGCGGCCGAGTTTCCGACTTTTGGCCGGAAGCGCAATCGCCTCGCCGACGTTGTGGCGGCCGCCTGGCCACCCATTGGCACGGCGGCGGATTGTGCGATAAACGCCGCACAAAGGCGGCGAAAGCCGGCGCTATTCAGACAGGGGTAAGGATCATGGCCGAAGCCTTCATTTGCGACGCGGTGCGCACCCCGATCGGCCGCTATGGCGGGGCGCTCGCCAAGGTGCGCACCGACGATCTCGCCGCGGTGCCGCTGAAGGCCCTGATGGCGCGCAATCCGAAGGTCGACTGGACGCAGGCTCGACGAGGTCTATTTCGGCTGCGCCAACCAGGCCGGCGAGGACAACCGCAACGTCGCCCGCATGGCGCTGCTGCTGGCAGGGCTGCCGGACAACGTGCCGGGCGTGACGCTCAACCGGCTGTGCGCGTCCGGCCTCAACGCGGTCGGCGCCGCCGCGCAGGCGATCCGCTCGGGCGACATCGATTTCGCCATCGCGGGCGGCGTCGAGTCGATGACGCGCGCGCCGTTCGTGCATGGGCAAGGCGGGCGAAGCGCTTTTCGCGCGCGGCCGAGATCTACGACACCACCATCGGCTGGCGCTTCATCAATCCGCTGATGAAGCAGCAATACGGCGTCGACGCGATGCCGGAGACCGGCGAGAACGTCGCGGAGGAATTCCAGGTCAAGCGCGCCGATCAGGACGCCTTCGCCTGGCGCTCGCAGCAGCGCGCCGGCAAGGCGATCGCTGCGGGCTACTTCGCCGACGAGATCGTGCCGGTCGAGATCGCCGGCAAGGTCGGCCGGTCAAGGTCGACACCGACGAGCATCCGCGGCCCGAGACCACGCTCGAAGGCCTCGCCAAGCTGAAAACGCCGTTCCGCGATCCCGGCACCGTGACGGCCGGCAATGCGTCGGGCGTCAACGACGGCGCCGCCGCGATGATCATCGCGTCGGAAGCGGCCGTGAAGGCCCACGGTCTGACGCCGCGTGCGCAAGCATCATCGGCATGGCGTCGGCCGGCGTGCCGCCGCGCATCATGGGCATCGGCCCGGTGCCCTCAACCCGCAAGCTGATGGAGCGGCTCGGGCTTGCGGATCGGCGATTTCGACTGTGATCGAGCTCAACGAAGCCTTCGCCTCGCAAGGGCTCGCCGTGCATGCGCCAGCTCGGGCTTGCCGGACGATGCCGAGCACGTGAACCCGAACGGCGGCGCGATCGCGCTCGGCCATCCGCTCGGCATGTCGGGCGCGCGCATCGCGATGACGGCCGCGCATCAGCTCGGACAAGACCGGCGGCAGGCGTGCGCTCGCCACCATGTGCGTCGGCGTCGGCCAGGGCGTCTCGCTGGCGATCGAACGCGTTGGTGCGAGCCGCCGCTACCGGTCGATCGAATAAGGCCCACCGCCCGCGACGTAGAGCAGGCAGAACGCGCCTGCGATCATCATATTCTTCTCGAAGTGCGCGGTCTGCAGCATGCGCAGGTCGAGGCGGGCTGTCCCAGAGATCGGTGTGCGATGAACGCCGCCACGATCGTGAAGGCGATCATGAACAGAGCTCGCCCAGCTGGTCGCGAAGCCGAGCACGATGAACAACCTGCCGATCGTCTCGACACCCGCGCCGAGCCAGGCGAACGCGTGGGCGAAATGATCCGGGGATGCCGTTCTTCACCAGCGACGTGGCGAGCTGGTCGAGCGCCCATCAGCTTCCGCGACGCCGCTGATCAGGAACAGCCTGCCGATGATCACGCGCGCCCAGCAGCCAGATTGCACCGCCGGCTGGAACACGGAACGCAAGGGCTGGCGCAACGTAATCGCGGTTGGCCGTCCAGTTGCCTGAGCGCTCGTCATGGGGACACCTTCGCCAAATCGAGTCCTTGCAACGAACGCGCGGAATATTCTGAAAGGTTCCATTCGTGCGGAGTTCCCCTATGCCGATGAGTGCCGGCTACATCCCGTTCCATCCAGATCCGTCGAAGCCGAAATACAAGGCCGCCGGCGGGCGCGGTCGATGCGCATTGCCATGTGTTCGGGCCGGAGGCGATGTTCCCGTTCGCGCCGAAGCGCAAGTACACGCCCTGCGACGCGCCGAAGGAGAAGCTGTTGCGCGCTGCGCGACTTCCTCGGCTTCGACAAGAACGTGATCGTGCAGGCGACCTGCCACGACACCGACAACCGCGCGCTGGTCGACGCGCTGGTCGACGTCCAACGGCAAGGCCAAGGGCGTCGCCTTCGTCGGCGAGGAGATCACCGACGCCGAACTGAAGGAGCTGGACGACGCCGGCGTGCAGGGCGTGCGCTTCAACTTCATCAAGCGGCTGGTCGATCTCGACCCCGAAGGACGTGATGCAGCGGATCGCCGCGCGCATCGCCAAGCTCGGCTGGCATATCGTGATCTATTTCGAGCACGCCGACCTCGACGAGATGGGCCCGTTCCTGAAATCGCTGCCGACCACGCTGGTGTTCGATCACATGGCCTGCCCGAACGTGAAGGAGGGCGTCGAGCGGCAAGCACTTCCAGAACTGGCTGAAGGCGCATCGACGCCAACAAGAACTGGATCACCAAGGTCACCTGCCCGGAGCGCTTCACCGTCGCGGGCCCGCCCTACGACGACGTGGTGCCGTTCGCGCGCGCGCATCGTCGAGCGCTTCCCGACCGCGTGCTCTGGGGCACCGACTGGCCGCATCCGAACATGAAGAACGAGGCGCCGGACGACGGCGTGCTCGTCGACATGATCCCGAAGATCGCGCCGACCGCGGCGCTGCAGAAGGCAGCTGCTGGTCGACAACCCGATGCGGCTCTACTGGGGTTCCTAGCCAACGCTACGGGATTCACTGGCCAACGTTGCCAAGCGCTGCCTCGCCAAGTATGTGAAGCCATGAATTTCGGCGCTGTATCCAGGCGCGGCCAAACGACCCTGCAGGGAGAACCGCCGATGGCCAAGGCGAAGCCGACAAGAAAACGAATACGAGGATATCCCGGGCACGTTCGTGTTCAACGCCGACCGCTCGCGCCAGGGCTACGGCATCAACATGTTCTGCATGTCGCTGATGAAGGCGGAGAACCGCAAGGCCTTCAAGGCGAACGAGGCGGAATATCTCAAGCAGTTCACGCTGACGCCGGAGCAGACCGAGGCCATCCTCAAGCGCGACTACAACCGGATGCTCGAGCTCGGCGGCAACATCTATTTCACCGCCAAGCTCGGCGCGACCGACGGCCATTCGTTCCGCCATCTCGCCGCCGTGATGACCGGCTCCACGCAGGAGGACTACGCCGAGATGATGCTCGCGCGGCGGCCGCTCGGTCGAAGGCAACCGCAAGTCGGGTCGGGACAAGCCCGGCAGCCAAGTCACCAAAGCCGAAATCCAAACCTCTCAAGCCGAAGCCGCCAGCAAGGCGAAAGTCGAAGCCGTGGCTAGGATCATCGCAGGAGTGGCCTCGTCGCACGTGCCGGCCGATCGGCGCGGCGATCGACAACAAGCAGACCGAGGAGCCGTACTGGAAGCGGGTGTTCTCCGGCTTCGAGAAGTCCAAGGAGTGGATGGCGAAGGCCAAGCCCGACGTCGTGCATCGTGGTCTACAACGACCACGCCTCGGCGTTCTCGGTCGAGATCGATGCCGACCTTCGCGCTCGGCTGCGCGGCGGAATTCCCGCCCGCCGACGAGGGCTGGGGCCCGCGTCCGGTGCCGGTGGTGAAGGGCCATCCGGAGCTCGCCTCGCACATCGCGCAGTCGGTCATCCTCGACGAGTTCGATCTCACCATCGTGCAACAAGATGGAGGTCGACCACGGCCTCACCGTGCCGCTCAACCTGCTGTTCGGCTCGCCGTCAAGGAATGGCCTTGCCCGGTGATCCCGCTCGCCGTGAACGTCGTGCAGTATCCGCCGCCGACCGGCAACCGCTGCTACGATGCTCGGCAAGGCGATCCGCAAGGCGGTCGAGTCCTATCCCGAGGACCTGCAACGTCGTGGTGTTCGGCACCGGCGGCATGTCGCACCAGATCTCGGCCCGCGCGCCGGCCTGATCAACAGCAAGTTCGACAAGGCCTTCCTCGACGACCTCACCAAGGACCCGAAGAAGCTCACCGCGCATGCTCGCATCTCGAATTCATGCGCGAGGCCGGCGCCGAGGGCATCGAGATGGTGATGTGGCTGATCATGCGCGGCGCGCTCGACGACAAGGTCGACGGAGGTCTATCGCTTCTACACCGTGCCGGCCTCGAACACCGCGGTCGGGCACATCATCCTGGAGAACGGCGCGAAGGCGCGGCGAAGCAAGCCGGCCAGTAAGCGAGCGCAAGAAAGCGCGCCGTGCGCGCAAGAAAAGTCAACAGTTCGCAGGAAGGTAAGTCGCATGAAGATCTGCGTTGCCGGCCAGGGCGCGTTTGGCCAGAAGCATCTCGACGCGCTGAAGCGCATTCCGGACGTCGAAGTCACCTCGCTGGTCGGCGGCAATCAGGACTCGACCGCGCAGGTCGCCAAGAAATACGGCATCCCGCACTACACCGGCGACCTCTCCGAGGGCATCAAGCGCGCCGACGCCGTGATCCTCACCACGCCGACCAAGATGCATTTCCGCCAGGGCGAGCAGGTGATGCGCGCCGGCAAGCATGTGCTGGTCGAAATCCCGGTCACCGACAGCGTCGAGGACGCCGAGAACCTGGTGAAGATCGCCAAGGAAACCGGCGTCACCGCGATGGGCGGCCACGTGCGCCGCTTCAATCCGAGCCACCAGTACGTCCACAAGAAGATCGAGAAGGGCGAGCTGAAGATCCAGCAGATGGATGTGCAGACCTATTTCTTCCGCCGCAAGAACATCAACGCCGCCGGCAGCGCGCGCAGCTGGACCGATCATCTGCTTTGGCACCATGCCGCGCACACCATCGACCTGTTCCAGTACCAGGCCGGCGAGAACGATCTCCGACTGCTACGCCGTGCAGGGCCCGATCCATCCGGAGCTCAACATCGCGATGGACATGGGCATCGTCGCGCAGGGTGCCGTCCGGCGCGATGCTGACGCTGTCGCTGTCGTTCAACAACGACGGGCCGCTCGGCTCGTTCTTCCGCTACATCTGCGACAACGGCACCTTCAAGGCGTTCTACGACGACCTGTCGCGACGGCAAGGACAACAAGATCGACGTGTCCAAGGTCGATGTGTCGATGGACGGCATCGAGCTGGAGGACCGCGAGTTCATCGCGGCGATCCAGGAGAAGCGCGAGCCGAACGGCAGCCTCGCGCAGGTGCTGCCCTGCATGCACGTGCTCGGCAAGCTCGAGAAGATCATCGACCCGCAGCGCAAGGCGCACGCCTGACGCTGCGGCGGCATAGACGTTCCCACGCCTAACACGCTCGGTTCCGGCAAATGGCGGGCATTTCCGGGTTAAAGTGCCGCCTTAGGCGCGCTTTTCTGCGGCTTAAACCGCGCTACGAGAGGACACGCTGAAGGTGGGCACGCGCCCATTGTGGCGAGCCGTACTCAGGGTTAGCCCGCGACCCTTCTGGCAGAACAAGCACAGCCCAACCGGAGGAACACCGATGATGTTGCGCAGGCACCTGCGCATCAGCGCCGCGGCTGTCGCCGCGGCGCGCTGTTTCTGCCGGTCCCGCCGCCGCCCAGGATACCGTCAAGATCGGCCTGATCCTGCCGATGACCGGCCCGCAGGCCTCGACCGGCAAGCAGATCGAGGCGGCCGTCAAGCTCTATCATGGCGCAGAACGGCACGACCGTCGCCGGCAAGAAGATCGAGGTCGATCGTCAAGGACGACGCCGCGGTGCCGGACAACACCAAGCGCATCGCGCAGGAACTGATCGTCAACGACAAGGTCGACGTTCATCGCCGGCTTCGGCGTGACGCCGGCCGGCGCTCGCCGCCGCGCCGCTCGCGACGCAGGCCAAGGTGCCGCTGGTCGTGATGGCGGCCGGCACCTCGATCATCACCGAGCGCTCGCCCTACATCGCGCGCACCAGCTTCACGCTGCCGCAGTCGTCGGTGATCATCGCCGACTGGGCGGCCGAAGAACAGCATCAAGAAGGTCGTCACCATGGTGCGCGACTACGCGCCCGGCGCCGACGCCGAGAAGTCGTTCTCCGAACGCTTCACGGCCGGCGGCGGCGAGGTGCGTCGAGACGATCCGCGTGCCGCTCGCGCAATCCCGACTTCGCGCCGTTCCTGCAGCGCGTCGCGCGACGCTCAGCCCGACGCGCTGTTCGTCTTCGTGCCGTCCGGGCAGGGCGGCACGTTCATGAAGCAGTTCGTCGAGCGCGGCCTCGACAAGGCCGGCATCAAGCTGATCGGCCCCGGCGACGTGACCGACGACGACCAGCTGCCACGACATGGGCGACGTCAGCGCTCGGCGTCGTCACGGCGCACCACTACTCGGCCGCGCATCCGTCGGCCGACGAACAAGGACTATCGTCGAGGCCTTCGAGAAGGCCAACAAGCTTCCGCCCGAACTTCATGGCGGTCGGCGGCTACGACGGCATGCACCTGATCTACGAGGCGCTGAAGAAGACCAACGGCGACACCGACGGCGACGCGCTGATCGCCGCGATGAAGGGCATGAGCGTGGAGAGCCCGCGCGGGCCGATCTCGATCGATCGCGGAGACGCGCGACATCGTGCAGAACATCTACATCCGCAAGGTCGAGAAGGTCGGACGGCGAGCTCTACAACGTCGAGTTCGCGACCTTCGAGGCGGTCAAGGACCCGGGCAGGCGAGAAGAAGTAGTGCTGCAAGGTATCGCCGATCCCGGCGAATGCGCGCAAGCGGTCGAGAGCCCGAGCGGCCGTAGACCAGTCATGCTGACCATCCTGTTCGACGGCATCGCCTACGGCATGCTGCTGTTCGTGCTGGCGTGCGGGCTCGCCGTCACGCTCGGGCTGATGAACTTCGTCAACCTCGCGCACGGCGCCTTCGCCATGGCGGGCGGCCACGTCACCGTCGTTCTGGTCAACCGCGCTCGGCCTGCCGTTCCTCGCCGCGCTGCCGCTCGCCTTCCTGCTCACGCGCTGCTCGGCGGCGGCTGCTCGAGCGCACGCTCTACTGTCCACGTCTACGCCAAGACGCCATCTCGACCAGGTGCTGTTCACGATCGGCCTCGCAGCCTCCGATTGCCGGCGCCCCGTCACGATCGTGTCTCAACTGAGGAGCAGCAGTGCCTGAACCCTTCATCCTGACGTCGGTCGTCGACGGCGTGGGCCGCATCACCTTGAACTTTGAACCTGCCCGCCCATCCGGTGGGTCCCGACCGTGTTGCTTCCGCGACACCTGCGCGATGTCGGCCGACGGTGCGAGTCAGTCGTCACGGGCGCCGGCCGCGGTTTTGCTCAGGCGCAGATCTGGCGATGGCGTGTTCGACGATCCGGCTGATTGACCGGGTTCCGAGTCCCCTGCTCGATGCCGGTCCTGGCATGTGGATCCAAATGGCGCGATGCGCCAACCGGTGATCGCCCAGGTGAACGGCGCAGGAATGGCTTCTGGCGCTGCGAGATGGCTCTCAGCGCGACATTATTCGCATCGCGTACGTCAGGTTTGTTCCGGTTCCTGTTCACGCTGTTGGGTACCGCGATCGACACCGGAGCGGCCACGTGGTTCTTCTCGGCTGATCGGCTGGTCGAAGGCCGCCGAGATCCTGTAATTCGACGCGCCAGGCGGGCCGACGGAGGCTGAGATCGGCTTGGTGAACCGCGCCGTCCCGACGATCAGCTGAGCGCGACATATCGACGAGCTCGCGACAGACGCTCGCGAGCATCATCCCTGAGGGCCCTTACGGAAGATGAAGCGAATGCTGTGGTCGCTCGACGACCGCAGAGCACGCTCTCCGTCAGTACTTCGAGTTCAATAACCGCGACCACTCGGTCGATGCCAAGTCGTACTTCGAGTCCGTGAAAGGTACGGGTCAGTAGTAAATAGTAGTAGCCGCAAGCGTCAGCCAGCATGGAAGCCCGCTAACGCTAAGATCCGGCCGAATGCCGCGCCATTTCCACATTTTGCGACGTCAGCGCCCTCAGCCTGGTACAAGACCTTGGCGTTCGGTAGAGTTTCTTACATGCGTGCCAACGATGGAGCACTTCCATGACTCGCAACCGGCCTCGAGGTCCAACCGGAGGCTCGAGCCTGAGGGTGACGGGCAGTCCAGTTCCGCCCGGTCAGACGTCACTGGTGACGATCAACAACGCTTCGCGAGCGGGACCTTCGGCTGAGCTTTCACCCCGAAGGCGATGAGCAGTTCACCTCCGAGCTCGTCGGAGAGTATGCCGGTTACGATATCCCTCTGCAAGCCCGCTCCAGGCTCGCGCCGTTGACGGATACCGTCGAGGTACTCATCGTTGGAGGTGGCTTCCTCGGGACTCCTGACTGCCGCCCGGCTGCGTCAAAGCAGCATCGAGTCGATCCAGATCCGAGGCGCGGGACGGGCGGCACCCGGTACTGGAACCGCTACCCAGGCGCCGCCTGCGACGTTGTCTCCTACGACTACCCGCTCCCTGTTGGACGAGACGGGTTACGCCGTCGCGACACTACCCACCGGGCGATGGCGATCTACGCCCACTGCCAGGCGATCGCGGCGGTACGGCCTGCGAACTGGCGGTCTGCGACCATAGTCACGAGGCCGAGTGGCATGCCGACGAGGGGCGTTGTAGCGCGCCGTCACCGACTGGAGGCGACGTCGTATGAAGGCCGCATTTATCGTGCGCGACGGGGACCACGAAGCCGAAGCTTGCCCGCATCGAGGGCATGAGCCGATTCGAAGGCCACCGTTCCACACCTGGTGCTGGGATTACGAGTACACCGGAGCCAATCTCGAAAACCTTGGCGACAAGGTCGTCGGCATCATCGGAACCGGTGCGAGCGCCGTCCAGATCATTTCCCCACTCGGCGAGGAAGTCGCCAAGGAGCGTTCGTCTTCCCAGCGGACGCCGTCGTCGATCGACATCCGTCCTGACTCGTGACCGATCCGGTCTGCCAGCTCCTCGCTCAGGTGGCAGGCGACCCGCAGGGCCAAGGCGCTCACGCAACCTCCGTTCGGCTTGCTGGCGATCGATGAGACGCGGGTGACTCCGTCGCCGGAGTGAGCTGGCGGCGACAGGAGCATGCCAACATCGACTACATGATGCGCATCCACGAATAATCGGACGAGGTCGTCGAAGACCGCGCCACGGCCGAGGCGCTTCGCTTCCCTGGTACCTGCCATGCAAGCGGCCATGCAGCCTAATAATTGAGTACCTCGACGCGTTCAAACTCGCCCGAACGTCCACCTTCGTCGACATCGCGAGGCCGGGGCATCACGCAAATCACCGAGCGCGGCCCGGTCTTCGACGAACGTGAGTACCGGCTCGACGTGCTGATTTACGCAACAGGGTTCGACATTTCAAAACCAGCCTGCTCGATCGTCATCAGCATGGGCATCAGCGTCAACGAGAGGCACCGGGACGGCACCGCACGCTTCTTCGGCATCCACTCGCACGCCTTCCCGAACCTCATCATGGGCGGCCTCCAGGCATCGTTCAGTTCAACATGAGCTATGCACTGCGCAGGTCCAGGGTGAAAGCACACATCGCCGAGTAAAAGCTCGCTTCGGCGCTTGGGTGCCCGGTCGTTGAAGTAACGGCGGCGGCCGAGGACTGGTGGGTCAACGAAGTGGTGATGTCCCAGGGAGGCGCCCAGGGGGCCTCAACAACCCGACCGCACCCCGGGTACTAACGCCTTACGGACACTCGACGGCTCGAGAACCGGCACTACGAAGGTGGCTTCCCCATCGATTACATGGCGGCGACACGCTGACCCCGAGAACTACTTCCATTTCTACGTGAGCGGCGGCGCTAGCTCTACGAACCCACGCAGGGTCCTGGCGACCGTGGAGTGATGCTCGGCCGAGCCCGAGCTTATTTCCGCGGCTCAGAGGAGCGATGTCCTCGCCGGATGAAGCCACGGTCGAAATCACGTGCCGCTTCAACGCGTAGTGGGCGTAGCTGACCGGCAGTTGACCTGAGTCCGTCAGGATCGGCACTCGCGGGCTCACCTTCGGCTGACTGCGGACACGTCCCTAGATGTCGGCGTGGTCGTCGAACCGTTCGTTCCGAGCGAGCTCGGCTGTTGCCGGGCACTTAAGTGGTGGGTCCCTGGGCGACCGACATGCCTCACGGACGCGGCCCGCCGGGCTGGCCGCTTGGGGCGATCGAACGCGACCACGGGATGGACGGATTCCGCGCCGCCCGGTCCACGGTCGACGATGAAACTTCCCGAAGCCCGCCGATGGGATGGCCGGCCGCGGTCGACCGACGCTCGTGCGCTGGGGTGGCTGGCGTGGTAGCGATGATGCGGTGACCGCATGCGGCGGAACGGATGTCGCCCGGGCCAGCGCTGCTTCCTCGGGACCGGCGAGGAACCTGCCGACGACAGATCCCGTCGCGGTGTCGCCGGCCTGGGGACGCCCCCGCCGGGCGACGCGCTCGCCGTCTGAGGCTGGACGACGATGCTCTCTTCGACGTGGTGTCGCCGGCCGACCGCGGTGTTCGGTCGGCGCCAGTGGCCCGGCCGTCAGGCGTGGATCCGCGATCGCCGCCAGCTGATCCGTCGGTGTCGAGCCGACGCCAGCTCTGTGCGGGCGGTGCTCGCACGCCGACCTGGCCAGCCCACTGGCCAACTTCGGCGCCGCCGGGCCCCGAGCCTTACATCAACGCCGACCTCACGCCAGTGGCCCTCGGCCGGCTACCCGGAGGGCGAGTGGATCGGCGTCGGAAACCGTCGCATCGGCGTGGTCAGCGCATCGTGCCGCAGGTCGCGGTGTGCACGTTGCACGACCACCGTGGTCCGATCTGGGGCGAGCTCAGTCTGCGCCGTGCGCAACTCCCCGGCATGGCGCCGATGCCGCCGTCCTGAGGTTGAATGGTGAACGTCGCCGTCCCCGATGGGCGCAACCACAAAACGGACGAACTCCTGCGCTGGCTTACTGGTCTCGAGGCCAGCTTGTCAGCAGGATCGAAGAATCGCCGCCAGTTCTGCCCGGGGCGCCCCTCGGTACCCTTCTGCCCGCCCACGCCCTGACGTACAGGAGTGGTCGCCGCCTGATGCTCTCGCCGCACCGAGTTCCTCGACCTGATCACGATGAGCGATAGGCAGCTCGCCGGCTTGCCGCTTGGTCGCCCAGCTCGGCGCCGACGTCATCGCCGTCGAGCCGGCCGGCGGTGCTGGCAGCCGGTCCATCGGGCCGTTCGTCGACGACGTGCAGCGGCCCGAGCGTCGCTGGTCCACGCCGCCTACAACCGGGGCAAGGTCAAGCGCTCCGTGCGCACGCGATCAGCGTCGATCTCGTCGTACGCGGCCACGGCCGACGTCGTGCTCGACAGCCGGGCCATGGACGTCGACCTGGGCGCCCTCCGAGCCGGCTAACCCCGGTCTCGTCACCGTCACGATCAGCGCCTTCGGTGAGACCCGGCCCGAAGGCGACTGGCTGGCCAGTGATCTGACCGTCGCCGTGCAGCCAGGTCCTGACCAGGCATCGACGACCGCCCTCCGGTGCGGATCAGCGAACCGCAGTCCTGCCATCACGCCGCCTTCGAAGCCGCGATCGCCGCCACCGTCGCCCTGTCGGCTCGAGAACGCACCGGCGAGGGGCAGCATCGTCGACGTGTCGGCCCCAGCAAGCGTTCATGCAGGCCACGCAGGGCGTGATGCTCACCGCCGCGGTCGGGAGCGCCGACATCGAGCGCCGCCGGCGGTGTGCGACTCGGCTCGTACGACCTGCGCTTCGTGTACCCGGCCGGGCTGACGGGCACGTGTCGGTCACGTTCCTGTTCGGCGACATGATCGGCCGGTTCACGCAGCGTTGATGCAATGGGTGCGGGACGGAGGGTCATTGCTCGGAGGAGATCTCGCGACTCGACTACGTCTCGGCTTCTTCGAGTTGTTCCGGCACTGCCAGCTGTCCGCCCTCTGCTCGCACGGAGGCGACTGACGGTCGCCGCGCCACGGCGACCAGGACGAAGCGGCGAGCTGTTCAGCCGCAGCGCGCGAGCGGCGACTGCTCATCGCTTCCCGTGGCGACGGCGGCCGACCTGCTCGGCCAACGAACCATCTGCGCGCGGTGCGCGCTACTGGGACGAGCTCACCGGTCGGCGAGCGTGAGTCGGCTCCGCACGGTGCGTGCGCCGGGCCGGTGGCCGCGGCACTGGCGGCTCCGCTACGGCTCAGCGCGGCCCCCGCGGCTGGGCGAACACGACTGCGATATACGACGAGATGATGTGCCGGCCGTGGGCCCGGCCTCGGCGACCCGGTCCGTAGCCGATCGGTCGGGCCCTCGAGGCCTGCGGTGCTCGATTTCACCTGGGTGATCGCCGGACCAATGGGCACGCGCTGCTCGTCGACCACGGTGCCACCGTCGTGCGCATCGAGAGCGAACGCCGCGCCGACGTCATCCGCTTTCCGGTCCGTTCCTCCTCGGACTGGGCGGCATCGAGGACACCGCCGCCCTGTGGCACTTGATCGCGGGCCGGCAAGCACTCCGTGCCAGCTCCGACCTGGGCACCGAACGCGCCGCTGTCGCCCGAGACCTCGCCCGCTGGGCCGATGTCGTGCGGAGTCGTTCACCCCCGGCACGCTGGACGCCCTGGGCCTCGGGCTCGAGACAGCTGCAGCCGACCGCATCCCGGATCTCGTCGATGGTGTCGAGCTCTGTTGATGGGTCAACGCGGACCACTCTGCCGACTTTCGCTGGCTTCGGCAACCTGGCTGCCTCCATCGCCGGTTTCACCGAGATCACCGGTCTGGCCGGATCGTGACCCCGCCGGACCCTTCATGGGCTCACCGATTACGTGATCGCCCCGCTCGCTCCCCTGGCCACGCTCGTGCGGGGTCGACCACAGCCCGCCGCACGGGTCGAGACAGCACATCGACCTGTCGCAAGGCGGAGCGCGGCCGTGCAGCTGCCTAGCTCCGCCCTCCTCGACCACGCGGTGAACGGCGCGCGACGTCAGTCGCGCCGGCAACGACGACCGTCACTTCGCACCGCACGGCGTCTACTCCGCGAGAGCGATCCGGCGAGCGATCAGTGGATCGCGATCGCGGCACCGACGACGAGCAGTGGACGCGCTTGAGCCAGCTGATCGGTCGCGCCGACCTCGCGCGGCCTGACCGTCGACGAGCGCCTGGCTCGACGGCGCGAGCTGGACGCCATCGTCGAGGCATGACGACTGACGCGATCCCGACGAGCTGCAGAACATCCCGCAGCGTCATCAGGTGTGCGCTACAAGGTGCAGCGATCCATCGATTGCGTCAACGATCCGCAGCTCCAGCACCGAGAGCACTTTCGCCGAGTGCCCCACGCCGTCCACGGCGAGGTCGTCGTCGAAGGACCCACCCACTCGCTTCGATGAACGCACCCGGACCGGCATGGGGCGGGCCGACGCTCGGCCAGCACACGATGTGGGCCCTTGAAGAGTTGCTCGGCTACGACGACGACGTCATCACCGAGCTCATCGTGACCGACGTCCCGCGCTGACCAGCCGACGAAAGGCCAGGATCACGAACGCGGTCGATCGCCACAGGCGTTCATGACCACGCCGAAAGCAGCTACCCGCTGTAGAAGCTCGCCCGCTTCAGCCACCTCGACGCGACGACGCTGAGTTCGGCGTACCAATCCGGGAAGCTCGGGGCGCGGCTCACCGCCGCAGAGCAGCTGAGAAGGCGTTGGCGTCCGGAAGCCCCAGACATCGACGATCTCCGAGAGCCGTCCTGACGGTCGTTATCCAGGCGCCGACGAGCCGCCACCCCGGCCTGGCTGGCTTCATCTCGGCCAGCACCGCGCAACCGTGGCACCATGCCCGGGCGAATCTTCAGGGGTGGCGTGGAGAAGGTACTCATCGCTGGTCTCCTGGCCCGTCGCTCATCCGTTGATGCCGGTGGCGCGGGCGTCGTCCGGCGTTACTCTGCAACCGTCGTAGCCGACGCATGCCGCGGGGTCACCCTCGAGGATGACTCGTCGAGGCAACCGAGGGAGCGCACGAACTCCGCCACGCGCTGGCCTGAGATCCCCGACCAGCCGCTCGGCCAGCGCCGGGTAGAACCACGCCTGAGGCATCGTCTTCGAGCACGTATGTTGCCCTTGCACGTCACGGTCCGCCCTGCACCGAGCTCGTACCGGCCGACGTGATCACGATGGGCGACCCGCCCATCGCGACGGACCGCGGAACGCCTTCGTTTCGGCCGCTGGCGGTGAGCCAGAAACGGCCGTCGATGGGACGGGCTCATGACGACCGCCATTGGTGAGCCGTCACGCGCGGACCAGCAGAAGGTGCATTCGCTCGGCAGGCTTCGAGGAGTTTATTCTCGGCGTTCGCGTCCAATGCGTAGACGGTGACGTCCTCATAGTTCGTGATCGGCACGCGATCCCTTGGCTCAGGCAAATCTGACGCCCGCGTTATCCGGGCTGGACACTACGCTCCCGGACTCGGTGCGCCAATAAAAAGATGATCATCGTGGCGATCTCCTGGCCAAAGCAGGACCGCGCCGTCCCAGCCATTAATGCTGGAAGTCGCCCAGGACCGTCGCCGCCGTCCCCGTCGCCAGCCACGTCTGGCGTCAAACCAAGCAGCCTGAACACTTGATCCCGCTCCAGCGCCATCGCGCACAGGCTGCGCGAAAAGGCGCAGGTGGTGGGTGCCAAACGCTGGGGCTATTGGGGGTCCTGAGCTGGCGCTTAAGTTCGCTTTTGACCCGGCGACGCTTTCCATCCTTGACATGCAGCCGTTTAGCCGCCCATGATGAAAGGCAACCAAACGGCTGCATAACTGGAAAATCGAGATGGAAGCGATCTCGACACCGGGTCGGATCGATAGCCGCAGGCGCGGGTGGCGAAGTTGACGACGGTCGAGGGGCTCGCGACTATGGACTTAATGACGTACGGGCGCTGCGTCGGTCGGTGGCATCGCTCGAGTTCGCTCGAATTCCGGCAGCCTTCCGCGCATTGATCGGATCGAGGCGTCGGAAAAGTCATCGCCTGGCGGTGCGCCGCCGGGGCCTGGACGAGTGGTCGGCAAACACGTTCTGTTCGACCTCGAGCAACGGGCGACGACGGTGCTGAAATTCCACGCGCACCGTGGCGCGAGCCTCGTCGACTTCATGTTCCACTGCAGCACGAAGTGGGTAGTACTCCTGCTCTCGGCCTGAAAGCCCGCTCGAAGGTGGCAAGCAGATGCCGTATCCCGGCGAGCTGCAGATCAGCCGCTGGGGTTGAGCTGACGATTGGGCGATGACTGACTGACGATTTTTCGCTGGCGTCGCCGACCTGACCGGTCGCCGCGACGGCCGACAGCCTGAACGACTGCAGCGGGCAGAGCCTCAGCTGGAGCCAAAGCTGGCTCACCCGCCAGTCGGTCAGTACCTGCGAAAGCCGAGCCGCGAATCTCTTACGACGGTTCTGGCGCGGTCGCCGTAGTTGCATTATCTCAACGCCGCACCAACGAGATCGAACAGCGCTGGATCAACCGATACACTGAGGCGGATCTGATACCGGACCAGCCGCCTGAGGGAACGCGATGGAGAACCGAGAGTTCGTTTACTACTCTTGAGCCATCAACACCGCCACCCGCGCCGTAAAAATTTCACTTAATCAAACACGAAGCGGTACTGGGGATCTGGAGCTGCATCGACGCAGCGTCGGCTCGCCGATCACGTAACACGGCGTCACGATCGCCCACCTGATCAGATCGTGCTCGAGGCCGATCCGTTCCGCCGCTGGCAAAGGCCTGCCCCCGCCGGAGTTAATGCGCCGTCGGCATCGACGAGGAACGAAGGGCCGCACGCTCGAGCCGTTCGACGCCTGCGCCGCGCCTGACATCGAAACCCGCTCGCAGATGTGCAAGTTGACGGTAGACGCGAGTTCTTCACGGCTGATACACCATCGCCTCGATGGTCAGCGAAGAGCCGGCCGCCGGTGACTCCGGATTGAAGACGCTGCTCGACGGAGACGTTCGGTTCAACGTGGGAAGCGCACAGCCGGAACCACCGCGCCAGGCGATCCTGGAGCAGAACGATTGGTGAACTGGTTCTGCCGTAAAACGGCCGCCTTACTGCCTGGCACATTGCACCAGCAATACAACTGAATCCAGCGTTT
>ERZ1370068.5021-contig-4063_pt1 | contig 85071 bp, 130 predicted proteins | sample MGYA00561227_ERZ1370068 | MGnify/ENA primary metagenome ERZ1370068 (study PRJEB38410, sample SAMEA6850437) | metagenome | study: Metagenomic assessment of the ecological functions of the soil: analysis of the soil microbiota associated with the...
AGTGTACTTCGTTCAGTTACGTATTGCCAGGCGAGCGTGTCCTTCGCCGTCGTCGCGACCGGACGGAACGTCAGGCCGGCGGCGATCGCCTTGGCGCAGCTGATCTGCGTGAACCCTTCCTCGCCGTCGCGCCAGGGGACCCAGACCGGGAGGTCGCTCCACGGCGCGACTTCGTTCTTGCTCTCGAGAAAGTCCGTCGACGACCCAGGTGAACCTCGCGTCGCCGCCGGTTCCCTTCTTGATCCCGTCGAGCATCGCCTTCATCGTGAGCTTCTTCGCGGGGCCGGTCGCGTTGTACGCGCCGGTCAGGTTGCGCTCGACGCCGAGCACGATCCACGCGCGCGAGATCGCGCACGTCGATGTACTGCACCGGGTCGCTGCCGTCGCCGGGTGCCAGCACCTCGCCGCCCTTCGCGACGCGCACCGGCCAGTAGCGTGAAGCGGTCGGTCTTGTCGCCGGGGCCGACGATCAAGCCGGGGCGGACGTTCCACGCGCGGCCGGACATCGCCTTGTCCGCGGCCTTCTCGCACAGCGCCTTGAGCGCGCCGTAGTACTTCTTCACGTCTTCGCTCGATCTCGTCGGGCATCGTGGCGAACGGGCCGTCTTCGGCGGTGCCGGGCTTGATGCTCTCGGCGAACACGGAGATCGTCGAGATGAAGACGTACTGCTTCACGTTCGGGGCGAGAAGCGCACGCCGACATCGTGACGATGCGCGGGACGAACCCCGACGTGTCGACGACGGCGTCCCACTTCCGGCCCTCGAGGCTCTTGAGATCGCCGTCGCGGTCGCCGTGGAGCTTCTCGATGTCGGGGAAGAGGCCGGGGTTCGTCTTGCCGCGGTTGAAGAGGGTGAGGACGTGGCCGCGCGCGCGCGCCGCCTCGACGATCTGGGGACCGAGGAACGACGGTGCCGCCCAGGATCAGGATCTTCATCGGCTTCGGCCTTCGGCAACCGCGGAAGCACGGCGGCCAGCGCGACGCCGGCTCCCGCCGATGGCCGCGGTCTTGACGAATTCCCTTGCGGTTGTCGGTCCGTCACAGGTGTCCTCTCCGTGCGAGCGCCGCGTGGCGGCGCGCCGCGAACAACGCGACCCCGACCCACCCGGCGCAGACGACGAGCATAGCCGCGGTGACGGCGATTGCGGGAGGGGAGATCGAGCGCACCGCGTCGTACGCCCAGATCGCTGCGCGCGTCCCCGCCGCGGAAGACGACGGTGTCGATGAACGCCTTCGCCTTGTACTTTCTTCGGACGACACGACGGTGAACAGCACCTCGCGCGAGGGCCGCTCGAGGCCGTACTGGATTCCGCGCCGCGCGATCTGCACGGCGACGAGCGTGGCCAGGCCGGGTGCGAGCCCCAGCCCGATGAAGCCGCCCGCCGTCAGGAGCGGGAGCACGCACAGCGCGACGGCCAGGCCCAGCGCCGTCAGCACCCATCCGGTCGCCACGCCCTGGACGACGAGGGCGACGACGTTGACCCAGAGGTCGATCCGGGCGAACAGCGCCGTGCGCATCGGCGGAGTCCTGGATCGTGGCGCCGACGATCCGCGCCTGGTCGGCGTAGATCACGGTCGAGGTGATCGTGTACGCCAGCATCATCCCGACGACGGCGAGCAGATACGGCGAGGACAGCGCGAGCCGGAAGCCCGCGAAGAACCCGCCGCCGACCGGCGCGGTCCGGCGCGCGCCCGACGGCGCCCGCATCGTGCGTCGCCGCCCACGCGATCAGGCGCCTGACGCAGAACACCGCGGCTTCGAGAAGGAGCGCCGGCAGCGACGTACAGGCCCGCGCTCGCCCGAACGGCTTCACCAGAGCGACCGCCAGGAACGGGCCCGCGATCGCTCCCAGGCTGCCGCCGGCGGCGATCGCCCCGAAGAGGCGCTTCCCCTGCTCGGCGCGGAACGTGTCCACCATGAAGCTCCAGAAGACGGACACGACGAAGAGGTTGAACACCGAAACCCAGACGAAGAAGACGCGCGCCGACCAGACCTCGGAAACGCCGGCGCGGTCGAGCAGCAGGAACGCGAGCAGGTTGATCGCGCAGAAGCGGTAGACGACGGGGATGATCGTTGCGGCGCGGGAAGCGCGCGACGACGGCGGAGTAGAACGGCACCGCGAGGAGCATCACGACGAAGGTCGCCGTGAACTGCCACGGGAGGTTCTTCACGCCGCCGACGATCCCCATCTCGTCGCGCAGCGGCCGGAGGATGTAGTAGCCGCAAAGGATCGCGAAGAAGTAGAGGAAGGCCCAGCGAACGGCGGGGCGCTCCGCCGCCGGAGCAACTAAGACTCGAGAAGCTGCGCGAGGCGGTCGAACGCCTCGCCCCAGAACGCCTTCTGCTTCGCCGCCGCGCGGGCGCTCTTCGAGCCTTCCGTGCTGGACCGCGATCTGGGTCTTGGCCGCGCCCTTCGCGTAGAGGCTCACTTCGAGGTTCGAGCCGTCGCCCCAGGTGACGCGGAGCGTCTTGTTCTCGGTCGCCTTGCGGATCGTCAGCTTCGCTCCGGGAAGCCACTGCGCGCGGCGGCGCGTGTTCCCCAGGCTTCGTAGACGTCGCCGACCGCGGCCTTGATCGTCTTCGACGCGGCTGATCTCGAACCCGTCCGGGCTTCTCGTGCTTGGCCCGCAAGCCCCTTGGCCTGCTCGTACCCGACGGCCACCATCTGCCGCCACCACGGCCCGAGGCCGTGCTTGTCCGCGAGCGACGGCGACGATCTCCTTGTGGCTCATCGTCCGCGCGCGTCGCCTTGTCGAGCAGGGCGAACCACTGCGTCCAGCTCTTGCCGGTCTTGGCCTTGACGGCATCGGAGGAGATCTTGAGGGCGACCCTGCTCGCCACGCCCGCGATGTTACGACAGATCGGCGGTCAGGTCTCCCATTGAGTCGTTCGGCCTTCGATGATCGAATGTCCGGCGTGATGGTCGGCGGACGCACGCTCGTCGGGCTGCTCCTGGTGCTTGCGGCTTGCACCGCGCGAAAGGCCGGCGCTCCCGCGACTCCCCGGCTCGCCGGTCTGCCGCTCCTGCTTCTGGAATCACCAGCCGGCGGCGCTGAAGACGGAGTTGATCGCGATCTACCGCGACAAGCGGTTCGACGACCCCTGCTCGAGGCCGAGCGGCGGATGCTTGTCGGCGACCGTCACGGAGGATCGCGCGGCGGCATGCGAAGCCCGCGCGGCGTTCGCTCGCCTGCGCGCGCACGAGAGCGACCCGAAAGATCCGGCGCGGGCCCTGTTCGTCGCGGAGACGCTGGCCTTCACGGCCGCCTCCTGCGCGGCCGACCCCGCTCGCGCGCGTTTCGCGAAGCGGCGCCCGAGGCCACCGCGCGCGTCCAGCGTTCTTCAAGGCGCGCGTCTACGCCGAGCTCGCCGACGGGCCGATTCACGCCGCGCTTCGGCGAGGTCTGCGATCCGACGAAGCTGCGCGGTCCCGAGCGGGCGCGAGGACATTCATCCTCGGTGCCAGCAGGATCGTCGTCGGCTCCGGGCAGCGCGTCGGCGCTCAGGTCGAGCGGACCGTCCGCGATTGGCTCTCGTACCAGCTGCTCGTGGGACGGCGCCGACCGAGCCCGTCGCCGAAGGGGCGCTTTTGACGTGGCACGAGGGCGCGCGCCTGCGCGACTTGCTCGACGCGGCCGACGTCAGACGGTGATCCCCCTGACCGGAGCGCTCGCGGTGCGGCAGCGGCGGGCGGTGGCTCGGCCGCCGACGGCGACGGCGTCTTCCGCTTCGAGGTGCTGGAGGACAAGATCCAGTACCCGACGACGCTCGTCTACGGCGACGTCGCGCCTCCTCGTGGACACGCACGGCATCTCGCGCTGGTCGAGCCGGCGCGCCGCGTAGGGTCTCGCCTCGTCGTCGGCTGCGGCGACAGCGAGGGACAAGATGAAGGCGGCGTTCGATCTCGCGCGAGCGCGGCATCGACGTCTGGTTCCCGTGCGACCGATTCGTCGGCGACGTCTCTGGATTACGACGCGCCGGGCGTGTTGATCGGCTCCGCCCCCGTGCGCCGCGAGGGCGACCACGCCGTCATCGGCGACCGCCCGGTCCGCTTCGAGACCGGCGAGACGTTCGTCGCGGAGGATTTCCGAGGATCGGCCCGTTGCGCTACTACGACGCCGCCGCGCGATATTTCCGCGCCCTGTCGACGCTGACCCCTCTGCACGTGGAATACGTCCCGGTCGACGGCCAGGGACAGTCGTCGCGCGTCGTCTCACGCGCCGACAGCGCTCGCGGGCGTTCGGCGATCGGCGTGCGCGTGGAGACGCTCCGGAGACGCCGCCCCGTGCGCGCGTGGCTCGCGGCCTCCCGCGCGTCATCGCGCCGTGCTCTTTCACACGCGCGCCGTACCCGGCGGGGTACGCCCTCTTCGAGGAGTTTCCCGAGCAGACGACGTTCGGCGATCCGAGGCCGACGGTTCCAGTAGCGTACAAGGTGAGCCTGACTCCGGGTGTCGTTTGCTGCTGGAAACCGCGGCGCTGCATGCTGGCCCCAGGCGCGGCGGCGGCGGATCGTGTCCCAGAACGCCTTGACCTTCATCGCGCGACAGGAGCTGCCGGTAGCCGAAGTTCTCGAGGATGCTGTACGCGAGGAGCTTCGTCAGGTCGATCCAGCCGGGGTAGCGCCGGAACGAGATCTCCTCGAGCAGGATCGCCGCGATCGAGAGGAACATCCCGTAGAAGATCGCCACCGCGAGGAACATCAGGAAGAACTGCACGTCGAGGATGCCGAGCAGGTACGGACACGATCACCACGAGGTAGCCGAACGTCTCGATGAACGGACCGAGCAGCTCGAAGATCGCGAAATACGGGAAGGCGAACAGACCGACGCTCGCGTAGCGTGGGGTTGAACAGCATCCGCTTGTGCAGCCAGATCGTCTGCAGGAGGCCGCGGTGCCAGCGGTTTCCGCTGGCGGGCGAGCACCGAGAGCGTCTCGGGCGCTTCGGTCCAGCAGACGGGATCGGGCACGAAGACGACGCGGTACTTGCTGCTTCTTCCGCCGCATGTGCTCGTGCAGGCGCACGACGAGCTCGAGGTCCTCGGTGTCGGTGTCGTGCGCTGTAGCCGCCGATCTCGATGACTTCTTGCTTCTTGTAGATGCCGAAGGCGCCCGAGATGATCAGGAGCGACTGCAGGTTCGACCAGCCGACGCGGCCGGTGAGAAACGCGCGCAGGTACTCGACGACCTGCAGGATCGGAAGCGCACGGTCGGACAGCGCGATGCGCGTCACGCGACCGTCCTTCACCTCGCAGCCGTTGACGATGCGGACGATGCCGCCCGCCGCGATCGTCTCGATCGGCTTTTCCAGGAACGGCTTCACGACGCGCAGGAGCGCGTTGTCCTCGATGATCGAATCGGCGTCGATCGAGCAGAACAGCGGGTACCGCGCGAGATTGATGCCCGACGTTCAACGCGTCCGCCTTGCCGCCCTTGTCCTTGTCGACCACCGTCAGGTTCGGGTGCGCCAGCGAGCCGTACACCGCGCGCGACGTCGTCCGGTCGGGATCGCTCGCCTGTAGGGGCGGTCCGTTCGCCGCAGCTCGTAGGCCTCGATCAGCCTGGGCGAGCGTCCTGTCGGTCGAGCCGTCGTTGATCACGATGATCTCGAACTCGCCGTAGTTGATCATCAGCAGCGAGCGGACGGTCTCGACGATCGTCTTTTCCTCGTCGTGCGCCGGGATCAGGACCGAGATCGGCCAGGTCATGTCCGGACTGCATGATCTGGCGGTAGTCGGAGAAGAACGTCCGCCGGACGAACCTGAGCACCTCGACGAGCGAGATCAGGAAGAGGACGAGGTAGATCGATGTTGAGCGCGATGAAATAGAACAGGACGAAGGCGTTGAACCCGACGACGAGATGCTTGAGGATCGCGGCGCCAGCTCATCGCGCCGCTCCGCGATCGCGTCTCCGGCGGCAGGAGGCGCGCCAGGGCCTCGCGCACCTGCGGCCTCGCGCGTGCGTCGCCGCGAGCTCGCGCAGGCGGCCGACCTGCCCCGCCTGCACGAAGCGCGTCACGACCGACTCGGCGGTGGACGCTGCCGGTCCGCTTCGCGGCCAGCTGGGCCACGCGGCGATCGAGACAGCCCGGCGTCCTCGAGCATCAGGCACGCCTGGTGCTTGGCGTAGAGGTCGGCGATCCTGCGAGCATCCCTTCGAGCGCGTCGACGCCCGCCGGTCCGGCGAGCCTCAGCGCCTCGGCGGCGTTCGCGCGGACCCACCACTCGCGGTCGCGCAGCGCCGCGCAAGCTGCCGGGATCGCCGCGGCGTCGTGAACGCGGCCCAAGCGCCTTCGCCGCCATCGCGCGCACGGGCCACTCGGCGTCGGCGAGCGCACGTCGTCAGCGCGGGCGCGGCATCGACGTGCGCCGATCGCGCCCAGCGCGTGCGCCGCGCGGGCGCGCACGTCGCGCTTCGGGATCCTCGAAGGCGCTTGCAACAGCCACGGCACGGCGTCGAGCGCGTGGATGCGCCCGAGGATGTCGAGTGCCGCCAGCTTCGCGTGCGCGTTCAGATTCGGGAAAGCCGTCCATCAGCTCCTCGACGACCTCGCTGCCCATGCCGGTCAGGATGTCGGCGATGCGGATCGTCGACCAGCGGTTCGGCTCGGTCAGCGCGTCGACGAGCGGGAGGACCGCCGCGCGCGCCCCCGACCAGGCCCAGCGCCTTCGCCGCGCGGAGGCGGACTTCGGAGACCTCGTCGGCCAGCGCTGCAGCCAGCCTGGGCGTCGCGCGCGACGCGCGCGGCCAGACCGAGGTTCTCGGCGGCCTCGGCGCGCCGCCACCAGCGCGGGCTTCGGACAGCGCGCGCGAGGAATCGGTCGACGAACCCCAGCTCGTCGAGCGCGCGGCAGAGCCGCTCGTGCTCGATGCCGCGCACGCGGAGCCACGTGATCGAGCAGGATCGTCTCGACGACCGCCGCGGTCGCGCCTCCGGCCACCGCCGCCGAGCGCGGAGAGGATCGACGCCTGCGCTGCCGTGCGCGTAGCGCGAGGACGAGCGGCTCCAGCTCCCGGCGTCGTGCGCCGCGCCAACCGTCGCGGACCTCGCGCCAGCCCTTCCCCACGACGATCACGACCGTCAACGCCAGGAACAGCATCGCGACAGACAGGACCGGTGAGGACCAGGGCGTGCTGCATCACGCCCTCCTCGGCTCGAGCAGCTTGCGCACGCGGGAGACGAGCTCGCGCGCGTTGAACGGCTTCACGACGTACTCGTCGGCGCCCTGCTCGAAGCCGCGGACGATGTCCTCCTCGCGATCGCGCATCGAGAGGATGAGCACGGGGTCACTCGCTGACGCGTCGGATCGTTGCGGATCGCGCGAAGGACCTCGTAGCCGTCGCGGTACGGCATGACGAGATCGCTGACGATCAGGTCGGGTCGGCGCTGAGATGGCGGTGGCGACGGCGTGCTCGCCGTCTTCCGCGACCAGAACGTCGTAGCCGCGCTCCTCGAGGAGGGAGACGACGAGACCGGCGCGTGACCGGATCGTCCTCGGCGACGAGGATGCGCTTCGCGACGCCCACGCCTAGCCTCCGATAGACGTAGCGCAGGCGCAGGCCGCCGGAGCGCGGACGTGTAGCCGGGACCCGACGCGGCGGACGAGTTGCCGAAACCCGCGAAGATCTGGAACGACAGCCCGTGGGGCAGCGGACGCGAGACGAGACCGGACACGTTCAAGAGCGGCTTCGCCGGGACGCTGTCGGCTCCGTTGAACGTGAACGACTGGACGCCCGCCTCGACGGCATGCTTCGCACTGCCACGGCGAAGCGTCCGATGGCTCCGTCTCGATCGCACGGAGGCAGCGCCGCGATCGAGCTGCGACGGATCGAAGTAGCCGTTGTCGACGTCCTTTGCATGAGTCGCCAGGTAGCGCAGCGACGCCACCTGCGAGCAGCGCTTCGCTTCGGCACGACTTCAGACGTACCAGGCGCCCGGCATCGGCTTCGAGAGGCGCGTGTTGCCGTCGGAGAAGTCCGCCGTACGCCGACGTTCGCCTCGATCCGCGCGCGCGCAGGGCGGCCGTGCCCGAGGCGCCTGAACGCAAACGACGGTGATGTCGATCGCGTTGTCAGGATGTCCAGCGGCGAGTAGAGAAAGGGATCGCGCGCGACCGCCGCGCGGCCGATCCCACCCGGCCATGGGAAACGAGTAGCGAGAGGCCCAATGCCTTCGGCCGTGCGTTCGTTCCCGATGCTGTCCGCTTTCAGCGCGTTCGCGCCAGACGCAGCTCGCCGCGGCTGCCCGGGACGCGGTTGCCAGCCGACAAACGGCGTAAAGCGAGTCGGCGTCGCCGGCGTCGGCGTCGGCGTTCGACGGGACCGGACCGTGGAGACCGCGTGCGGACGTAGCCGAGGCGCATATCCATCCGGGCGGGAAGCGCGAACCCTCCTCCGGCGCGGTACGCGACCGATCGCGTTGTCGATCGGAATCCCGGCTTCCGTCCCAACCGGCCTGCACCCAGCGCGCGCGCGCGCGGCGAACCTGCTTGCCGAGCTCGACGACCTCGGGATCGGCTGGGATCGCTCTTCTTCAGGACGTTCGCGTCGCTCGAGCGCCTTCGTCGTGTCGCCGTCCTCGAGGTCGAGGTACGGCCAAGCCCCAGCAGCGCTTCCTTCATGCCGGGCTGCGACCGCCAACGCCCGCTCGTAGAACGGGCCGCGCCTCGCCGGCCGCGCCCGCTCCACGCGTAGGCCTGCGCGGTCCCGCACAAGGCCCAAGGATCGTCGGGGATGATCTTCAAGCACGCGATCGAACGCCGCGGATCGCCTCGTCGTAGCGCCCGCTCCACAGCGAGGACCTTCGCGCGCTCCGAGCTCGGACCGCCGCTGTTGTGCGGCTCGCGCGTCAGCGCCGCGTCGTAGCGGGCCAGCGCCTCGTCGTACCTGCGATCCCACGAAAGGAGCTTCCCGGAGCGCAGGAGCGCGTTGATGTCGCCCGGATTGGCGGCGAGGATCTCGTCGTAGAGGGCCAGCGCGCGCGCGTTGTCGCCGGCGTCGAATGCGCGCATCGGCGGCCTCGCGGATCAGGGGCGGCTCGAAGCGTCAGGCCCCGCCCGACGAGGCACGAGCCACGACGACGCACGATGCGACGAAGCGATCGACCGCGCATGGTCATCTCCGCGGCGCCCGGGTCGGCGGACGCGACGCGATCGGGAAGAGCATCGAAGCGCGGCGCGGATCCGCGGCGACCCCGGCTTTCGGCTCCATGCGGTACTTGGGCACGTCCCACGGCGCCCAGGAGTAGCAGCGGCGCCGTCGTACCCGCGGCGGGCAGACGCGGAGAGCGGGGCGCGCTTCGGATGCGACGGGTCGGCGGCAAACGCGTAGATCCGGAACCCTTCGGTCGCGACCGTAGTCCAGCGGCGGTTCGTGCTCGGTTTCCTGGTGAAGGACGCGGCGCGAAGACGGGTCGGTGACGTTCAGCAGTCCCCACGGGAGGCGCAGCTCGATCGTCCCGCTGCGCCGCGCCGACGGCGACGTCCGTCCGCGTGTCGAATTCCCGCAGCCCGCGGATCGAGCGACCCGTAGCGCAGGACTGCCGCGATCGACCGTGACCGCCGGGTAGCGCGTTGCCGTCGCGGCCGATCCGCTCGCGGTTGGCCTCGAACATCAGGGGAACGAAATCCGCGCGGCCGCCACGGGTCCGACGGCGGCGAGGCGATCGGGCCGCCGTCGATCGCGGCGTACGGCTCGTAGGGCGCGACGACCGTGACGAAGCTGGCGCCCGGCCCCGCGAGGTCGACGAGGAACTCGGCCCCGGTCGCGATCGTCGCCTGCACCTGGCGCGGGAAGACGCGTGACGCCTCGTCCGGCATCGTAGGTATCGATCGCCAGCCGAAACGACGTCGACGCCCAATCCGGGCCGGAGGGCCCGCCCTCGGTCCGGACCATCACGTAGAGATACCCCTCGTCGGAGGTCGACCCGCAGCTCGCGGATTGCGGTCCACCCCGCGCGCCGCGCGTTTCCTTCGCGGCGATCGCCGGAATCCGTGCCCAATCGGACGGGTCGCCGTCGACCCGCACCGGGCGTTTCCGGCCGGTTGGCGATCAGGCCGTACGACTGCTCGGGGCTCTCCGCGTCGAACCACAGCCGGCGCCGCTCCGCCGGGATATCGCCAGCGGCGTCCGCGACCAGGTGCCCTTGAACCACTCGTCCATGAACTCGAAGACGATCCCGCCGGCGTACCCCTTCCGGTGGATCGTGCTGAACATCGATGACACCAGCTCCCCTGGCCGCGCTCGTCGTGCCCGCCGTGATTCCACCCCTCGGGATGCACGTGCGCGACGCCGCGTGAGGTCGAGATCCCGAATTCGGCGACCAGCACGGGCTGATGCCCATGGTAGCGCTTCAGGTCCGCCAGGTAATCGGCGAAGCGCGTCTCCAGGTTCAGGAAGTCCGGGTAGTTGGGATAGATGTGATAGGCGGCGAAGAAACCGGCGGGCATCGCCGCGGTGGCCGCGATCTTGGTGGCGTCGAGGGAGACGGCGTCGTTCTCCCACGGCGCTTCGCGGAGGATCGCGAAGTACGGGATGCCGTACTTCGCCTTCCACGCGTCCTCTTCGTCGCGGTTGGATTCGCTTTCGTGGCGCAGCGGATCGAGCGTCGGCCAGTTCGCGAAGGTCAGCGGGTGGAGCATGCGGTACCGCCTCGCCTCGTATCCCGCCGCGAAGTCGCACATCCGCGCGACCCAGGTCTCCATCGCGCGCGCGCCTCGACGGCGAAGTAGGTGCCCCGCCAGCGGGTGAGGTCCGGGTGCTTCGCGTTGAAGCCGGACACCGCGAACGGCTCCCACTCGCGCCCGACGATGAGCGCAAGCAGCGATCCGACGCGTCGGTTTCGTAGATCCCCGACGCGTGCCCGGACGCGCCGGCATCACGAGATCGCCGTGCACGGCGTCGATCGCGCGGCGATCTCGTGCTCGAGCTCACGGACGTACGCGTCGTCCAAGAACTCGTTCGCTTCGGGGAGCTCGGCCCAGACCCCTGGATCAGCCAGAGCTTCTTCGTCCCTGAAAGAGCGTTGTGCGTGGCGAGCGCCTGGTAGAACTCCGGCGGCAACAGCGTGTACAGGCGGACCGCGTTCGCCCGAGCCCGGCGATGGTGTCGAGCCAGTCGAGATACACCGACACCTCGCGCGGGAACTCGGTCGGGTAGCTTCCGGGACGCGCGGCACCGAGGTTGACGCCCTTGACGAACACCGGGGCGTACGAGCCGTCGGGCTCGCGGATCTCGAGAAAATCGGTCAGAGCGCGCGCCGGGACGGCGAGGGGTCTTGCCGGACTCGCGTCCTCCCGGAAGCGGAGCTCCTCGACCGGGTCGCGCAACGCCGCCAACGAAAGCCCACGCCGTGCATCGCCGTTCCCGGCGTGACGCTCGAGGACGGAGCGGAACAGAGTCCGGGCGGCCGGCACGTCGCCCAGCTGCAGACGCGAATATCCGAGCCCGACCGTGGCGTCAGGGTCTCCCGGCCGGAGCTCGAGCTGTTCCTCGAACGCCGCGGCGGCCTCCGCGAAGGCCCCGCTTCGGTAGCGGCACCATCCGGGTCGGCCTCGGCGCAGGGATCCTTGACCGGCGACGGGTCCGTCGCCGGGACGATCCGCGCCCGCGATGAGCGAAGCAGATCAGCGCAATCCCATCCGTTCCCCGTCCCTAGTCGCGTCCGAAGTAACCCCTTCATCGGACGTCTACCGCTCGGCCCTGCGAGGAAAGCCGTCCGATAGTCCCAGGCCTCCTCCGGAGGTCGGACCCGGTGCCGCCGGAGCGCCTGACAGCTTGGCTCGCGATTCATCTGCTTCCCGGCGTCGGCCCTTGACCGCCCGCCGTGCCCTCGACCTCCACGGCGACCCCGCGAGGTCGCCTTCAGGCTTCCCGCGGCCGCATGGCGGGAGTTCCCGGGATCGACGCGACCGCGGCGCACGAGATCGTCGCGGCGCGCCCGGCGCTGATGCGGCGGGTGGAGGCGGAATGGGATGCGGCCGTTCGAAGGGACCTGCGCATCCTAACGCGAGACGACGCCGAGTACCCTCGATGCTCGCCGCCCTCCCAGACGCTCCCGTCGTCCTCTACCTCAAAGGCGACCTGCTCGACGGGCGCGTGCGGCTTGCCATGGTCGGGTCGCGACGCGCGACCGCCTACGGGCGCCAGGTGGCGCGGGGCTCGCCGCTGACCTCGCCGAGCTGGGGGTCGAGATCGTCTCGGGCGGCGCCCGTGGGATCGACACGTGGGCCCACCGAGGGCCCTCGAAGCGGGGGGCGCACGGTCGCGGTGCTCGGATGCGGCTTCGCCCATACCTACCCCCGAGAACGAAGCACTGTTCGAGGCGATCGCCGCTTCCGGGGCCATCGTGAGCGAGTTCCCGATCGAGACGGCGCCGCTTCCCGAGAACTTCCCGCGGCGCAACCGGCTCATCAGCGCCCTGTCCGGCGGCGACGATCGTCGTCGAGGCCGCCGACAAGTCCGGCTCGCTGATCACGGCGGGCCATGCCCTCGGAACAGGGGCGCGAGGTGATGGCGGTCCCCGGCCCCGTGACCTCGGAGCAGTCCCGGGGCTGCCATCGGCTGATCCAACAGGGGGCGAAGCTGGTCCAGACGGTCGAGGACGTCCTCGACGAGCTCTCGCCGATGTACCGGGACGCGCTGGCCCGGAGCGAGCCGGGCCTCGCCTCCACGGACCCGGTCGACGCCGGTGGCCGAGCGCTGGGCCTCAAGCCCGGACGAGAGCGCCGTTCTGGCCCTTTTCGACGATCCGCGGCCGGTCCACGTCGACCGGCTTGCCGAGCTTGCTACATTCGGAATCGCGCGGCTCCAGACGGCGCTGTTCGGTCTGGCGCTGCGCGGGTGTATTGATCCCATGGCGGGTGGGTACTATGTTGCCCGGCCTCGAACCGGGGCCCTCGGGTCGTAAAGCACCACTGAAGGAAGGACGCATGGCACGATCGCTCGTCATCGTCGAGTCCCCTGCCAAGGCCAAGACGATCAACAAGTTCTTGGGCAAGGGGTTCGTCGTGAAGGCCTCCATGGGCCACGTGCGCGACCTTCCCAAGAAAACGCTCGGCGTCGACGAGAAGACCTTCACCCCGACGTACGTGGCCCTCCCTGAGAAGAAGAAGACGCTGACCGAGCTGAAGAAGGCCGCCAAGGACGCCGGCGCGATCTTCCTCGCCGCCGACCCCGATCGTGAGGGAGAGGCGATCTGCTGGCATCTGAAGGAAGAGCTGTCGAAAGACACGGACGTCGAATTCCGCCGCGTCCTGTTCAACGAGATCACGAAGAAGGCGATTCTCGCCGCGTTCGAGAACCCGCGCGAGATCGACGCCAACAAGGTCGACGCGCAGCAGGCGCGCCGCATCCTCGACCGGCTTCGTCGGCTACAAGATCAGCCCGCTGCTGTGGGACAAGGTTCGCCGCGGACTGTCCGCCGGCGCGCGTCCAGAGCGTCGCCCTCCGGATCATCGTCGAGCGCGAGCGAGAGATCAAAGCGTTCGTCCCGAGAGAGTACTGGTCGCTGACCGCGCAGCTCTGGGAGGCGAGGCGCCGCAGTTCGCCGCGAAGCTCTTCGCGAAGAGCGGCAAGAAGATCGAAGTGGTCTCGCGCGAGGAGATGACCCGGAGCCCTGGGTGAGCTCGGCTGGGACGTCGCCGCCGCTGAAGCCCGCGAGCGAGGACACGAGCCTCGTTGATCCTCGAGGTCAGGCCGAATCGTCCCGACGCCGTCCCGTTCAAGGTGGCCAAGCTCCAATCGCAAGAGAAGAAGAAGAACCCGCCGCCGCCGTTCATCACCTCGAAGCTTCAGCAAGACGCGGCGCGGCAGCTCGGCTTCCCGGTGGCGAAGACGATGCGCCTCGCGCAGGGCCTCTACGAAGGCCGCGAGCTCGGCGATGCGGGCACCGGTCGGCCTGATCACCTACATGCGCACCGACTCGACGCGAACCTCCGACGAGGCGCTCGACGCGGTGCGCTCCTACATCGAGGAGACCTACGGTCGGGACTCCCTCCCGAAGGAGCCGCGCCGGTTCAAGGTCGGCAAGGCCGCGCAAGAAGCGCACGAGGCGATTCGTCCGACGCTGCTCGAGTTCGCTCCGGACAGCGTGCAAGCGTTCCTCGGCCGGGACGAGTTCCGCCTCTATCAGCTGATCTGGAACCGCTTCGTCGCCTCGCAGATGGAAACGGCGCTCTTCGACACGACCCGCGCCGACATCGAGGCCGCGGCGCTACACCTTCCGGGCGACCGGGTCGGTCTTGAAGTTCGCCGGATGGCTCGCGGTGTATCACGAAGGGAAGGACGAGGACGCGCCGGCCGACGACGCGCGCCCGGCCGACGTCGAAGCCGACGACGAGGAAGAACGCCGGCTACCGCTGCTGAAGGAAGGCCAGGTCCTGGACCTCCGCTCGCTCCTCCCCCGGCAGCACTTCACCTCGCCACCGCCTCGTTTCTCCGAGGCGACCCTCGTCAAGGAGCTCGAAGAGAACGGCATCGGCCGTCCTTCGACCTACGCCGCGATCATCGCGACGATCATGGACCGCAACTACGCCGAGAAGGACAAGGGCCGCTTCTTTCCGACCGAGCTCGGGCTGCTCGTCAACGACCTGATCGTCGCGTCGTTCGGCGACATCGTCGATGTCGGCTACACGGCGCGAATGGAAGAAGAGCTCGACGCGATCGAAGAGGGCCGCCTGAACTGGGTCGACGCCCTGCGCGAGTTCCAGACGAAGTTCGAGGTCGACCTCGCGAGGGCGAAGACCGAGATGCGCGACGTCAAGCGCGAGGCGATCCCCACCGACCAGGTCTGCGAGAAGTGCGGCAAGCCGATGGTCTTGAAGTGGGGGCGCTTCGGCCAGTTCCTCGCCTGCTCCGGCTATCCCGAGTGCAAGAACACGCGCGAGATCGGAAGCGTCTCGCCGGGCGACGCCCCGGACGACGGCGGCGCGGGAGCTCCAGCCGCGGCGAAGCGGGCGACGGTGAAGGCGGCGGCGCCGGACCCGATCGAGACGGAAGCCGAGCCCTGCCAGAAGTGCGGCCGTCCGATGGTCTTGAAGCGCGGCCGCTTCGGCGCCTTCCTCGCGTGCTCGGGCTACCCCGAGTGCAAGACGACCCGCAAGATCGTCGTGAGCAAGGAAGGCAAAGGCGGAAGCGAAGGCCGAGGTGCTGCTCGACGAGCCGTGCCCCAAGTGCGGCAACAAGCTCGCGGTCAAGCAGGGCCGCTTCGGCGAGTTCACCGCGTGCTCGAACTACCCGAAGTGCAAGTACATCAAGATGAAGGAAACCGGCGTGCCCTGCCCCGAGTGCGGCAAGGGGCAGATCGTCGAGCGGAAGAGCAAGCGCGGGAAGGTCTTCTACGGCTGCGACCGTTACCCCGACTGCAGCTTCGTCCTGTGGAACAAGCCCGTCGCCAAGGCGTGCCCCGACTGCAAGAACCCCTACCTCGTCGAGAAGACCACCAAGAAGGACGGCCGCCGCCTGCTCTGCGAGCAGGAAGGGTGCGGTTACGTCGAGCAGATCGCCGAAGAGGCGGGGGCGACGGCGCTAGCGCTACTTCCACGGCGGAGGGCTCGCGGGCGAGATCTTGTTCGATTCCATCCACGCGTCCATCACCTCGTGCAGGCGCTCGGATCGGAAGAGGAACCAGCGGGCGCGCACGCCGGCGTGATGCCGCAGCTCGTCCTTGAACTTCTGGGACGGGCCGGACGCGACGCAGATCGGCGAGGGTCGCCTTGAGCTCCGGGGGGATCGCGTCGTCGCCCTCGATGAACTCGTCCATCCAGTCGATCTCGTCGTCGTCGGTGAACGAGACGACGTAGAGCCGCGTGGTCTCGCCGCGCGGCGCGGCGTCCGGATCGACGGCGTCGTCCATCTCGGCGTCTTCGTCGAAGTGGGCGTCCTCGCCCTCGCCGTCGAGGATGACGTGCCCGGTCACGAGGTCGAGGTAGTAGGTGAGGTCCTCGTTCCGGTTTTCGAACGCGGTCTCGAGCTCGTCCCAATCGATCTGGAGTGGCTTGTGCTTCATGCCGCCCGGAATGTAACGCCGTCCACCCGCGGGAATCAAGCCGGATACAATCCCGCCCGGAGGATCCCATGGTCGGCTTCGACGATTTGTACCGGCAAGGCGGTGCGGTGACCTGGCAAGCGGGCAAGGAAGACGTGGTCCGCCAGGTCGTGGAGCTCTTGATGGGGCTCGGGCCGAACGCCCGGGTCCTCGACTTCGGATGCGGCACCGGGTGGACGGCTTCGATCTTGACCGCGAGCGGCGCACGTTACCTGGGCATCGACCCTTCGGCCGAGGGAATCGCCCAGGCGGAGAAGCGTTCCGGCGGGGTCCCGAGGGCGCGGTTCCACCGGATCGAGATGGGCCAGTCGTTCACCGATGCGCTCCACGGGGCGAAGTTCACTCACGTCTTCGCTCTGGACGCGCTGTACTTCGCGCCCAACCTCGAAGCGACGCTCCATGCGCTGTGCGACGCGCTGGAGCCCGACGGCATGCTCTGCTCGATCGCGCACCTCTACCGCGAAAGCCGGGTCGCCGGACAGCTTGATCGACGACGTCACGCGCGAGCACGGGTACCCGCAGTTCCTCTCGGGCGTGCAGTGGCAGCTCTTGCTCGCGGGCTCGGGTTTCAGGGACGTCCGACGCTACCGCGTTCTACGACCGGCGTCCGTTCAACCCCGCCGCGTTCCTGGGGCAACCGCCTCCGCGATCGCGCTGGCGCGGGAACTCTACGAGCGCGAAGGCGCCCTCGTCGTCACCGCGCGGCGGTAGAGGAATAGGGACAGTTCCTCTTCGAAGCTCTCGGATCCCGCTTTGATAAGAAAAAGGGAACTGTCCCTTACTCCCCATCACCACGCGGGGCAGGCTCGGGTGGATGCGCGAGACGATCTCGTAGGCGATCGTCCCGCGCCACGCGGCGAGCTGCTCCGCGGTGACGCGCTCGTCGCCCTGGCGACCGAGGAGCACGACCTCGTCTTCGAGACCGGCTCCAGGGACGTCGGTCACGTCGACCATGCACATGTTCATGCACACGCGGCCGCGCGATCGGGGCGCGTTTGCCGCGAACGAGCACGTGGGCGAGTCCTGACAGCTCGCGATCGTATCCCTCGTAGTAGCCGATCGGGAGCACCGCGATCGTCGTCGGTCGCGTCGCGCGCCACGTGCAGCCGTAGCCGACGTAGCCCCCTTCGGGAACCTGTTTCACCTGCGCGATGCGCGTCTTCCACGTCATCACGGGTCGGAGATCGAGCGAAGGCTTCCCGCGCTCGAGACATGAGACGTAGGTCTCTTTCGACGGCCACAAGCCCGTAGAGCGAGATGCCGACGCGACGAGGTCGAGGTGCGTTCGATTGAACAGGAGCACCGCCGCGGAACAGGCGCTGTGGCGGAGGAAGGGCTCCCGATGCGACGCGGCGATCGCGTCGGCGATGCGAGAGAACGCGGCGATCTGCGGATCTCGGCGAAGTCGTGGTTCGTCGTGTCTTCGATGTTCGCGAAATGAGTCGTGACGCCCGGCGAGCGTGAGAGCGCGCGCGTCGCGGATGCGCGCGACGAACTCCGGAACGTCGCGCTCCAAGACGCCCTTGCCGGTGCGTGCCGGTTTCGATCTTCACGTGAACGGGAACCGTCGTGCCGCGCGCCGAGGCGATCGCGTCCAACCGGTCGAGGGTCTCCGGGTTGTAGACGACGGGTTGCAGCGCCGCGCGCGACGACCGCTTCGAGCGCGTCCAACGGAACGTAACCCATGACGAGGATCGGAATCGTCAGGCCCGCGTCTCTCAGCGCGACCCCTTCGTCGACGTTGTTGACGCAAAGCCAATCGGCGCCCGCCTGCGCGGCGACGCGCGAGCGACCTCGATCATCCCGTGGCCGTACGCGTTCGACTTGACGACGGCGCCCAGTCGCGGCCCTCGCGCCAGGCGCCGCTTGAACTCCGCGATGTTGTTGCGGAAGCGCCCCGCGTCGATCTCCACCCAGTTCAGCGCCCGCGCGCCTACCAAAGGACGTACGCGCCGTCGCGGATCACCGCGGTCCGGCGCCCTCCGGATTGGACGAGCTCGGCGCTGGCGACAGCGATCGGGCTTCCGTTGGCGTAGACGATGTCCTGGTGCACGACGTTGGCGGGCGAGCGGAACTCCGCCAGCCCGACCTTCCCGCCGAGATGGTCGCTGCGGCCGTAGGCCCAGTGGAAGCCGGCCTTCTCGTCCTCGAGGACGTTTCCGGTCACCTTCGCGTCGTCGTTGCAGCCGAACGCGATCTCGGCGACGTTGCCGCGAACGGGATCCGCGCGGAAGAAGCTGCGGTAGCGTTCGGCGACGGCGCCGCTGCCGACCACCTCCACGATGCGATTCGCCGTCGACGCGGAACACGACCGTTTGGCCGTCCTCGTGGACGGGAAGCTCTCCTGCGTCCGCGACGGGTCGCCTGCGATCTCACCCTCGTAGGGCACCTCGAAGGTCTCGCCGCTCGGCAGGTTGATCACCGGGATGTCGTCGTTCTTGTCGCGATGCAGGTAGCCGTCGTCGGCTTCGCAGACGCGGTGCCGTAGATCGAAAAGGCAGCGGTGGCCGGTCGAGAACAGAACCTCGGCGCGGTCGGCTCCCGTGAACGCTTCCTTCAAGATGCGGCACCGCCGCGCCACCTCCCGGTAGTCGGCCGCGAGCGAGGTCTCCTCCATCCACTTCTGGACCCCGGGCATGCTCGCCGCGCGGAACACGTCCGCGCCCGGACGGCGCTTGCACACGTCGCACAGCGCCGCCGTCATCGAGAACTCCGTCAGAGCGAGCAGGAGGCTCGTGCCGTCGAGACACGGTCGCCATCGAGATCGTCCGCTCGGCCGCTTCACCCTCGCCGGGAAAATCCGCGCCGCTTCGGCCGGTCGTCGGGAAGCTGACCAGGGGCATCGTCGTGAAGCCGATTCGTCGCTCCGAGGCGCGCAAGACCCTCGCGCCACGTCGCCGGCCATGGCGCGCCGCTCGCGCCACGCATCGTGGTCGGGCACGCCCGGTATCGGCCGGTCGACGACGACCGCGACGCTCTCGCCGCTCACCGGATCGAAGACGTCGACGAGGAACTTTTCGAGATCGAAGGTCAAGCTCATCGGAACCTCGGGTTGGCGTGCGTAGTCTACAATGCGGGCCTTCTGGAGGCTTTTCGTGGAGACCTGGCTGATCACGGGCGGCGCGGGTTTCATCGGGTGCAACTTCGTGCGTCTCGTCCTTCGCGAGACCGCGGCGCGCGTCGTGATCCTCGACAAGCTGACCTACGCCGGGCAACCTCGACAATCTCGGCGAGGTGCTCGCGGACACGCGCGTGACGTTCGTCGCCGGGGACATCGCCGACCCCGAGACCGTCGAGGCGGTGTTCACGCGATCACCGCCCCACGGCGGTCGTGAACTTCGCCGCGGAGAGCCACGTGGACCGATCGATCGACGGTCCGCGGAACTTCGTGGCCACCAACACCGTGGGCGCGTTCGAGCTGCTCGACGCCTCGCGCCGATTCGTCGCGACCCTGAGCGCCGAGCGCCGGAAGCGCATTCCGATTCCTGCAGGTGTCTGACCGACGAGGTGTACGGCGCGCTCGGCGACACCGGATCGTTTCACGAGACGACGCCGTACGCGCCCAACTCGCCTTACGCGGCCTCGAAGGCGGGCGCCGATCATCTCGCACGCGCCTACTTACGAGACGTTCGGGCTGCCGACGCTGATCACCAACTGCAGCAACAACTACGGGCCGTACCAGTTTCCCGAGAAGATGGTGCCCCTGACGATCCTGAACGCCGTCGAGGGAAGCCGCTCCCGATCTACGGCGACGGCCTCTACGTCCGCGACTGGCTCCACGTGGACGACCACGGCCGCGCGATTCTCGCGCGCGCTGACGCGAGGGCGCCCGGGCCAGAAGTACAACATCGGCGGAGACAACGAGCTCACCAATCTCGTGCTGGTCGACCGCATCTGCGCCGCGCTCGAATCGTACGCTCCCCGCCGCGTCGAACGACGCGATGCGCCGCGCCGGCAAGGCGGCCTACCGCGATCTCCGCGTCCACGTCCCCGACCGCCTCGGCCACGACCGCCGCTACGCCGGTCGACGCCTCGAAGACCAAGGCCGAGCTCGGCTGGGCGCCGACGCAGCGCTTCGAGGCCGGCTTGCGCGACACGGTGCGCTGGTATCTCGAGAATCGCGCGTGGGTCGACGCCGGTGCAGCGCAAGGCGCGCTACGAGCGCGAGCGGCTGGGTCTCGACGCCGGCAAGAGCCGCGCATGAAGGGGATCGTCCTCGCCGGCGGGGCGGGCTCGCGGCTCCATCCGGTCACGCGTGCGGTCAGCAAGCAGCTTCTTCCCGTGTACGACAAGCCGATGGTGTACTACCCGCTCTCCGCGCTGATGCTCGCGGGGATCAGCGACATCCTCGTCATCACGACGCCGGAGGACCGCCCCGCGTTCGAGAGGCTTCTCGAAGACGGCTCGCGGCTCGGGCTTCGGATCGCCTACGCCGAGCAGCCGCGGCCCGAGGGGCTGGCCCAGGCGTTCCTGATCGGCCGCGCGTTCGTGGGAGCGAGCGCGTCGCGCTCGCGCTCGGCGACAACATCTTCTACGGGCAGGGATTCGCGAGCCTCTTGCAGCGCGCCGCCGCGCGGGAGTCCGGCGCGACGGTGTTCGCCTACCGCGTGCGCGATCCGGAGCGCTACGGCGTCGTCAGCTTCGACGCCTCGGGGCGCGCGATCACCATCGAAGAAAAGCCCAAGCGCCGCGTTCCGACTACGCGGTCACGGGCCTCTACTTCTACGACAACCGGGTGCTCGACATCGCGGCGTCGTTGAAGCCGTCGCCCCGCGGCGAGCTCCGAGATCACCGACGTCAACCTGGCCTACCTGCGCGCGGGCGACCTGCACGTGGAGGTGCTGACGCGAGGGTTCGCGTGGCTGGACACCGGAACGCACGACTCGCTGCTCCAGGCGTCGAACTTCATCCAGACGCTCCAGGATCGGCAGGGCTTGCGTGTCGCGTGCCTCGAAGAGATCGCCTACAAGATGGGGTTCCTCGATCGGGCCGCCGTGTCTCGCGCCTCGCCGATCGGATGGGCCGGAACAGCTACGCCGACTACCTGCGGCGCGTGCTGGACGAGGACGGCGCCTGAAGACCCGCGACGCTCTCCTCGCGGTGCGCGTTCGTCCTCCTCACGCTCATCTGGGGCACGACGTGGGCGGCGATCCGCGTCGGCCTCGACGGCATCCCGCCGTTCACCAGCGTCGCGATCCGCTTCGCGATCGCGACCGTGATTCTCCTCGCGATCGCCAAGGCGCTGAAGGTTCGCCTGGGGGCCGCAGCCCCACGAGAAGACGCTCTGGCTGCTCAACGGTCTGTTCTTCTTCTCCGTGTCGTACGGCGTCGTGTACTGGAGCGAACAGTACGTTCCCTCGGGGCTGGCGTCGATCCTCTTCGCGACGTTTCCGCTCCTGGTCACGCTCTTCGCGCATCTGCTGCTCCCGGGCGAGCCGTTTCGGCTCCGGGCGCGGACTCGGCGCCGTCGTCGCGTTCGCCGGAGTCGTCGTCATCTTCTCGGAGGACCTCGCGAAGATCGGCGGCCCGAAGACGGAGCTCGCGGCGGCGGTGTTCCATGCTCTCGCCGCTGGTCTCGTCGCTCTCCAGCGTGTTCGTCAAGAAGTGGGGATCGAGCATCCACCCGATCTCGCTCGCGCGCGATGCCGATGGCGCTCGCGACCGCTCGTCATGGCGGCGCTGGCGCTGCTGTTCGAGCGCCACCGCCCCATCGTCTGGACGCCGACCTCGATCGGCTCCTTGGCCTACCTTTCCGTCTTCGGCTCCGCCGTGACGTTCACGCTGTACTACTGGCTCTTGCGGCACGCGCGCGCCAGCCGCGTCGCGTTGATCGCGTACGCGACTCCGGTGATCGCCGTCGCCACGGGCGTGCTTTTCCTCGACGAGCCCTCACGCTGCGCTTCGTGCTCGGAGGCGCGCTCGTGATCGCCGGCGTCGCCTTCACCGCGAAGTCGCGCTACTGAGAATCTTCGGGCCCCGGCACGACCGCCTGATCGTGCTCGCCGCGGACGAGGTGCAGCTTCGGGGCGGCGGCGCGGTCCGCTCGCGCAGGCCGCGCAGCCGGGCGAGATGATTCTGGAAGACCTCGCCCATCTCCGCGATGTTCGCGTGCAGCCGCACCGAGCGATTCCCGCGCGTCGTCGATGCGCTCGCGGATCGTCGCGTGACGCCGGAACGCTTCGTTCAGGGCGTCGGTGTAGGGCTCGGAGCTGTCCTCGAGATCGATGCCGCGGCCGAGGAAGAGGGCGCGGACCTTCTCGACGAACGACGGCGGATGCCCCCGTTTCCGCGGCGAGCTTCACGATCGACTCTTCGAGCGTGACCCTGCGCGACCTCATGGCGTCTCGCACCGTTCTCCCCGCGACCATCCAGATGTACGGCGAATCGCGTGCCGGTCAAGCCTCGCGCGAGCAGTCGGCGTTTTCGAGATCTGGGACCGGCCGCCCCGCAAATCACTGTCTGACGTCACTGCCGGGCCAATCGACGACGTGGACTCGCACCGGCCGCTCGAATCCCTTGAGGGACACTTCCCCAGATCTTGGAAGAGAAGACCCTTTCCGAGGCACAGGTCGGCGATCACGCTCGAGACCAGAATCTGTTCCGGCTCCGCGTGGGAGCAGAGCCGTGCGGCGAGCTGAACCGTCGAGCCGAAGAGGTCGTTCCGATGTTCGACCGGCTCGCCGGCGGCGGCGCCGATCCGGACCTTGATCGGGTGCGCCGCGTTGTCTTGCCGGTACTGAGCGAGCTCACGCTGGATGCGCGTCGCGCACCGGACCGCGGCCGCTGCCGATGCGAACGACGCCATGATGCCGTCCCCGGTGTGCTTGACCTCACGGCCGCCGAGCGCGTCTCAGGGCGTCCCGGACGATGCCGTCATGGACGCGAATGAAGGCCATGGCCGCCTCGTCCCCGATGGGCTTGCGTCGAGTGTCGTCGAGCCGACGATATCCGTGAAGAGAACGGTACGAATCCCCGGGTCGCGATCGTCGTCCGAGCCGCCGGGGACGACGACCGCGCCTGCCGGATTGACTCTGCCGTCGCCGAGAAACGCCTCGACGAGCTCGGGCTCGACCTCGATGATCTTCTCCGCGACCAAACCGTGCGCTTCACCGTGCACCCGGTTCGCCGCATCCGAGTTGGGCGCGTGCACGAGACAGAACACCTTTCCGCGGTTCTCGTTGAACCAGTACTTGACGTACTCGACGCCGCGTACCTCTTCTGGGTCTCGACGTCGGCGTTGTGCGCCTCGGCGATGTCTTCCGGGGTCGCTTCGTGAACCTCGTGAATATCCATGTACAACGGCATGACGACTCCTGAACGATGCCCCGACTCGCGACGAAACGATAGCATCGCGAGCCGTCGTCTCGCGGCGAGCGATCAGGATTGCGTTTGCATTGCAAAGTAGTTTGCAGTATGTTCCACCGCGACGGATGATCGCTGGAGGACACGCCATGACCGGAAGCCGCCCGATGACCTACCTGGCCCTTCCCCTCCTTCTCGCCGGCTGCCTCGTCGGGGTGTTGTCCTCGGACGGCCGGACACCACGTTTGGGCCGTGCCGCCGGCAAGGAGACCTCGCCGCGATGACGACCCTTCTCGACCACGGGGCCGACGCCAACGCGGCCGGTCGCGTACGGGCTGACCCCGCTGGCCGCCGCGGCGCGGAACGGCCACGTCGAGGCGATCGAGCTGCTCTTGGCCCGCGGCGCCGAGCGCACACCGAGGTTGCGGGGTCAACCGATGGACACCGCTCCTGCATGCGCTTCACAAGAACCAGGCTTGGCCGCGGCGGCGCGTCTCATGGCGACCTGCACCGCGCCATCAGCCGAGCTCGACGACGCGCTATTCATGGCCGCAGGCTATGCCCAGACGGACGCCGTCGCCGCGCTGCTGACGCGTGGCGCGGACCCGAGCAAGACCTTCGGAGACGGCGCCAACGCGCTGTCGAACGCCGTCGCCGGCGCGTTCGACATCGACACCGGCTACCGCGGGTGCGCGGCGCACACCGAAACCGGTGCGCGCGCTTCTTCAGGCCCCCGGCGCGTCGCTCGCAGGCTCCGTGGGTGCTTCCGCACGCACAGTCGGCCGAGCGCCGCGGCTGCACGGAGATGCTCACGCTGCTCGACACTCGGAAGACGCCGCAGAGCGCAATGAGGTGATCCCGCCGCGCTGGCGCGAGTGTCCACTTTTAAAGGGGATGTCCCCTTTCTAGCTCTTGTACGGAAACGCGCGACCGAGCTTTCGGGCGATCCGGTCGGTGAGCCAGTGCGCGTCCCACCATTCGACGGGGCTCACGGGCAAGCCATTGGAGCAGGATGGCGAAGTGCAGGTGATCGCCTCCGGCGAGCCCCGTATCGCCGGTGCGGCCCAGGGTCTGGCCGCGCGTCACCGCCTGCCCCTCCTTGACCTCGATCGACGAGAGATGGCCGTAGAGGGACATCAGGCCGTAGCCGTGGTCCACGACCACCGCGTTCCCGTAGATGCCGAAGAACTTCGCGAGGCACGACGACGCCGTCGTTCGCGGCGGGAACCGGCGCGTGGGCCACGCCGGCCATGTCGAGTCCCAGGTGGTCCTGCTGGTCGACCGTCTTCCCTCGGTACACGTAGCTCCGGCGGTCGGCGAAACGCGCCATGACCTTCGTCGAGCCCATCGCCTGAAACGGGCGGGTCCAAAGGAAACGCGGCTGCGAGCTGTGCGGCGAGCGCGATCAGCTGCGCGTTGTCGGTCTTCCGGAGGTCGCGGTTGATCTGAAGGTAGTTGGCGAGGAGGTCCCCCTTGTCGGTCAGCTCGGGGGTCTGCGAGAGGATCGACGGCACGACCTTGCCGAGAAACGCGTCGTCGAGCGGAATCGTGTCGCGGTGCAGCGGGCTCGGAAAGAACTTGTCGATCATCGTCGCCGAGGCGCTGTTCCCGACCTCGTCCTCGGCGGTCAGTCTCACCTTCGACGTGTCGCCCAGGTCGTACGGCACCGCGAAGAGCGCGAAGCGATCCTGAGGCCCGCCTCCCGGGAGCGGGAACCCGGGAAGAACCAAGCGCCCGCACGGACCCCGTCCTTGACGGAGGTCTCGCCGACGCGATAGACGACGGCCTCGCATCCGCCCTGGCTCACGTAGGTGAACGACGACACGACCGCAAGCGACGGCGGCGTCAGCCGCACGGGGAGGACGATCTCCTTGATGACAGGGGCCGGGTGGCGCAGCCAGCTCCCGGCGCGGGTCGCGGTGACGCGGATCGTCGCGGGAGCTGTTTGAGGTTCTTCTGGACGTCCCGACCGAGCTCGAACTTGATCGTGTCGCTGCTCGTCCGCGTCCCCCAAACGCCCACGCGCTCGCCGGGTTGTAGGTCTTGGCGACGAGCGTCTCCGTGCGGTCTCCCTGCACGAACTCGACCTTGACGCCGGTGAGTCCGCGCGAGGCCTCCGTTGCGGTGACGGTCACCGGCGTGCGCGCGCCGATCGCCTTGGCGGCGGGCTCGATCGCAATCACCGGGGCGGGGCCGGCGCGGAAGGCGCCGCGCGCCGCGACGACGACGATGCCGAGCAGGACGATGACGAGCAGGACCCGCGGCATCGGTCCGCCGTCCGGATCGTCGTCTGCCGTAGGACCGGCGCCGGCTCATCGCGACGACTCCGCGTCGCTCAATATCGTTTCCATCATGGGCACGTAGAACCTCCAGTAGAACGCCGTTTCCGAAGGCGCCAGCTTGAGCCCTTCGACGACATGGCGGAACGCAAGGTAGCCGAGAAACGGAACCGGACGCGGATCCATCGGATTGTCGGCGAAGTCGCCGGCGAAATACCAGGCGGCGCCGCCTCGCGGCGGCGTGCGGCGCGTGACGGCGGGGAATCGCTCCTTGAGTCCGCGGGCCTTCAGGCGCTCGCGGCCGGCGTCTTTCAAATGCCATGTGAAGCGTCGCCAGACGCTTCGCCTCGGGTCGGTCCTCGACGACGTCGAACCAGTACGGGTACGGGATGCCGTCGGCGCGCACGATCGAGATGCGGATCGATCGGGGCGCTCGCGCTCGATCGTCAGCCCGATCGCATCGGCCTCGAGCCCGACGCGGAGCACCTCGCAGTGCACGTCGTCCTGCACGAGGACGTAGCCCGGCCCCTCGAAGCGCCAAGGCTGTTTCCATTCGCGCTCGTAGTCGTTCCGCATCCACTGCGGGACCTCGCTCGTACGTCTTCGAGCCGAGCGAAGTAGCGCCCGATCCAGTGGGTCCAACGGACCCCGAGCGCGGCCTCGAGCGTCGTCCGAGCGTCGTCGCCCGGTGGGACTGCCCAGCGTATCGAACTCGGACGACGAGCGTCTTCCCGGAATCGAGCGCGCCCGCGGCCGCGCGGGCTTCTTCCGAGCGTCAGCCCGCCGTAAAGCTTCGGGCTGCGCTCGAGCGCGGCCTCCATGCGCTCCTTGCTCTTCAGGTCTTCGCGGTAGACGCCGTACGTGTCCGCCAGGTAGACGAGGCGCGCCTTCGCGACGTCGTCGATCGTAAGGTCGCGCGTGCGCTCCGGCGGGTCGCCCGGGACGGCGGGCGGGTACGCCCCGATGTAGTCGCGCTCGAACTGCGTAGTTCGTGCCGTCCGCCTTCACGACGTTCAGATGGAGGAGCAGCCAGTACAGCGAGCGATGCTCGAACCAGTTCCTGAACGGCACCGTCTTGTCGAGGACGCAAAGCTCGATCCGGCGGGCGGCCGCCTCGACGTAGCACGCCCACGGCACGAAGACAACCAGCGCGACGGCCAGAACCGGCCACGACCAGCGGAGCGACCTCATCGCGAGAGCGACGGCTCCGGCGACGAGCGTCGCGACGCGCGCGAGCGCGGAGGCGAGCGCCGAACGTTCCGGCTCGACGAGCGTCACGTGCCCCAACTTGCGTCCGGGGCGCGCGGGCTTCCCGTAGAGATGCAGGTGCGCGCCGTCGATTCCCAGAAGCGCCGCCAGAGTCCGGCGTCTCGCCGATCAAGTTGACCATCGCCGACACGCCGATCGCGCCGGTCGCGCCCAGGGGAAGGCCTAGGACGGCGCGCAGGTGATTCTCGAACTGGCTCGTCTTCGCTCCTTCGATCGTCCAATGTCCCGAGTTGTGGACGCGCGGCGCCATCTCGTTGGCGAGCAGTCGTCCATCGTGCTGGAACAGCTCGATCGCCAGCACGCCGACGTAATCGAGCGCTTCCAGCGTCCTCGCGGCGATGGCGGTCGCTTCGTCGGTGAGCGCGCCTCCGCGCCAACGGCGCCGGGGCGATCGACAGTCGCAGGATCCCGTCGCGGTGGACGTTCTCGACGAGCGGCCAAAACGCCGTTTCGCCGGTGCGCGCTGCGCGCGGCGAGGATCGACAGCTCGCGATCGAACGGAACGAACCCTTCGAGGAGCAGCGGGCGGCCGCCGATCGCGGCGAACGCGGGATCGACGATCCTCGGCGCGGCGCAGCACGCGCTGCCCCTTGCCGTCGTACCCTGCGTGCGGGTCTTGAGCACCGACGGCAGGCCGATCGCGGCGATCGGCGCGGTCCAGCTCGTCACGCGAGTCGACGGCGGCGAAACTGCGGCCGTGTCGATGTCGAGCTTCCTGAAGAGGTCTCTTTCCTTGAGGCGGTCCTGCGCCACGTCGAGCGCCTTCGGCGGCGGGAAAGACGGGGACGTGCGCGGCGAGCCGTTCGGCGGCGGCGACAGGAACGTTCTCGAACTCGTACGTGACGAGATCGACCGTGTCGGCGAACGCGTCGAGCGCCGACGCGATCGTCCCAGCTTGCGACCGTCAGCGTCCCGAGGCTGGCCTGCCGGCGCCTCGGCGTTTTCGTCGAAGAACGCGCAGCGCAGGCCCAACGGATAGCCCGCCAAGGCCAGCATCCGCCGCAGCTGGCCCGCTCCCAGGACGCCGACGACCGTCATGTCTTCTGGGAACGCTTCGTCGGCGGCGCGCGGATCGGGCGACGCCAAGACCTTCTCGGTCTGGGCGGCGCGGAAGCGCTTCAGAGCCAGACGGATCTCAGGATGCTTGCCGCCCAGGATCGCCGCCGGCGAGCAGCGGCCGCGTTCGTCGCGCCCGGCCTTGCCGATCGCGAGCGTGCCGACGGGAACACCGGCGGGCATCTGGACGATCGACAGCAGCGAGTCCATGCCCCTTGAGCGTCTTCGACTCGACCGGAACGCCGAGCACGGGAAGCGCGGTCTTCGACGCGGCCATTCCCGGCAGATGCGCCGCGCCTCCGGCCCCTGCGATCAACACCTCGAGCCCGCGCGACTCGGCCGATCCCGCGTATTCGAACAGGAGATCGGGTGTGCGATGAGCCGACACGACCTTCACCTCATGCGGAATGCCGAGGTGCTCCAACGTTTGTGCTGCGGACTCGAGCGTCTCCCAGTCCGAACGCGAGCCCATGATCAAGCCCCACCAACGGTTTCATGGGCGGATTATAGGTGACAGCGATCTCATTTCGAGCACGGGGGCGCCGAATGCCTCCCCGCTTCACCCAACACCTCCGCTTCCCGCCCCTCGTATCGCGGGGACAGATGGAACACCGCGAGGCGCTTGACGCCCGCGCGCCGAGCCAACGCGCCGGCTTGCCGCGCCGTCAGGTGATTTCGCTCGACGGCCAAAGCGCGGTCCTCGTCGAGGAAGGCCGCTTCGCAGAGCAGGAGGTCCGCGTCGCGCACGACGCTCTCCGCACGCGTCAGGTTCTCGTCGGTTCCCGCGAGATCGGTGAGGTACGCGACGACCTGTCCGTCTCCCTCGACGATCAATCCGTCGGTGTTCACGCTCTCGCCTCGGCGGATCGCGTCTTTCAGGTCTTTGAGCCAGGCACCCGGCACGAGCCCGCGTCGCTGCAGGAGATCCTTGTTGACGGCGAGGTGGCGGGTCTCCCGCACGGCGACTCCCAGCACCGGGATCCCGTGATCGAGCATCGCGACCTCGACGCGGAAGGCACGCTCGGCGTGGACCGTCCCCGTGAAAGGCGCGTCGGGAAGCCTGACCGGCCACATGCGCGACGCACCGGAGTACTCCTCGACCCGCAGCGTGTCGTTCTCCACTTCCTGCACGCGCAGGCAGACCGGGTAGCCTCCGATCAGATTCCACGAGTACGCCGCGATGCGGCCGCGCACGCTCGCGAGGAATCCCGGTGGTCCCGTGATCGCGAGGGTCCCTCGCGCCGCAGCGCCACGCGCAGGAGCTGGTCGAACCCGATGAAGTGATCCATGTGCGTGTGCGTGACGACGGCGTGAGCGAGCTTCAGCAGTCTGCGTGCCGGAAGCGCCGCGAGCGACGGGAGGTCGAGAGCACGGCGCGGCCCTCGTCGGGGAGATCGATCCAGGCGCCAGGGTCGCCGGTTGGCGGGTAGAGAAGCGTGGGATGGAAGAGCGTCCGCATCAATCGAGGTGGAGCGCCAGCGGCCTGTCCGGTGGGACGATTGGCCTTCGCGGCATCGAGATCGATCGCGGTTGCGATGAGGCGTCCGCACGGCCGGGAGAGCGCGAGCTTCAAGACCAGATCGACGACGAGGCCGATCGCCCCGTAAGCGGCCAAGATCCGCGATCGCCTGCACATCGACGCCTGAGCCCCGCGAGAGCCGCAGCAGCGGCGCGCGCCGCGGCTGCCCCGATGAGCACGTACGCCGCCACGCGCACGACGCTCCAGAGGTTCCACGCGAGAAGCAGCACTCTTCCCATGCGCTCGGCCGCCCGCAGGAGCGTGGCGACATAGGCGTTCATCTCGTTGAGAAGCACCGCACCCATCGCCAGTCGAGGCGTAGTTCGCGGTGGCGAGCGCCGCCGCGGTATACCACGATCGCCTCGCGCAGGTGCCGGCCTGCGGTCTCGAGGGGCCTTGTCTCGGGACCGCGCCCGGATTCAAGCCAGGCGAGCATCGATGCGCGGTAGGGCGCCGCCTGCGAAGCACACGCTCGTCGGTCTCGCGCGGATTTCCGAGGAACACATGAGACCGATGCGACCGTCGTCCCGACCGCCCAGGCGCCTGACCGACGCGGCCGCCCACGACGCGCCGACGATCCTCCAGGCGAGGAGGAACGCGACCCAACCCAGGGCGCCCCTGCACGAGGGGAGCGCCACACGGCGACCGAGCCGCCAGCCGATGCGAAAGCCCGACGACGCCGCACAGGAACGCGAAGACGAGGAAGTACGGAGGTGTGAGCGCCCAGGAGGCCCGCATGACGGGGTTGTCGTGCGCCTCGGCCTAGTACCTGGGCAGCTCCGAAGCTCGATCGCCGTGGCCACCTTAGGGGCTCTTCCCGTGCTCCATGGTGACGACGACCTGGGAGCCGGCGCTGAGTTTCATCGAGCGCCACGGCGACCTCTACCGTGGGCGATTTTCGTGTTCCCGGTGATCGAGAAGCTGACCGACCTTCTTGTCCGCTGTCTCCATCTGAAGCACGAGCGCCTTGGCGTCGACGCCTCTTGATCGTCCCGGCCAACTTCTCGGCTTCGGGTCCTTCCTTCGCGCGCGATCCATCCAGTCATCGTGATCGCGGCCACAACGGCAAACAGGGAGAGGTTTTGCGCATTCTGGGCTCCTTCGTTCTGTGGTGGCGACCATTGTGGCACGGGACGGGCGTGCTGCCCAGAAACGCGCTTGCACCGGCGGGTGCCGGCCGGTATCTTGACCTGGCGTGATCTCATGGTGAATCGAAGGAAGCTCGCCGCCGCGCTGCTGGCCTCGCTGGTCGGCGCCCGTCCTCGCGGCGGGGCGCCCGGCGTGCTGTGGCACCCAGGCGCCTGCGGTCAAGATCGCTTCCACGCTTGCTGCGCTGCGATGTCCGGAGCACCGGCCTCCTCGCCGAAGGGTGCTGCAAAGGTGCCGACAGCCCCGAAACCCGAAACAAGCGGTCAGACCGAAGCGCCGCTCGCAGCCGCGATCCCCGCGCTCACGCTGGGAGCGCCTGAGCTGGCGTCGGTCGCGGTTCCGGCTGCGGTGTCGCGCGCCTCGCCCGGCGCGCGCATCACGCGGACGCACCGGACGATTCCCCGCCCGACCTCCTCTCGCAGATCCACGTCCTCCTGATCTGAGCCTGCGCCGCACCCGTTCGTGACGCGCGGCGCGTGGTAGCGCTCGCGCGGCCGTTCGTCGTTCGTGCGCGCATCCCCGCGCGGCGGGTGAAGGCTCATGAGATGTGCCGTCGTTTGCGTTGTCGTCGTGGCCGCGTGCGGCCTCGCCGGTCCGGCCGCTGCCGGCGATCGCACGCCCGTCGATCTGTCCGCGCTTCTGGAAGAGGTCGAGCGCGCCAGCCCGCAACTCCTCGCCCTCGATGCGCGCGTCGCGGCCTCGCTCGAGGTCGCGTCGCAGCGTGAGGCGCTTCCCGATCCGCTGCTTTCGGCCGCCTACACCAACGACGGCCTCTCGGGATTCACGCTCGGCAGCTCCGAGTTCACGAATCTCACCGTGGGCTGGGAGCAAGAGGTTCCCGAACCGGAGCCGTGCGACGACGCACGGCGGCGCGGTCGCTCGAGCGGAGGCGGAAGCCGCTGCGGGCGTCGACCGACGACCGTGCGTGCGCCGCCTGCGCGCCCGCGTCATCACGCTCTTTGCGGAGCTGTGGCGGCTCGACCGCACGAGGGCGCTTCTCGACGAGAGCCGGGAGCTCTCACGACGGCCGCCGTGGCCGCGCAGGCGCGCTACGAATCCGGAGAAGGGATCCAGGAGGGCTGATCCGCGCCCAATCCGCCGTCCGGCGCGTGGACCTCGAGATCGAGGAGCTGTCCTCGGCGCGGCGGCAGGCCGAGATCGCGCTCGGTTCCACACTCGGCCGCGTCGAGAGATCCGACGTTCGGCCCTGCCGCCGAGCTTCCCGCGGTCGCTGGGCCAATCGACGCGGAGACGACGTGGCGGACGAGCGCCGACGGCATCCTCACCCGACGTGCTGGAGACGTCTGCCAGGGAGCGATGCCGCCGCACGCGCAGCTCGACGACGCGCGCGTTCAGGTGAAGCCGGCATTCTCGTGGCTTGCCGCCTATCAGTTCCGCGGCGGCCTCGACCCGATGGTGATGGGCGGATTCTCCGTGCGACTGCCCGTATGGAAGGACCGCAATCAGGAACGCGCGATCGCGGGCGCCGAGATCGAGCGCACCGCCGCCGCGCACGATCGTGCGAAGTCCGAGATCCTGGCGCGCGTCCGGCGCTCGCTCGGCTCGCGGCGGACGTCGCCTCGATCGACGTCCGCCTGCGCCTCTACCGCGAGGCAGTCCTCCGCTGGCGGTCGCTGCGTTCGAGTCGGCGCAATGCGGCCTTCGCCTCCGGCCGCGCGGAGATGTTCCTGGTGCTGGACGACCTCGACCGCTGGGTCGGCGATCGCGAAGGAGGAGCTCGTCTCTGTCGGCGCGACGGATCGAGGCGATCGCATCGCTCGAGGCGGCGACCGGAAGCGACGCTGCTTCGAGATTCCTGGCTCGGGAGGCCGCAATGAAGAGGTGATGATCGTCGTCGCGCTTGCCGTCGCCGTGTTCGGCGGCGTCGCCTTGGGATACCGGTTCGGCCGGGCGGGACGAGGACCGGTCGCGGCGGCGGTAGTCGCCTCCTCAGAGAGGCGTGCTCTACCACTGTCCGATGCATCCGCAGATCGTCTCCGACAAGCCGGGGCAGTGCCCGATCTGCCAGATGACTCTGGTGAAAAACGTCGACGAGCCTCGCGCGAAGCGCACGATTTACCGCTCGACGATGAACCCCAACGAGACCTCCGATCATCCGGGAACGACTCGATGGGAATGGCGATGGTGCCGGAGGAAGTCGAGGAACCTTCTTCGGCCGCCGGACGCCCAGGTCGAAGGGCTGGCGCCACTCGCGCTGTCGACGCGCAAGCGTCAGCTCCTGGGCGCTCGCACCGGTGCGTGCGGAGGTCGACGCCATTCGTGAAGACCGTGCGCGCGGTCGGTCAGATCGCCATCGACGAGCGACGCATGCAGCACGTCCACACGAAGATCCAGGGTTGGATCGAGCACCTCCACGCGCCGGAGCCGTCGGCGAGACGGTTCGACGGGGTGATCCGTTGTTGACGATCTATTCGCCCGAGCTTCTCGCCAGCCAGCGCGAGTATCTGGTCGCGCTCGACCAGCGCGCGCGTGTCGCGGCGATCGTCAACCGAACGTGACGGCCGACGCGGAACAGCTCGTCGAAGCGGCGACGCGGCGGCTCCTCCTTCAGGACATGACCGAAGCGCAGATCGTCGGAGCTCGCGAGAACGCGCGAGGCGCGAAAGATCGTCACGCTGTATTCGCCTGTGTCCGGCACGATCACCGCGAGAAACGTCAGCCACGGCGAGCGGATCGAGTCCGCGACGAGTCTTCTGGACATCGCGGATCTCGAACGCGTCTGGGTGCTCGCCGATGTCTACGAATCGGAGCTTTCGTTCGTGCACGACGGGCAAGAGGCCGTCATCGCGCTGTCCTACCTCCCGGGACGAACGTACACGCGGACGCGTTTCGCTGGTGTCGCCGCTCGTGGACCCGACGACACGGACGGTCAAGGTTCGTGTCGAGCTCGACAACCGCGACCTCGCGCTCCGGCCCGGCATGTTCGCCAACGTGGAGCTGCACGCCGATCTCGGGAAGCGCTTGGGCGTGCCGAAGGACGCCGTGCTGCGATCCGGCACGCGGAACATCGTGTTCATCAGCCCAACGGACGGAGCGTTCGAGCCGCGGGAGGTCGAGCTGGGTCTGGAGCTTCCCGATCGATGGGAGATCAGGAAGGGACTTGCGGAGGGCGACAACGTGCTCGCGGCGGCGAACTTCTTCCTCGACGCGGAATCGAAACTGAAGGCGGCGCTCGCCTTGGCCAAACCATGACCAAGCAGATCATCGCGTGGTCGGCGCGGAACAAGTTCTTCGTTCTGCTCATCACGGCCGTCGCCGTCGGCTTCGCCGTCCAGACGCTCTATCACGTCCCGGTCGACGCCATCCCCGACCTGTCGGACACGCAAGTGATCGTCTACTCGCGCTGGGACCGGAGCCCGGACCTCGTCGAGGACCAGGTGACCTATCCCGTCACGACGGCGCTTCTGGGGACGCCGAAGGTCAAGGCGATTCGAGGGCTTCTCCGATTTCGGCTACTCGTTCGTCTACGTGATCTTCGAGGACGGGACCGACCTCTACTGGGCGCGCAGCCGCGTGCTCGAGTACCTGAGCAAGATCCTCTCGAGGCTCCCCGACGGCGTGCGCACCGAGATCGGGCCCGACGCGACCGGTGTCGGCTGGGTCTACCAATACGCCCTCGTCGATCGCACGGGAAAGCACGATCTCGCCGAGCTGCGGTCGTTCCAGGACTGGTACCTCCGCTACTGGCTCCAGGCCGTGCCCGGGGTCGCCGGAGGTCGCCTCGATCGGCGGCTTCGAGAAGCAGTACCAGGTGCAGGTCGATCCCGAACCGCTTGCTCGCCTACAGGATCCCGGTCGAGCGCGTGCTCGACGCGGTGCGCGACGGGAACGCCGACTCGGGAGGCGGGCTCGTCGAGATCGGCGGCGCCGAGTACATGGTGCGCGCGCGAGGCTATGCGCGCTCGGTTCCGCGATCTCGAGAAGATCGTCGTGGGAGGGACGCCAACGGCGACGCCGGTGCTGCTGCGCGATCTCGCCACGGTGACGACGGGTCCCGCCGGTGCGCCGCGGCATCGCCGAGCTGGATGGCCGAAGGCGGAACGGTCGGCGGCATCGTCGTGATGCGCAGCGGCGAGAACGCGCTGGCGGTCATCGATCGCGTCAAGGCGAAGATCGAGGAGGTCGAGGATCGCTCCCCGAGGGCGTCGAGATCGTCCCGACGTACGATCGATCCGGACTGATCCACGAGTCGATCGCGACCCTGAAACACGAGCTGATCGCCGCGCTCGTCATCGTCAGCCTGGTGATCCTCGCTGTTCCTGTGGCACATCCCTTCCGCGATCGTCCCGATCGCTGACGATTCCGGTCGCCGTGCTGCTGGCCTTCATCCCGATGTACCTGCTGGGCGTCACGTCGAACATCATGTCGATCGCGGGCATCGCGATCTCGATCGGCGTCCTCGTGGACGGCGCGATCGTCGAGGTCGAGAACGCCTACAAGAAGCTGGAGCTGTGGCACCACGGCGGCCGGAAGGGGACTTCCACGCGGTCCGCCTGGCCGCGCTCCAGGAGGTCGCGCCCGCGGTTTTCTTCTCGCTTCTGGTCGTCGCGGTCGCGTTTCTCCCGATCTTCACGCTCGTCGACCAGGAGGGACGCCTCTTCAGGCCGCTCGCCTACACGAAGACGCTCGCCATGGGGATCGCGGCGCTGTTGCGCGCTGACGCTCGACCCCGCGATTGCGGATGCTCTTCACGCGCATGGACCCGTTCTCGTTCCGTCCGCGCTTCCTGGCGCGCATGTGGAACGCCGTCACGGTCGGCACCTACTACGAGGAGGAGAGGCACCCCATCAGCCGCGTGCCTGTTCGCCGTCTACGAGCCGGTGTGCCGTGCCGTGCTGCGGTGGAAGAAGACGACGATCGCGGTGGCGCTCGTGCTCGTGGCGACAACGGTGCCGGTCTACCTGCGGCCTGGGTCGCGAGTTCATGCCTCCGCTCGACGAGGGCACGCTCCTCTACATGCCGATCACGCTTCCCGGCGTCTCCGTGACGGAGATGGCAGAAGCTGCTCCAGACGATGGACGCGATGCTGAAGGACACGCCCGAGGTCGTGCGCGTCTTCGGAAAGGCGGGGCGCGCGGAGACGTCGACCGACCCGGCTCCGCTCTCGATGGTCGAAACCACGGTGCTCCTGAAGCCACGCTCGGCATGGCGGCCGGGGATGACGCGGAGAAGCTCGAGGCGGAGCTTCACGAGAAGCTCCAGTTTCCCGGCGTCACGAACGCCTTCGTCATGCCGATCCGCAACCGGATCGACATGCTCGCGACCGGGATCCGGACGCCGGTCGGCGTCAAGGTCTTCGGCCCGGACCTGAAGACGATCGAGAACCTTGGGCGCTTCGATCGAGCTGCGCGGTGCGCGACATCCGAGGCACGCGCAGCGTGTTCGCCGAGCGCACGGCGGGCGGCTATTTCCTGGACATCGACCTGAATCGCGACGCGCTGGCCCGCTACGGGATCTCGGTGAAGCAAGCCGAAAGCGTCATCGCGACGGCGATCGGCGGCGAGCCGCTGACGACGACGATCGAAGGACGCGAGCGCTACGGGGTCGCCGTGCGCTATCCGCGCGAGCTGCGCGACGACCCCGCGCAGATCGGCCGGGTGCTCGTGGCGCACATCGACGGGCGCGCAGGTGCCGCTCTCGCAGATCGCGACGATCACGCGTGACCGAGGGACCGTCGATGATCCGCGACGAGAACGGGCTACTCGCAGGCTACGTCTTCATCGACGTCGCCGGACGCGACATCGGGTCATGGGTCGAGGAAGCCAAGGCGGCCGTCGCTCGTCGCGCGTGACGCTGCCGACCCGGTACGCGCTGCAATGGAGCGGCCAATACGAGAATCTCGCGCGCGTGAAGGAACGATTGAAGCTCGTCGATCCCGCTGACGCTGTTCCTGATCGTCGTGCTGCTCTACCTCAACACCGGCTCAGCCGTGAAGACCTCGATCGTCCTCCTCGCGGTGCCGTTTTCCGCGATCGGCGCGATCTGGCTCGCTCTTACGTGCTCGGATACAACGTCTCGATCGCGACGTGGGTCGGGCTGATCGCGCTGATGGGCCTCGACGCCGAAACCGGCGTGTTCATGCTCCTGTTCCTCGATCTGGCGTGGGACGAGCGCGTGAAGGCGGGGCTCATGAGGACGAAGGCCGACGTCGTCGAGGCGATCGTTCACGGCGCCGTCAAGCGGGTGCGGCCGAAGATGATGACCGTGACGGCGGCGTTTCTGGGGCTGCTGCCGATCATGGTGTCCTCAGGGAACGGGTGCGGACATGATGAAACGCGTCGCGTGCGCCGATGATCGGCGGCCTCGCGACGTCGTTTCTCCCTCGAGCTGCTGGTGTATCCGGCGGTGTACGGTCTCTGAAAGAGCGCTTCGCTTGCGCGAATCGCGGAGTAGTGGTCGTATCGTTTCTCTCAACTCCGAAGGAGGAACTCCGATGAGGCATCGCATGTGGCTCCGCAACGGTCGCCCTGGTCGCTCTGGCCTACGCGGGAGCGGTAGCGGCGGAAGGAAAGGCGATGGCGAAGGTCGACGAGAAGACCAGCGCGATCCAAAGGCGAGGTTCTCGACCTTCCTGTTACATGGGGCACGGTGGGCAGGGTGAGGGCATGCCGGCTGTGCGGCGAAGTGTTTGCAGGGTGGAGCGCCGATGGGGTTGCTAGGCACGGACGGAGCGGTTCTATCTGTTGTTCGCCGATCACAGTGACGCCTCCGCGTACGAGAAGACCAAGAGGATTCGCGGAAAAGAACGTCGAGGTCACGGGCGAGGTTGCGACGAAGGGTGCGCTCAAGGGGATCACGGTCCACGGTGTGAAAGCCCTCTAAGCCGCTCAGCGGTGCCGCCCGCGGCCGGCGGGAGGTCCGACGGCGCGAAGTACCCTTCCGGTTGGTCAGCGTCACGCCGGGGCGATCGACGACCACCTTGATCTCGCGCCATCTTGCCGTCATGCTTCTTGTCGTCCGACGGATAGCGCGAGCAAGTACTGGTGCGTAGGTCTTCGGCGATCCGCTCTGAAGCTGCGCCGGAGCTGTCGGCACCGGGCGCGAAGACGGCCGAGCCTCCGGTGGTTTCCGCGAGAGACGAGATGATCATCGCCAGCGCTTGGCGCCCGTAGAAATCGAGCTCGAGCGCACGGGCTGCTTCGGATCGTCGCCGAGCACCTTGGCGTCGCGCGCAAGGTCCCTGCCGAGCCCGATCGCGAACACCATCACCTCGTTGTGGGCGCGGTCCCGCGCCTCCTCCAGGGTGTGAAGGCTGCCTGGCTCGGCAGTCCGTTCGCGGCCTCTATCGCGCCCGTCCGACAGGACCAGCAGGACGCGGCGCCCGTCGAAGGCGCGCGAGTCTCTCCGGAGGCGCTGTAGATCGCATCGTACAGAGGTCGTTCCACCCTTGGCTTCAACCGCACGAATGGCCGCCTCCGAGCTTGCCGCGATCGGAGGTCAGGTCCTGAGAAGGTCGACCTTGTCGGAAAAGCCGATGACGAGAACCCTCGTCTCCCGTGTTGCAAGACGGGGAGAAGGTGACCGCCGAGGCGATCGCGGACCGGAGCTTCTCGCCCTCCATCGAGAGCGACGTGTCGAGCACGATGGCGATCCGAGAGCGGCTCGCCGCTCGGCGGAGAAACCGGTCGAGAGCCTGCGGACGTCCGTTCTCGAATACGCGGAAGTCCTTCTGCTGGAGGTCGTTCACGTCACGCACCGCCTGGGGCCGTGCGCGATCGCGTAGACGTTGACCAACGCGACTTCCTCGATCTCGTTGACCACGAGCCGGCTGGTAGAGACCGAGGCACGCGCCTCGGTGCCGTCGGAGAACTTCGCGATCGCGTCGAGCTTGTGACCGATCGTTCCGTCTGCCGGCGTCCCAGGAGAACATCCAGGGAGGCGAGGTGGTCGTGCCAAGGCGGGCTCCGTCCACGAGGAGGACGACGCTGACGACCGTGGCTCCGCCCGGCGGCGTGCACCTGCAGCGTCGCCGTCGCGGAACCGACCGCCGTCGCGAATTGACGCGGCGTCTCGAATTGACCGACCCCCGCGCTTCGGCGGCGTCGATGGGTGAAACCAGGCATGCGGCGACGATGGCGAGCAGCTGAAGAGCGAGGAACCGTCTCATTTTTCAATTTCGTCCGGCGTGAAGTGTATCTACTTCGGCGCCGTCCGCTCGGCGGATTCGTGCTCTTTCATGTGCTCGCCGATCCATCGGGCCATCACGTCGGCCGGGCATGGGCGCCAGCGTCAGCGCGATCTCGCGGTCCACTCCTTCGCGCTTGATCGTGTAGGTGACCGATTGGCCCGGCTTCCATTCCTTCCGGGCTTTCGCGAGGGCGGCGGAATTCTCGCGCAATGCGCACGCCGTTCAAGGCGTAGAGGATGTCACCCGACTGCAGTCCCGACTTTCTCCGCCGGGCTCCCTGGAACGACCTTCATCACCTTGTAGCCGCCGTTGCACACGGTCGAGTTGTCGTACTCGATGCCGACCCAGCCGGTCGTCTTCAGGATCGCCGACATCCGGTCTACGCATTCCTGAACCGGCATGTTGCATTTCATATGGCTGTCGCCATGGCTGTCCCCTCGCGACGATCGGCGCACCCGCGAGGGTGCCGCAAAACGCGATCGCGACGAGAAGAGGACGGGCCATCGGCGATGATCTCCTTTGCTGGGGTCGAAGACATCGTACGGCCGCCGGAAGGATCTGTCCCGGCACGGCCCGTAAAAGATGTCCGACTTGTCAAATCGTTGTAAACAGCTCGAGTTCGCCTGTAGTCTCGACCGATGAGGCTCGGCGGATTCCTGAGGCGGCACTCGCTCTTTGCCGGGCTCCTGGCCGTTCTCGTACCCTTGACGATCCTGCTGGTCGTGCAGTTCGTCTGGCTGCTCCGCCTCGAGAGGGCGCAAGCGATCGCCCACGCCGCGGCACTCGACGGCTTCCTGGGCACGGTCGCGACGAAGGTCGAGTACTTCTACCGCGAGGTCGCCGAGCGAAGCCTGAACCTCCCCGCAAGCCTCTTCACGCAGCAGCGGATCGAGAAGGCCGCCTACTATTGGAAGCAACGGCCGGCCAAAGGGACGAAGCGGCTGTTTCTGGTGGACCTCACGCACGAGGAGTTCGGGAACTTCTACGCGTTCGATCCGGAGGCGGCGAACCTCTATACGCCGGCCGCGTCCGATGAGTCGTTGGCGATGGTTCTCGCGGCGAATCCCCTTCACATGCTGAACCTGCGGCAGCATGGGATGGACTCGGCCGCGCTGACCGGTCGACGAGCGGAACCCGGACTACCGCATCATCTTGAACCCGATCTTGACGACGGCGGCCGCGTGGTGGGCCTCGCGGGGATGATCCTCGACGAGGAGTTCTTTCGGGAAAAGCTTCTCCCCTCGATCATCGAGACCACGCTGGCGAAGTACCTCCCATCGGCCCCTGACGGCGAGCTGGCGGTCACGGTCAAGAACGGGGCCGGGAACTTGATCGTACGCGTGGGCGACGGTCAAAGCCGCGGCGTCGCGGCGAAATCGCGCCTCGGCTTCGTCTTCACCGATTGGGAAATGGCCCTGTACAACCCCGCGTGCGACGCCGCAGCAGTGGGCGCGAGCGGGCTTCTTCTTCAACGTCTCGCTCGCGGGGCTCTTGGCGCTGGCGCTGATCGGCGGCGGTGTCGCTGGCACTACGCGCCGCCGACCGCGCGGTGCGGCTCTCCAAGATGAAATCCGGAGTTCGTATCCAACGTGTCGCACGAGCTGCGCACGCCGGTTGCGTCGATCCGGGTCCTCGGCGAGCTGTTGCGCTTGGGCCGCGCGCAGGATCCCGAGAAGGTCAGGAGTACGGCGAGCACATCGAAAGCGAGAGCAGGCGTCTGACCCGCCTGATCGACAACATCCTCGATTTTTCCCGGATCGAGTCGGGGCGAAAGGAGTACCGGTTCGCCACGGGCGACGTGCGCGAGGTGGTCGAGGCCGTCGTCCACACATTCGAAGTGCGTCTGGGCGCGCAGGGGTTCAAGATCGTGCTCGAGTCACCCGAGCGCCCGCTCCCGCAGCTCCGGATGGACGGCGATGGATCGCGCAGGCGTTCCAGAACCTACTCGACAACGCGGTCAGTACTCGGGCGAGTCCAAGGAAGTCGTCGTGACGCTCTCGTCCGAGGAGGGTGGGTCGCGATCGCGCGTGCGCGACCGCGGGATCGGCATCGCGCGCGACGAACAGCGCCGCATCTTCGAGCGGTTCCATCGCGTCGGCACGGGCCTCGTTCACGACGTGAAGGGAAGCGGGCTCGGCCTGTCGATCGTGCACCACATCGTCGCGGCGCACGGCGGCCGGGTCACCGTCGTCAGCGAGCCGGGCAAGGGAAGCACCTTCACGATGGTCCTGCCGGCCATCCCCGCGGTGGCCTGATGCCCAAGGTTCTCATCGTCGAGGACGACGCCGCCATGGCGACCGCGCTGAAGGACGGCTTCACCTACGAAGGCTACGGACGTCGAGCTCGCGCGGGACGGCGAGGCCGGGCTGAAAGCGGCACGCGCGGCGGCCCCCGACGTCGTGGTTCTCGACGTCATGCTCCCGAAGATGAGCGGCCTCGACGTGTGCAAGCGCCTCCGATCCGAGGGCAGCGCTGCTTCCGATCATCATGCTCGACCGCGCGCGGCCAGGAGATCGACAAGGTGCTCGGCCTGAAGCTGGGCGCCGACGACTACCTCACGAAGCCCTTCGGTTTCATGGAGCTCATCGCACGAGTCGAGGCTCTGCTCCGACGCACGTCGCCAGGGCGAGGCAAGCCGAGGTGTACGGGTTCGGCGACGTCGTCGTCGATTTCAAGAGGGCCGAGCTCAAGAAGCGCGGTCAGCTCGTCGAGACCACCGCGCGAGAGCTTCGGCTCCTCGAATACTTCATCGCGCACCGCGGAGAGGTCGTTCCGACGGGAGCGCCTCCTCGATCAGGTCTGGGAGTATGACGGCACGCCCCTGACCCGCACCGTCGATATGCACGTCGCGAAGCTCCGGAGGAAGATCGAGAACGACCCCGCCGATCCCAGATTCATCGTCACGGTGCACCGGATGGGTTACAAGTTCACCGGATAGGCCGCGAACGACCCTCCAACATGAAAAACGGCCGCCCGGCTCCACATGCCGGACGGCCGTTCGAGATCGTCGCTTCTAAGGGGGTCAGTTCGAAGCGACGGTCACGTGCTCTTTCATGTGCTCGGCGACCATGGCCTCGTAGACGTCGTTGGGCATCTTGCCGAGGGTGGCTGTGAGCTCCTTGGTCGCGCCCGCGCGCTTCACCGTGTAGTTGACCGGGGATCCGGGCTTGAGCGACTTCCAGGTCGACTTGACGGCGGCCATGTTGGTTTCGTTCATCTCGATCCCGTTCAACGCGCGTAGAGCACGTCACCCGGACTGGAAGCCGGCCTTCTCCGCGGGGCTCCCCTTGACGACGGACTTGACGACGCTCGTGCCGTCTTCCGTGTTGTCGTACTGGATGCCGAGCCAGCCGTTGTTCTTGGCCTCGTCCATGTGCTTCAGGCAATCTTCCTTCGAGGCGGTGCAACCCTTGTGCGAGGCCGCGTACGCGGCATTCTTGGCGTGCTTTCACACTAGCCGCTCCGCCGGCGAGCGCGGCGTTGGCGAGGGCGAACATGGCGAGGGGGGCGACGAGCATCAGGGAATGGCGCATGGGGGTCTCCCTTCTTTCGCTGTTCGTGTCCCGGCGATGTGCGAGACCGCATCGTTCGCGAGGGACACTACGCGGAGGCGCTGGTAAATGTCGTACCTCGCGAGGTAAAGAATGGTCAAAGTTGTAATGGAGACGGCAAAGAGGGCCCCGGGTTCGCGGGGCGCCTTGTTGTGAGAACTGGGAGCCGACGGCGATCCCTTGAGATCAGGAATCCTGCGCTGAGCGTGCAAACCAGATTCGTCGAATTCGGCGGGCCGCCAACCGCGGTTACTTTGTGAGGGCGAGGAGGTCCGTTGGACCACGTTGTATACCCGCGTTCGGTGTGACTGCGACGAGTGCAAATCGCTGCGGCCGAGGTTAAGGTTGCAAGCCGCCGAGGCATCCAAAGAACGCTTTATGAAGATAGATTTCCCACCGCTTGGTGGCGGTTAGGTTCGCCGTGGCCGCCCGGCAGGCGGCTATCTTGACGGTCAGCCCAGGAACCAACGCCTGAACAACCGCTTCCGGCACCGGGCGCTACCAGCTGTCCCGAAGAATGTTGTACCCGGAGTTGGGCCGGTGCCTGGAAGGGAAGAACCTCGGAGTCCGGGGAACGTGTTTGCGGACGTGAGAGTAAACGAGTCGAGAGTCTTGTTGCTCAGTATCTGGTTTCCGTCAACGTCGCGAGTGACGCCGGGCAACCGTTGGAGGAGTCGAGGGTCTTGTTGCTCAGCGTCTGGTTTCCCGTCAACGTCGCGAGCGATGCCGTGGGAACGCGTTCGAGGAGTCGAGAGTCTTGTTGCCGAGCGCTCTGTCCCCCGGTCAACGTTACGAGTGACGCGCGGGAAGACGTTCGACGCATCAGTCAGCGTCTTGTTCTTCATGCGACTGCGTCGCCTCCAGGAGGACTTCGGAGCCATACGCATCTCCATGTCCCTGCGACGCGGCGTGCAAACGCCCTGCGCCTCCACCCTGGCAGGCTCCCGTGACCGGGGCCGCTGAACAATCCTGCAGTACGTCGTCGCCCTCCATCTGCGCGTCGGGTACGGCGGAGGGGGGCGTCGGAACCAATTCGGCAAACACGATACCCGTCGAAAGCTGCTCCACCGGCGATTCCCGGGCACGGCAGCGCCCTAGGGGCAGTAGAACCGCACATGTTTCCGTGCGAGACCACGCGTGCATAGTCGTTGACGGCTATCTGATCCCAGGTGGTCGAATCGCCAGGAATTCCGTGGAGTAGGGCAGTCGATGACCTCGAATTCTCCATGATTCGCTGGTCTGCCCCACCACGGGAGGCGGTGGCGTGGAAACTCAGGACTTCTGTGGTGCGGAAGCTCGAATTGCATTCCCCGTATCGTCAAGGGGCCCTGCCGATTCCAATCCACGACCTGGTCCTGCATGCCCCGTGGGCTGTCGGGTGCAAGTACCCGCCCACCCGTTACGTTCACTGGCACCGGAAACCACGCGGTTCCGCCGGTCCTGAGAAACGTTCCGCAGCCTTCTTGAGTTGGAGTCGATGATCGTAACGGGATCGAAAAATATCATTGATGTAGAACACCGCGTCGCCGAACCCACCCGCGTATCCACCGAACGAACTGAAGCTACCCGGAGGTGAGACCGAACGAAATCTGCCGTGTTTTGGTTACCGTTGTCTGGGATTGCAGTCGCTATCCGCGCCATAGCCGTTCACGTTGAGAAACCCGTGTGCCTTTGAATTTGGGTGTTCGATTGAGATCGCGGCAAGCGGCGACGCTCTGAAAGCTCGAATCCCGTATCGTCGACTGGTCATTCATTTGTGGGATACCGTAGCGAAGACTGACAACCGCACGCCAGTAGTCGAGTCCGCCGTGTACCTCGTCCCGCGTCGACACGGACATTGTCGAGAATGTTCACCGATGGAGCCCGTGCAGGCAGGCGTTCCCTGGGTTTCGCTGAAGTTCGTAAACTCAAACGCTGTTTGTAGCTTGCATCCGCCGGTGGGTGTGCATTCGCCGGGTGGGCTGTAACTGCAGATAAAACCACAAGGTTTTCGATCTTGAGTTGTTGGGTATCCTCCAACAGAAACATCGGGACTGTCGAATTGCAGCCGCCTGACGCGGCCCTCCGACTCCAAGTAGGCACCGTTTCCATTGATAACGCCACCGAACGTATTGTGAACGAGGAGTGTGTCGCTGATCACGTAGTGCGCGCCGGATTTTGCTTCGATCGAGCCGAACAAAGGTAAGGCTCCGGTTGTTTTCGCGAAGTCGAGCGTCTGCTGCCAACAAACGGTATCGTCGTGAACGCCATCGCCGACGCAGCCAGCTGGTCTTCCGGGTGAATTGTTTGATCGACAGCGTAAAGCGGAACGGGGCTCGCCGTCAGGGCTGATCGCGAAAAAGTACTGAAGAGTTTGCGGATCCAATCGTGCGCGACACGTAATGGTACTGATCCTGCTACAGACGTATGTCTCGACATTTCTATCCTCCTGGTAGGTTCGGACCCCGGCCTTTGGCGTGTGGTTGCGGGGCGCCTAGTGGAGGATGTCAATCGTAAACAAGCGACGCGATCTCACGCCGCCTCGTTCGCCACCCTCGTGAGCTCCCGCAGGAGATACAGAATGATGGGGCCGAGGAAGAGCCCGACGATGCCGAACGCGATGAGGCCGCCGAACATCCCGACGAAGAGCATCATGCCGGGGAGCTTGACGCCGCTCTTCGCGAAGAGCGGGCGCAGGACGTTGTCGATCGTGCTGACGACGCCGGCGCACCAGGCGACGAAGATCCCGCACGCCCAGGGGCGGCCGTCCGCCGCGAGCCACAGGGCCACCGGGATCCAGACGAGCGCCGGTGCCGCCGGGGATGAGCGCGGCGAACAGAACCGCCGCGGTCAACGTGAAGGCGTGCGGGACGCCCAGGATCAACATCATGATGCCGGCCAACAAGGCCTGGACGAGGGCGGTCAAACCGACGCTGATGAACACGCTGCGCGTCATCAGCGTGAGGTCGTACATGATGCGCTCGGCCGTCGCCCGCGGCACAGGCACGGTGCGGCGATGATCGCGGCGGCGAGGCCCTGACCGCCCGCGAACAGGACGATCATCATGAAGATCATGACGAAAAACGAGAACACCATGCCGAACACGCCGCCCAGGATGCGAGGGTCCTTTCGCGGCCACGAAGTCCCCAACCTTCTTCACGGCCGAGATCGCGGTCGCCTGAAGGTCGACGTTGGCGAGGCCGACTGAGCTCCTTCACGCGGTCGGTGGCTTCCCGGAGCCGCGGGAACGCTGCTGCAGGCCGAGGTCGTACCCCTCGGCGGCGTAGCTCGTCTGGACCCACTGGTAGCCCTGGGCGGCGCCTTTGAACGACCTGACGACCGCCACGATGACCGGAACGACGACAAACCCGGCGACGAGAAGGGTCACGATCGAGGACGCGAGCCACGCGCGGCCGCCGAACCATCCGGACAGCTTCGTGTGCGCCGGTCGGAACGCGGCGACGAGCACGGCCGCCCACACGAAGCCTCGGTAGAAACGGCCTCAGCACGAGCCAAGCGAGCCAGAACACGGCGGCGAGGAGGGCGGCGATAGAGGAGGGGCGAGATCTCGCGCGTCACCGCCGCAGACTCGTCGAGCGCCCGTGCGTTGTCAAGGCGCGGCGGCGCGACCCGGCGGTTTTCCCTGATTCCACGGTAACGCGCGCGGTGTCCGTTTGCGTGAAACGGCGACTGGACTAAGTTATTGGAACGGGGTCACGCGTAGGCGAGGCCGGTACTCGGCGGCCTCGGAAGGAGATCGGTCATGTCCTCCGGCGAATCGATCCTGGCCAGGGCCAAGTCGACCATCGACACCACGGGATTCCGCGAGCAGAGCTGGACGGGGACGTTCGCGCAATACGTCGACGTCGTCCGCCGCGAGCCGCGGGTCACGCGAACGGCGTTCGAGAGGATCTACGACATGATCCTCGAGCAGGGCGTACGCGAAGTACGTCGACAACCGGAAGAAGATCGTCCACTACGACTTCTTCGACGACGTCGCCCACGCGGGCGAAGACGCGATCTACGGCCTCGACATCCCGCTGATGAAGCTCGTCAACATCTTCAAGAGCGCGCGCGCAGCGGTACGGCACCGAGCGCCGCGTCATCCTCCTGCACGGCCCTGTCGGGTCGTCCAAGAGCACGATCGCGCGCCTGCTGAAGAAGGGGCTCGAGGCGTATTCCGAAGACGCACGCCGGCGCTCTGTACACCTTCGGCTGGGTCAGGGACCTCGACAAGCGCGACGAGGTCGTCCTCTGCCCGATGCACGAAGAGCCGCTGCACCTCGTCCCGCGACGAGCTGCGCGCCAGATCGTGCTGCAAGAGATCAACGCCGGCGTGGCACCGGGCGACTATCAGGTCGGAATCGAAGGCGATCTGTGCCCGTTCTGCCGCCAGGAATTCCGCGAGCTCATGACGAAGTACGGCGGCGACTGGACGCGCGTTCTGAATCACGTCAGCGTGCGGCGCCTGCTCCTGTCGGCGCAGGACCGGATCGGCATCGGCACCTTCCAGCCGAAGGACGAGAAGAACCAGGACTCGACCGAGCTGACCGGCGACATCAACTACCGGAAGATCGCCGAGTACGGCTCCGACTCCGATCCGCGCGCGTTCAACTTCGACGGCGAGTTCAACATCGCCAACCGCGGCATGATCGAGTTCATCGAGGTGCTGAAGCTCGACGTCGCGTTCCTCTACGAGCTGCTCGGCGCGCCGCAGGAGCACCTGATCAAGCCGAAGAAGTTCCCGCAGACCGTTCATCGACGAGGTCATCCTCGGCCACACCAACGAGCCCGAGTACCAGCCGCCTCCAGAACAACGAGTACATGGAGGCGCTCCGCGACCGCACGGTGAAGGTCGACATCCCGTACATCACGCGGCTTTCGGAAGAGATCAAGATCTACAAGAAGGACTACAACTCCGGGAAGATCCGCGGCAAGCACATCGCGCCGCACACGATCGAGATGGCCGCGATGTGGGCCGTTCTCACGCGGCTCGAGGAGCCGAAGAAGCACAACCTCTCGGTGATGCAGAAGCTGAAGCTCTACAACGGCAAGATCGCTCCCGGGCTACACCGAGGACAACGTCAAGGAGCTGCGCAAGGAAGCCGGCCGCGAAGGGATGGACGGCATCTCGCCCCGCTACGTCCAGGACAAGATCTCGAACGCCTTGGTCGCCGAGCTGGACCAGCGCTGCGTCAACCCGTTCATGGTGTTGAACGAGCTGGACGCCGGCCTCAAGCGGCCACTCGCTGATCACCAGCGAAGAGCAGCGCCAGCGGTTCCGCGAGCTTTTGACGACGTGCGGCGCGAGTACGAGGACATCGTCAAGAACGAGGTCCAGCGCGCGATCGCCGCCGACGAGGCCGCGATCTCACGCCTGTGCGGGAACTACGTCGACAACATCAAGGCGTACACGCAGAAGGAGAAGGTCCGGAACCCGTACACCGGCCAGGACGAAGAGCCCGACGAGCGGCTGATGCGCTCGATCGAGGAGAAGATCGACATCCCCGACAACCGCAAGGACGACTTCCGCCGCGAGATCATGAACTACATCGGCGCCCTGTCGCTCGACGGGCGGAAGTTCGACTACAGGACGAACGAGCGGCTGCACAAGGCGCTCGAGCTGAAGCTCTTCGAGGACCAGAAGGACTTCATCAAGCTGACGAGCCTGGTCTCCTCGGTGATGGACAAGGAGACGCAGGAGAAGATCGACATCGTGCGCGGCCGGCTCGTGCGCGACTACGGGTACTGCGACTCGTGCGCGAACGACGTGCTGCATTTCGTCGCCAGCATCTTCGCGCGCGGCGACGTCAAGGAACGGTAGCGCCGGAGGCTCATGCCCCGCATCGAGTCCGACGTCAATCGCTTCCGGCAGATCGTGCGGGGAAGGTGCGCGAGGAGCTCAAGAAGCACCTCGGGAAGACCGAGCTCTTCGGAAAACAGGGCGGCCACGTCGTCTCGATTCCGATCCCCCACCTCGAGCTGCCGCACTTCGTGCACGACACCGGCGGAAAGGGCGTCGGCCAGGGAGAAGGCGAAGGCGAGGAGGGCGGCAGCCAAGCCGGCGACCAGCCGGGCGCGCACATCCTCGAGGCGGAGTTCTCCGTCGAAGAGCTGGCCACGATGCTGGGCGAGGCGCTGGAGCTCCCGCGCATCGAGCCGAAGGGCACCGACGAGCTCAGCTCGTCATCGGGCCGCTTCACTGGGATCTCCACGACCGGCCCCGAGTCGCTCCGCCACTTCAAGCGCTCTTACCGCCAAGCGCTGCGGCGCCTGATCGTCTCGGGCACCTACGACCCGACGAATCCACGCGTGTCGCTGCAGCGCGCCGATCGCAAGTACCGAACCTGGAAGCCGCGGCCTCTTCCCAAGGCCAACGCGGCGATCGTCTACGTCATGGACGTGTCGGGGTCGATGGGCGACGAGCAGAAAGAGATCGTCCGCACGGAAAGCTTTTGGCTGGACGCGTGGATCCGTAGCCACTACCAGGGCGTGCGCACGGTCTACATCGTTCACGACGCCGCCGCGAAGGAGGTGGACCGCGAAACTTTCTTCACGCTGCGCGAGTCCGGGGGCACGGTGATCTCGTCGGCCTACGAGCTCGCGGCGCGGATCATCGAGGAGCGCTTCCCAGCGGCGGATTGGAATCTCTACCTGTTCCACTTCACCGACGGCGAGAATTACTCCCGTCAGGACTCGGACAAGTCGGCGGACCTGCTCGCCGAGAAGCTCCTGCCTTCGGTCAATCTCTTCGGGTACGGTCAGGTCGAGGCGTTGGGCACCGCGGGGCGACTTCATCGACGTGCTGCGCTCGCGCTTCGCGGGCCACGAGCGCGTGGCGCTCTCGCGCATCCCTGACCGCGATGCGGTCGTCGTTTCGATCAGAGATTTTCTCGGACGCGGGCGGTAGCGCGATGCCGGGGACGCTGTCCGTCGTTCTGCAGCGCGAGCAGGAGCGCATCGAGAAGATCGCCCGCGAGATGGGCCTCACGTTCTTCCGCGTCGTATTCGAGATGGTCGATTGGCGGGAGATGAACGCGCTCGCCGCCTACGGCGGTTTCCCCGACGCGCTACCCGCACTGGCGCTGGGGCATGGAGTACGCCGAGCTGGCGAAGAGCTACGAGTACGGGCTCCACAGGATCTACGAGATGGTGATCAACAACGATCCCACCTATGCCTACCTCCTCGAAGGCAACGCGCTGGTCGATCAGAAGCTCGTGATGGCGCCACGTTTACGGCCACGCCGATTTCTTCGTCAACAACGTCTACTTTCGCGCACACGAACCGGAAGATGATCGACACGATGGCGAACCATGCCACACGCGTGCGCCGCCACCAGGAAAGCCGCGGCATCGAGACGGTCGAGCGGTTCATGGATGCGTGCCTATCGGTCGAGGAGCTGATCGATCCAGGGGCGGTCTTCCGGGAGCCGCGCCGGGCCGGGACGCCCGTCGAGGAGCCCGAGCAACAAGATCCCGGCCGCATGCCCGCGAAGGCGTACCTCGACCGCTACGTCAATCCCCGGACTACCTGGCGGAGAAGCGGAAGCAGGTGAAGCAGGCGCGCGAGGACGCCAAGCGCTTCCCCGTCGCCGGACCGGGACGTCTTGGGATTCCTCACTGGCCGCGGCGCCGCTCGAGCCGTGGGAGCAAGACGCGCTCGAGATCGTGAGGGACGAGAGCTACTACGTCCTCCCCAGCGCCAGACGAAGGTGATGAACGAGGGATGGGCCTCGCTCTGGCACACGCACATGATGACGACGCGCATCCTCGACGACACCGAGGTGATCGACTACGCCGACCACCATTCGGGGACCGTCGCCGTCACGCCGGGCCGCCTGAACCCGTACAAGCTCGGTCTCGAGCTCTTCCGCGACATCGAACGTCGCTGGAACATGGGCCAGTTCGGCCCCGAGTGGGAGGCCTGCGACCGCATGGCCGAGCGCCTGCGGTGGGACCGCAAGCTGGGCCGAGGCCGCGAAAAGATCTACGAAGTGCGACGCCTGCATTGCGACTCGACGTTCCTCGACGAGTTCCTCACGCAAGACTTCTGCGAGCGCCAGGGCCTGTTCACGTCGAAGAAGAACGCCCGCACCGGGAAGGACGAGCTCGAAAGCGTCGCCTTCGAAGACGTGAAGCAGGCGCTGCTGTTCCACTTCACAAACGGTGGCCGCCCTGTCATCGAGGTTTTGGACGCCAACTACGGCAATCGAGGCGAGCTGCTGCTCGTTCACCGCCACGCCGGCGTGGATCTCCGCACCGACTGGGCCAAGGAAGTCCTCGAAAACCTCACGCGGATCTGGAAGCGCCCTGTGCGCATCGAGACTCAGATCGGGAACAAACCCGTGCGCCTGGGCCACGACGGCGACAAGCCGATCCAAGAGGATCTCGATCAGGCCGCGTTGAAGTCGAAGACGCGCTAGCGCCGGGAGTCAGCGCTCCTTCGGGACCTCGCGCCACCGACCCGGCGGCAACGTCCACACGCCGAGCTTCGCGCTTTGCGTCGGCTTCCGCCGCCTTGAACCGAGGCTTCAGTGTGAAATTGAACTTGTCGTACACGTGCGCGCGTACCCTTGCGCACCATCTCTTCGTTGATGTTTGTGCCGTCGTCCAAGATCACGTAGCGCAGCAGCCGCCCGTAGGCGTCGCGGTCGCCTTGTCGCGGCTCGGCCTCGAGCGTGACTGTCTCGCCGCCGAGGCGCGACCGCGCATAGTTCCGCGCCGCATACCCCGCATCGCGATAGGCCTGCCGCTCGTCCTGCAGCTCCGGTGAGTCGATGCCCACCAAGCGGATCTTCTCCGTGTGCCCGCTCATCCGCACGGTGATCGTGTCCCCGTCGTGGACGGCCACGACGCTCGCTGTTTGCGGGGTCGCGGCGAGGAACAGGGAAAGGAGAAGCGCGGAAAACATGCGCGGAGTATAGCGAGACGATCGCGGCGCTGTGGCGCGGTTGCACCACGGCAACCCGGTGTCTGGTTGAGCACTGAAAGGTCGTGGATAATCCGACAACGCGTTGGGCAGGGGGACAGGTCTCATGGCGGACCGCATGCTGGTTGCCTTCGGGAAATACCTGAGGCTCTTACGCGACCGCCGGAAGCTGTCCCTAAGCGATGTCGTTACCCTCACGAAGTCTTATCCGGAACCGGTCGGCAAGGGCTACCTTTCCCGTGTCGAGCGTGGCCTCGCTCGAGTCGGATTCTCGAAGATGGTCGCCTTGTCCCGCGCGCTACTGACGATCTCGCTCGATGCCTTCGGCGAGAAAGCTTTCGCTCGACCTCGAGGTCGACGAACTGAAGAATGCGCCGAATACGAGTGGAAAGACGTTCGCGGAACTGACATCCGAGGCCGCGCAGTTCAATCAGCGAGGGCTGACGTTGGCACTGCTACGCAGCGATTCGCGACGCGCTGCCGCGAGCGGCCCTCGATCCCCTGCTCATGGGACTACCGCGACTCGACGGAACAGGTCACGAGGGCGACGCTTTCTCACGGGAGTTGCGGCGCGCTGCGACAGGACGACTACGCCCTTGCGCTAGCCGAGTTCGGTTTGTGATCGGAACGAGATGGATGCCCTCAACGAAGAGACCGTTGCCGATCGTGTTCCAACAGTCCGCTGTCGCGAAGCAACACTCGGCTGCGTTCGAGTGAAGCGACATGTGCTCGCCGACCGAGCTGTCGAACTGGCCAAGCAAAGCACCGAACTCAAGAAGCATCTCGGGTGACGCGCTGGATACTCGCGCCTACCTGGCAAGTCGAGCCAACGATCACGCCGCCGGCAATCAAGATCTATCAGGAGGCCTTCGCAGCGTACAAGGCCGTGGATCGGCGCGTCGATTGCGCAAGGAGTTCTGAACAACCTTGGCGCAGATCGTATTTCAACGCTGCGTCGATTTAAGGCGTGCTCGACAGGGCGTTGGAAGCAGCCGAACACCTTGCCACTGAGCTTGAGTGCCGACGCGACTCGGGCGCGATCTCGAGTTCTGCTGGGCGAGATCGAAGCGCTGGATGGAAACCTGAGAAAGGCATGCTGCGCTCTGGCACGATGCCATCGAAATCGCTCGGACGTACGCGCGACACCGTTCGTTCACTTCAAGGCCGAGTTTCAACTCTTCAAGCATATCAATCGAGCAGGGGAACCTCACGGCCGCCAACGCGTCTGGGTCGACGCCTCAATCGAATGACGCCATGGATTTCGCCGAGCGAGCCCGAGGTCGGTCGACTTCCTGCGACTAGTATGCGATCCATCGCAAAGCCCAAGCAGCGCGGTGTTGCGAATCCGCAACACTGAGCGTCTCGCCCGCGGCAACCCAGAGTAGCTCGACGCGCTTGTCACGCAGCGCTGCGCAATCGTATTCCTCACAGTGGTCCCGACATTCCGCTGGGGGAACGCTCGATGAAAAACGTCAATCCTCGCTTGCTTTGCGCTTTCGTGCTTGCTGTCTCTTGCGCTGCCACTTTCAGTCGAACGCCGACAGCAATCCACAACGCACGGCTCAATGGGTTTCATATGCCACGTACGTGGAGACGCGCGAAGCCCGCCAGGCGTTCCGGTCAGCACAATCATTCTGTGTCAGATTGACGAGGATTCTCCCAATCCATCAGGATACGGATCGTCGCGTTCAACTCGACATGGTGACGGAGTGCCCGAGAGTCATCATTTCCCGAGACCTCTCGCGACCCGGCGGCACCTCAGTCGATGCACGTCGCACCGTCACACCACCCTACCCGCTCCTCCACCGCCGACCCCCTAGCGCCCGCGTGGGAGCGTAACCGGTCGAAATCACCCGCCCTCCCAAAGCCCGCGTTACGCTCCCCGCCCCGTTTCTCAGCGTCCACGCCGGATGTCTACGCCACCGACGATGCTCTCGAACAGGATCTTGCCGCCGCCGGAACCGATCACTGCCTGGTAATCGGAGTCGTCGGAGCGGGTGACATCCGATACATCGTTGCGAATGTGGCCGACTAGACGCCTCACAACTAGATCGGCGTTCACGCCCTTGCGCACGTCGAGATCGATGCCTCCGGTGACGCTGCTGACGTGGATGCCGCGTTCATCCACGCCGGCGATCGTCATGCTCAGCCCGCCGGCGAGCGAGCTCATCATCCCCGCGCGCATCTCGGTGACGGCGACATGCCCAGCGATGCCTCGAGCCGCACCATGCCCTCGGTCGGGCCGATGCGGACGTCGCCCGCGATGTTCTGGAGGTTCACGTCCACCCGGCGCGGTAACTTGAGCATGACGCGCTGCTGTCCGCGGACGATCGGGCACAGCGACTCGCTGCTGATTCGGAGACGCTTCGGTGTGTTTTCGATCTCGATCTTTCCGCATTCGAGGTCCGCATGAGTCGGGGCGGAGCGCACGACGTTGACGTCGGCCACGTCGTCGTTCGTCGTCTCGATTTCGACCGGGCCCGCTATTCCCGAGACTTCGACGCTCGCGCCGTGACCGCGAGCCTCGTAGCTGTGATGGATCCGCTCACGATCGGGAAGGTCCGAGTCTGCCGCAGCCACGCCAAGCGGCGGGGTCAGTAGAGTCACGGATCACAACAGGGACTATCCGGGACATCCCACGTCCCATCGTTTTCCTCCTCCGATGCGCAGAGTCATCTTCTATTACGCCTCGGCGGGTCCCCGGCGTTTGGCCTCCCGCGTGTTACGCTCGCGACTTATGGCGTCGCAGACTGGATCACGAGCGACGATTCTTGCGCATCACCTGTACGACTTCGCCGAGTGCGAGCACCGCGTCGCGCTCGATGCGACGCTCGATCGAGAGCGGCGCACGCCGCCCGACGACGCCATGGCGCTGCTTTTCGAACACGGGACGGCGCTTCGAGCGGGAGGTCGTCGAGCCGCTGGGGTACCCGGCGGTCGAGGTCGAAAGCGGCGACTGGGAGGCGGCGTTCGCGCGAACCCGAGCGCTGATGCGTGAAGGGCGTCGCGGGGATCGATCAGGGGTGTTGCTCGATGGGGCGCGCCTGGCGCGGCCCGATCTTCTCGAGCGCGTGCCGGGTGGGTCGTTGCTGGGGGAGTTTCATTACGTCCCGGGGATGTGAAATCCGCTCGGACGGCGCGAAGCGACGCGGTGCTTCAGGTCGGATTCGCGGCCCTGTTGCTCGAGATCGATCCAGGGGCGGCGGCCCGACGCGGGCTTTCTCATCCTGGGCGATGGGCGCCGTGAAGAGCTCGATCCTCGGTGCCATCCGTTGCACGGTGGACGACGCGGTCGCACGGACCGAAGACGTCGCGCGCGGCGAGGCGGTGACATCGCCGTTTTTCTCGCCGGCTTGCGGGCGCTGCCGGTGGCGCGGACGATGCTTGCCCCAACCTCGAGGAGGCGCGCGATCTTGTCGTTCGTTCACGGCGTGACGCGTGCGCGCCGGCGCGTGTTCCTGCGGCACGGGATCACGACGATCGACGATCTCGCCGCGATCGATGTTGCGGCGCTCACGGCGGCGGGCGTGCCGTCGGACGGACTCGATCGGATGCGGCTGCAGGCGAAGGCGCTCCTCGCCGGACGCGCGTTTGCCGTACGGTCGCCCTGGTCTTCCGCGCGGCGTCAAGCGCGAGCTGTTCCTGCGCATCGAGACCGACCTCTCGATCACGGTGAGCCGTTCTTGGTCGTCCTGGGGGAGGCGGCACCGGGCGGGACGATCGACGCTGCGCGGGTGGCGATCGTCTCGACGCCCGGCGAACGCGCGGACGCGCTTCGCGAGCTGGTGGACGTACTCGAGTCCCCCGCCGCACGCGAAGAGCCGATCTACACGTATGGACCGGCGACGGCTCGGGCGTTCGACGATTTGGCGGAGGACGCCCAGCTCGATCCTTCTCGCGCGGGCGATATGGCGGGGCGCTTCGTCGATCTCGCGCCGTGGGTGCGGCGCGCCGCTGTGCTGCCGGTTTTCCTCTACCGGTTCGACGAGGTCGCCGCGGTCGCGCGCATGCTCCCTCGCCCTGCGCCAGGTCGACCCGGGGACGCGCTCTTCGTGCTTCACGCGGGCCTCGCGGCGTCCCAGGATCCCGAGGCCGTCAGGCGACGTCTCGAGGAGGCCGGGCGGGAGGCGTTGACGCTCGCTTCGGCGCGATCCGCGCCTGGTGTCCGTCGTGACCGCGCGCCGTCTCTGTGGGATCGGCTCGCGCGCCTGCTCCACCGGGAGAACCACGCGATCCTCTCTCGGCCACCGCGACCTGATGACCCTCCCCTCGACGAGCGGGTCGAGCGGGGCGACAGCCTTGCGAGGCTCGCTTACGGAGGTGAGGTGTCGGGCCGCATCACGCTACGCTGCACCGACAACCTCGCGAAGTATCGCGTCGGGGATGCGCTTCGGCTTGCGAACGGGGAGCGCGCGGAGGGGGCCCGCGGGGTCGGCGTCGTCTACGAATCGTTCGACGACGCAACGGGCACGCTGATCGTCTCGCGCGATCCTTTCAGGCCCGACGGCGCGTTCGATCCGGGCCTCCCGCTGCAGCTCGATCCCGAGCGCGCAATCGTTGACCGGGTTGGCTCTCGAGGCGCTGGCGCGCGTGCGTTCGGGACGCTCCGCGACCGCTTTGGCCGTGCGCAGTGTGCTCGAAGGCGGAGCGCGGCGAACCGTCGACGCCGGTTGCGGCAGGCCGAGGCCGAGGTCCAGGCCGGGCGATTCGTTCCCCTTCTCGACTCGTCGCAGCGGGAAGCGTTCGTCGCGGCCATGACGGCCGATCCCGTGACGCTGATTCAGGGGCCGCCCGGTACGGGGAAGACCTATGTGCTCGCGAGGATCGTGACGGCGCTCTCCGCAGAGGCCTTCGGGTGCTCGTCACCGCGTACACGCATCGGGCGGTCAACAACGCCTTGCGCATGGTGGCCGCAGCCGACGCCACGCTTTCGGTCGTGAAGGCCGGAAAGGCGAGCGGCGCCGACGATCTGCGAGGATCGCGCGTCGGCGTTGCGCCGTCGGTTTCGAGACTCCCGGCCGCGCGAGACGCGCGGTGCGTCGTGGGGGCGACGTTGTTCGGTCTCAAGGCGGCGTGGGAAGAAGACGTCTTCGACATCGTGGTCGTGGACGAAGCCGCGCAGATTCCGCTCACCTTTGCTCCGTGCGCGATGCTTGCGGCTCCGCGTTACATCCTGGTCGGCGATCACCGGCAGCTGGGACCGATCGTTCGAGGGTCAACACGCCGACGCTCGCCGCGTGCTCGCTCTTCGGGCACCTGGCCACCGCCTATCCTCCGCTGTTGCTTCGCACCACCTACAGGATGAATGCCGGACTCAACGACTTTCCGAGTCGCGTCTTCTATGAAGGACTGCTCGCCCCCGAGGCCCGCATCGCGACAGCACGCTTTCCTCACGTTCCCGGCGGGCCCTACGACGATCTCTTCGACCCCGAGCGCCCCGCCGTGCTCGCGCTCGTTCCGCACGAGGGGTTTCGGATACGTTGCCCGGCGGAGGCAGAGGTCGTCGCCGGGATCGTCCTCGACCGCATCGTCCGCCAGGGCGGTAACCCGGCGACATCGCGGTGGTGTCGCCCTTCAGAGCCCAGCTGCGCCTCATCCGCACCCTCGTCAGGCGCGGGCTCGACGCCGCGGGCAACGTCCGGGCCGCTTCCCGTGATCGATACCGTGGAGCGCATTCAGGGTCAAGAGCGCGAGCTGGTCGTCGTCTCGCTCGTGGCGTCGGACCCCGATCACCTCGCCGGCGACGCGGCGGGTTTCTTCTATTCGGGAAACCGGCTCAACGTGACGATGACCCGCGCGCGGACGAAGCTCATCGTCGTGGCGAGTCCGCTCGCGTTCACGGCGTTCCCGAAAACGCTCGCGGGGCTCGCCGACGTGGAGCGCTTCAGGCGGCTAAGGAGGGAGCTTCCATCGGTCGTCGTCCAGGGGCCGGGGTTGGGCTAAAAAAACGCCGCCCCGTCGGTGGGGCGGCGTCATGTTCTCGCGGATGGCTTGAATCAGTTCGTGCCGGTTCCAGGCTTCGGAGCGGCCACGCCCTTGCGCGAAAGCTCGTCGTTGATGACGTCGCGGAACTGCTCGATCGGCTGGGCGCCGACGAGCATGCGGCCGTTGATGAAGAAGGCCGGAGTTCCGGTCACGCCCAACGCGGCCCCGTCGTCGAAGTTCGTCTTGATCAAGCTCGTCGCGCTTGTTCGCCGTGGTGCAAGCTTCGAACGCGGCGCTGTCGAGCCCAAGATCGGTGGCGCGCTTGGAAAGGTCGGCCTTGCTCAGGTCGCCCGCCGCCTCGAACAGGTTCGTGTGGTATTCCCAGAACTTGCCCTGATCTTCGGCACAGTGAACGGCCTGCGATGCCGGCATCGCCATCTGGTGGAACGGCAGCGGATAGTCGAGGTAGATGAAGCGGACCTTGTCCTTGTATTCGCTCAAGACCTGCTGAACGGTCGGATGCGCGCGCTTGCAGAACGGGCACTGGTAGTCGGACCATTCGACGATCGTCACCGGCGCGTCGGCGGGGCCCATCGCCGGCGTTCCCGGACGGATCGTGACCGTCGCGCGCGCGGCGGCTCGAGCAGGATCTTGACGTTGTTCTTGGCGGTGAGCTCGGCCAAGAATTGCCCGCGGCGATCGTTGGTCTTCTGGCCCTTGAGCGCCTTCTCGATGTCGCCCTTGATCTCGTCGAACGACTTGCCGCCCATGCGGGCCTTGTTCGTCTCGTAGAATTTCGAAACCTCGTCAGGCGTCGGCCCTGCAGACTTGTCATCGACCTCGGCCTTCATCAGGTCCGCCTCGGTGACCTTGCGAGCCGCCGCTTCGCTCGTGACGAGCTGTTCCTGAATCAATCCGTTCAGCACTTGCGCCGCGCAACGTCGTATTCCTGTTGACGGAGTTTCGCGAGCTGGTTCGCCGCCGCGTGGTCGAGCTGTTCCATCGTGATCACGCTCCCGCCGACGGTCGCGGCAGGACGGGAATCGCTCGACCCGGAGGTCGCGGCCGCGGTGGCCGCCGGCGCCGGGGTTGTGGTTTCCGCCTTGGCCTTGTCCTTCTTCGCAAACGCGGGGCGGTAACCGCGGCGGTGAGGAGCAGAATTGCCGTCGTCTTCGAAAGCGTCATCGGTCGAGTCTCCCATGCCCGGGTCGCCGGCAATCGTCTACGGCGACGAACCGGCCCCGAATCCCGAATAATGTACAACCGGCCTTCGGACCCGTCCAACGCGACTTTCTTCGCTGGGCTATCATCCGCCGGGAAGCGCCCTCTTTGCGCTGTTTTTTGGAGGGCGGACCCGATGCCTTCTGCCCCTGTCACCGTCGTCGGGGCCGGCCTCGCCGGACAGCGAGGCCGCATGGCAAATCGCCCAGCGCGGGGTGTCCGTGCGCCTCTTCGAGATGCGCCCGGCGCGGCAAACGGCGGTCCACCGCACGTCCGAATGCGCCGAGCTCGTCTGCTCGAACTCGCTGAAGTCCCTCGAGCTTGCGACGCCCCACGGCCTGCTCAAGGAGGAGATGACGGCGCTGGGCTCGAAAGATCCTGGAGTGCGCGCGCCTTCATCGCGTCCCTGCGGGAGGGGCGCTCGCCGTGGACCGCGACGCCTTCGCCAAAGCGGTCACCGCCGCCCTCACGTCCCACCCGGGAATCGAGATCGTGCGCGAGGAGGTCGTCGGGATTCCCGAAGACGGACATCGTCGTGCTGGCGGTCGGTCCGCTCGTTTCCGCGCCGCTCCAAGCAGGCGATCGCGCGATTCACGGGCCAGGACGACCTCCACTTCTTCGACGCGATTGCGCCGGTGATCGAGGCCGACACGATCGACCGCGACGTCGTCTTCGCCGCGTCGCGCTATGGCAAAGGGGGCGGGGCGGACTATCTGAATTGCCCGATGACGCGCGAGGAGTACGAAGCGTTCGTCGCCGCGCTTCTCGCGGGCGAGAAGGCCCCGCTCCACGATTTCGACAACGACGCCGTTCTTCGAAGGGTGCCTGCCGATCGAGGAGATGGCCCGGCGCGGCACCGACACCCTGAGCTTCGGTCCGATGAAACCGGTCGGCCTGGTCGATCCGCGAACCGGGATGCGCCCGCACGCCGTCGTCCAGCTCCGGCAGGACGACCTTGCGGCCGAGCATTACTCGATGGTCGGGTTCCAAACGCAGCTGCGTTGGCCCGAGCAGAAGCGGATCTTCGCGACCATTCCGGGTCTGGCCCGTGCGGAATTCGTGCGGCTTGGACAGGTGCACCGCAACTGCTACATCAACGCGCCGCGCGTGCTCCTGCCGACGATGCAGGCGCGCGAGCGACCGACGCTTCTGTTCGCGGGACAAATCTCCGGCGTCGAGGGGTACACGGAGTCCGCGGCCACCGGCCTCCTTGCGGGGATGAATGCCGCGCGCTTGGCGACGGGACGCCCCGCCCTCACGCTTCCCGAGAACACGATGCTGGGTGCGCTGACGCGATACATCGCGTCGGCCGACGCCTCGAACTACCAGCCGACGAACGCCGCATTCGGCCTGCTTCCCGAGGCGCCGTCGCGATCGAGACGGAAGCAGGACCGCCGCGAGGCGCGCTCGGCGAGCGCGATGCGGTCCCTGACCGCGTGGATCGAAGCCCATGGCGAAGGCGCGCTCGCCAGGCCTGCGCTGTGAGCCCAGGCTACCGCCTACGATCTCGCCGTCTCGCGATTCCTCGCCTACCTCGAGGATCAGCGGCACGTCTCGAAGCAGACATTGCGCGCGTACGTGAGCGATCTGGCGCAGTTTCGCGCCTCGCTCGCCGAGCGCCACGCCGAGCGGCTCCCGGCCCCGAAGCGATCGACGCGCTCGCGATCCGCGGATTCGTCTCCCGCCTGCACCACGGCGGCCTGGCGAAGGCGTCGATCGCCCGCAAGCTCTCCGCGGTGCGCTCGTTCTTGAAGCACGCCGGTGCGCTTGGGGATGATCGACGTGAGCCCCGCCGGAGGCATTCCGACCCCGAAGCAAGCGAAGCTCCTCCCGAAGAATCTCACGGTCGACGAGGTGTTTGCGCTTCTGGACGGGATCGGCGGCGACGACGTCGCGGCGCGGCGCGACCGAGCGCTGCTCGAATTCCTCTATGCCACCGGCTTGCGCGTCGGAGAGCTGGCCGCGTTGGATCTCGACGACGTCGATCCAGCGGGCGGGCTCGTGCGGGTCGTCGGCAAGGGGAACAAGGAACGCATCGTCCCCTTTGGGAGCAAGGCGCGAACCTCGCTCCTGGCATGGCTGTCGGCGTCCGAAGCCGCTGCGACAACGCGCCGGAAACGCCACCGCGCTTTTCTTGAACCTCCGCGGAACCCGCCTCACCGACAGGAGCGTCCGCCGGATCCTCGACCGTCGCATGCACGAGGCCGCGATCGCGGCGCACATCTCGCCGCATGCGCTCCGGCACACCTTCGCGACGCACATGCTGGGAGCGGGCGCCGACCTGCGCGCGATCCAGGAGCTGCTGGGACACGCGTCGCTTTCCACCACGCAGCGCTACACGCACGTGGGCGTCGAAGCCCTGATGGCCGTGTACGACAAGGCGCACCCGAGGGCGCATCGGAGTCAGAGTTAAGCGCGTTGACAGTCAGAGCGGAGGCGAGATTCGAGCGGATCGCGATCGAAGCGGCGCGCGCCGGGGGCGAGGTGCTGCGACGCCGGTTCAGCCGATCGCTCCGAGCTGACCGTCGAGACGCAAGGCACGGCACGACTACGTCACCGAGGTGGACCGCGAGGCGGAGGCCGCCGTGGTTTCCGTGCTGCGCCTGCGCGCGCCCGATCACGCGATCCTGGCGGAGGAAGGCTCCCTGGGAGCGAGCGACGCCGCTCTCTCGATGGATCGTCGATCCGCTCGACGGCACGACCAACTTCATCCACGGCGTGCCGACGTTCGCGGTGTCGATCGGCCTCGAGGACCGAGCGGCCTCGTCGCGGGTGCGGTCCACGATCCCGTGCCGCGACGAGACCTTCCACGCGCACCGCGGCGGCGGCGCGTTCTTGAACGGCACGCGCATCGCATGCACCGGACTCGATCACCTGGATGCGGCGCTGATCGCGACGGGCTTCCCTTCCGCGAAATGGCGCAGCTCCCCGCGTACCTCGCCGCGTTCGAGCGGTTCGTGCGATCGACGTCGGGCTTGCGGCGGCGCGGGATCTGCGTCGCTCGACCTGGCCTACACGGCCTGCGGCACGGTACGACGGATTCTTCGAGGTCGGACTTGAATCCTGGGACCTGGCCGGGGGCGCGCTCGTCGTCATGGAGGCGGGCGGCGTCGTCACCGATGTCCGTGGGGGACCGGGGTTCTTGAGGGAAGGGTCGGTCGTCGCCGCGGGATCGCGGCTGCACGCCGCGATGCTCGCGATTACGAGGGAGACACTCTAGCCGGCGGGCGTTTCTTCTTCCTGCTTGAACATGTACTTGATGGCGTGCTTGTACACGAGCAGGTTGGGGTGCCCTCGCGGTTCACCTTGATGCAGTTGCGGTCGTACCACTCGATGTGGCCGCGAAGCTCCGTTCCATTGTCGAGGACGACCACCATCGGGGTGTGGTTGGTCATCTGCTTGACGTAGTAGAAGGCCTCGGCGCTTGTGTTTTCCGGCGGGACCTGGCGCCTCCGGTTCTGCTCGCGCGCGCCACCCTGCTCCGCGGGAGCGGTCTCGACACCGGATTGCGGAGGGCGGTTCGTCGAGAACCGCTCCTTCATCTCCGCCAAATTGGGCCGAACGAGGTTTTCTATTAATCATGGATTTGAAATAAGTCTAGCGGCGAGTCGCGCACGCATCGCAAGCTGTCGCATCGAAGGTTTCGAACCGGAGCGCCGCGGCGCGGTTTTTGGGGAGCGATCGAGCCGTCAGTTCGAGGCATCGACCGGCGACAACCGATTCTCGTACTGGGGGCGATCCAGATCGTCGCCTCGGTCCAGGCCTTCTTCATGTAGTTCTTGTACTCGGCGGCGAAGCGCTCGTTCTGGATCTTCGTTTCGATCTCGGCCTTCACGTCGTCGAAGGGCTTCAGCGCCTCGTCGATGCGGGCATCGACCTTCAGAATGTGGAACCCGTAGCCGGCCTCGATGACGGGGCTGACTTCGCCGACCGGGACCGTGAACGCGGCTTTGTCGAGAGCCTCCGCGAGATCACCTTCTTGACCGTGCCGAGCAATCCTCCCGCCTTCTTGGTGCCGGCGTCCGACACCTCGGCGGCAACCGCGGCGAAGTCGGCGCCGGGCTCGGCGACCCTCGCGCGCACCGCCTCGGCCGCCGCCCGCTTCGCTATCGCGGTCCGAATCGCGTCGCTTTGAGCACGATCTCGCGCACCGTGGCCTGCGCCGGAACGTCGAAATCCGCGGTGTGCGCTTCGTAGTAGGCCCGCGTATCTTTCTCCGACACGGCGATGCGCTCGGCGACCTCCGCGCGGATCACCTGCTGCGGGCGAGAACTCCTCGACGAGCCTCGTCTTCAGGTCGGCCATCGTCATGCCTTGGCTCGGCCAGGAGCTTCTCGAGATCCTTGTCGCTCTTGATGTTCTGCTGGTCCTTGAACGACTCGATGGTAGAACTCCTGCATCTTCGTCATGTCGAAGATGTGACCGGCCCGCTGGATCAGCACGCCGACGATCGACCAGGTGGCGCAGCAGCTCCTTCTTGGCCTCCGCGACCTGCCTCGTCGAGCTCGGTGCCCGAAGTACCGGCGGTAGAGCTCCTGCAGAGCTCCTTGCTCTTCCGTTTCGAGATCGGACTTGGTGACGATGTCGTCGTTGACCTTCGCGACGATCTCGTCGACGACTTCGGCGCGCGCCAGGCGGCGCCGATCGCAGAGCGTCGCACCACGGATGCCAACCCACCGCGGGCGGGCCTTCATCGGATCGGACTCCATCGACTGCGTCCGCTCATTTTGCACGCGGGACGGCGTCCTCCGCCACATACGACGAACGGCAGCTCGTGGGGGTACCGCGTTCACGACGGTCTTCCCGCGGAGAGTCTCGAGGAGCTTGTCGGCGACGGCCTGCGACTTGTCGAGGGCGATCGCGCGCCGGGCGCCCTCCCGCCGCCGCGATGTCGCCGCCGACGGGTCGTCGGCGGCCTCGAGAAGAAAGAGGAGCACGCTCGACTCGAAAGGCAGCGGCGCGCTCACGCTCCCCGGCTGAAGCCGCTTGACGGCGGCGACGATCTGCGGTGGAAGCGCCTGAAGATCCTCGTCGCGCGGCGCATCGGGGAGCGAATCCGAGCCGTAGGCGACCTCGGCTTCGGCGAACGACAGTTTCTTCGAGACGAATCTCCTGTCTCACCCGCGCCGCTTCGGGGTAGGACGCGAGCCGCAGCGTCCGCAGCGTTCCCTGAAGCGCCGGCTCCCCGGCGGCGTGCGCGCGGCCAGCCAGGCGTCGATCTCCTTGTCGTCCACCTTGACCTCGGCGAGCACGACGGACTCGCGCAGCTTCTGAATCGTCAGATCGCGCCGCACCGCGGCGCGCGCGTCGGGCGCGCCGTCGGGACATCCTTCGCCAGATACTCGGCCAGCTCCTCGTCGGAGACCGTGATGCCGCGGCGCTGCGCTTCCTGAAGGAGGATCTCACCGTTCAGAGAAGTCGTCGAAGAGGCGGCTCTTGACCCGCGCGAGGTCGCCGGGAGCCGTGGGCTCGGCGGCGGGATCCTGGAGTTGATTGGCGTCGAGGTATGCCTGCAGCCTGCGCCAGCCGTGACCTTGTGTCCGCCGACCTCCGCAACCACGCGGGTTCGCGGATCGGTGGCGAATCCGGTCGCATGCGGACACCGCGAGGAGCGTGATCCAGCAGGCTGCGGCGAGGGACTCGGCGGGACGTCACAAGGCCTATGGTATGACATCATGTCGTCATGGTCGTCCTCGATCGTGAGTCCTTGAAGCAGGACCTGAAGCGGTTGATCACCACGGAATGCGACAAGAGTGTGGACATCGCCGAGATCAGCGACGACGAGTTCCTGATCGGTGGGCCGCTGGAGCTCGACTCGCTCGATGCGCTGCAGATCTGCATGGAGGTCAAGGACCGCTACGGGGTCCGCATCGAAGGCGGCCCCGAGGCCCGCCGCGCCCTGCAGTCGATCAACGCACTGGCCGACACGATCATCAGCGCCGAGCCGGACCGTCCGGCTCCATGATCCGCCCCTGCTTTCTGGGCTCCGGAATCGCCACGCATCTGGGCGTCGGCGTCGCGCAGAATCTCGCCGCGCTTCACGAGCCGCCGAGTCCGCCGGAGCGCCTCCTGTGGCGCATCGACGATCGTGTCGAGAGCATCCCCTACAACCGCTTCGCGGGTTTCCGCCGGCACCGATCGAAAGCCGGCTGGACGACGTCATCGATGTCGTCGTCGAGGAGAGCCTGTGGAAGAGTCCGGCCTGCGCCCGTCGGAGCGGAGCCGGATGGCGCTTTTCGTCGGATCGTCCTCGTTCGACATCTCGGTTTCCGAAGTCGCTACCGAAAGGAGCTGGCCTGCCGGCGGCGACAGCCTTCCGCTGCGCTCCTCCAGTTTCGGCAACCTCGCCGAGGCCGTGCGGAGCCGATTCGGCTTGCGAGGCGAGGACTACACGTTCAACACCGCGTGCACCGCCAGCGCCAACGGAGCGTGGTATGCCGCCCGGCTGATCCGGAGGGTGCGATCGAACATGCGTTGGTCCTCGGCGTCGAGCTCATCAACGACCTCACCGCCCTAGGCTTCTTCGGCCTGGGTTTGCTGACACGATCGACGATGCAGCCGTTCGATGTCCGCCGTGACGGTCTTGCGCTCGGCGAGGGCCTGCAGCGCGCTGGTGGTCGGACCGGGCGATCCCGACCGCTTTCATTGGCGCGGCGGCGCCAACGTATGCGACACCCACAGCCTGGTGGCGCGCGGGCCGACGGGTCGTCGGTGGCTGCGGTCATCGAGACAGGCCCTGGCCGACGCCGGGCTTCCGGCCTCGGCGATCACCGCCATCCGAGCCCACGGCACCGCCACCCCGTCGAACGACGAAGCGGAAGCCGCCGGCATGCTGCGCACTTTCGAGTCGATGCCGCCGATTTGTGCGCTCAAGCCGTTCATCGGCCACACCCTCGGAGCTTGCGGCCTCACGGAGCTGGTCTTGTTCTATCGCGCCATCGAACACGGCTTCCTGATCGCCACGCCGGGGATCGGCGCCGATCGCACCGCGCTCGGCGTGGTTCTCAACCAAGCCGAGCGGTCGATGACGAAGGGGCATTTCATGCTGAACTCGTTCGGTTTCGGCGGCAACAACACCTCGCTCGTGATCTCGCGAGACTGAAGAGTTCGAAGGATGCGCATCGTCGCCACGGGAAGCTACAGCCACGAAGTGACCGGCGAGCCGCCGCCTCTGAAGGCGCTGGCGCTGGAGGCGACCGGCGTCTCCGTGCGCCGCATCGGCCGCTTCGTCCAGCTCGCGCTGATCGGCGCCGGACGCTGCGTCAACGGGCGGGCTCTGCCGGCGGAGACGGCGACGTACTTCACATCCTGTCGCGGCGATCTGGACATCACGCTCGACACGCTCGTGCGGATGTGCGAGCGAGACCAGCCGCCCACGCCGTTTGCCTTCGTCAATACGGTGGGGAACTCCGCGTGCTTCCATGTGGCGCAGATCTTCGCCCTCTGCGGGCGCAGCCAGTTCGTGACCAGCCGCTACGGACCGCTCGAGAGTGCGTTGCGACTTGCCGCGCTCGACATGGCGCACGGGGGCGTGAGAACCGCACTGCTCGGTTCCGCGGACATTTGCACGGTCGCCTCTCGCAGCACACCGCGCGCGCATCGGCATCGCCCCCGGCATCTCCGTGGGCGAAGCCAGCCACTGGTTCCTGTTGACCGCCGATGAGGAATTCGGAGCCCCAATGGGCGTCGTGCGCAGCGTGCGCTCGTTCACCGATGACGACGCGCTACGGCAGCACCTCGTCCAGCTCCACCTCGACCCCGGCGGCGCCACGCTCGCCCAAGGGCAAAACTTGAGCTCGGACCGATTCGAGCGCGCCCGTGAAGCTGCCGGTATCGGCGAGGTGTTCGCGTACCGCGACGATCTTCCGTGGTACGACAGCCAGGCCGGTCACGGGATCCACCGCTTCCTGACGCGCGGGCTGGGCGCGGACGCTGGTGCACCTCGACGGGGACCCGAGCGGCCGCTCCACGCTTGATGATCATCGATGCGGCGCGACCTGGCGCAGCAGATTCCAGGCGGCCGCCTCGCGATCGGCACACCTCACGATGATGTCCGCGAGCAGAGGCGGATCCATGGGCTCGCGACCCTTGCACATCTTGCTGGCTCGCAGGGCGAACAGTCTCCACGTGTCGCCGGCCTCGGTCATCATCTCCGAGGCGTCTCGCAGCGGGGCGTCATCGAGCAAGACGGACGACTCTTTGCAGGAAGCGCCGTACATGAAGCGGAATCCGGCGCCGCCCGTGCCGATCTCTTCCTGCATGCGCACGATGTGCCCCAGCAGGCGCGGAAAGTAGTCGTCGCGGCGCCGCGGATCGCGGCCCAGCCGCACCAAGCTCCTGCCCATCCGGCGAATGCCACGCAGGCCGACGAACGGCAGCGGCGAGCGCGCCATGGTGCGGTAGTTCGCCCTGATCGCCGCGGGGATCGCGCGCGCATGATCGATCGCGGGCGGGACCCGCTCCGGGTAGTACATCAGTCCGCGCGCCGCGAGCGCGCCCTTGGCGAATCGCGCCTTCATCAAGGCCGCGCGATCGCAGCGCGCGACCTCTTCGAACACCGGATCGCTGACGAGGTAGTCGCCTCCATCGCGGCCGTAGACGATCAGATTGTGCGCGTTGAAATGGAAGCGCATGTCTGCCGGAAAGTACGGAAGCCAATATACGGAGGCCTGAAGGCCCACGATGTGGCCTTCGTCGAGCGCACGGTCGAGCGCTTCCATGCCCTGCTCGGCGCGGCGGAACGTCTGGCGCCGCATCCTCACGCCACAGGCGCTTGCGCACGCCCCGGATGATGAAACCCGGCGGCATGCGGTAGGCGATCAACGGCAGGCCGGACAGCTTGACGAGCGGAATCAGGGCGAAACTGAGAGTCGCGGCAAGGCCGAACGCCATCGGCTCGGACATGCGGCAACCCGCCGTGAGTCATCAGGGAGGCCATGACGCCGCTTTCGCAGTGGGCCGATTGTCGGTGCCGGAACGGCTCGGCGAGGATCAAGGCTGCTCCACGAGGATGCGCAGTGTGGCGGCATCGATGCCCAGGGCTTCGCCGTAACGAGCGAGGACACGATCGGGGAGGCGCGCGTGCACGGCGGGCCTGAAGTGACGGCGGATGCGCCACCGAGCAAACCCGGTCGTCTGGGCGAGCAGCGCGAGATCCATGCGGCGGCAGTGCATGTAGTACTCGAGGGAGACGTCGCGCCGTCCCGCGCGCGACGCCAGGCGTCCGCCTTCTGCCGCTCGATCTCGTCGAGCGCGGATCGAGTGGCGATCGCCTCGGGCTCCCATCCGGACGAGCGGACGGTGACGTACGCGCCGTCTTTCGCCACGGCGTAGAACAACTTGCGGCGGCCACCGTAGGTGGGGATGCGATCTTGCGGGACGTCGTCTTCGTTCATGCGCTACACCGCGGTCAGATGCAGGAACGCGCTCGAGAAGCGGCCGCTCTCCGGGACGAAGCACAGCAGGCGCTGCCCGCGGGCAATTCGTCCGGAGCGGCACAGCGCATCGAGAATGATGTAGATGGACGCGGACCCGGCATTGCCGCAGGTCTCGATGACGGTGAACCAACGCGAGAGCGGAATATCAAGACCCGAAGCCTGCATTCCCGCGTGCAACTTGTCCCGAAAGTAGAGCGAGGAGTAGTGGGGGAGGAAGTAGTCGATCTCCGCGCCGCGCAATCCCCGCCGTGCCGTCAGCTCGACGAGCGGTTTCTCCACGGTGTGGCGAACCACTTCCTCGTGCAGAAGCTTGACGTCCTGCATGACCGCCATCACCGAGGCGTTACGTATCGTGTCGGCGTCGAAGTGTTGCCACCCCTTCAGGCTCCCGTCGGCCTGCTTGACGGCTCCCGCGTACATGCACGTTTCCATCTCGCCGGCGTACGAGAAGATGTCGAGCCAGTCGATCCGCAGCGACACACTCGTCGTGGCCGGTGCGCTCTCGAGAAGCACCGCGCCGGCGCCGTCGGAGAGCATCCACCGGAGAAAATCCTTCTCGAATGCGATCTCGGGATTCTGCTCCAAACCCTCCACCTTCGCGTCGATCTCCGGGCTGAAGGCGTCGGCTCTCATGCTGGCCGGACGACAGCTCGGAGCCGGTGGCCACCGCAACGCGATGCTGGCCGCTCGCGACCGCCATATACGCGTACTTGAGGGCCGTCATGCCCGCGAGGCAAACCCCTCCGGTGGAGACGACTTCACAGGCAGGCAGCCCGAGCTCACCTTGGACCATGACGCCATGTCCCGGCATCAGCTGATCGGCGATGGAGGTGCCGCAGGCAAGACAATCGATCGGTGGCAGTTCGGCACCGGCCGGCGCCAGCGCGCGAACGGCCTTGGCGGTCATCCCGGCATTCGTGTCGTTGAAGAGCAGCGTGACGGGGTCGATGGCGTAATGGCGGCTCACGATGCCGTTGCTGCGCAGGATGGCCCGTCGCGCACGGGATGGCCTCGTTCCGACCTGTCCGAGAATGCGCTCCATCGCGTCGTTGCCGACCGGGGCGTTCGGCAGGAACGCCGCCGTTCGCGTGATGTAGGCCTCCCCTCAGCCATGCGCGGGACACCCTCTCGCATCGTCGGCCTCGCCGGACGGCGCGCGCGAAATAGGCGCGCTGTCGGGCGATGCGCTCATGCAGGAACAGCCCCAGGAAGCGCTTGATCAAGGCGGTCACCGGGGCGACGGTGACGATCATCGTCGCGAGAAAAACGATGTAGAGGCAGAGCACGCCGCGGCGCGAGCAACGAGCTCGGCGGGCCCAAGCTCAACAGCAGGCGACCCCAGAGCCGAAAGCTCCGATAGCCGATCCGCTCCGACGCGATCAGCCGCTCGTTGACCTTGACGGCCCCCAACCCCTTGAGGAGCGCATGGGGCGCTGCGGCATCGAGGGCAGGCAGCCCGGCTTCGATGGCGGCGCCGAATCGACCGGCGGCGGCGATGTCCCCGCGTCGATGCCGGCCGCGGGCACCGCCCCGCCGAGAAAAGGCCCTCGTCTCCCGGTCAGCATCCACAGCGGCGTGGAGATGAACGTCGCGGCGCTGTGCGCGCGGTCCGTGAGCACCACGTTGTCGATCAGATGAGCGCCGAGCGCGCGCAGCCTCTGTTTCACGGTCTCCTGCGCCATCAGCCACATGTTACGGCACGCGATCAGCGTGATCACGGGTCTCCCTCGCAGCAACCGAGCCGCCTCGGGGCTTTGAAGAAAAGCGGTCATGGGCTGCGACGGCGACAAGAACCAGACTTGGTAGGCGAGGACGATGAGGTCGAAGGATTCCTCTGCGCGGACCCGGAGCGGGCGGAGTGGGCGCGGCAGGGCGTGAACGGTCTCGGGAAACGTGTCGAAAAACTGAAGGAACGGCCACGGAAACGGGTACGGCGCCACCGGATCGAGCCTCTCGAAGACCACCTCGACCGCCGGGCTGCCACGAAGGGGCGCGGCGACGGATTGCACCACCGCGTCGAGCTGCCCAGTCTGCGAGTACGAAACGAACAGCACCCGTTTCATGCGGGGTCATTGTTTCACAGGGACGGAGAAGGGCACGAGCGGCGTCCTCATCCGGCCAACGGCGTCCTCCAAGATCTCCCGGACGGCCCGGATCCGCTCGGCCGCGATCGTCGGGCGCGGGGAGCGTGACCATTCCGGAAGGGTCATCGGCGCCCCTCCGGCGCGCGACGAGCTCGATCGAAGCGCCGCGGGTCGACGACGGCGTTCTCGACGAAGCGGACCTGCAGCTTCGTGTCCACGATGTCCACGCTCTTCACGCCGGCGCGCTCGGCGGCCAGCCGCAACCGCGCGAGGTCGAAGAGGTTTCGCCCCGAAAGCGGCAGATGCCCCCAGCGGTCCTCCGTTTCGGTCTGCAGCCGATCGACGTCGGTCGTCGTCCTTCGCGACCGAGAGACGCTTGTACAGCGCAAGCCGATCGCCGACGTCGTGCATGTAGCTTTCGGGGAGCTTGATGTCGATCGCGAGGTGGAGCGATACCGGCGGACGCTCCTCGACCGGCTCGCCCTTCAGCTGAGAGACGGCCCGCTCGAGCATCGTGCAGTAGAGGTCGAAGCCCAAAGACGCGATGTGGCCGTGCTGGCGCGAGCCGAGGAACTCCCCGCCCCGCGGATCTCGAGATCGGCGGCGGCGAGCCGGAAGCCGGACCCCAGCTCGCTGAACTCCTGCAGCGCCTTCAATCGGCGGTGCGCGGTTTCGGAAAGAGTTTGGCGGCCCGGGATCAGGAAGTACGCGTAGGCATGCTGCGCACTGCGACCGACGCGCCCTCGAAGCTGATAGAGCTGCGCGAGGCCGAGGCGATCCGCGCGGTTGACGATGATCGTGTTGGCGCGGGGGATGTCGAGGCCGTTTTCGATGAGCGTCGTGGTCACGAGCACGTCCGCCTCGCCGTGGGTGAACCGGAGCATGACCCGCTCGAGGTCCCGCTCGGGCATCTGACCGTGCGCGACGACGATGCGCGCGTCGGGAAGCAGTCTCCAGTAGCGCGCGGACGACGGCGGGTATCGTCTCGACGCGATTGTGAACGAAGAACACCTGGCCCTCCCGCCGCATCTCCTGGCGGATCGCCTGCGCCACCACGTTCTTCCGGAACGGCATCGAGGTAGGTTTGGATCGCGGAACGCCCCGGAGGCGGCGTCTCGATGATCGACAGGTCGCGCACGCCGGCTAACGACATCTGAAGCGAGCGCGGGATCGGTGTGGCGGTCATCGAGAGGACGTCGATGCCGATCGAGAGCTGCTTCAAACGCTCCTTCGCCGCAACGCCGAAGCGTTGTTCCTCGTCGACGACGAGAAGACCGAGGTTCTTGAAGACGACGTCCTTCGAGAGAAGCCGGTGCGTGCCGACGACGAGGTCCAGCTCTCCGGCCGCCAAGGCGCGCAAGACACTTCGCGGTTTCGGCGGCCGTCCGAAAGCGCGAGACCATCTCGAGCTTTGCCGGGAAGGGGGCGAATCGTTCCTTGATCGTCTCGAAGTGCTGCGCCGCCAGCACGGTCGTCGGGGCGAGGATGCGCGACTTGCTTGCCGTCCATGACGACCTTGAAGGCCGCCCGCACCGCAGACCTCGGTCTTCCCGAAGCCGACGTCGCCGACGAGGAGCCGATCCATCGGCTTGGCCTGCTCGAGATCCTCTTTGACCTCGCGGACGGCCCGCTCCTGGTCCTCGGTCAGCTCGAACGGGAACGCCGCCTCGAGCTCCGCCTGCCACAGTCCGTCGGCGGCGAACGCGTGGCCGGCCGCCGTACGACGCCGGGCGTAGAGCTCGAGCAGCTCCTTCGCCATCGATTCGACCGACTTGCGAACCCGGCTCTTGACCTTCTCCCACGAGCTGCCCCCAGCTTGTCGAGGATCGCGTGATGCCCCGAGACGCCGCTGTACTTCTGCACGAGGTCGAGACGGTCCGTTGGCACGAAGAGCCGGTCGCCGCCCTGGAATTCGAGGATCATGAAATCGCGGTTGACGCTGCCGCCTTTCGGGCGCCCCAGGCCCGCATACCGCGCGATCCCGTGGTCGACGTGGACGACCAGGTCGCCAACCTTGAGATCGCGGAAGTCGGTGAGAAATGCGGTGCGGCTACCCGACTTGCGATCCGGCGCGAGCCTTTCCTCGCCGAAGATCTCGCGCTCCGAGTACACGGTCACCCTCTGCTCGGGGAACTCGAACCCTTCCCGCAAGCCCGCGACGGCGATGTCGGCGTCGAGCTCGTAATCGGCCAGGAGCTCCGCGAGCCGGGTCGCGCTACCTGGAGCGCGCAAGACGCAGAGGATCTTCATCCCGCCCGCCTTGGCGTCCTTCAACGCGCCGGCGAAGTCGGCCACGCGCCCGGCGAAGGATCGCGCGCGACGAGACGACCACGCCACGTGGACGACCCCGGCCCCGCGCTCCCCTGCGTCGAGCTCGCGTAAGGCGAGCACCGATTCGCGGGTTGCGGCGATCGCGCGGTCTTCCGGAACGAACAGCACGGACGGGCCCGGCAATACGCGGTCTCCGCTGGCCGCATGCGACGCGCGGAGCTCGTAACCGGCCCGGGCGAGCTCCTCCTCCACACGCTCCGGCTCGTCCACGACGAGCGCGAGCCTCGAGGCGTAGTCGAGGAGCGTCGAAGGCTGAGAAGAGGTCAGCGCGGCGAGCGCCTCGAAGCCCGGAAGATGCCCTTCGGATCGCAGCACGTCGAGCTTCGTGCGGAACTCGGAGACGGCGCCGTCATCCGCGAGGGCCCGCCCCAAGCCCCCTTCGAGGTAGGCCGCGAGGCGAGCGACGGCGGCGTCGGTCGCGGGATTCTCGGCCGCGGGGCCGATCGGCGCATGGGCGAGGGCGCCCGTCGAGCGCTGATGATCGGGATCGAACGATCGCAGCGACTCGACCGTGTCGCCGAACAGCTCGATGCGTACCGGCTCGTCCGACTCCGGCGGGTAGATGTCCACGATGCCGCCTCGTCGCGAGACGTCTCCCGGACCGGAGACGGTATCGACGCGACGGTACCCCGCACGCAGACTATCGAGGAGGAACCGTTCCGGCGGAAGTGTGTCGCCGGGACGCACGATGCGCGAGCCCGCCTGAAGCTCGGCGGGCGACACCAACCGGGAAACAGCGCGGAAGCCGGCACGAGAAGCACGTCGAGGTCGTTCCGTACGAGGCGTCCGAGCGCGCGCACCCGGTCTCGCTCCACCTCGGGGTGTGGCGGGATGTCGTTGTAGGGATCGCAGACCAGGGCCGGAAACACGACGATCCCCCGCGGATCCCTGCCGAGAAGGTGAGCCAGGGCGACCAGATCCCGCTGCCACGCGGCGAGCGCGGTGTCGTCGTGAACGATGAGCGCGAACCGGCGCCGTGTGTGCGCGCCAGGAGCAGCGTCAGCACCGCGGCCCGCGCGGGACCGATCAGACCGCTGGCGGCAACGCGGTCTTTCCCGTCCGCAAGCGCGGTCTCGAGGGCGGTGAAGGCAGGCGCGGCGACGAGGGAGGCAAACAGAGCGGGGTCCCCGGTCATGAGGCGTCGGCCGCTCCCTCGGGATTGTAGAGGCCGCGCCGGAACCGCCAGCGGACGCGCAGGACGTCCGCGATCATGCGCAGCGGATCCGCCACCATGGAGACCTTCGAGCCCGTGGCGTTGCGCCAGGTGACCGGCACGTCGACGACCGATAGCCCGAAGCGAGCGCACAGGAACAACAGTCTCGACGTCGAATGCGAAACCGTCGACGACCATCTTTTCGACGAGCGGCATCACGCGCTCACGGTCCATGAGCTTGAAGCCGCACTGCGTGTCGCGGAAGGAAGCCCCGTCAGGAAGCGGATCATGACGTTGAAGCTACGTCCCATCGTCTCTCGGACCCGACCCTGCCGGATTTCCACGCTCGAACCGGGAAGGGCGCGAGACCCGATGACGACGTCGACGTCGCGATCGCGCATCACCTGGGCGAGTCTTGCGTGATCCTCGATCGACGTCGAAAGGTCGGCGTCGGTCAGAAGCACGAAACGTCCGCGCGCTTCGAGCACCCCGTGCCGGACCGAGTAGCCCTTGCCGCGGTTCTCGCCGTTGGCGACGACTCGGCCCCGCCGACCCGCGAGCGCCTTCGTCGCCAGCTCGGCCGTGCGGTCCTTCGAGCCGTCATCGACGACGAGGATCTCGGCGTCGATGCCTCCGGCGTCCAGGTACGACGCGATCTTCAACTGGCAATAGCAGCGATCGCGGCGGTCAATTGACAGGTTGCCGCCAGGCACCTGGCGACGCGCCCGTCGCGGCGCGAAACGCCCGCGTAAAGTGGCTTTGCTCAGAAAGCCAGCGTCGAGCGCGATGAGCGACGATATTGCGGCGATCATCGAGAAGGAGGCGTTTGGCAGTGCTGATGTCAGGCGTTGAGATGCCATTTGTGCGGTGTCGTTCCGGTCGACACCTTGAACGCCGACCAAATTGTGACGCGGACAACCCTACCAGCGACGCCAATTCTGCGAGGCGAACAGGCTGCCCGATGTTGTCAAGCATGAATTCCGTCACCTGGAGCCAGTTGCCGCGTCGTCAGGCCGAGACGCCGGTTCAGAGGCTCGGTCGTGCTCAGCTCAGCAAGCCGAGCGATGATTGCTGCGACCACACTGTCATTGGGATAAAGCAAACCCTCGCATGTGCGGTTCGCTCATGCTCAGCAATCGAGCTAATGCCTGCAGCTTGTCGTCTAAAAACATCAGACGGGGTTCAGACAGCGACGTGATCGGAATGCGCCTCCCATCACCCGCAGCAGGCTGTCACATCCAGGATCAGCCGCACCTCGTCGACTCGAGCGGATCTGATCCAGAGTATCCCCAAACGGCAGTTCCTCGGGAATCAGACTGATGTGGCCGTTTCGCCGGTGCCGAGATCGCAGCTTGGCGGCGATGTCCTCGATAGCCAGACGCGCTTCGCAGTCACCGCCAATTTCGTTGACGACAACGGACAGAATCGGCCGATCGCTTGATCAGCCGGTGCCACGCAGGTCAGCTAAGACCTGTTGTCGTGGACCAAATGGACGTCGAGAGGCCGCTCAGCGATAGCTCTGTATCGCGAACGATCCCAAATTGTGCGGTTGGCTGCTGCCAAGGTCCACGTAGCTACCCTTCATCCCGGGACGACCGTTTGACCGTGGAAAGGACCGCCTTCCACGAGGCATCTCCATCCCGCCGCATCCGATATCGGATGCCCTTGTTTCATTGAAGGATACGGCGGCGTTGCACGACGCGTCAAATCCATCACCTTCTTACTGCACGGCCGATATTGCGATGGGTTCCGTTACGACACTTGGCGAGATGGCCGCGGCCATCAGGCCGTGGTTCCAGCTGCGAAGATAAGATTGGAGGCACCGCGGGCACCGCCATTGCGCTAACAAACGTTGACTAGGGCGCGGATCACAGGGGCTACGAGCCGATGTTCGGACTGCGCGTTGGCAGGATCTCGGCGATTGGATGAGACGCACTTGCGCTGAGCGGAGTTGAGCGCTCGCTACGAGAAGGCCACCACAGTGCAACTCACGCCAAGCTTGAACAGCCGCATGGCATTGAGGCGGCCGATCTTGGAAAGCCGGTCGTTCTCGCTGATGCTGGCCGCGCGTCAAACCAATCGGCCGCATGGTCGACGTTCTCAAACGGCCAGTCGGTCGAGAACAGGACGCCGGTCGGCACCGACTTCCAGCAACGCGTCGATCAGAAGTCTGGGTACGGAAGTTGCCCGAGGTGGTGAGATAGAAATTGCTGTTGAAGTATTCGGCGATCTTCTTCTTTCTGCCCTATGCCGCGGCGGCAGCTTGAGCCAGGCGTTGCGAGTTGTCGACGCGCCACATGCTGTACGGCAGGCCTTCGCCCATGTGGCCGAGAATGATGGTCAGCCGCGGATGGGCGTCGAACAGGCCCGAGCCAATCAGCCGCAGTGCGTGGACCGCCGTCTCCTGGCCGAACGCCCAGGTCGGGCCCATCAGCCAAGGATGACCCTCGTAGATCTGCGAGTGCGCCGGAACGGATTGCGCGGATGCAGATAAGAACGGCGCGTCGAGACGCTCACATGCCGCCCAGAACGGCCAATGATTGCGGTAGGTCACTCGTTAGTGCCGGACCGTAGTGTCGTCGCCCACCTGGGAAAAGCCATTGACTAGCGCGCCTTTGAAGCCGAGCTCATGCAGCGCTCGAGCTCGCCGGATCGCGCAGGTCCGGATCCTGCATCGGCAATGCCGCGAAACGCGCTGAAGCGGTTCGGGCGCTTGGCGACTTCGGCCGCCAAAATATCGTTGGCCCGCCGCGCCACTTCATTGGCGCGCTTGAGTTCGATCGGGGATGCGCGCTGCACCGCGGGCGCGTTAGTGAAACAGGATCGCTGCGCTCGATCCCGTGGCGGTCCATCAGATCGATGCGCCGTCCATGCGGGTCCAACCTTGGGCGGCTCTTGAGCTCGGTCCAATGGTCGCCCTGCACGAGGTCCCGCCGAATCCATCGGCGTGTCCTCGGCATGCAAATCATGCTCCTCAAGCGCGATCTTTCCGTGCATTGTTCACTCTCGATGGTCGCCGGCCGGCGTAAGCCCGAGCTCAAGCGTGCGCACACCCTGCTTTACGGGATCCCAATTCAGGCTGACGTGCAGCTTCCCGCATCGCGTTGATTGTCCATGAACCATCGACCGCCGCACGGGATCCGCTTCTAAGTTTTCGACCCTCGTCCTACAATTACGTTATTCATATGCTACATACGATCGCCACATGAACTGCGTAGCGCTGGCGCCAGTGGTCGCCGGCCACACGGCCCGTCACAGAAAGAGGTGGCGGCATTTGGCGCCGCCGAGGGCTGCCTTCCCGGGAGGGGAGGCGTCTCGGGAGGCTAGCATCGGCCTAGCCCCGAGTTCATCGGCGTTCCTGATCAACTGCCGTTGCTGGAGCTGCGCATTTGTGCGTTTAATGGTCGCTTTGGTTGCTGATGTCCCCGCTCGGAGCCGTCCCAGATGCCCTCCGCAACCTGCACGATCTGAGACCAGCTCTTCGTCGCTGATCGTCCACGGCACTGATCAGGTTTCCTCGAAAAGTTGGAAGGAGAACCCACACTGAGGACCCCGAGCGCCAGTTGGTCGAGTGGGAGGACTGAACTCGCGGCGTCGAATCCGCCGTCTTCAAATCGATCGGTTGGGTTCGAGCGTCGGGTCTTTGGCTGGTCACGAGCCCCAGGACCACCGTTTTTGCCTGAAGGGACGAACCGCAACGGCGCGAAGGTCCCTGCACGTGGGGTGATCATACGCCAGAAAGTAAGCGTCCACGTCGAGTTCGTTCGAACAGCTCCTCCGCACCTACGACCGGATCGCAGCCGCCCTCCGCTCCCCAATGGCCGCTGCGGTTTCCGCGACAAATGTGAATCGCAAGCGTCATGTCGTAGGGGCGGCCAAGAGACGGCCCGGTTGAATGTGTCGATGTGGGGAGCCGCAGCAGCTCGTCGGATCCAGAAACCCCACACCCTTCTGGCTTCGGACGTTTGGATCACAGAGAAGTCAAACGTGACGTCATCAAGTTGCAGGTAGCGGCAGCCCGCGGCAGCAAGGCGCGGCAATTTCGCTGCTGATATGCGGTGGCGAGATCTTCCAGGAAATTCCGCGATTCCGGATAGGCGTGGGCGTTGATGTTCCGTTGATCCGCCGATCGAGGTAGTGCAGGTCCATGGGCGCGGGAATTGATATTTTCCGGTGTTCTTTCGGTGACACCCTTGGTGAACGCGAAATCCTGCGCCGAAACCGGACCGGTCCATCTGATTTTTGTCGAAAACCGCGATGCTGGGCGGTCGCACGCTGTGCCAATTTGTCGACCATATGAATCGGCAGATCTACGCCTTTGTTCTCCCGTACCCATGAGCCCAAGAAGAAGTCAGTCCACCACGTGTAGCGCGGAGTTCCCCGCGTCGGTGATATCGAGTCCGGCCTCTTCCTGTAGCCCAACGCTCTCCCTGATGGCGTCATCTTCGATTGCGCAAGCTCGCGATTGTGATGCGTCTCGAGGTTGCTGTCGCTCGAATGAGGCCAGAGGCGGATCATTTGCCTCTTGCAGGCTCTCCGGTCGCTTGAGGCTCCCGACGTGCTCCGCCCGGAACGGCGGATTTTCCTTCTCACGAACTGTCCCAATTCTTCACCTTTCGAGTATTACCCGGTCCGAGGATGCGGCGACCCGGCGTTTCGATGCTTGCCTTGAAAAGGCATGTTTTGGCGATCGTGCCGCTGGCCAAAGGCATGGAGAAACAATCGAAACGGCTCAAAAGTGGCGCGTCGGACGCCTGGCGTCAATCACGCGCGCCAAAGATTGAATCAAAGAGTTAGCGGTGCGCTGGCGCAATCGGATCGAACGGTTAAGCGCCAGTTCCGTAACGGAAATAGCTCGTCGTGTTTCCCGATTGACGCTATGCTGGAAATCGGTGCCGATCGCATCTGTTCTCGATCGACTGGCCGTTCGAGAATGTCGATCCTGCCGTCGACTGGTTTGACGTGGCAGTATCAGTGAGAACGACCGGCACAAGGTCGGTCGCCTCAACGCCGTGCGGCTGTTACAAGGCTTTAATCACGTGGTCAGTGCGTCTCTTCCAGCGTCACTGGCTAGTTCTGCGCTCTCGGCGGCAGCTCACCAAATCGAACCGCCTCTGACTTTAGCAGTGCAGTGAACTCCTCGAGGGGGTCGACGAGACGGTGGTTACGCCCTGAGCCATGAACAGCCTAGTCATCTCTTCCGGAATTGAAGCGCGCCGACATCACCGCTGATTTTGTTCAACGTCGACGGCGGGGTGGATGCGGGGGCCAATAATCCAAACCAGGCCTCGAAAGCAAAGTCGGCCCTCCGGCTTCCGCGAAGGTCGGAACGTTGAGCAAAGCATGCGACCGCAGCGTGCCGGAAACAGCGAGCGCGAACCTTGCCGGTTTGTATCGGCTCGGCACCTACACTGACCGGGGTGAAGCATCTGCGTATCGCCCCGCATGACACTGGTATGGGCGTCAGGCGCGCCGCGATAGGGGAACCTGCAAAACGTCAATCTTGGCGATCCGCTTCAGAAGCTCGCCCGCCATATACGTTGTGCTCCCAACCCAGCGGAGGCATAGCTCATTTTGCCTGGAGCAGCGCGCCAAGTCAATAAAGTCCAGCAGTGAGGTTGCGGGAGAATTCGGAGGAACCACCAGGACCAGAGGCAACGTTCCCACCCCCGAAATGCCGACAAAGTCCTTGATCGGATCAAAGGTAATGACGCTGATTCTGTCGAGGATGGCGTGACCGTTCGACGCCATAATGATGGTATAGCCGTCGGGTTGCGCTTTCGCCACGCTTGCCGTACCGGCAATTCCGGGCCGGTTCTCGACAATAATCTGCTGTTGCCAGCGCGTGCTCAGTCTGTCGCTAATTGTTCTGGCAAGCAGATCGCTGGTACTTCCGGCGGAAAACGGCACGACAATGCGCACCAATTGGGTTGGATAGGGAACTTCCGGTTGCGCATAGGTGCCAAGGGCGGGACTCGAAGCCACCAGATCAGGATCGAAGACAACTGAACGACGAAAGCCGATTTGCAAACATCTTGGAAACTCCCAAAGAAACCGATGGTTGACAGCGAAGCTGGTCTTGCCAATTGATGCTTCAGAATGGACCGTTCGCGTTCCTCCATTTGTCGCGGGATAAGATCTGTGAAATGACGTCCCAGTGCTCGACGATCCAGCCATTCTCAACGCGAAACAGATCATAGTTCGCTGTCGAACCGCTCATTTTATCCGACCAAAGCAAGGACAAAATTTCCATCGGCAACAGCCTGACGAGTTTGAGAGCCGGCTCGCTGCCTGATTTTGCCACGCTGGCGATGCGCGACTTCATTCGGTCAGTGCCATCTCCCACCTCCGAGGCGTGCTGAATGTATTATCTCCCTGGATGAATTCGTCCACGCGATCGAATCGCAATTGAACAGTGACGATCTCATGAATTTGCGCACGAGTGCGCGATTTTCCCTCGGTTCTATCGCGATCCGTCACAACAGCCGGGCCGTCGACTTGCGAGCGGCCCGATGGATCCGGGGCGCTTCCGGTTCTTGACCTCCCCAGTGCTCAGCAATCTTTCCATCCGCGAAGCAAGAGGTCAGGCAATCAGCGGAGTCGGATGGCCTCTGAGACCAATGTATTTGGAATGAAGCAGAACGAATTCGCCGTCTTCCAGAGTCCGATAAATGATCGAATCCGCGGCTGCAAAGCCGCTATTTCCCCCAGCATATTCCCTCATTCCAGGCGCGCCATCGCTCAAACCACATCATGTTGCACAGTTTCGGCAAAAATCGATCGACTTCACCTGGGTCCTTGTCGCGAACCATGCCGATCATAGCGGTCGCGCCTTGGCTCCCAATTCCGACGGCTGCGTCGTTTGTGAAATACGCGGAGTTATGTGTGGGGTGGAATTCCGGCCGTGCACCATCATCCCCTGCCAGCTGTTATGGAACCGTAACAACGATTTTGCCAACGTGCTCGCTGGCTTCCATGTAGCGATGCGCGTCGGCGATGTCCTGCAAGTGAAAGGTTCTATCAATTACCGGGACAAATTTTCCGCGGACCGCACGCCGTCAAGAATGAAATCCTTGGCTTTGCTCGGAGCGCGCAGGAATCTCGCGTAGTTTCAAAACAGCGTATAACCGCGCATCGTCAGGCCCTTGACCATTGCGAGGCCACCGGGAAGAGAATTCATCAACCACTGCGCGCTGAATCCCGCCATAAATGATGATCATGCCGCCCGGAGTCGCCGCTTTAGCGTTTCGACAACCGGGCCTGCAACCGGATCGAACACGAGGCGCGCTCGCGCCGGCGGTAATGGCGCGCACTTCGCTGACAAGATCTTGCTCCTGGGTGGCGATCACATGTGCTGCGCCGGCCCCGATGCAAAGCCTCGCGTTTGGCACTGGTGCGCGTTGCGGCGATCGGCGTTGCCCCAATGGCCAAGGCAAAGATCGATCGATGCGATTCCGACACTGCTGGAGGCTGCCGTGATAAGGACGTGCTCGCCTGGTTGAAGTGATCCGACCTCGATAAAGTCCGCCATGGAGCCGTGAGGTATTGCATCAAACTGCGGCGAACGTCACACTGCTGACGTCGCTTGGGCGAAACACCACGGCGTGTGTAGGAACAAAAAGGATTTCTTCGCCGTAGGTTCCGTAGTCGGTCTGCGAAAAAGCGGGAATAATGACGCTCCGACACATGACCCGGCGCGAAGGCATGCACCGCCTCCCCAACACTGATGACAGTTGCCGGAAGCTTCGTAGCCAAGGCGCGATGGCAGTTTGGGACGCTCTAGATAGCGACCAGCCCGAAAGGCTAGTTCTGCCCGGTTGAGAACCGATGGCCTCGACCTGATCTTAACTTCAGACGCGCTCGGGGGCGGAACGTCGAGGCTCTCCGGGCGGAGGACGTCCGGGCCGCCGAGGAGTTCGTGAGAGAAATCGTACCACCGTCGTCATTGGTATCTCAAATCGTTGGATCCGGTCGCACGGGCAGGGAACGTCGGCGTTGCTCCCGTTGTGTACGTATCAATGCGTCGAGTAACCAAGGATCTGCCTCATGGCTGTCGAGCGCTCGCAGCGGATCTTCGGGAAGGCTGTAGCTTCGCCAACCGACAATCAGATCTGGCCGAACCAGCACGCAGCCCGGATTCATCGGCTTCCGAAAGTTTGCGCCAGGTACCGTAGAGATCCTCATAATCCAAATAAGGCCCAATACTGGCCACTGGAATGTCTACGCCCATCTTCTCCGAGACAGTGCGAGGCCACGTCGCCAGGCTTCGCCGCCGTGTCCCGTAATCAGCGTGAAGCGCTGTTTTCCGGCAAGGTCGAGCGTGGACATGACCGGTCCGGGCAGCCTGTGCCCAAGCCATGCATGAGGAAGTGATGCGCCAGGCGTTGTGCTCCGGATGATAGTAGAGCTCCGGGTCCCTGTTAGTTGGAGAGGGCGCGACCGTCTGACTACAGCATTCAGTGGTAGCGCCGCGTCATCTCTACGCCATGTGCATGATATGTGTACTGCATGTTTTCGATCTCTTGGCGCAGGAGGGCGCGTCCGTCCTTGGTATCAAAAATGGCCGTGCGACTGTCGAGTGCGACTTCAGTGCGCGTGCCGCCACCCAGCAGATCCCGAACCTTATAGTTCTGCATTTGACTCCTGTTTGCTCGGGCAACGATTTGACGACCAACCAGCTGACGCTCGGCATCATAGCTTTCGAAGTCTGGCGTTCGCTTTGCCTTTCAGCACGAACGCGAGTTTCCATGCCAAGTTGAAGACGCATCCTGGTTAGCACAAGTGTTCGAGCCTGGGCGTATTGCTGGAGGATGACGGTGGACGGCATCGCCCATGCAAAACACGCGTTCTTCCGTGTGGCGTTCAGCAAATACGTCATTAATCGTCCACATGGACGTTGAGAGGATGCGAAAGGCAGGGTGGCGTGTCCCACCAGCGCACGCACCCGCTGATCCTGCAAACGGGGGCTCTGGCTTTCCTGCGGCCTGCGGGACGATAAGGCCAATGAGCCATTGATCCCAAGCGCGCACCATCCGAAATACTGCGACGGGAGCCAGTACGGGGATCCCGGCTGGATGACGCTGTACAAGCGTGCCTATGCGCGACACTATTCAGCTTCGCATAGGACGTTGAATGCATTACCGGGCCGTGCTGGCCGACGAGAACCAAGTTGTTCAACCACGCGACTTCGAGCGCCATCAGCCCCGATCATATACTTGGCGCGAACCGTGATAACGTCATCGCTTAAGCGATCGATGATTTCCGCTGTTACGCCACTTTTGTCCTGAGAAAGGTGCGCAACTCCCAGCAAAAACGCACGTGGGCGCCAAGCCAGCTTGCCTCGGTGACGAGAGCAGGTTCTAGCCGTGTTTGCGGCAGGTCGCACATGGCGCAGGGCTCGCCAATTCATAATCGCCTTTGCGAGATGGATCGTTTCCCCAAGCCCAAGCCCTTGCAAGTTCCTCGCCGACCATACTCCGCAGAAAAAAACTGTGTGCGATGTGACTCGATGGAGAAGCGAGTGCGACGCAGGCGTCTTCAAACCTATATCCCGCATTACTTCCATTGTTCGCTGATTGACAATGTGCGCACGCGGCATCTCCGCCGTGCCTCGATGTCGGGCGATGACAAGGGTCTTAATGCCGTACTTCGCGAGAAACAATCCGGCCGATGCTCCGGCAGGTCCTGCGCCGACGACGAGCACATCAGTGTCTATGACGCGACATTGTGCTATCAGGTCGTCTCTCTTGTATTTATGTATGTCATTATGCATTTCGCGGGCACTGCCTTACCCGCGAGCGCGCTTCACAATCTTATTGGCAAGTCCGCCCAGGCTCCAGCCCGCGTGAATCGGCGAGCGTCGCGGTGACAAGGTCTCCAAGCTGCGGAAAGGACGACCAGTCGACATTTCGATCCGCAATTCGTCGCGCCGAAGATCATCTGTCAGTAAATGATTTTTTAGGATCTCGACCAAGCGTGGCGTTGCTGGTGCCGTCACCCGCCTGGCGTCCCCGTCAAAAGGAGATCACCACAACGCATGTCGATGGATGAGGCGATATACGAAAGTTTCGGCGGGCTTCCAAATCAGTTGCTGGGAGTTCGCGGACTGCCACCAGTTCACCGTTGACCCAAAGCTTAATCTCGGATGCTGCAGAGTGTCTCCGGACTTCCCATGGCTCGAGCAGCCAAAGTGCAGGACACCCGTTGGACAGAACGTCCGATGGCTCTTTTGCCTCTATACCACTGCATAAAGGTAGTGCCAAACATAGTGTCGCGTGCGGGAGACGTCGTTGCACAGCACAACGCCCGCGACCGCGTCTCAATGGCAATATCGGTTACCTCTTGCCCCTCGGCAAGATCCTTGCGGAGCACGGGCCGAACTCCACCTCATAATCCAGGAGCTGAACTTCCGACGGTCGAACAACGTCGCCGTAAGGGCCGTCAGTGCCGAACTCGCTTTGGTAAGATCAAGTTTGATTTTCGGTGGCATGCTGCGCTTCCGAGGCATGCGCGACATAGTTCAAGCCTTGCGCAAAATCTGCGCGTCCGTCGTCACTGGGCTGAGCAGCTGTTCCGCGAACACCTCCACCCGGGTTCCACGTCTTACGTCGGCTTGATCAAGCGACGTTACGCCAATGTCGGAAGTTGTCTTGGCGTCGGACGCAGAGGGTAATACCGACGCGACCTCGTTTTTGGTTGGCGGGGCGGATTCCCTCCAGTTGGCCCCATCGAAGATTGCGCCAGCGTCCCGGTATCGAACCAGCAGCCTGGCCATCGGTTCCTCCTGTCAATCTAATTGGCTCGCGCAGGCGGCGCGACATCGGCGAGTATTCAGTAAGCTTTACGATCGTCAAGTTTTAAGTGAAGCGATCAGCCCTCGTCGGCGAGTCTCCTGGGGAACCAAGCCAGCGAGCTAGGTCGAGGAACCGGCGCTTTTGCGTAATCTTGAGTGGGGAGTCTTTGCGGGAGCGAAAGACAAAAGTGTCGATCAGGCCCAAATAGAATTCGACGACGCGGGGATCCTCAGTCGCTATTCCGAGGTTTGGCGTATCTCATCTTTCAGCGAGGAAAGCACAGAGCACATACCAACCAGCATGTAATGGATCAGGACGGGATTTCCTTTTGGGAAGCTCATTACGTTGCTGGGCGAGTTGGATCTGCGGAAGAAGCCTCTTCATGGCCGGCAACAGGATGGTGTTCTGAAGCCATGGCAGTCGAAATTTGCCGGGCCGGCTTTTCGCGCAACATGAAATGGTGAAAGTCTGGGTGCGCGACCAAATGAATCAGAAAGAGGCTGAATATTTTGCGCGAAGGCTCTCCATAGAGGGGAGAAGTTCTTGTCGTCAGGCACTTCATCCCACATCTTGCGGATCTCTGCGAAAGCGTATTCAGCCACCGCCTTCCACAATATTTCCTTGGTGCGATAGTGATAGGTTATGAGCGGATGCTGCAGACCAATGCGCATCGCGATATTTCGGATGCTGGCAGCATCGAACCCGCGTTCGGCAAATTCAGAAAGGAGCTGCCTCGAGGATCATTTGCCGGGTTTCGGTCAGCGCGCTGCTGCTCCCGCCGCTTCGGTGCGCCTTTGGGCCTCCGCTTTCTGCGGACAGTTTGCGCCCCAGCCTCATTTCGAATTGACGCTTTGGCCGTAGGGACGGGAACCGAGACTCGATCTTGGAGCAATACGTAAC
>ERZ1370068.1601-contig-11505_pt1 | contig 85066 bp, 96 predicted proteins | sample MGYA00561227_ERZ1370068 | MGnify/ENA primary metagenome ERZ1370068 (study PRJEB38410, sample SAMEA6850437) | metagenome | study: Metagenomic assessment of the ecological functions of the soil: analysis of the soil microbiota associated with the...
ATTATACTTCGTTCCAGTACGTATTGCTCTCAGCTCGAGCACCGGAAAAGAGATGCGCCTCGACGGCGAGTTCGGCGGCGCCAGCCGGGCGAGGGCTGGGTGTAGATCATGGGCCGGGAGATCGGCGGCTGCCTGGAGTGGCGGAAATCGCGTCCTTGCCGATGACGGCAGCACACTGGGAACGTTTGTCCTCTGCCGAAGGCGATCGATGCGCGCATCGAGCACGGCGCGCACCGTGGCGGGCACCGCGCTATCGTCGCCTCGGCAGCCGGCGGGCCGAGCGGTACTCGCTGAGCGCCGGCGGCAAGGTGGCCAGTCTCTACCAGGCTGCACCACAGCTCTCCTCGAGGAAAACGGGTTTCCTTCCGTCCGCTCGACGAGCAGGGGCCCTGCTGACGGCCTCACGCTCGGGGCATCGCCGAGCAGCATCTGGAGGGCCTCCGCGACGTCTGGACCGAGCGGCGCAATCGAAGCTGGGCGTAGTTCCGGAGATTCTGTCCAGCTGTGCCTGCACCAAGGCGATAATTCCGCCGGAGCAGCCATGCACGCCAGCGACGCTCGGCGCGGGTATCCGGAAGGCGCGGTCTCGGCGTCTGATCCGGTGCAGATCCTCGAACACCCGCAGGATCACCGGAGCGACCTGGGTCTTCCGGAGCAGGACCCGCCTCACCGCATCCAGCGTCTGCCGCCGTCGCTCTGGCGAGGTCGACTACCGCCAACGGTATCCGCTCACCGGGACGCCAAACAACGCCGCCAGCGGCACGATGGCCGAGCGGGTAGCGCTTCAATCGAGCGTCACCTGAAACTTGCCACGTTTACCTGGGTGGTGCGCGGGCGTCGTCCGCCTGGATGTCAAAGTAACGATGCAGGAGGTCGATGAGCGGCCCCCACGCGGTAGCCTTCCCGTACGACACCGACGCGCTGTCGAGCACGACGCACCCGCGGTGCGCGACGAGCGCGTGAACTCCCAGTAAAGCCAGGTTTCCCGACGCCCGGCTCCCCGACGAGTGCCAAGATCTGCCCCTGTCCGGAGAGTGTGCGAGCGCGCTCTCGGGAGGAAGATCTCGATTGCCGTCCCACGAGTGGAGTCAGGCCGCGCGCCGCAGCCCTGGAGCGCCCCCGTGACGGCGCGGCACAGGCTCAGCTCGAACATCTCGATCGGTTGCGGCGATCCCCTTCACCGGAACCGTGCCGAGCGAGCGGGTCTCCATGAAGCCCACTTCGGCCAGTCGCGCGGTCTCCTGGGTGAGGCGAATCGTCCCCGGTGTCGCGAGCTGCTCCCATGCGAACGGCAGGTGCGTCGTCCTGACCGACCGTCACGGTACTCCATGTGGAGATGGGCGCAGTGCTCCGCACCACGACCTCGCGCCGGAGTTCAGGCCGAGGCGGACCTGTACCTCGACACCGTGCTCGCGCCGGGTTCACTCATTCGTGCGACGTCCGCGATCATCGTCAGGGCCGCGTACCCGGCACGCACCGCGTGATCCTCGTGGCAGGCCCACCGGCGCGCCGAACAGCGCCATGATGCCGTCGCCGAGAGTCTGGTTCACGGTCCCCCTCAGCGATGGACGGCATCCATCGCGTGACCGAGAGGATCCGGATCGAGGGATCTGCTGCGCCTGTTCCGGGATCCCGATCGGCGAGGGTTCCATCGACCCCTTCATGTCCGCGAACAGCACCGTCACGTGCCCACGCTCGCCCTCGAGCGCGGCCTTCGATCTGGATTCGCTCGCGGCGTGCTTCCGGGGTTAGCTATCGGGCGTGAAGAAGCGCAGGCTGGCAGCCCGGGCGTGGGCTGGGGGGCGGCAGGATGCCGCGCATTCCGAGCAGAACCCCTGGCACTCGGCGACAGCTCAGTGCACTTGCCGCAGCGCCTGATCAAGGGCGCGGCGCATTCCTCACAGAACTTCGCGCCGGGGCGGTTCGCCGTGCTCACACCGCAGGCATTTCATGCCGCTAGTTTGACCGCCAGCGTCACAGGTCGCGGGGTGGCGGCAGAATATCGTCCGCGCCAGAGTGAATCAAATCCCCGGAAAGGCCGCCATCCGCGGGTCCGCATGCAGGCTGGCCGGACGCGGCCGAGGTTCTCCCAAACCGGTGACTCCGCGGGGTGGTGGAGAGGCGGAGCCGAGCGCTACTCGCGAACTCCTGGTCAGTATCTCCCGGATGAACCGGTCGTGGATGGAGACTACCGGGTAGTAGCGCACGTCCGGGGAGAGCGCATGATCTCCGTGTTGATGTGACCTCCCGGCGGAGCAGCTCGTCGAGCACCGGCTCGAGTGAGCGCCCGGTGGCGCGCGGTCCTGGCGCTGGATCCGAAGGTCCTCGCTCTCGAGGAGCACCTTCAGCGCGTGCCCGAAGCTGAAGACCCGGGCGACGAGCGCCTGGTGCGTCAGCAGCTGCCGGTCCGAGAACTTCGTCTGCCGTAGGATGCAGACCGTCCGTGCGACCGGGCAGCACGAGGCGCGGCGACACGCGGATCCGGCTCCCGCACACTCGACCGACCGGCCGGAGCTGTGGGTCCCGGTGAGGGCCCGACCGGGCACGTACGGGAGGACGTGGTGGCCCGTGATGATGCCGCTGATCGGCTTCCGCGGTTCCTCGGTGCCCATCGGACCGACCGGAGCGAGGCTCCGGGTCCGGCCAGGGCTCGCTCACCGAGGCTAGGGCGGCGGCAGGGGGTCCCTGCCGGATCGCGGCTCTCCGCCTCCGCGGTCGAGGACGTCGACGGCCCGCTGATAGATCTCGTCTGGCCTCACTGTCTTGCGTCTCGCCGATCGGCGGGGAGCCGAGACGGCCCTTCGCCCGGAGAGGGGCCAGGCCGCATGCGAGGCGGACGACCGCCCTGGTCTGCCGTCGTCTGGTTGAAGTGGAGCCCGTGGCGCACCATACGATGTCGAAGATCGTCCCGGGGGCAAGACCCCGGTACAGCTCGCGACTCGAGGTGGTCGTTCACTGGCGAAGCGACTTCTGCCCGGCCGCTCGGCGCGTGAACGTCGCCGACTCCGGGTCGTAGCCGCCCGTCGGTCAGGAACTGGAGCGTCAGGAACGGGTGGGTCGTGCCGCCCTTCTGCAGGTTCAGCTCGATGGCGTAGGGCGTCCGGCGCCGCCGCCGTTCCGCACGACGACGAAGTCGAAGGCGAAGCGGCCGAGCACGCCCTCGCGCGACCAGCTCTCGCCCGACCTTCGACCGCGTCGCCGTGATGACCGGCGGCGTACGTCGGGGTCGGCGTGGGAAGCGGCAGCCGAGGTAGCTCTGCCCGCTCGGTCCTCGCCCAGCACCTGATCGTGGCGTGGAGAGCACCTCGAGCTGCGCCGAGCGGCGTGATGCGCAGCTGGACGCTCGGGCTGCGGATCTCCTCGCCGATGGACGCGCTCCTCGACGACGTCCGGCCGAGCTCGTCGAGCTTGGCCATGTACATGTCGTAGCGTCTGGCGCGCGCTCTCGAACTCATGGTCTTGAGCCGCTCCGGCGAGGGCGCGCGCGCTCGGCCGTCGATCGCCCGATGCGGGCAGGCCCTCAGGTTCGACGCCCGCGTTGCCTCGCGCCGGAGACGCCCTCGTTGTAGCTTCACCATCGCCGAGCGGATTCTGGGGCCGCGGCGCCGCAGCCGGCGAGCGGCGTCGAGCGTCGTCGGCGGTCCGGAGATCCTCAGCGCCCGAGCGGGTAGCGAGACGCCCGCCCGGCCGAACAGCTTCGCGGCAGCCGCTCTTGGTCCCGAGTTCGAAGTGCCGCGGATCGGCGCCGTACATGGGGATGCCCGAGCCGGATGCGCGAGGTCGCGCTCGAGCTCGCGTCGTGTTGTACGGCACGAGATGGGCCGGTCCTTGTCAGGGATGAGGGTCGCGGATCTGGAGCGCAGGAGCCGTCAGGCCGCGCTGCGAGCAGCTTCAGCGGAGCGGCCGGACGGAGCGTCTGTCGTGCGGGACCAGGTTGAAGAAGCGCCCGCGGGCGTGCGCCGGGATGACGCCCGGGCAGTGAGCCCAGGTAGTAGTCGACGACGTCCGGGAAGGATCGGGCGCGACGTCAGCGTAGACCATGCGCGCGTTGGGCTGGCGGAGGAGGAACAGCATGAACAGGAAGCGCTCCTCCATGGCCTGCGGCACCGACGGCGCCATGTTCATCTGGTCCAGCGTGATCGACGGCACCACGACGATGGTCTGCGGGATCGCGGTTCAGGCTGGCGATCGACTTCCAGAGCGGCACCGAGCTTCGACTGGAGCGTCGCGTAGCGAATCGCGATCCCCGTCAGGGGTGAGTCCGAGCGTCGGCGCCGGTCGTGGTTGTTCCGGGCACTCATAACGCTCCCGATCCTGCGTGGCTTGGGGTCGTCGCAGACAAGCCCGCCGGACAGCACGGCGGTCCGGTCCACGATACCACGCTTTTCCGCGAGCGCGCCGTGCGGCGCCCGGTCCAGCGGCCTCACACGGAAGGCGCCCCCAGCGCGAGGCCCTATACTGGACGGAGTGACTGCGCCTCGCGCTCGCTCGAGCCGCTCGTGGGATCCACGCGGCTCGCCGCCCTGGTCGCCCCGCGTCAGGCTGCTGCCGCCGGCGGTGCCGCCCAGGCGGCGTCCGCGCGGCTCCCGCCCGCGGCGGCGCTCACCGCCGGCGTCCAGGAGACCGTCCTGCCGAACGGTCTCACGCGTGCTCGTCAAGGGGAGGTCCGCAACGCGCCGGTCGTCAGCTTCAGCGTCTGGTATCGCGTCGGGTCGCGCAACGAGCACACGGGGATCACGGGGATGTCCCACCTGCTCGAGCACATGCTCTTCAAGGGCAACGCGGCCAGTGCTCGGCGAGATCGCGCGGACCCTCTCCTCGGACGGCGCGCCGTTCAACGCGAGCACCTACAACGCACTGGACGAACTACTACGCAACGATCGCCTCCGACCGGCTCGAGCCTCGCCATGAGCATCGAAGCCGACCGCATGGTGAACAGCCGGATCGACAAGGCGGTGACCTGAGTCCGGATGACCGTCGTCCGGAGCGAGCTGGAGGGCGGCGAGAACAGCCCCGGGCGGCTCCTCTGGAAGAACGTGGTGGCGACGGCCCTCAGGCCATCCCTATCGCTGGTTGGTGATCGGCTGGCGAGCGACGTCGAGAACGTGTCGCGCGACGCCCTACCAGTACTACCGGACCCACTACGGCCCGAACAACGCCGTCGCCGTCATCGTCGGGGACGTCACGCGACAGCCGAGGCGCTCCAGCTCGCCCGGAAGTACTTCGGGCCGCTCACGCCGATCCCGAAGCCGCCCAGAGGTCCACACGGTCGAGCCGCCACAGCGCGGCGAGCGGCGGGAGGGTCATCGTCAGGCGCTCGGGCTCCCTGCCCATGGTGATGGTGGCCTGGAAAGCCCCGGCTGCCGGCCACGCGGACACCACGCGCTCGACGTGCTGGGCGGGGTGCTGGGCGAGGGACGGACCAGCCGCCTCTACCAGGCGCTCGTCGACGAGGGCGTGGCCTCGGGCGTCGACGCCGGATCCCCGACCTCCGGGATCCCCTCATCTCTTCACGTGAACGCGACCGCCCGTCCCGGGTCAGCCGGGAGCGCCTCGAGACCGGGCTCCTCGAAGAGGGGCGGGCGCGTGGGGGCGTCTCCCATCACCGACGAGAGCTGACTCGCGCCCAGCGACGGGCGGAGCCGACTTCGTGTTCCAGGCGAACAGCGTGACCGCCCAGGCGCGTCAACTGGGCTACTGGGCGATGATCGGGGACTGGCGCTTTTCTCACCACCTATCTCGACCGGATCCGCGCGCTCACGCCGGCCGACATCAGGCGCTGCCCGGCGCACGTTCACCGCTCGATGCCGGACGATCGGCCACTTCAATCCCGTCCGACGGGCAGTGGGCCCGCCGCGCCGCCCGCGTGAGGCTCCGCCCGGTGGGAGCGGCCCCAGCGGGCGACCGGCCCATTCCCCTGCCTCGCGTGCCGGTCGCCCGGGTGCCGAACCGCCAGGTGACTGCGCTTCACCCTCGGCAACGGCATCTCGGTCATCGATGCGGGAGAGCCACGCGACGCCGACGATCGCGATCCGGGCGAGCATCCCTGCGGGCGGGCTTCTCGAGCCTCGCGACCGGCCGGGCCTGGCGGGGTTCACCGCCTCCATGCTAAGCCGCGGCACCGTGCAGCGCAGCGCCCTCGGCTTCGCCACGGCGCTGGAGGACGTGGGCGCGAGCCTGAGCGCCAGCGCCGACACGCTGTCGACATCCATCGGCGCACAGACCCTCACGCGCGACTTCGACCTGGTGCTGGACCTCTTCGCCGAGATGATCCGCCAGCCAGCGTTCCTGGCCGATGAGCTCGAGGCGGCTCAAGGGGAGGCGCTGGCGAGGATCGCGCAGTCGAAGACGAACCCCGACCGGTCGCGAGCCTCGCGTTCGAGCGGGCCGATCTACCCGCCAGGGCCATGCGCTCCGGCCGGAGACGTTCGAGGAGTCGGAGACGGCGATCGCCGCGCTGACGCGGGACGATCTCGTCGCGTTCCATCGCCGGCAATACGGGCCCGACCGGATGATCCTGGTCGTGGCCGGCGATGTGACCGCCGATCAGGTCCGGGAGGCGCTCCAGAAACGGGCTCGCGGACTGGCCCCGCAACCCGAGGCCCAGCTCCTCGCGCCGCCCGATCTCCAGCCCCAGGCCGCGTCGGTGTCGCTCGACATCCCGATCCCCGACCGGACCCAGACGGCGATCGTCTGGGGTCACGCGGGCGCGCTTCGCCGAGCGATGCCGACTTCTACGCCGCCCAGGTGATGAACCTCATCCTTGGCGGTGGCGCACTGGCGAGCCGGCTGAGCACGTCGATCCGCGACGAGCAGGGTCTCGCTTATTCGGTCTTCGCCTACTTCGACGCGGGCCTGTTCCCGGGACCTACCGCGTCGTCCTGGGAACAGAATCCCGCGAACGCGCAAGAAGGCCGTCGCGGCGCTGGGGGCCAGATCGAACGCATCCAGCGCAACGGCGTCACCCAGCGCGAGGTCGACGAGGCCGTCGCCTACCTCACCAGGCGTTTCCGCTCCGGCTCGAAACCAACGACGGCGTCGCCGAGATGCTGTGGAGCATGGAGTTCTTCAACCTGGGCGCCGACTACATCGACCGCTACGCCGGGTACTATCGGGCGGTCACCGTCGCAGCAGGTGAACGATGCCGCGCGCGCACCTGCATCCGGACCGCGCCACCGTCGCTGTCGCCGGACCGCTGCCGTAGCGCCGGGCGCGACAAACCCGCGGCACGGAGCGATCAGGGGCCCAGGGCTGCAGCGGTCCGGTTCTGACAGGAGTGAAGGCGGGTTCTAGCTTCCGTCCAGCTCGGCGAGCTCGCGACGAAGCGCGGTCAGGCGCGTCTCGGCCTCCGCGTGGAGCGTCCGGATCCGCGGCAGCTCGTCGAGCAGGCGCAGGACCTGGCCCTCCAGCTCGCCGATGGTGCGCTGGCGCATCATCAGCTGGCTGCTCGACGTGGCGAGATCAGCTCGCGGAGCCGCAGCGTGCGCTGCTCGAGCTCCTCCACCGCGAGCCGGGCCGGTCGGGTGCGGTCCCGCCGCCGATCGACGGTCATCTCCTGCTCGCGACGGTTCGCCATCAGCGTCGTGGCGCTCCTGCTCGAGGGCGTCCAGACGGGCTCGCGTGTGGCGCAGACCCTCGGCGTCCCGGGTTGTCCGGACCGTCAAGGACGGCCTGCTCCATCGCGTAGCGAAGATGGCGGTCCCGGTCGATCAGGCTCATCGAGGACGTCCCCGCTCGCGTCGCCTCGTCTCGCTCTGCCGACGCGAGATCCTGGCGGGCCCGGCTCGAGGAGCGTCTCCGTCGCCCGCTCCGCGTCCCGTGGCGTCACCGGCGACCCCAGGGCTAGCGCTCTGGCGCGCGCGGGGAGCCGGCGGAGCGTGCGTCGCGGCGTCAGGGAATGGACGGCAGCGTCGCCCACGGCCCGCGGCCCGGTCGACGGCGGCGGCGAGAACTCGGACCAGGCGGCCCAGGCGGATGGCCGCCAGGTCGCCTCGCCGGATCATGGCGCGGATGGTCTGCTCGTGGCGGCGAAGCCGGCGCGCGGTGTCTGGAACGGTGAGAAGCAGGGGCGCGAGCGGCAGGATTCGAGAGCGCATCCGGATACCAACCATGGGCAAGATGAGTGCCACGCCCGAGGCCTCGGTCGGTACGCGGTCACCAGGGCGCCGAACCTCCGCGAAAGTTGGGCCTCGCGCCGGTCTCGCGCCCGCCGACCACGTGAGGCCCGGGATCGGCGGCGAGTTCGCTCCCGGGTAGCCCCTACACGATGGTTCTTACACGGTGGCGGCCGGCGAGCCCTGGGATTGCCGCCATCCACCGATAGTGGAATACCATCCACCATCGCGTCGCCAGGGCTTCGACGGGCATCGACCGCCGGCCGGTTCTCGACGGGCCTCGACATCGACCGAGCTCGGGGCGAGGGTCCGCGCGATGCGCCTGGGCCGCGGCCTCTCGCTCGGCCGCCGCCGCCGGGCGCGCCGGGGTCAGCCGCAGCATGCTCTCCGCCGTCGAGCGGGGCGGCCAGGTGCCGACCGTCCTCGTCCTCGACCGCATCGCGACCGCCCTCGACACCACGCATCGCGCGCCTCCTCGGCGGAGGAGCGGACCGCGCGCGTCCTGGTCCTGCGCCACGCGGCCCAGGACGTGGCGCGGCGACCCGGCGGGGTGGGAGCGCCGGATCCTCTCCCCCGTGCTGCCCGGCGTGGAGTTCGAGCTCATGCGCACCACCATCGCCCCCGGCGTCGACGCCGGCGTCTTCGCGCCGCACGGCCGCGCGGCTCGCGGGAATACATTGCCATGGAGCGCGGCACCCTTCAGCTGACGATCGACGGCGCGCCGTACACGCTTCAGCGCCGGGGACAGCGCGTACTACGCGGGCGACTGCCACCACCAGTTCGTCAACCCGGGCCGCGAGCCCTGCGTCTACTACCTCGCCATCGAGCTGGTGGGAAACGGCCCCCATGCCCGCCGAGGCCGGATGCTCCCGGCCGCGAGGAGGCGCCCGTGGTACCCACCCGCTCGAGCCCGACCCCGCCCTGCCCGACGCCGCCGGTCCCGTGGCCCCGGCCATGGACCCCGCGGCCTTCCGGCAAGCTCGCGCACGCCGCGATCGATCTGATCGCCGACCACCTCGAGGGGATCGGCGCTCAGACCGGTCTTCACTCCCATGACGCCGGCGGAGCGATCCAGCGCTCCTCGAGCGCCCCCTGCCTGCACGACGGGCTCGACCGGAGACGCTGCTCGCGCATCGTCGGGCGCGAGATCTTCGCCCATCCGATGGGCAACGGCCATCCCGCGGTTCTTCGGCTGGATCAACTCCCCGCCGACGCCCGTCGGCGTCGTCGGAGATCTCTTGGCGGCCGCCCTCAACCCGAGCTGCGCCGGCGGTGACCACGCGGCGATCTACGTCGAGCGCGCGGCCGTCCGCTGGCTGATGGAGCTGATCGGGTTCCCCGTCGAGGGCAGCATGGGACTCCTCGTGAGCGGCGGGTCGATGGCGTCGCTCACGTGCCTCGCCGCCGCCCGGCACCGCGCGGCCGCGTCGGACGGCTGGGACGTCCGCGCGCGCGGGCTGCGCGACTCCCCGCGTCCCTCGTGCTCTACCTCTCGGAGGAGGGCCACAGCTGCATGCGGAAGGCCGCCGAGCTCCTCGGGCTCGGGCGGGACGCCGTGCGGACGATTCCCATCGACGGCGACTTCCGAATGGACGTGCGGGCGCTCAGCGCGGCCGTGGCCGCGGACCGGCGGCCGGGCGCCGGCCGTTCTGCGTGGGGGCGAGCGCGGGCACCGTCAACACGGGGCCGTCGATCCGCTCGACGACGGTGGCCGACCGTCTGCCGGGCCGAGGGCCTCTGGTTCCACGTTGACGGCGCCTACGGCGCTGTTGGCGCCGCGGATCGAGCCTCGCGCCCCGCTACGCCGGGCTCGAGCGGGCGGATTCGGTGGCGCTCGACCCGCACAAGTGGCTCTCGGTGCCGGTGGAGTGCGGCTGCGCGCTCGTCACGTGACGGGCGCCTCCTCCGGGACACGTGGAGCCTCGTGCCACTCGTACCTCCGGACCGAGGAGGCAAGGGCTTCGGCGGGCTCCCCTGGTACTCGGAGTACGGCTTCCAGCAGACCCGCGGATTCCGCGCGCTCAAGCTCTGGATGATCGCTCCAGCACCTCGGCCGGCGTGGCGTGGCCGCGGTGGTCCAGCCGTCACGTCGCCCTGGCCCAGCGCCTCGCCGCCGGGGTGGACGCCGCGCCGGACCTCGAGCGCGTGCGCTCCTGTGACGCTATCGGTCGTGTGCTTTCGCTACGTCCCGCCGGGATGGGCTGGGGACGCCGCCCGGCTCGACGCGCTCAACAAGCTCCTCGTGGAGCGGATCCAGGGCGGAGGGGCGGGCCTTCGTCACCGGCACGGTGCTCGGAGACCGGTACGCGCTGCACGCGTGCGTTCTCCACTACGGGACGTCGGAGGCGGACGTCGACGCCTGGTCGGGATCGTCCGCGAGACGGGCGCGCGCCGTCAGTCGCGCGGCTAGGGGCGCGCGGTGAACGTGTCGCAGCGCCGCACGTCCCCCGAATCGAGGCCCGCGCGGAACCACCGGACGCGCTGGGCCGACGAGCCGTGGGTGAACGACTCCGGCACGACGTAGCCTCGCGCCTGCTTCTGCAGACGGTCATCCCCGATGGCGCGTGGCCGCGGCCAGCGCCGCCTCGACGTCACCCGGCTCGAGAATGTTGCGCCGCGCGGCGTAGTAGCCCCACACCCCGGCGTAGCAGTCGGCCTGGAGCTCGAGCCGCACCGGAGCAGCGCATTCGCCGAGGCGTCTGATCCATCCGGGAGCGCTGCCGCTGCACCCGGTCCGAGGTTCCCAGGAGGTTCTGGACGTGGTGCCCGACCTCGTGGGCGACGACGTAGGCGCGCGCGAAGTCGCCCGGCGCGCCGAAGCGCTCGCTGAGCTCGCGGAAGAACTGGAGGTCGAGATACACCTTCCGGTCAGGCGGGCAGTAGAAGGGACCGACCGCGGCGCTGGCCTGGCCGCACGCGGAGTCGACCGCCCCGCTGAAGAGCACCAGGCGCGGCGGCTCGTAGGTCCCGCCGCCCTGCTCGAAGAGCCGACCCCAGGTGTCCTCGATGTCCCCGAGCATCGCGCGAATGAAATCCGCCTGGGGATCGTCCGCCGGCGGCTTCCGCTCCGGTCCGCTGTCGACGGCCGGAGGCGAGGCGTCCTCGAGGCTGCCGAGGAGATCCAGCGGATTCGTGCCCGTGAGGACGCTCAGCACCAGGATCAGGAGCAGCCCGCCGCCCCCGAGCTTCAGCCCCGCCCGCCCACCGACATCCCGCGACGATCCTCGACGTTGTCGCTGCGGCGCAGGTCACCTCCAGCGCATCGGGAACCTCCCGGGCCGGCCGTCAGGGCCAGCGGTCTCCACCTCAAGAATGCGCCAGGGCGCGGCGGCGCCGCAACCGGCGGTCCGTCCCGCGCGTGGACGATCGCCACGAGCGGCAGGCCTCTTTACAGGCGGCCCGGAGGGTCGTCGAAGATATCGGCCGTCTCTGAGCTACTTCATGTGAACGCTCGCCCGTCCCGACTCCGCGATCGCGCTGGCACGGTCCCCGCTCTTCTCCAACCTGGGGCGCCTGGACCTCGCACGGCTGGCCGGCGAGCTCGAGGAGATGCACTTCGCGCCGGGTCAGGTCGATCGTCCGCCAGGGTGATCGGCCCGACGGACTCTACGTGATCAAGCACGGGCCGGGCGGCGGTGCTGGCCGGATCCGGCTCGGCGTCCGTCGCCGGCGATGGAGCCGGGCGAGCAGCTCACGACGCTCGGCCCGGGCGAGGTGTTCGGCGAGATGGCGCTCCTCACCGACTCGCCGCGCACCGCGACGGTGGTGGCCGAGACCGATCTCACGGTCTGGCGACTCGTCAGCCGTCCGCGCTTCGACGTGCCTCCTCGACCACGAGCGCGGCATCGCCCGGAGCATCGAGCGGGCGCTGAGTCACCGGCTCGCGGCGATGAATCACGGAGACCGGCGCGCTCCTGGCGCGTTCAGCCACCGGCTCGCGTGCGGCGGCGTTCGCCCGTCTCAGCCGCCCGGCGGCCAGCCGCTGATCGCCGGCGTCGCCGCCCGACCCGGGTGGGACCCGAGGTGCTGCGCCGGACGTGCGCCCGCACCGGCGACGAAGGCGCGCTGGCCGAGCTCATCGAGCAGTCCGCGCCTGCTGCGAGCAAGAGGGGTCCGGACCTCGTCGTCGATCCGACCTTGCTCGGCATCGCCGGCCCCGACGTTCCGCGAGCCCGACCCGGCGTGGCTCCGGCGCGGCAGCCGAGGAGATGGCGGCGGCCGGCGGACGTCGTCGCGGCCACCGACCTCGCGCTGTCGCGGCGGGCGCGGTCGAGGACGCCGAGAGGCTCGCTCGAGGCGCCCACGAGGCCCGCACTTCTCGAGACCGCGTCCGCCCGGGACCTCGACCGCTGGGTTGAGGCGGTCGGTGGGCGAGCGCGTCGCCGACTCGGCACCCGGCTCGGCGACCCTGCGGACGCGGCTCAGCGGAGCGGCCGGCGGCCCCGGCGCAGGCGGCCGCCCGGCAGCCGCGAGCGCGCGGTGCCGCTCTTCGGTCGGCTCGCCCGGCAGCTTCACGACCATGCGCGCGCTGAGCGCCATCGCGCGCAGTCGTCGATCTTCGGACTGGGGTGGGTCCTGCCACTTGCCGGACGGGCTTGGGCGCCAGCGGTCTCGATCGCGCTCGCCGCCATCATCGCGACCGTCCCGCTGCTCGATCGCGGACGTGCTGCCCGACTACGTCGTGATGCTGTTCCTCGACTCTGGCCCTTGTCCTGCCCGGCCTCGGTGTCGCCCGCGGACATCCTCGGCGGCTTCGCCGCGCCCGCCTGGCTGATGATCTTCACGCTCCTCGCGGTGGGCGTGGCGGTGGCGCGCTCGGGGCTCATGTTCCGGCTGGTGCTCCTGTCGCTCCAGCGACTGCCGCCGCGGTTCGTCCCCCAGAGCGTGGTGCTGTGCCTGACCGGCGTCCTGATGACCGCCGGGCTCTCGAGCGGCTCCACGCGGATCGCGCTCGGGGTGCCGATCGCGCGCGGGATCACGGACGCCATGGGGTTCGCGCCGCGAAGCGCGGAGCGGCGGCGGTCGGATTGATGACGTTCTTCAACTTTCTCGAGATGGGAGAGCTGTTCCAGACCGGAACCTTCACGGGTCTCATCGTCCACGACCTGCTCCCGGCTGGCCGCCAAGGCCGAGATCACCTGGTGGCGCTGGTTCTTCATCGCGCTGCCGCCGTTCGTCGTCATCGGCGTCGTGATGTACCTGGTGCTGCTCTTCCTCTTCAAGCCGCACAAGACCGGGCGGGTCAACCTGGAAGCGGTGCGGCTCCAGCAGGCGCTCCTCGGCCCTCTCACGCGAAACGAAGTCTGGAGCGCGGTGGTGCTGGTTCTCCTCATCGTCGGTTTCGCCACCCTGCCGTACCACGGCATCGCGCCCGGCGTGGCTGGCCCTGGCCTCCTTCCTCCTCCTGTTCGCGCTCGGCGCGCTCGACCAGTCGGCGTTCCAGGGCGGCGGGACGCTCGGGCTTCCTCATCTATTGCGGGGTGATCCTGAGCCTCGGCAACGTGTTCACGACGCTGCACATCGACGCCTGGCTGACCATCGATCGTGCAGACCAGCATGCCGGCGATGGTCAAGAACCCGTACGGGTTCGTCGCTCACCATCGCGATCATCGCGTTCGTGCTGCACTTCTTCGTGCCCTGGATGACCGCGTCGACCATCATCGCCCTGGTCGCCATGCCCATCGCCGAGGCACTCGGCTTCCATCCGCTTCATCCCGGTGCTGGTGGCGCTCATCGCCGGGGACCACACGATCGTGCCCTACGTGAACTCGGGCTACGCCATCGTGTACTTCGCCAGCGAGGGCGAGCTCTTCACGCACGAGCAGGCGCGGTGGCCGCTCGTGATCGAGAGCCTCTTGCGCCCGGTGGCGCTGCTCCTGAGCGTGCCGGTGTGGCAGCTGATGGGGCTCATGTGAAGCGCCGACCCCATCCCGGAGGAGGCATCCTGACTGACCGATCGCACCGCCCGAGCGGCCCGGCAGGACGTCTACGCGCGGATCGACCGCCGGTTCGACGAGTTCGTGGAGGAGCTGCGCGCCTACGCGCGCGTGCCGACGATCAGCGCGCACCGGGAGGCCGAGGCCGAGGGCGCCGAGGCCACCCGGGCGCTCCTCGGCGCGCCACGGCGTCAGGCCCGGCTGATGGACGTGCCCGGCGGGCCGCCGCTGGTGGTCGGGGAGGTCGCGGGCGCCCGAGCGGGCCGCCGCTCATCCTCTACAACCACTACGACGTCCAGCCGGTGGACCCGCTCGAGCAGTGGCAGCCGCGCGCCGTTCGACCCCGTGGTGGAGGACGGCAAGCTCTTCGCCCGGGGTGTGGCCGACACGAAGGGGAACACGGCCGCCCAGGCGTTCGCGCAGGCCGCGGTCCGCGAGGTCGTCGGGCCGCGTGCCGGTGAGCCTCCGGTTCATGGTCGAGGGCGAGGAGGAGGTCGGGGCCCCCATCTGCCCGCCTTCGCGCGCCAGCATCCGGCGCTCTTTCCGGGGGCCGGCGCGACGATCGAGGGCGCCGGGCACACGCCGCAGGGACGTCCCGGAGGTGTACCTGGGGCAGCAAGGGGATCCTCTACGTCGAGCTGCAGTGTCCGGACCGGCCGCCGTCGACCAGCACAGCTCGCTCGCCGCGTCGCTGCCGAACCCCGCCTGGCGCCTCCTGGACGCGCTCCGGGTCATCCGGAACTCAACGCGGGCGCGTGCCTGATCCCGGCTTCTACGACGGCGTCCCCGCCCGACCCGCGAGGCGCCAGGCTTTCCTCCGGAAGAACCCGTTCGACCCGCGCGAGTGGCAGAAGGCGCTACGAGGTCACCGAGGTCGTTCGGCGGCAAGACGCGGCTCGGACGGCTGATCGCCTACTGCTACAACCCGACCTGCAACATCGACGGCATCGTGTCCGGCCACACCGGCCCGGGCAGCAAGACGATCAATCCCGCGCACGCGGCGGTGAAGCTCGACTTCCGGCTGGTGCCGGGCCAGCGACCGCTGCGCATCCTGGCCGCGCTCGAGGCGCATCTCCGCCGGAAGGGATTCGGCGACATCGAGGTGATCCAGCACAGCACTGTTCGAGCCGGGCGCCTCGCCCGTGCCTCGTCGCCGATCGGGCAGGCGCTGATGGCGGCGTGCCAGGACGTCTACGGGCGCCCGCCCGCGGTCTTCCCGTGGATGGGCGGCTCGTCGTCGACGTTCTTCTACACGAGCGCGGGCACGCCGGCGCGCGCTGCCGCCGGGAGTCGGCTACAGCGGGAGCCTGATCCACGCGCCCAACGAGCACTATCCGGCTCGAGGACGCCCGGCGCGCGATCAAGGCCTTCGCCGCCCTCATGATGCTCTGGGGTCAGACTTCCTAACCGGGGTCAGGCCCGCCTTTGACTTCCCGCCGAGCCGCCCAGAAATCAAACTCCGGGGTCAGGCCCGGACTTTGATGTCCGAGCCATCGCGATGCGCCGCGAGGCGCCGCGCTGGCCGGACGTCAAAGTCTGGGCCTGACCCCGCTTTGGCGCTTAGTCGCCGGCGAGCTTCGCCGTTGTAGCCCCAGTGCGACTTCTCGACGTCCTGAAGACGATGTGGACCTGGTCCGGCCGTACGTCTTGCCGATGCCGCACCAGCGCGTCGGTGATGGCGACCGTGATCTCGCGCCGCTGCTGGTCCGTCCGTCCCGCGAACCACTGAATCGTGACGTTGGGCATCGCGACCTCCGTGTGATGGGGTTCGAGCGGGATTTGTACCACGGGTCCCTTCGCCGCGCACGGCCCCGGCCCGCGCCGATGGCCGCCGCACCGGCGCGACCGGCCGGGGCCTCCGCCGGGGCGGCGCCCGCGGGCCATTGACCCGGCACGGCGTTGCTTTACTCTTACCGTGAGAGCCTGCGAGGAGCCGACCCATCCGGAACCGGACACGGCGCAAAGTCCACGCTCGTGCTGCTCGTGCGTCACGGGCAGACGTCGACCACCGGCGTCACCCTGCCCGGACGGGCCCCGGGGCTCCACCTGGCGGACAAGGGCCGGGAGGAAGCCGCCGACGTCGCCGCGCGCATCGCGAAGCCTCCCGCGGATCGCGGCCGTCTACGCGTCGCCGCTCGGGCGCGGCTCAGGAGACGGCCGCGCCCATCGCCGAGGCGGCCGGCCTCCCGGTCACCGTCGAGCCGGGACTGCTCGAGTGCGACTATGGCGAGTGGACGGGTCTGCCCGCTCAAGGATCTCAGCCGCAGGCCCGAGTGGAAGGTGATCCAGCGCTATCCGAGCGGGTTCCGCGTTTCCCGGCGGCGAGTCGTTCGTCGAGATGCAGGCTCGCATGACCGGCACCTCGCGCGCCTGGTCGCCGCGCATCCCGGCCGCACCGTGGTGGCGGTGTCTCACGCCGACCCCATCAAGACAGCCGTCGCGCACGCGCTCGGCACCCACCTCGACCTCTTCCAGCGGATCGCGGTCTTCACCGCATCGGTCACCGCGATCGCCTACGGGCCGTCGGGCCGACCGTCCTGGCCGTCAACGCGACGAGAGGGACCTCGCGCCCCTCGCGGGCTCGTGATGGGACGCGCCGTCGAGTCCAGTCGGGGTGACGAGGCGTGGCGTGCCGATGAGACGGAGTTGGCGCATGCCGGAACCGTCCCCGCGCCCCCGGCCGACGGCCGTCGACGACTTGGGAGGAGTGGCCACAGGCCGCCACCGGGCCGAAGGCCGTGCCGAGAGCAAGGCGGCCGAATCCAGATCCCGTGGCAGGGCGCGTCGATGAGTGGAAGGCGGACGCATCTCGCCTCAGGCCCCCTCCCCCGGTCGGCGGGAGGCGGGCTGGGGGTGGCGGGGCGTGTCAGTGAGCGAGTCATTACGACTCTCCACGCCGGACCTCTTCACCGCCGGCACGATCGGCCCGGCCGGCCAGCGCCGTCTTCTATCTCCAGGCCCGGGAAGGCGATGCGCTGGTGACGCTCAAGTGCGAGAAGGAGCAGGTGCGCGTCCTTGCGAGTACCTGGGCAAGCTCCTCGAGCGTTCGTCCACGCCGGCGGCGACGGCCGGAGGCGCGGACCTCGCGCTGATCCGAGCCGGCGACGCCGGCCTGGATCGTGGGGTCGATCGGCGTCGGCTACGACGAGACGGCGGACCGCGTGGTGCTGGTGATCGAAGAGGTCCGGGAGCAGGGACGAGGCGGAGGAGACCGAGGAGTCGGAACTGGAGGAGGAGGAGTCGCCCGCCCAGGCGGAGCCGGAGACCGAGCCCGAGGGAGGAGAGCGGGGCCGCCGGAGGCGACCGGGCGTCGGGGCGCGTCCGTCTCACCCGCGCCCAGGTCGCCGCGTTCGTCGAGCGCGCGCGATCTCATCGAGGCGGGCCGGCCCACCTGCCGGTTCTGCGGCCGCCCGATGAACCCCGGCGGACACCGGTGCGCCCGCACGAACGGGCACGGCTCGGACTAGTGCCTGGCGATGACGCCGAGCCGCCGCCGTCCCTCCCCTCGAGCTGCTCGAACGCGGCGAGATCGCGGTCGAGGGCCGGCTCCTGGGCCTCGAACGCGACCTTCCTCGTGAAGTCACCCGCCGACGCGCCACCGCGCTGGGCGTCTGAAGCCGCAGCGCGGGAGCGGCCGCTCTGGGACTTTCCCCGGGGCTCTACCGGCGCGAGGTGGCCGCGTACGTCCTGTCCGAGACCCTCGGCTGGGGCCTGGTGCCGCCGACCCTGGAGCGGGACGGTCCGTACGGCCCCGGCTCGATCCAGCTGTTCGTCGACGCCGACTCGAGGAGCACTACTCACGCTCCGCGAGTGGACCGGAGCATCGCCGCGCTGGCGCGTCTCTGCGCCTTCGATCTCGTGGCAAGACAACGCCGACCGCAAGAGCGGCCACTGCCTCCTCGGCCGGGACGGCCACCTGTACGCGATCGACAACGGCCTGTGCTTCCACGTCGAGCCCAAGCTCCGCACGGTGGTCTGGGATCTCGCCGGGGAGCCGATTCCCGCGGAGATCCGGACGGTTGCCAGCCGTCTCGGCGCCCAGGGCCTGCCCGAGAGCCTCGCGCGGCTCCTCGCCGCGGAGGAGCGCGCCGCCCTCCAGGCGCGAGCCCGGGCGCTCGGCTCGGCCGAGCAGTTCCCCGAGGACGCCACCGGCATGCGCTACCCATGGCCGCTCGTTTGAACGATGATCGAGTCACGCACCCCAAACCACTGAGGAAGAACATGGCCGTGAAGTGATGGGCATAGGTCAAGCGCAAGGAAGACCCGCGTCTGATCACGGGAACCTCGACGTACACGGGCGACATCTCGCTGCCGGGCCTCCCACTACGTGGCGTTTCGTCCCGCAGCCGCACGCGCGCAGATCGCCGGATCGACGGGTCGGCCGTGCTGAAGCGACCGGGCGTCGTCGCGGTGGCCGGCGCCGACCTCAAGCCTCACTGCGGGCCCGTCCCCGTCGACCAGGCGTCGACCGAGGGCGGCGCGAATCGTCGATCGGCCGCAAGCACTACCCGGTCGCGATCGACCGCGTCCGGCCGTGGGCGAGGGCTCGCTGCCATCATCGCCACGACCGAGCGCTCGCGGTCGATGGCGCCGCCGACGTGGTCGTCGACTGGGAGCCTCTTGCCCGCGGTGAGCGACCCGCTGGGTCGGAGCCCGGCGCCGCAGATCACGCCGACGCCCGGACAACGTGGAGCACGAGAACCGCATCGCCGCCGGCGACGTGGACAAGGCCTTCGCCAGCGCCCGCTGGGCGGTCCGCCAGCGGATGGTCAGCCAGCGGCTCTGCGGCGTCCCGCTGGAGGAGCCGCGCCACCTGCGGCCGCGCCCGACGCGAGCACAGGCGGCCTCGGTCTGGGCCACGACCCAGGCGCCGACGCGGGTTCCGGAACGCGCTCGCGACCATCCTCGGGTTCGAGCAGAATCAGATCCGCGTCATCGCGCCCGAGGTCGGCGGCGCTGGGGTGAAGTTCGGCGTTCACTCCCGAGGACGCGCCCCGCGACGATGGCCAAGGTCTACCGCCTTCGCTACCGCCCTGGTGAGGTCGAGACCCGCGTCGAGCTCATGGTGGCCCCGACGCACGGCCGCGCCCGTGTCGTCGACGTCGAGGCTGGCGGTCGAGCAGGACGGCACGATCACCGGGCTCCGGGTCCACGTCCTCGCGGATACTCGGCGCTCATCCGATCTTCACGTGTCTTCATCCCGGACCTGGCGCTCATGATGGGCGTGGCGTAAGCTACCGCATTCCCAACATCGCGACCTCCGGTCGACCTTGCGTCTTCACCAGCACGACCCCGGCGGCCGCCTTACCGCGGCGTTGCCGGTGCCGCCCGAGGGCTGCTGCATACATCGAGCGCATCGTCGGCGTCGCCGCCCAGGAAATCGGCCTCGCGCCCGAGGTGGTACGGCGCTGAGAACTCCATCGCGCCTAGCGCCCCTTACACCACCCCCCGACCGGCCAGCGCTACGACAGCGGGGAATACGACCGCGCGCTGACCAAGGCGCTCCAGGCTCGAAGTACGAGGCGCTCCGCGAGACCAGGCCGCCGCGGCTGCAGCCGGAACGACCGGAAGCTCCTCGGCGTGGGATGGCCTGCTATGTGGAGATGTGCGGGTTCGGCCGTTCGAGAGCGCCATCGTGCGCGTGGAAGGTCAGGACGGTGACGGCGTACACGGGCACCTCGGCCCACGGACAGGGGCCACGAGACGACCTTCGCCCAGATCATCGCTGACCATCCGGGGTCTCGTTCGACCAGATCTCGTTCGGCACGGCGACACCTCGAACACGCCGATGGGCAACGGCACCGGCGGGCAGCCGAAGCCTGGCGGTCGGCGGCATCGCCGATCTCTGCGCGCGACCCTGCAGGTGCAGGGCACGCGGCGCATCGCCGCCCGTCGTGCTGGAGGCCGCGGCCGAGGACGTGGTGATGGACGACGGGCGCTACCAGGTGCGAGGCGTGCCGTCGCGGGTCCTGACCTCGCCGAGATCGCGGGCACGCCTACGGCGACAAGCTGCCCGACGAGATCGAGTCGGGTCTGAGGCGACGGACTTCTTCCGGTCTCGCAGCTCCTCTATCCGTTGGCGCGCACGTAGCGGTGGTCGAGATCGATCGGAGACGGGCCAGCATCACCGTGCGCGACTGCCGTGTCGGTCGACGACTGCGGCGTGCGCATCAGCCCGACGCCGGTCACGGCCAGGTGCACGGCGGCCTGGCGCAGGGGCATCGCGCAGGCGCTGCTTCGAGGAGCTCGTCTACGGCCCGGACGGCCAGCTCGTGACGGGCTCGCTCATGGACTACGCTGGTGCCCGCGCCGAGGACCTCCCCTGTCCTTCGTCACCGGACCGGTGACCGGTCACGCCCACGCCGGTGAACCCGCTGGGCGCCAAGGGCATCGGCGAGGCGGCCACCATCGGCCTCGACGCCGGCGGTGGTCAATGCCGTCGTGGACGCGCTCCGCCGCGTTCAGCACGTCCGGGCACAGCTGACATGCCGCGCCGGCCGGAGCGGGTGTGGCAAGCGATGCACGATGGCCGCGCCTGAGCGTGGCACGGCTTCAAGTTCTCGCTCGCGGGCAAGGCGTGCGTGGTCACCGGCGCGCAGAGCCGCGGCCCGGCCGGGCGATCGCGTCGCTCTTCGCTGACTGCCGGCGCTTCGACGTGGTCCTGGGCGCCCGCAGCCACGCGGGACCTGGAGGCGGTGGCCCGCGAGGTCGAGGCCACGGGTCGGCGGGCGGTCGTCCAGCCCACCGACATCACCGACCTCGGCCCAGGTCCGCGCGCTGGCCGACGCGGCGGTGGCGCGTCCGGGCGCATCGACGTCTGGAGCCAACAATGCCGGCGGGTTCACGTCGGAGCCGGGCAGCGCGACGGAGGATGGTCGACGTCACCGAGGCGGGAGTGGGGAGGCCGGCGGTGCGCCTCAGCCTCACCGCCCCAGGTCTTCGGCGCCCAGGCGGCCGCGCCGGGTCATGCGCGACCGCGGCACGGGTGGCTCGATCATCTTCCCCTGTCGTCGATCGCTGACAGCCTCTCACGCGGCAGCGCCGGCGGCGAGGGCATCCCCACGGCCGCGTGCAAGGCCGCTCCTCAACAACATCGTCCGTGACGATGGCGGTCGAGAACTCGGCCAGCACCGGATCCGGGTCGTAACGCCCTCGCGCCCGCCGTGGTGGAGACGCCGCCACACGCGCGCCGTGGCTCGCGACCGAGGCGGGACCGCCGGAGCCGCGCGCGGCCTTCCTCCGCTCCGCCGGGTGGGCCAGCCTGAGGACGCGTCGGCCGCGGCCGTCTACTTCGCTTCGGACGAGGCCGAGTGGGTGTCGGGCGCCGTCCTCCTCCTGTCCGGGGGCGCCAGTGATGACGAGCGATCCCTACCGGTACTTGATGCGAGTCAGCCAGGCGGGAAGCACGAGCGAGCGCCGGGTCGCTTGCGGCGATGATCTCGACGCCTGCGTCCCGCGCCACGGAGCAGCGCCAGGTCGTCGAGGTACTTCGGGTCCCGCCAGCGTGGACCGCGCCATCGACTTCTTACCGTGCCCGGGCTTTCTCCAGCCGGTGAAGCCAGGAAGGACGGCTTCTGCGACGGTCGCGTGGGAGGAGCACGAAGCTCTTCCCGGACGAAGCGCCCCTTCACCGACGTCCCGCCAGCCGCCGACCCTGCAGGCCATCAATGTGCGGGTGATGGTGCCGAGACGTCGACGCTCGGTGGCATCGCGCCAGGTCGGCATGGGCGCCCGCGTCTCGCTCCGATCGCCGACCGTGTTACCACGGTCTCCGCGACTTCACGATCACGCCGACCCACGGCGGCTTGTCCGGCGTCCGGTTCGGCACGCGCATCAGGGGCGAGAGATGGGAGAGCCAGGGTCGGGGAGGAGTCCGTCGATCTCGTGGTCGTCGGCGCCGGCATTGCCGGCGCGAGCTCCGCCACCTGCTTCGCGGCGCGCCCGCGCGAAGACGCTTCGCGTGGTGGTCGTCGACCGCGGCAACTTCCGCCGGCGGCGCCTCCAGGCCGGCGGGCTCATTCCTGCCACTACGCCAATCCGCCAGCCACTTCGCCGTCGAGCTGGCTACGGGCTGGAGCAGGATCTGGCGAGAAGGTAGCGGGCCCGTTCATCTGCCGTCTGTCCCGACCCTGGAAGACTGGCGCTGATGCGGCGATGGGCGTGCCGACCGAGGTGCGGACGCGGCGTAACCTCGCCGTTCTGACGGCGGGATCGGGGCGCGCGTGGGAGCCGGACAGCCCGCGGATCCCCTGACGCGTCGAGCTCCTGGCGGGCGTCACGACTGCGGCGGCGGCCTGACCGGGCGCGCCACCTCTGACAAGCGGACGCGCGCCGGCGCGTACCGACGCCACGATCGGCCGCTCGGTCGCCGCCGGCGGGCACGACTCCCGCCGATCGGCGTCGACCTCCGTGTTCTGATCCGATCGGGCGGACTGCTGCACCGCCGGGCTCGAGAAGGTGCGGCTAAGTTCGGACCTCGATGGGACGGGCCCCTCGCCAGCGGTCGTGGGGGGCGCCGATTTCGGTGAAGCGAGCCCGCTCGCCCGTTCGCCATCGACCGGGCGAGGCGCGCGGCCAGGAGATCCGCGGCGAGCACGAGTACGAGTGGGGGCTCGTTTGCCTGACGGCGTGCTCCCGGATCGTTCTCCTCCAGGGCGACATCGCCCAGCAGGCGGTCGGCGCGATCGTCAACGCGGCCCAGCATCGTCGCTCCCGGGCGGCGGCGGGGTCGACGGCGCGATCCACCGGAAGCCGGGCGGGCCGGCCATCGTCGAGGCCTGCCGGCGCCATCCCGCGCGGAGCTGGCTATCGGATTTGCCTTCCCACCGGCTATCGAGGTTCCGGCCGGGCCGACACTCCCCGCCCGATGGGTGATCCATACCCCGTGGGCCCCGTTGTGCGCCTCCCACGCGAGGATCGCTCGGGGTTGCTTCTGGAGCTGCCACGCCGAGGCGCTCCGGGTCGCCGGACGCGCTCCGGCTGCGCGCGACCGTCGCGCTTCCCGCCATCTCGACAGGCGTGTATGGATACCCGCTCGATCTCGCCGCGCCGGTGGCGGTCGGGGCGGTCCGGGGAGGCACGGACACGCGTCCAGGAGGTCCGGTTCGTCCTGTTCGACCGGCCCGCCTCACGTCGCCTTCGAGCGCGCCCTCTCGGACCTCGGCCGGTAGCGCCCGCGGGTCGGGCGTTTTTCCCTGCCTCTGGTGGCTGGCCGGATCTTGGCACCCCCGACCAGGCCTCCATGGTGAAATTGAGGGACTATCCCATGCGATGCGCTGCGTCCAGTGCAGCCGCGACTACGCCGAGCCGCAGGCCTTCTGCCATCAGTGCGGGGAGGCTCTCCCTGCCGACGGCTTCGACGGCCGCGACAGCCATCCCGACCCTCGTGGAGGAGCGGTCGCCGGCGCGGGCGCGGGTCGTAGGCCCGTCGAGGCCAACTGCGCGCGCGGGCGATCTCGAGACATCGCGCTCCGAGACGGTCGCAGTCTTTTGCTGTTCGCGAGCGTCGTCGTGCTGGGCGCGTTCGCGGGGCTGGCACTCGTGTGGCGCCAGGCGTGGATGCCGTCGTTCCCGCGCACCACCCTGAGTCTCTCCCGTGAGGCCGGACAGCCGCCACGCCCGCCAACAATCCGCCGGCCCGGGTGACCGCGGATCCGGCGGCTCCGCCGGCGTCGGCGCCCGTCGCGCCGACGGTGTCAGCAACGCCCGAGCCCGAGCCAGCGTCCCTCACTCCCAATTCGGCTCCCACTGCGGCACCCGCGCCGGCCGCACCCGCGCCCGTGACGCCACGCGCCCTGGAACCAGCCGCCGCGGCCCCTGCCCCGGCGGCGCCGAAGCCAGAACCCGGAGCCGGCGCCGCCCAAAGTCGCGACCGCCCGGAGCCGGCGCCCGCGACGTCGAAGGTCGCCAGCCGCCCGGCGCCAGGCTGCCCCGCCAACCGTGGATCGTCCGGCGCCGCCGAGACGTGCTCAGCGCGCGCACCGATCCGGGAACGTCGCTTCCCACGACCGGCACGCGCGTGATCCCGATGGTGCCCGTGGGCCCGGCCGCCGGCGCGCGGGGACAGCTCCTGTGGCAGCCCATGGGCGGGGGCACGCTCGTGGTGTCAGGCCTGCCGCAGCCTCCCGCCGGTCGCACGTATCAGCTCTGGCTCGGAAGCATCGACCTCGGAAATCGCGTGTCGGCCGGGCTGCTGGCGGTTGACTCGCAGGGCACTGGAACTCTCCGCGTCGCCCCGCCCCGAGCCACGTGGTGCTCCCGACATCTTCGGGATCACGATGGAGCGCCAGGGCGGTTGCGCGCGAGCCTTCCGATGATCTCGTGCTGGTCGGTGAGCTGTCCAAGACGACTCAAGGCGCCCCCATGACGGCCCTGGCCACGACGCCTCCTTCTTCGGCCTCGCCCGGGGCACCGAGCGCGCGACGCCGCTCTCACCGTCTCCCACGGACACGGCGTCCACCGCGGCTCCGACGGTCACGCATCGATTCCGCCGCCGGGCACGGCCTCCCGAGGATCGGACGGCCAGCTCGTTCGCGTGTTCCCGGCATCCGCCGAGCGAAGCTTCACGGTCGCCCAGTCCGTCCTCCGCAGCCTCGGGTGGGACATCGACGAGGCGAATCTGACGACCGGCGTCATCCGGACCGAGCCGCGCAACGTGACCTTCAAGGGCTTCGTCGTGTACGGCGAGGGCACTCGCCACGTGCTGGACGTCGTGGTGCACCCCATCTCCGGTACCGAGACATCCATCTCCGTCAAGCGCCGCGTGTTCACGGAGAAGCGCATCTTCTGGGCGAAGGAACGGAAGGACTCCCGGCCCCGGAGTCCGCGGTGGAGTACACCGTCCTGGACGCGTATCTCCCGCCTGCTCTGAGCGCGCCGGCCCGACAGCCGAGCGTGCGATCCCAGGATCGGGCGGAGCAGTGAGCCCGCCGCCGCGCCGGTCCGCTCGCCACGGTCGACGTCATCGCGGAGATGCCGGACCGGCGGCATCGTGCTCGTCCGGCGGAAGTACCCGCCGCCCGGCTGGGCGCTCCCCGGGAGGATTCATCGAGGCGGGCGAGGCGCGGCGGCCGCCGCGCGCCGCGAGCTTCAGGAGGAGACCGGGCTCGACGTCCAGCTCCTCGGGCAGTTCCACGTGCTACTCCGATCCCCAGCCGAGATCCTCGCGGCCCCACGCTGGGCGTCGTCTTCCTCGGCCGCGCCTCGGCGCGCCCGTCGGCGGCGACGACGCGGCGGAGCGCGCGTGTTCCCGCTCGATGCCTTGCCCGCGCCACTCGCGTTCGACCACGGGCTGATCCTCGCCGACTACCGCCGCTACCGCCTGGAGGGCGCCGGCCACCGGCGAACCGTTGAGGGGCGGGCTGGTCACCGCCCGCGCGGCAGTAACCGCGTCGTCAGGTGCCGACCAGCGCGTCCCGGACGCCGAAGTACGCCGGCTTCCGATCGTAGGGCGGCGTCGAAGAGGAGCGGATCGTCCTCGCCGAACCGCTCGTCGATCCACGAGTGGGCGTCCGTCACCCCCAGAACGACACGCCGGCCAGGTCGGTCCTCTCGAGACAGGCGGCAAGGATGTCTCGGTAGACGGTCTGCTGAACCTGCCGCGCGATCACGCGCGCGGATCCGACCTGACGCGGACGTCCATCTCGGAGATCCGGACGTCCAGGCCGAGCGCCGAGAGCCGCTCGACGTTGGCGGCGACGTCGGCCGCCGCCGGCGGGCTCGCGGCGTCCAGGTGCATCTGGAGTCCCACGCCGTGGATCGGCACGTCGTCGTCCGAGCAAGCCACGCACGAGGGCGTGCACGGCGTCCGACTTCCGGCCGAGCCCGTCGGCGCCGAAGGATCGTTGTAGTAGAGCCTGGTGTCGGGATCGGCGGCGTGCGCGATCGGAAGGCCTCCGCGATGTAGCCGGGGCCCAGCCGACTCAGGAAGATCGTGTCGCGCAAGCGTCCCCGACTCGTCAGCGCCTCGTTCACGACGTCCCAGGATCCGACCCGACCGCGGTAGCGGCCGACGAGCGTCTGGAGGTGTTCCTCGAACGTCTCGCGGAACCGTCGTGGCGCGACGGCGGAGATCCAGGCCGGGAGTTGCTCGTTGCCAGACGAGGGCGTGGCCGTGGACGAGCATGTCGTGGGCGCGCGCGTATTCCACCAGCCAGTCGGCTGGCTCCCATCGCCAGGCAGACTCGTCCGGGTGAATCGGTCCCCACTTCATCGCGTTCTCCGGCGTGATCGAGCCGAACTCGCGGGCGAGGCGTCTCCGCGTAGGCGACGTCGGACTCGAGGAGGGCGGGCTCGGCGGCGCGCGATCGGCATCGCCGTCAGCGACCGGAGACTCGCGTCGCCCGCTCCACGCCGGCCCCAGCGACCGGCGAGGGGCGGCGGAGATGCATGCGCCGACCGTCTAGGCGGGGTTGAGCTCCCGCCAGACGCGCCCGTCACGCCTCGACCACGACGTGATCGCCGTCGCGGCCGCGCAGGTACGGGTAGCTCAGCGGGACCTTGCCGTACGGGGTGTCGAGGACGTAGGTGGGGATCGCGTACCCGCTCGTTCGGCCCCTCAGCTCCCTGAAGATCTCGATCCCCGCTCGATCGGCACGCGGAAGTGCGCGGTGCCTTCGAGGAGCTGCGCCTGGTAGCAGTAGTACGGGCGGACGCGCATCCGCACCGAGCCCTTCGCAGAGCGCCTTCATCGTCGCCGACGTCGTCGTTGATGCCCGCCGAGCAGCACGCTCTGGTTCCCGACCGGGCATGCCGGCGCGCGAGCAGCCGGTCGCACGGCCTCCGCGGCCTCCGGGGTGAGCTCCTTCGGGTGGTTGAAGTGCGTGTTCACCCAGATCGGATGGTGGCGCTCGAGCATCCGGCAGAGCGCGTCGGTGACGCGGAACGGCAGCGTCACCGGCAGCCGCGTGCCGAGCCGGACGATCTCGACGTGCGGGATCGCGCGCAGCTCGCCGATGCAGCCAGCTCGAGCTTGTCGTCGGAGAACACCAGCGGGTCGCCGCCGGTGAGGAGCACGTCGCGGATCGCGGGCGTCGCGGCGGATCCAGTCGAGCGCGACCTCGAGCTCGCGCTGTCTTCATGATCCACTCGTCGCCCGACCATGCGCTTCCGGAGGCAGAAGCGGCAGTAGAGCGCGCACTCGTTGTTGACGCAGAACGCGATGCGGTCCGCGGTAGACGCGCACCACGTTCTTCACCGGCGAGTGCGCGACCTCGTCGAGCGGGTCGGCGAGCGCCGGCGGGATCGTCGAGCTCCGCGAGTCCGCGGCACGACCTGCTTCCGGATCGGGCACGCCGGGTCGTCGGCGATCCATCAGGCGAGGCGTAGTACGGCGTGATGACGAAGCGGAAGCGCTCGGCGAGCGCCTCGATCGCCTGCGCGCTCGTCCTCGGTCGGATTGATGTAGCGCTCGAGATCCTTGGCGCTCCGGACGCGCTCCTGCATCTGCCACACCCAGTCGCGCCACTGGGCGTCAGGGATTCCGGGGTCGCGGCATGACTCGGAGGCTAGCAACGGCCGCACGCCCTGTCAAATTCCGAGCGGGTCGTCGAAGCGGTCCCTCGTGCGAGGAGCGTGCCGTCACGCCCGGAGCTTGATCGGGAGTCAATCGCGGCACGAGGACACGCCTCGGCCGAGACCGCGGGGCCTAGACGCTCGGCGGCGCGGGCGACCTCGAGGAGCGCACCCGGGTCTCGACGTCGCTCACGCGGCCGTCGACGAGACTCGATCGCGACCTCGTGGTGCTCCTCGTCCCAGCGCCGGACGGTGGCGAGGCGCCCGAGACGCATTCGCGGCTGCGGGATCGCCGGACGCCGCGATAGAGAGCGTCCGCTGCTCGCCCGCGCCGAACCGCGTGCGCTCCTCGCTCGGCGGTCCGCACCAGCCGATCACCTCCGCCCGGGTGGTCCGGCCCGGAACGATGCGCGCCAGCACCTCCTCGGGGACCACTCCGTTCGCGGAGCCCGGGTGGCCGCTCCGCTCGACGTGAAACCAGCGCCGGGACAGCCGCGCGATCTCGCGGGTGAACATGAACGCGCCCATGAGGTTCCGAGGATGAGCGCGACGAGCGACACCAGGATCGGCCGCCACGCGATCCACCCCGGAAGTAGCTGAAGCGCACGGTCAGCACCTGGGGCACCAATCCTCGCCGGCGCCGAGCGCGAGCCCCACCGTCTCCGCCCCGGCTCGCACCCGGCTCGGCCGGCGGGTCGCCGCCGGAGGCTGATCTCCTCGATGCGGAGGTGATCGGAGTCGGCGAACTCGGCGGCGAGGATCGAGAAGTCCCGGCCGAGCCGGATCACGCGGTCGCGCTGGTCGAGGAGGATCGAGTAGAGCGCCAGGGATCCGGCGCTGCCCGGCGCTCAGGCTCAGGACGTGGCGGCGGCCCCAGAAGAGCTCCTCGAGCCAGGTCGCGGCCTTCGGGGTGATGAGATCCTTCGAGGCCGCCGAGACGCTCAGAAGGCCGCTTCGGATCGACGAGGCGGGGCGTCCACGCGATCTGACCAGCGTCCCGACCCCCGCCTGCGCGGGATTCGTCCCCACCTTGTAGAAGGTCACGAACGGCGCCGACTCGGGCAACGGATCGCTCGGCGCCGGCGTGCCGAGCTTCGCCCGGTCGCGGACGGCGAGCGCGAGCCGCCCCTCGCTCGACCACCGCGAAGCCGCGCTCGCTCCACGTACGCGCGGAGCGCGGATCGAGGCGCCCGGCGCGGACCCGTCCGCCACCTCGGCCGGCCAGAGGAGATACAGGTCCTGCCGCATGTCCTCGAGATGGCCGTTCGGCGGGAGCGTCAGCCCGAAGGAGACCCGCACGGAGACCGGTCCCAGGTCGGGTCGGCACGCCCGCGACGACCAGGAGCGGCCCGATCGCGAACTCCGGGTGAGGCCGGGTCGCCAGGAACACCTGGGCACTCCGTCGCAGGGCGCCAGACCGAGGGCCACCGCCAGGCCCATCGTGACGATGCCGCGACTCACCCACCCGTTCATCCTGGTCGGCCTCGGCTCAGCCTAGTGGACGGAGCCTCGGCGCGTCAAGGCGCGGGCCTGCGGGTGCTTGAGGCGGCCTCGCCGCGTTCTATTCTTTCGGGAATGCCGCCCCTCGCCTTCGGGCTGACGCTGGCGAACCGCGGGGTCATGCTGGGCCTGACGACGCCGGCCCAGCTGCTCGAGCTGGCCGACCGCGCCGAGGCATCCGGGCTCTTCGACTCGGTCTGGGTCGGGAGACTCCCTCTTCGCCAAGCCGCGGCTCGACGCCGCTGACCCTGCTGGCCGCCATCGCAGGCCGGACGCGCCGCGTGCGGCTCGGCCCGGCGTGCCTGGCGAGCTTCCCGCTCCGCCACCCGCTCGTCTTCGCCTACGAGTGGGCGAGCCTCGACCAGATCGCCGAGGGGCGCACGATCCTCATCGTCTGCGCCGGCGGCGGGAGCGCCGGGGACTGGGACGCCGAGGCGCGGGCGGTCGGCGTGCCGGTGGCGGAGCGCCAGGCGTCGCCTGGAGGAGCACGTCACGATCCTCCGCCGGCTCTGGAGCCGAGGACCGACGTCACGCACCGCGGGCCAGTTCTTCCAGTTCGAGCGACGTGACCCTCGAGCCGAAGCCCTCCAGCAGCCCTGCCCCATCTGGCTCGCCAACAATCCGTGGACGATCCGGCCGGAGCCCGCCCGGATCGAGCGGGCGCTTCGCCGCGTCGCGCGGTTCGCCGACGGCTGGCAGACTCACAGCCTGTCGCCCGGAGGTCTTCGCGGAGTACTGGGAGACGATCCGGCGCTACACGCGGAGGAGGGGCGGGATCCCGACCGGCTGGGCAACTGCTACTACCACAACATCAACGTCAACGAGGATCGCGAGGCCGCGCTCGCCGAGACCAAGCGCTTCCTCGATCTGTACTACTCGGCCGACTACACGCGCGCCCGCATCGAGGCCTGGACCGCGTTCGGCAGCCCGGACGAGTGCGTGGAGAACCTGCGGCGCTTCCGCGGGACAGGCATGCAGCGGATCACGCTCCGCCTGACCGCCTGGGACCAGGTCGGCCAGCTCGAGCGCGTGATTCGGGAGGTGCTTCCCCGCGTGAACCGCTGAGCGCGAGTCGTCGCGGGACGCGAGCGCCGCTGTCCGGCGCGGGTCGCGCCGCCGTCTGGCGCTTCTTCACGGCCCGGTAGAGGGCCAGGATTACGATGGTGCCCGAGGATCGACGTGATCCAGCCCGCGGAGTAGTCGGCGCCGCCCCACAGCGCCGCGGCCGACGAAGGTCCCCACCAGGGACCCCACCAACCCGAGGAGCGCGGTCACGATGATCCCGCCCGGATCCGAGTCCCGGGAACACCACCTTGGCGATGATGCCGACCACCAGACCAAAGAGCGCCTGACCCAGAAGGTGCAGCATGCGTCCTCCCTCTCGCGGCACTCGCCGCGTGTCCGGCGCCAGAGATAGGCCGTTCGGCCGCGCTCGTGTCGAGGCGGGCCTGCTGTTGGTCTATGAAAATGTCCTCCCCTAACTGTTCAGTAGAAATGTCCTCCCATGGAGACATGGGAGACCGTCACGATGAGTCGCAAGGAGGCCCGCCGGCCGGGCCTGGTGCAGCTGGCGGTGGCCGGGACGATCACCACCGGGGCGGGGGCCTGCGCCCTGGGCATGACCCCGCGGCAGTTCCGCCGGCTCAAGGCCCGCTATCGGGCCGATGGGGTGCGGGGCTTGGTCCATCGGCGGCGGGGCCAGCCGTCGCCGCGGCAGCTGGATGTCGAGCTCCATGACCGCGTGGCCGAGCTGGTCCGGACCACGTATCGGGACTTCAATGACTGCCACGCGACCGAGAAACTCCAAGAGCTCGAGGGCCTGCCCGTCAGCCGCAGCACCGTCCGCCGGATTCGTCGGGTCCTCGGCCTGCCTCCCAAGCGCCGCCGCCGGCCGCCGCAGCATCGCGCCCGCCGCCCCCGCCAGCCGGCCATGGGCCGCCTCGTCCTTATCGACGGCAGCCCGTTCGACTGGCTCGGGACCGGCATGCCACTCATGCTGCTGGGAGCCATCGACGATGCGACGAGCACCATCCTGGCCCTGCATCTCCGCCCCGCGGAGGACCTGCATGGCTATCTCACCCTGCTGCAGCGACTGGCCCAGCACCACGGCCTGCCCGTGACGCTGTACGGCGATCGGCTCAACGTCTTCGTCCGGACGGATGCCCACTGGAGCCTCGAGGAGGAACTCCAAGGGGCGCAGCATCCGACCCACTTCGGCCAGATCCTGCGCGACCTCGGCATCGGCTACATCGCCGCGCACTCCCCCAGGCCAAGGGCCGCATCGAACGGCTCTGGGCCACCCTTCAGGATCGCCTGGTCGCTGAACTGCGCCTTCACGCGATCACCACGGTGGCCGCGGCCGAAACATTCCTGCCCACCCATCTCGCCGACCACAACCGCCGCTTTGCCCAGGCCCCGGCCGAGCCCGACGGGTGTGGCGCCGGCCGCCGCGCGATCTCGTCGATCGCCTCAGCTGCCGCTACACCCGCGTCGTGGCGCGGGACAACACCGTCCGTCTCGGCCCCCGGTGGGTGCAGATTCCCGGGGCCTCCACGGCCGCTCCTACGCCAGATGCCGCGTCGAGGTCCGCGAAACCGTCGATGGCCGCCTGCTCGTCGACTATCAGGGTCGCCGCCTCGTCACGGCGTCGGCGCCGCCGGGCGAGTTCGTGCTGGTCCCCCGCCGGGCGCAGCGCCTCCGTGCCCCTAGGACCGCGTCGGCGGAGGGGGCCGCAATCTCCCCTTCGCCAAAACGGGCCTGCGTCGCCGATCGCGGCGCTCACCGCGCTGGCCCAACACCTGCGCCGCCCGGCCCGCTCGCATCCCTGGCGGCAGACCTTCTCGCGCCGCCAACGCGAACGCCGTCGCCAGGAGTCCCTCACCACCTGATGGGCGGACATTTTCACTGAACAGTTAGGCGGACATTTTCACTGGACCGCGCAGGCGCGCCGAGCGCGCCGGTCAGCGCGTCGAGGACGGGGTGGGCACGCCGCCGGGATCGAAGCGGTCGAGACGGTAACGCGCCCAGTCCGGCATGACCTCGGTCTCGCCCGTCGCGATCAGGTCCGCCACGATCGCGCCGATCGCCGGCGAGATCTGGACGCCGACGCCGCCGCCTCCGAGCGCCTGGTAGAGCCCGTCGATGCCCGGGCGTCGGGCCGACGATCGGCCGCGTGTCGGGTGTCAGCGGGTACAGCCCCGCCCAGCCACCGGTCACGCGGAAGTCGCCGGCGCCCCGGTAGCGGGCCGCGAGGGTCTCGGCGACCCGCTCCGCGTAGTCCCAGTCGACGGCCTGGCGGAACACGTCCGGATCGTCCGGGCGCTCCGCGTCCCCGTGCACCTCCCAGTGGAGGCCCGCGACGATCCGGGACGGCGTGTCGTCCCGGAAGTAGAGTCCCTCGCGCTCCACACCCGGCACGTAGTCGATCACCATGGGCACGGGCGCCGCGAGAGGGCGGGGCGGCTCGAACTGGACCAGCTGACGCCGATAGCCGTCGACGGGCAGCGACAGGCCGAGCGCGCCGCCGAGCCGCCGGGCCCAGGCGCCGCTGGCATTGACCACGGCCTCGCACTCGATCGACTCCCCGTCCAGCTCCACGGCCGCGACGCGGCCGCCCCGGAGGCGGAGCCCGGTCGCGCGCCGGCCCTGGAGAACGCGGCCGCCCGCCGCCCGCCCGAGGCCGGCGAGGATCTCGCAGTAGCGCACGGCGTCCACGTAGCCGTCGGACGGCCCCACAGAGCCGCCGTCACGTCGTCGACGCGGAGGGCCGGGCACGATCCGCGCGATCTCGGCCCGGCTCGATCACGCGCGCGTCGGAGAGCCCGTGGGCTCGCTGGAGAGCGATGCTCTGGTGGAAGCCCGCAACGTCCGCCGCGGCGTGGCCGAGACGGAGATAGCCGTGGTGGAAGAACGGCAGCGCGTGCTCGCGCTCGAGCCGCTGGAACACGCGGATGGACCATGCGCAGAGGGCGACCTGGTCCGGCGCGAGATACTGGGTCTCGACGACCGCCGCGGACCGGCCGGTCGACCCGGAGCCGAGCGTCGCCTGCTCGACGAGCACCACGTCGTGAATGCCCTTGGCGGTGAGGTGGTAGAAGCAGCTCGCCCCGAACGCGCCCCCGCCGATCACGACGACCCTCGCCTTCATGGCCCGCCTCCTTCTGCGTTCAGCCGCGCGTCCGTCGGCTGCGTTCAGCCACGCGTCCGCGCGGGTCCAGCCAGTCCCGGAGGGCATCGCCCAGGAAGTTGAAGCCCATCACCACCGTGAAGATCGCGAGCCCCGGGAACGTCGAGACCCACCACTGGTCGATCAGGACCTGCCCCTCGGACACCATGGCCCCCACTCCGGGGTCGGCGGCACGACGCCGAGCCCGAGGAAGGACAACCCGGCGAACGTGATCATGGCGTTGCCGACGTCGAGCGCGAGGAGCGCCACGATGGGCCCGATGGCGTTCGGCACGATGTGGCGCACGAGCGTCCGGCCGGCGCCCTGGCCGAGCGCGCGGGCCGCCTCGACGTACTCGAGGGACCGCTGGACCAGCACCAGGCTCCGCGCCAGGCGCGCGTACTTCGGCCACCACACGATCGCCATCGCCACGATGGTGTTGAGCACGCCCTTGCCGAGCCCGGCCGCGATCGCCATGGCCAGCAGCAGCGGCGGGAACGAGAGGAAGAGGTCCGTGACGCGCATCTGGACCTCCTCGACCTTGGCGCCGGCATACGCGGCCACGCCTCCGTAGATCGTCCCGAACGCGGCGGCGAGGAGCACCACGATCAGGCCGGCCGGCAAGGACACCCGCGCGCCGACGAGCACGCGGGAGAACACGTCGCGCCCGAGCGAGTCCGTCCCGAACAGGTGCTCCCGCCGAGGGCGGCTTCAGGCGCGTCGAGGACGTCGACCTGGCGCGGCGAGTACGGCGCCAGGCGCGGCGCCAGCAGGGCGACGGCGCCCCACAGCGACGATGATCGCCGGCGCCGAGGAGACCGATGGCCCGCGGCGCCGCCCCACCGCCGCGCCGGCCGGACCGGCAGCGCGATCGCCAGCGTCTCGGCGGTCATCGACCGCGCCGACCCGAGGATCGACGAAGAGATAGGCGATGTCCACGAGCAGGTTGATCACCGAGGTACATCAAGGCGACGAGGAACGTGACGCCCATGATCGCCGGAAAGTCGATCGCCAGCGCGCTCTGGTACGTGTACCGCCCGAGGCCGGGCCAGGAGAAGATCGTCTCCGTGAGAACCGTGCCCGCCAGGAGCTCCGCGTACGCGAGACCCGGCCAGCGTCAGGATCGGAAGCAGCGCGTTCGGGAACGCGTGGTGCCGCACCACGCCGCGCTCCGTCACGCCCTTGGCCCGGGCCGTCCGCACGTAGTCCTGGCCCAGCGTCTCCAGCATGGCCGCCCGCGTGGTCCGGGTGACGATGCCGATCGTGGCCGCCGCCAGAACGACGGCCGGGAGGACCAGATGGGCGAGAGCGCTCCTGACCGTCGCCCAGTCTCGCGCCAGGATCCCGTCGACGACGAACAGTCCCGTGACGTGCGGCGGCGCGCCGGCGCCCCACGTCCAGCCGTCCTGGCGAGGGCGCGATCTCGAGGACCGCCGTAGAACAGCGCCAGCACGATGAACGCGAGCCAGAACGTCGGCGCCGACACGCCGATGAGGCAGAGGAAGCGGGCCGCGTGGTCGACGAACCCGTCCCGCCGCACGGCCGCGGCAACGCCGAGCGGAACCCCGAACAGGATGGTCAGGAGGCCCGCCGCCGTGGCCAGCTCGATCGTCGCGGGCACGTACTGGCGGATGTCGTCCAGCACCGGGCGGTGGGACGCGATCGACTCGCCCATGTCGCCCCTGGCCAGCCGGGCAAGAAAGATCACGTACTGCTCGTGGAGGGGCCGGTCGAGGCCCCAGCGCGCCCGGAAGCGCGCGACGGTCTCGGGATTGCCCGACTGCTTGTCGCCGAGCTGGGCCAGGACCGGATCGGCGGGAACGGTGTGCGCGACCAGGAAAACGACCAGGGTGGCCGCCGCGGCCATCGCGGCCGAGGCGACCACCCTGAGGAGAGGACGTACCGGAAGCCCATCCGCTACACGGCTGGGTCGTGTCGACCGGGAGCGTCGTTGCCCCTGCCACCCTCCCGGCCGTCGCGACATGTGGACTCGGGCCACGCCTACTTCGCCGGCTTCACGTCGTACAGGTCGACCTGCCACCCGGCGGCGGTCAGCTGGTAGCCGGTGATCGCCTTGTCGGTGGCGACGCGGAAGATGGGCTGGATCAGGTGGATGTAGTTCGCCTGGTCGATCAGCATCTTCTGGAACTCGCGGTAGAGGCCGGCCGCCTTCTTGGGATCGGGCTCGCCGCCCGCCCGGTTCACGAGGTCCACGATGTCCTTCGGCGGCGTCCAGTGGACGCGCTTCGAGACTCGGCCGATCGCCGGCTGGGCCCAGAGATACGGCTCCATGGCGTCCGGGTTCCAGAAGGTGAGGACCGACTGCGTCTTCCCCTCCTTGTACGCCGTCCGGAGCGTGGCCTGATCCATGGGGTCGAGCTCCGTCGGTGATGCCGACCCGCGCGAGATCGGACTGGATCTTCTGGGCGACCAGGTCGTAGGACGTGCCGCCGATCGCCGCCTTGCCGTACGACAGCTTGAACGAGAAGCCGTTCGGCACGCCCGCGTCGGCGAGAAGCTTCTTCGCCTTGGCGAGGTCCTGCTTCGGGCCGATCTCCTTCGTGAGCGCCTCGGTGGACCCGCCCAGGCCGATCGGGATGAAGGTGGCCGGCCGGAGCGCGTGGCCGCCCATCAAGCCCTTGATGATCCCGTCGTAGTCGATCGCGGCTGCGACCGCCTGCCGGGCGGCCTTCTTCCCGAGCGCCGCGTTCATGTCGGCGCTGTTCGTGAGGGTCATGTACATGTAGTCGCAGGCTCGGGCGTGGAGACGATCTTCAGATTCGCGTCCTTCGCCAGTGAGTCGAGCTGGTCCGGCGACAGGTTGAGCGCCGCATCGATGTCCCCGCGCCGGACGGCCAGGACCTGCGCGGCCCCGTCGGCGATGTGACGCATCACGACCTTCTCGAACGCGGCCGGCGCGCGCCAGTACCCCTTGTTGCGCTCGAGCACGACCTCCTGGTTGCGCGTCCAGGCGCCGTCAACACGTAGGGGCCGGTGCCCGCCGAGTGGGTGTCCAGCCAGGTGGTCGCCTTGTCGGCCTTCTCGGCGTCCTTGCCGCTCGTCCCGCCCTGCGCGATGACCGCCTTCGAGTCGTACACGGAGTACGTCACGGACGTGAAGAGCGTCGAGGAGCGGCTGGGACTTGTCGGCGGCATCGAGATCCGGACCGTCTGCGGATCCACGACCTCGATGGGGCCCAGGTTCTCCGCCATGTCGGCCGGCTGATCCTTCAGGTTGGCGAGGCGCTCGAAGGAGAACTTCACGTCGGCCGCCGTGAGCGGGTTCCCGCTCGCGAACTTCACGCCCTTCCGGAGCTTGAACTCCCACGCCTTGCCGCCGTCCACCGAGCTTCCAGCTCTCGGCGAGGAGCGGCTTCGAGCGTGACGTAGTCGCCCGGCGACAGCGTGATCAGGGTTTCGTAGACGGCGCGGATGGTCGTCGGGCGGCGAGTACTCGAACTGGCGCGCGGGATCGAACGTCCGCGTGTCGCTGATGTCGACGCCGAGCACCGAGCGTGGTCTTGTCGGCCGAGACCGCCGGCGTGGGCCCGGCGAGGCTCATCGCGACGGCGGCCAGCGCCACCATCGCGGACAGCGCGATCCCTCGGAGAGCGAACGGCGAGCACCTCATGACGGATCTCCTCTGCGCACGGAGTGGACGGGCGTTGGGCACCGCTCGGGTATGCCAGTCACGGGCGACCTCGATCCAGCGCCGCTCGCGCGCCGACACGTCGACGGCGTCGACCACGGCCTGGACGGCGGCCCCATCGCGGAAGGTCGGGTAGTCGGTCGTCTCGCCGAGGACCGCGCGGACGAACGCGACGCCCTGATCGTACTTGTACCCGAGGAGCGGGTCGTCGGCGCGCGGATTGCGCGGTGAGCCCGGATAGCACCGCGAGATCGGGGGCACCTCGACGGTCGCCCAGTGCTGGCGGCGCGACCATCGCCGGCCCGAGGCACATCTGAAGCTGGAAGGGATGCATCAGCTCGTAGAGCGCCGCGCCGCCGGTGCCGTGGATCTCGACGCCCTGGTACTGAGGCCGGCCGGTTCCGCCCCGCCCGGCCACCCCGCGGCTCACGTCGAACGTCCCGATGACACCGCTCGCGAAACTCGGCCACCCACGCCGAGGCCTCGGGGGTCTCCACTCGGCCGCGGCCGCCGGCCGGGATCGGCGCGCTCGGCGACGTAGGTGCGGTTCACGGCGCTGACTGCGGCGATATCGCCCGAGGAGGTAGCGCGCCGCGTCGATCATGTGCGATCCCATGTCGGCGATCACACCCGCGCCGCCGCGCGCCGCTGATGGCGCCAGCCGAAGGGAAGCTGCGGATCGAGCTGACCGTCGTTGAAGTAGCACATGCGCCAGTGCCGGATGTCGCCGAAGTGCCCTCGTCCACGAGACGCTTGAGGTACCGCAGCCCCGCCGCGAACCGGAAGGTGAAGGCGACCATGTGGATCCGGCCCGGAGTCCCGGCGGCCGCGGCGGCCAGGGTGCGCGCCTCCGGATACGCGATGGCGAGCGGCTTCTCGCAGAGGACGTGCTTGCCCGCCGCCACGCGCCGCCCCCGCCACGAGGCCGTTGAGATCGCTCGGCGGGCACACGACGACCGCGTCGATCTCGGGATCGCCGACGAGCGCCTCCCAGGTGTCGTGCACCCGCGGAACGCCCCACTGCTCGGCGAACGCCTTGGCCTTCATGCGCGTCGCGCGATGCGACCGCCGTCACCTCGCAGAGCTCCGGCAGGAGCCGCAGGCTGGGGAGGTGGACGAAGCCCGCGATGCGGCCCGTTCCGATCAGGCCGACTCGAATCCGACCCTCGGTCATTCCGGCTCCCCCTCGTCACGGCGGCCAAGCGAGCTCGACGACCGCTCGCGAGCGAGACCGAGGCTAGCACGCTTCGTCATCTCCCAGAAGACAGGCCCCGCGGGGCGGCGGTGCCGAACGGCGCCACTCAGGCGATCGTAGTATCCCCGCCCTCCCCGCGGAGAGCCTCGCGATACCGCGGGGGAGGCCGCCCAGCGGAACGTCGTCGGCAATTCGCAACAGGCCGGGCGGGCGGGTCCTCAGCCCTGACGGAGCGGGCGCACCACGGTGTCGAAGTAGTCGAGAAGCTCCCTCACGCCGCGACGCCAGCACGCTTTCCCGACTCCCAGAAGGCAGGTACAATCCGAGCGTAGCACGCACTCATCTCACGGTAGCGACTGCGACCGGAATCGCCGGCGAGGAGGAGTCATGGCCGACTACGTGGCGTACTTCAACGGGGACTTCGTGCCGTTCAGCCAGGTCAAGATCGATCCCATGGATCGCGGGTTCCTGGTGGGCGACTGCGTGTTCGACGTCGCGCGCACCTTCAACGGCAAGAGCTTCCGCATGCGCGAGCACGTCGACCGTCTCTATCGCTCGCTGAAGTACGTGCGGATCGACCCGGGCCTCACCCGGACGAGCTGGAGCGGATCAGCGAGGAGGTCATCTCGCGCAACGAGCACCTGCGGGCGGACGTCGGGGACTATCAGCTCTGGCAGTTCGTCACCCGGGGCCGCGGCCGCTGGGCGCACAAGGCCGGCCCGCCCGCGGTCGGCGATCTGCACCCGCCAGATGGGCTTCGTCCGGTACGCCAACCTCTACGACACCGGCGCCCACGGGGTCGTCGTGCGGACGCGCAGCTTCAACCCCGATGCACTCGATCCGAAGGTGAAGAACTTCAGCCGGATGAACTTCAACCTGGCCGAGCTCGAGGCCTCCGACGTCGATCCCGAGGGCTGGCCCATCCTGCTCGACAGCCGGGGCAACCTCACGGAGGGCGTGGGTTACAACCTCTTCCTCGTCGCGGACGGCGTCATCAAGACGGCGGGCGACCGGAGCGTGCTCCAGGGGGTCTCGCGCGGCACGGTGTTCGACCTCGCCAAGGAGCTCGGCATCCCGATCTCGGAGGAGGACCTCCAGCCCTACGACCTCTACACGGCCGACGAGGCGTTCTTCACCAGCACGAGCCCGTGCGTGCTGCCGGTGACCCGTGTCGACCGGCGTCCGATCGGCGACGGCAAGCCCGGCCCGACCGTCCAGCGGCTTCTGCAGGCGTGGAGCGAGACCGTCGGCGTCGACATCGTGGCGCAGGCAAAGTACTACGCGCGCGAAGGAGACGCTCGAGTCGAGCAAGGGGTCCTGACCGTCGAGGCAGGCCTCCGGTCGAGCGTCCGTCTCGCCGCGGACCCGGACGCTCGACCGCTCGCGCCGTCCACGTCCGGTAGTCGCGCATGTTCGTCGGACACTACGGACCCAGCTTCGCCATCAAGGCCGCTCGACCGAGCGTCCGCGCTGTGGTCGCCTTCGTCGCCGTCCAGCTCGTGGACGTCGTCTGGGCGATCCTGGTCCTCGCGGGCGTGGAGAAGGTCCGCATAGTTCCGGGAATCACGGCGTCGAACCCCTTCGACCTCTACTACATGCCCTACACGCACGGCCTCATCACCAGCCTCTTGTGGGCGGCGGCGGCGGTCGTCCTTTGCCGCCGCCTGCCGGGCGTGCGCTCCTGGTCGACGTCGGCCTGGATCGGCGGCGCCGTGTTCTCGCACTGGGTGCTGGACCTCGTGGTCCACCGGCCAGACCTCCCCTGTACGACGACACGATGAAGGTCGGCCTCGGCCTGTGGAACTACCCCTGGATCGCGCTGTCTCTCGAGGCGTTGCTGCTATTCGCGGGGATGGCCGTGTATCTCAGGCGGACGCGGGCCGTCAACGCCGTAGGTCCTCGCCGGGCCCGCTCATCTTCGGGCTCTTGATGCTGGCGATCCAATGCTACGTCTTCTTCGGCCCGCCGCCGACGTCTTCCGCGTCCTTCGCGCTCACCGCGCTCGCCTTCTATGCCGCCTTTGCGGCGATCGCGCAGTGGCTCGACCGCCAGCGCCGGCCCGGCGGGGTCTAGCCGCTCGACCTCGTTCTGGCGACGGGAACGGCCGGAGCAGAATGCTCGCCGCTGATGGCCGCGTCACAAGGGACATCCGGCACGGCACGAGACTGCGTCCCGGCTCGAGCGCCGAGCTCGGGGCGAGCACCTCGAGGTTCGGGCTCGGCCTAGGCGGGGACCTCGGCGGCGGTCCGGGAAGTCCGGGACAGCGCCCGGCGCGAGCGGGCCCATCAGGATGTTCTCCGGATACGCGGTCAGGATCCGGCGGCGCATGAGGACGTTCGCCTCGAAGTCGCCGAGGGCACGCGGCTCATGGGCGAAGTGCCCGAAGGCGTCCCGGCCCCGCACGAGCTGGCCGGAGCCGCGTCCCACCGACTGCCGGCCCGCGGCCGGCGTGTAGTCGTGGAGGATCGCGACGCGCGCGGCGGGCGAGCGGTTCGGCGCCGAGCCGTGGACCACGTTGGCGCTGAAGATGGCAACTTCGCCGGCCCGGAGCTCCATGTAGACCGGCGCGGCTCGAGTCGACCTCCGCGCAGCCGCGCCACGCGGCGGTGGGCCTGCCCGGGTTCTCGACGAGGTCGAACGCCTGGACGCGGTCGTGGCGTCCGCGGGATCACCGCCAGGCAGCCGTTCTCCACCGTCGCGTCCGGAGATGGCGACGTAGACGATCGCCGGCGCGGGGCTCGACGACGATGCGCGCCGAGTCCTGGTGCCAGCCCGTAGTGCGTCCCCGATCCCGGCTCCTTGATCCGGAACACCGAGTCGGTCAGGAGCACGATCCTCGCCGAGGAGGTCGGCCACCGCGATCGAGGAGCCGCGGGTGCGTCGCGTTCGCGTAGACCCAGTCGAAGAGCAGGTTGCACTTGATGTCGAGCGCCCAGTCCCGGTCCTGCCGGATGTCCGGCCTGGAACCGCTCGGCCGTCTCGCCAGAACCGCGCGCACTCGGCGGCGCTGAACACGGAGATGCCGGCGACGAACCCTTCGGTCGCGGTACCGCTCGACCTGCCCGCGGCGTGAGCGACGGCTGCCATGCCGCGACGCCTCCTACGCGGCCCGCGCCGGCAGCGAGGGTCGCGAGCAGGCTGCCCGTACCCGTGTAACGGCCGCCCGTAGTCGACCAGCGACAGCGCTTCCCAGACCTGGGCCTGGTTGCTCGTGACGACCGGGCGCCCGGTCGACGGCCTCGAGCGCTGGCGATGGCCGCAGTGGCCGCTGGAGGCCGGTGCACGAGATGAAGAGCGCCTCCGGCGTCGGGCACTGGCGATCGAGCGGCCGGCGGCCACGATCGCCTCCGGCGAGACACGCTGGCGATCTCCGGCTCCGTCCGGAGGTGGAAGCTGCCGAACTCGACGACGTCGAGGCCGGACGGCGGTCGAGGAAGCCGCGGATCGCCTGCGTTCACCTCGTCGACGTACGGCGTCAGCACCGCGATCCGGCTGACACCGAGGCGCCGGAAGGCTGCGACCGCCGCGGTGATCGGCGTGGTGAACGGAACGCCGGGCTTCGCGGCCTCGATGGCGCGCGCCACCCGGTCCACGCCGGCGGCGACCGTGCCGGACGTGCAGGAGAACGCTACCACGTCGATCCGGCCCGCCCGGCAGCAAGAGCGGCCGTCGCCGCGGGTGAGATCGTCGACCATGCCGCGAGAAGGCTCGCCATCACCACCGGATTCTCGAACGCGACGCGGCTCACGACCACCGACACGGGATGACCTCGGAGCATCTCGGCGAAGGCGGTCTCGCTCACCTCGTCGGTGGCGGGCACGACCAGCGCCGATGCGGGGCGCGCTCCGGCGCTCCGGCCGCCGAGAGCGGTCAGGCGAAAGGCGGCGAACGATCATCGCCTCCTCCTCTACACGACCGTGCGGCCACCGTCGACCGGGAGCGCGATGCCCGTAATGAAGCCGGCGTCCTCCGAGGCGAGGAAGAGCATCGCCCTGGCCACATCCTCCGGCGTGCCGGCCCGGCCGAGTGGACAGACCTGTCCTTCCAGGCGGCGATCGTCGCGCCCATGTCGTACATCCCGCGCGTCATGGGCGTGTCGATGAAGCCGGGGCAGACGCAGTTCACGCGGATGCCGTGGCGCGCGCCCTCGACGGCAGCCATCTGCGTGAGCTGGAGGATGCCGGCCTTCGACGCCGAGTAGGCGCCGTGCCCCTCCTTGGCCCGGATGGCGGCGCGCGAGGCGATGTGGACGATCGCCCCCCACCCTGCTCACGGAGCGCGCGGAGGGCCGACCGCGTGAGGAGGAACGCGCCGGTGAGGTTCACGGCGAGCACCTCCTCCCACTCCTTCTCGGAGGTGTCCTCGAGGGGCGCCACGCGCAGGATGCCGGCGCAGTTCACCACGATGTCGAGGCGGCCGAGTGACCGCCGGGCCAGCGCGACGGCCGCGTCCACGTCCTCGGCGCGCGTCACGTCGCACGCGCACGCCTCCGCCCGGCCACCCGCGGCCCGGATCTGGGCCGCGGTTTCCTCCGCCGCCACGCGGTTCACGTCGGCGACGACGACCGCGCCGCCCCGCTCCGCCAGGATCCGCGCGGTCGCCCGCCCGATGCCCGACCCGGCGCCCGTGATCAGCCCTACCCGTCCGGCGAACGTCATCGAACCTCCCCCACGCTCTTCTCGATGGCCGTGCGAAGAATGGCCACCATCTCGTCGATCTCCGCTTCCGTGATGATGAAGGGCGGCGCCAGTGTCACCACCTCGGCCCGCGTCCGCAGCATGAGGCCCGCCGCCTGGGCATGCCGCATGATCCGCGCGCCCACGCGGAGATCCGGAGCGAAGGCCGCTTTCGTCCCGCGGTCGGCCACCACCTCGACCGCCGCCATGAGGCCGAGCCCGCGCACCTCGCCGACGCAGTCGAGATCCTCCAGCGCGCGGAGCCGGTCCAGCAGGTACCGGCCGAGCCGCGCCGCGCGTGGGACCAGCTGGTCGCGCTCCAGGATGTCCAGGGTTCGGAGCGCCACCGCGCAGCAGACGGGATGTCCGGCGTAGGTCGACGAGTGGGCCCAGCGCTCGGAGGCCGGCGCCTCGTGGATCGCGCGGGCGATCGCCTCGCTGACCATCATGCCTCCGAGCGGCAGGTACGCGCTGGTGACGCCCTTCGCGAAGGTGAAGATGTCGGGCCGGACGTTCCAATGCGTCAGCCCGAACCACTCCCCTGTCCGGCCGAAGCCGGTGATGATCTCGTCGGCGATCAGGAGCACGCCGTGGCGGTCCAGGATCTCCCGCACCCGCGGGAAGTAGTCGTCGGGCGGCACGATCACGCCGCCCGCCCCCTGCACCGGCTCGGCCAGGAAGGCGGCGACCGTCTCCGGGCCCTCGCGCACGATCGCTTCCTCCAGGAGGCGCGCGGCCGCGCGCGCCTGGCCCTCGCCGGGCCGCGCGAAGTCGCAGCGGTACGGGTAGTGCGAGCGGACGTGGAGGAACTCGGCGAGCCGCGGCCCGAACATCCGCGCGTAGTCGGGAATCCCCGTCGCGCTCATGCCCGCGATCGTCGCGCCGTGATAGCCGTGCTCGAGCGAGATGACCTTGACCTTCGACGGCCGGCCCTGGCGCCGCCAGAAGTAGCGCGCGGTCTTGAAGGCGGCCTCGTTGGCGTCCACGCCGCTCGTCGCGAGGAAGCTCGCCTTGAGCCCCGGGTAGGCAACGGTCTCGAGGCGCGCCGCCAGCTCGAGCGCAGGCGCGTTGGCGAAGCCGCTGTACGTGTTCGCGAAGGCCAGGCGGCGCATCTGGTCGGCGGCCGCCTCGACCAGTTCCTCTCGCCCGTGGCCCAGGTTGACGTTCCAGAGGCCCGCCAGCCCGTCGATGTACGAGCGGCCCTCGGCATCCTCGAGATGGATGCCTCGGCCCCGGACGAGGACGGTGAGACGGCCACGGTCCGCCGGATCCGTCATGGGGTGGAGGTAGCGCTCGTCGAGCGCCGCGTAGCTCTGGGTCATCGGCCTCTCCTCGGTCGGGAATGTCCGGATCCGGTGGCACGGCGGGTCGAGGGATCGTGAGCGCCCACGACGCAAATCGTGGCCGTGTGGCAGGGCCGTGTCAAGGTGCGGCACGCGGCGCTGTCGGACGCGTCGCCCATCGTCGTGGCTGCCTTGACAGCTCGGGAGCGAGTGGCTATACTGGCCGGGCTTTCGGGCGCCCGATGCAGCGCTATCTCCTCGAGCGATCCGTCCAGCTGGTCGTCGTCCTGTTCTTCCTCTCGGTCATCGTCTTCACGATCGTGCGCCTGATTCCCGGCGACCCCGCGGCGATCATGCTCGGCACCGAGGCCACGCCCCAGGTGATGGCGCAGATCCGCCGCGAGATGGGCCTGGACCAGCCGATCGTCGTCCAGTACGTGCGCTGGCTCCGCTCCGTGCTCGCGGGAAACTTCGGGACGTCGTGGGTCTCCAAGCAGCCCGCGCTCGCGCTGATCCTCGGCGCGCTGCCGGTCACGCTCCAGCTCGTCGCGAGCGCATTCGTCGTCGCGCTCGTCATCGCGTTTCCGGCCGGTATCGTCGCCGCCCTGCGACCCCGGTCGTGGATCGATCACGGGTCGACGACGTTCGCCCTGCTCGGGGTCTCCCTTCCCAGCTTCTGGCTGGGCATCATGCTGGTCCTCCTCTTCTCCCTCGAGCTCCGGTGGCTGCCGCCCTCGGGCTACCTCCCGCTCTGGACCGATCCTCTCGGCGCCATTCGGACGAGCATCCTGCCGGCGTTCACCCTCGGGGTGGCGCTCGCCGCCCCGCTCACGCGCGCTTCCTCCGCTCGGGCATGCTCGACGTCCTGGCCCTCGACTACGTCCGGACGGCCCGCGCCAAGGGCGTTCCCGAGCGCACCGTCGTCGCCCGGCACGCGCTGAAGAACGCCCTCCTGTCCGTGGTCACCGTGCTGGGCCTCCAGCTCGGCGCCCTTCTCGGCGGCAGCATCGTGATCGAGCAGGTCTTCGGCTGGCCGGGACTCGGCCGGCTGTCCCTGGCCGCGATCCAGCAGCGCGACTACGGTGTGGTCCAGGGCGTCGTGCTGTTCGTGGCCACCGCCTTCGTGCTGGTCAACTTCGCGGTCGACCTCCTGTACCTCTACCTGGATCCACGGATCCGGTACGGCGCGCCGAGCTGACGGACGGGGATGACGGTCCTCCGCGGCCTCCTCCGAAACCGCGCGGCGGCGCTCGGCCTCGCGCTGACGGCGATCCTCACCCTCGTCGCCGTGTTCGCCCCGTGGGTGGCGCCCTACCGGCCGGACGAGATCCATCCGATCGACAGCCTCTTCCCGCCGTCGGCCCAGTACTGGCTCGGCACGGACGACCTGGGACGCGATATCCTGAGCCGCATCGTGTTCGGCGCGCGGGCGTCCCTGATGGTCGGCTCGATCGCGGTCGGCATCGCGGCCTCGATCGGGATCCCGCTCGGCCTCCTGGCGGGCTACGTCGGGGGCCGCGTGGACGGGCTCGTCATGCGGCTCATGGACGCCTTGCTGGCGTTCCCCGCCATCCTGCTCGCCATCGCGCTGATGGCCGTCCTCGGGCCGTCGCTCCAGAACGCGATGGTCGCGATCGGCATCGTATTCGTCCCCGCCTTCGCCCGCATCACCCGCGCCAACACGCTAGTCGCTCCGCGAGAAGGAGTTCGTGGAGGCCGCGCGGGCGCTGGGCGCGGGCAGCCTCTACATCGCGGCCGGCGTCATCCTGCCCAACTGCCTCTCGCCCCTGATCGTCCAGGGCTCGCTGGCCGTCGCCAACGCGATCCTGGTCGAGGCCGCGCTATCGTTCCTCGGGCTGGGGGTCCAGCCGCCCGACCCCTCCTGGGGCTCCATGCTCGCCTTCGGGCGCAACCTGCTCACGCAGGCGCCGTGGTATGCCACCTTCGCCGGACTCTCGATCTTCGTCACCGTCCTCGCGCTCAACTTCCTGGGCGACGGGCTCCGCGAGGCCCTCGACCCCCGGCTCCGCGCGGCGGAGCGTGGGGTGTGAGGCCCGCCGCCGGACGCCCGGTCGAACCGCCGTCACACCGCGCACACGGGAGGACCACACCATGAGCGACACGCAACGCATCCTCGATGCCCTCGAGGCCAACGGCACGCCGCTGAGCCGCCGCGATCTCCTCCGCCTGGCGAGCGGGAGCGGCATCGCTCTGGCGGGCCTCGCCTCGCCGCCGGAGCGGTCCGGCCGGAGCCCGCCGCCGCCCAGTCGGGCGGGACGATGCGCATCGACATGTCGACGGACATCCAGCAGCTGGATCCCCACCTGGTCACGGCGTGGAACGACGCTACTGCCCCTGGGAGTCGATGTTCTCCGCCCTGACCGCGCTGGATCGCGACTTCCAGCCGGTGCCCGACCTGGCCCAGTCCTGGACCCAGCCGGACCCGAAGACGTACGTGTTCCAGCTGCGCAAGGGCGTGCTGTTTCACAACGGGCGGGAGATGAAGGCCGCCGACGTCAGAGTTCTCCCTCGAGCGGATCCAGGGTCTCGGGGGGCGCAGCAAGTGGTACACGCTCATCCTCGACCTGGAGAAGGCCGAGGTGCTCGACGACTACCGGGTGCGGCTCAACCTCAAGCAGCCGTCGGCGCCGTTCCTGGCCAACCTCGCGTTCGCGACGATCGTGGCCCAGGAGAACGTCGAGAAGATCGGCCTCGAGCCGGTTGGCACCGGGCCGTTCAGGTTCGTCGAGCGCGTGCCGAACTCCCACTTGCTCGTCCGCCGCTGGGAGAAGTTCTACGTGCCCGGCCAGCCCAAGGTGGACGAGATCCGCTGGGTGCCGGTGACCGAGCCGGCGACCCGCATCGCGAACATCAAGACCGGGACCGCGCACATCTCGAGCGAGGTGCAGCACTGGTTCCTGGCCGACCTCCGGGCCACCCCGGGCATCACCCTGCACGAGCCGAAGTCCTCCTCGGCCTACGCCGTCATTCAGCTGAAGCACGCCCCGCCGCTCGACAACAAGAAGGTCCGGCAGGCGCTGGCCATGCTGGTCGACCGCGAGGCCCTCAACCGGTCGGTCTTCTACGGCGTGGGCAGCACCGCGCAGGGCTGCAATCCCTTCCCGGTCGGCCACTGGGCGCACGCGGATGTCGACTGCCCCCGGTACGACCCCGAGGGCGCCAAGAAGCTCCTGGCCGAAGCGGGATTCCCGCAGGGGCTCGAGCTCGAGTGGAAGGTTCAGAACTTCCCGCAGCCCATCAAGATCGCCGAGATCTGCAAGGAGACGTTCAAGCGAGGTGGCGTCAACGTCAAGCTGACCCAGCTCGAGTTCGCCACCTGGATCCAGCAGGTGTACCGCGACAAGCAGTTCCAGCTGGGCCAGACGACCTTCCTGCGCGAGGCCGACCCCGACGGCCTGGTGGTGAGCGCCCTCTTCACCGGCGGCCAGAACAACCCGGGTGGATACAGCACGAAGGGAGATGGACGCGCTTCTCACCCAGGGCGCGCGCCGAGCTCAACGTCGACAAGCGCAAGGCGATCTACAAGCGGATCGCGGAGATCGTCGCCGACGAGACGCCGTGGATCCGCATCCAGCCGAACCCGTTCATCTGGGCGTCGACCAGCAAGGTCGGCGGGTTCTACATCAACAGCCAGTCGCGGCCGTTCGTCGCGCTCCGCGAGATGACGGTCCAGAAGTAGGCCATGACGCCACGGCGTCTCCGCGCCGATCCCGGTGGTGGGATGGTTTCAGGGGAGCGGCGCCGCTCTCCCCGGAGGAGACAGCCGTGACGACCCCGACGCTCCGCGCCGGCGTGGGCCGTGCCGTCATCACGCCGCCCATCGGCATCGCCCACGCCGGCTGGGGCGTCCAGACGCATCAGCGGGCCGAGGGGGTCGACATGGACCTCCTGGCCACCGTGCTCGTTCTCGCGAACGGACCCGTCGAGGTCGCGCTCGTCGACGTGGACTTCTGCGTCGTCGGGCGCGACCTCGCCGATCGCATCCGGCAGGCAGTGGCCGAGCTTTGCGGGATCCCGTTCGCGCACGTCCGTCTCTCCTACACCCACACGCACTCGGGACCGATGCTGGGCCCGAGCTGGATGACCGAAGGCGAGGAGCTGATCGCGCCGTACGTCGCGAGCCTGCCCGGACGGATCGCGGGCGCCGCCTGGGACGCCAAGCGGCGGCTCCAGCCCGCGCGGGTCGCGGCCGGCGCCGGCTCCTCGGCCATCGCCGTGAACCGGCGGCTCAAGCTCCCGAGCGGCCGCGATCGTCGCCGGCCGCAACTGGAGCGGCTTCACCGACACCGAGGTGAAGGTCGTGCGGATCGACGACCTCGCCGAGCGCGCGCTCGCCGTCATCGTCCACTACGGCTGCCACCCGACGATCATGGGCCCGCCGAACCGACTGATCACGCCCGACTATCCCGGGCGCCGTCCGCCAGGTCGTCGAGGGCGCGACCGGCGCGACCTGCCTCTTCCTCCAGGGCGCGGCGGGGAACGTCCACGCGCTGGTCAACTTCGTCGGGGACCCCGCCATCTACCGCCGCCTCGGGGCGATCCTGGGGCACGAGGCGGCCAGAGTCGCGCTCGGCCTCCAGAGCGTCCCGCGCCGCGAGCGTCTCGTGCGGGTGATGGAGTCCGGCGCTCCGCTGGGGATCTACGCCGACGAGCCGGCGGGCGAGCCCGACGGCACGCTCCGCGTGGCGACGCGCTCGCGTGCGGCTGCCGGTCCGGGAGTACCCGCCGGTCGACGAGGTCGTGCGCGGACGCGCGGCAGCGGGCCGAGCGGCTCGCGGCGATCCGGGGCAAGGCGGACGAGGAAGAGCTGTGCGTCGCCGTCGGGCTCGCGCGGCGCGCCGGCATGCTGGCGGACAAGGCTCGGCAGTACGCCGGGCTGGCGGAGGTGGAGACGCGAGCTCCACGGCATCCGCCTCGGCGAGGTGGCGCTGGTCGGCTTCGCCGGGGAGCCCTTCAGCGAGCTCGGCGTCCAGGTGAAGGCGCCGCTCGCCGTTCGCCCACACGCTCTTCTCCGGCTACACGAACGACTATCTCGGCTACCTGCCGACGGCCGAGGCATATCCGGACCGGGGCTACGAGGTCGACACCTCGCCGTTCCGTCCCGGCGCCGGGGAGCAAGTCGTCGAGGCGAGCCTCGCGCTCCTGGCTGCCCTCCACGCGTAGCCGCGGCGGCCGGTTCGAAGCGCGGCACGGTGCGCCGGGCCGTCGCGGCCGCCGGATTCAGCGTGTCTGGAGCCAGCGAAACACGAGAGCCGCAACCCAGCCGCCGAACACCGCCACCTCGGTGAGCGCGGCCGTGAGCAGCGCCAGCCGGGGAGCGGCTTGGCGCGAACACCGTCGCCAGACCGAAGCCGAGGGCCAGGAGTGGAGCGATCAGGATCCGGAGCACGCCGAAGGCTGACCAGGCGGCCGGGAGCGGGCTCGCGCCGGTCCCCGTGGCCAGGTAGTCGACGAGCGCCAGCGCGCCCGTGGCCGCGATGATGAGCGCGCCGACGGCGAGCACGGGCCAGAATCGGCGGCAGGGTCGAAGATAGAAGAGCCCGGCGCCGGTCGGAACGGCCCCCACGACACCGAACACCGCGAGGAAAGGGAGGCTGTCCCCGAACGCGTACATGCCGCTCTGATGCCTGACGGTCCGGGCCATCCGTGAGGCTGACGTAGACCGCGACCACGCCAGCCGCCGCCAGAACGGCCACGACGTACCCGGCAACCACCAGCGCTACCTTGCTCCTGGTCCTCATGACGGCGGGGCGGTCGGCCGCCTACGATCGGATCAGCGAGCCTGCAGGGACGCCAGCTCGCGCCGGATGCCCGCGCGGGCGGTGCGGACGTGGCGCGGACCATAGCGCTCGAGGAGGCCCTGGCAGAGAAGCGGCAGGGCGATCGTCACGTCGGCGAAGACCATGACGTTGTCGCCGTCGGCCGCCTCCTTCCCCCACGAGATCGCCTCGCTGTTGACCCCCGCGCCGCCGAGGCCGCCGTAGACCGGATTGTCGGTGGTGATCTGGATCGCGGCGACGTGCGGGCACGTCACCGCGCCTCGCAGCGTCGACACGCTCGTGGCCGTGATCTGGATGAAGTCCTTCGGGACGCCGCCTCCCAGGAAGATCGCGCTCGTCCCCGGGCCCGGGGCCATGTAGCGGTTCATCATCGCGAGCGCGATCTCGTAGTCGCGGAAGAAGTCCACGACGGGCCCCTTCCCGCGCGCCGCCCGGTACCCCTCCGCCAGCGGGCCGTCGGGGGCCGCCGGCACGAACAACGGCACGTCATGCCGCGCGCAGACGGCCGCGAGCGCGCCGCCGAGCCCCTGGCCGTCGAGCCAGCGCCCGAGCTCCCGCATGAACCGCACCCCACTGATCGCGGGCCGCGGCCAGGACGCCGCCAGATGCTCGAAGAACCCCCGCGTGAAGTCCTCCATCGCGTCGTAGTCGGCCGTGCGCACCACGTGGTCGTAGAAGCGATAGAAGCCGTCTCGCCGGAGGCGCGTCGTCGTCGACGTGATCGGCGTCGACGCGATAGACGGGCACGCCGCGCTGCTCCAGAATGTCCTCGGTCGCGTTCGCAGAGGTGGAGGCGATGAGGTCGACGTAACCCCGCTCGACGAGCCAGGTCACGAGCGGGCCGAGGCCCGCGCTCGCCATCGAGCCGGCGAGCCCGAGCGCGATCAGGCACTCCCCGTCGATCAGACGCTGCCAGGTCGCGAAGGCCTCGCCGAGCCGCCGCCCCTGGAAGGCCGATTCGCTCATCCGCGCGAGCAGGCGCGAGACCGTCCCCCGTCGCCCGAGCCGTTCGGCGACGAGCTCGAGCGGGACCCGGCGCGGCCAGCGAACCGGATCGACGGCGGACGCCGGCACCTCCGAAGCCGGGCGCGCGCTCGGAGGCCGAGCCCGGCGCCCGTTCCCCGAATCACGCTCCGCCCGAGAGGCCCGCCCCCGCGCTGCGCCAACACGGCCGCGGCCATTCGCCCCGCTTCCTCGCTCGCCCATTCGGCTCCCCCTCGTGACAGGCCGGCTCGGTTGGCTACACTCGCCCCGTGACGACCGGGGCGGGACCCTTCTTCGACGCGATGGCCGCATCCTACGACGATCTCGAGCCCTGGTACGAGCACCTCTACGCCGTCCTCCACGGGCTCGTGCGGGCAGAGCTCCGGCCTTCCAGCCGGCTCGCCGCGCCCGCGGGCGCTCGACGCGGGCTGCGGCACCGGATTCCAGACCGCCATCCTGCTGGAGCTCGGCTACCGCACGGTCGGCCTCGACATCTCGGCGGGTCTCCTCCGCGCCGCGCGCCCACGCAGCACGGGCGCACGGCCTGATGCAGGGAGACGTCGAGACGCTCCCCTGCCGCGACGCGACGATGGATCTGGTGGTCTCGTGCGGCAGCACACTGTCGCTTCGTCGCCCGTCCGGAGCGGGCCTTCGCCGAGATCGCGCGCGTGCTCAGGCCCGGCGGGCGGGTGCTGCTCGAGGTCGAGCACCGCTGGAGCCTGGACCTCCTGTGGCGGCTCGCGTCGAGCGCGGTCGGTGATCCGCTCGGCTACGAGGTGACCGCGAGCGCGGCTGCCCGTGCCCTCGCGCGGCCGCTGTCCAGCGGCGTGTGGATCGACTACCCGGGCTATCCTGCCCTGCGGCTCTTCACGCGCCCCGAGATCGATCGATGGCTGGGCGATGCGGGCCTCGTCCCGCGCCGGCGCGTGGGGCCTCCACTCCGCGACGAATCTCCTGCCATCCACGGTGCTCCACCGGCCGCGGCTGGGACGGGTCGCCGGAGCGCTCTACCGAGGGCTCTGCGCGCTCGATCGGACGCTCGCCGCGACGGGGCCGGGCCGTGCCTTCGCCAACAGCCTGGTGATCCTCGCCGAGAAGCCGACGCGGCTCGCGGGGACCGCCGGCCGGCCCCGACGTCAGGACACGAGGTAGCGCCGGACCGCGGCCTCGTCCCACGCGAGCCCGAGCCCCGGCCGGGAGGGCGCGCACAGCGTGCCGTCGACCGGGCGGAGCGGCTCGGCCACGATCGGCCCCGCCATGTCGAGGTACTCGATCCAGTGGCAGGTGGGCGTGACCGCGAGGAGGTGCGCGCTCGCCTCGATGAAGAGATGGCTCGAGCACGGCACGCCCGCCGCGTGGGCGAGGGCCGCCGCCCGGAGCCAGCCGGTCACACCGCCCATCTGCTGGACGTCCGGCATCACGAGGTCGCTCGCCCGGAGCCGGATGGCCTCTTCCATCTCGAACGGCCCCGCGAGGTTCTCGCCGATCTGGACGGGCGTCGAGAGCGCGGCGGCCACCTCCGCGGCGCCGCGGAAGTCCGCCGCGCGCACCGGCTCCTCGATCCACGCCACCCCCTCGCCGTCGAGCACGCGACCTCGCCGGACCGCCTCCGCGACGGTGAGCGACTGGTTGAAGTCCACCATGAGGGCCGCGTCGTCGGGCAGCGCGCGCCGCGCCGCGCACCGACGCGAGGTCCTGATCGAGAGAGGGCCAGCCGACCTTGATCTTCATGGCGCGGAAGCCGGCGGCCACGCTCTTCGCCGCCTCGTCGGCGGCGTCGCCGGGGCCGAGCATGCCGAGGCTGTTGTAGGCGGGGATCGGCCGCGCCTCTCCGCCGAGAAGCGCCGCCAGCGGAGCCCCGGCCGCGGCCGCGAGCGCGTCCCACGCGGCGAGATCGATCCCCGACACCGCCATCCCCTGGAGGCCACGGGCGCCGCCGAGCAGCGTGAATCGCGATCGGAGGGCGCGGTCGAGGTCGACGGGCGCGACGACCTGCCCCTTGATGGTCGCCCCGAGCTCGAGCACCAGAGTCTCGCAGCGGCCGCAACGCGATACGCCTGGTAGGCGGCGAGGTACGCCCGGCCGACGGGTCCCTCCTCGGTGTGGAGATCGATCAGCACGAGGAGCGCCTGCGTCACCGAGCCCGAGGCGGTGCGGACCGGCGGGTTCATGGGCGCCGCGACCGCCCGGGCCTCGTACGTCGCGGATCTGGAGCCGTAGAGAGCTGGTCATGAGATCCCTCCGAGGAGGATGAGATAGCCGCTCGGCGCCGCGCCGTCAAGCCCCGCGCGGGATGCGTGATCACGGACGCGGTTGCGCGGTGCTGTCGGCACGGCTAGGCTGGCAGCCGACCCTACGATCCTCAGGAGGACTGGCATGGATCTCGGACTCAGGGGCAAGGCCGCGCTGGTCACCGGTGCGAGCCGCGGCATCGGCCGCGGGATCGCGCTCGAGCTCGCGCGCGAGGGCTGCCGCGTCGCGCTGTGCGCGCGGAGCAAGGACGCGCTCGACGCGGCGGCGGCGGAGGTGCGGGCGCTCGGGCGCCGAGGCGATCGCCGTGGCCGCCGACGTCACGACGGCCGACGGTGTCCGGCAGGCCGTCGAGGCCGCGAGTGGCCGCCTTCGGCGCCGATCGACATCCTCGTCAACAACGTCGGCGGCTCCACCGGCAGCTCGTTCCAGGAGACGGCGGGACGCCGACTGGCAGCGCGCGATCGACCTGAACCTCGTGGCCCGCCGTGCGCGCTGAGCCGCCTGGTCGGTGCCGTCGATGCGCGCGCGCGGGCCGCGGCGCCATCGTCAACATCGTGTCGATCTACGGCCGCGAGTGGGGCGGCAGCTACGTGCGGCGCCCGACGTACATCGCCGCGAAGGCGGCGGAGATCGGGATGTCGAAGGCCCTCGCGATGGAGCTCGCGCCCTTCGGCATCCGGGTCAACGCGGTCGCGCCCGGCTCCATCATCTTCCCGGGCGGCGGCTGGGACCGCCGGACCCGTGAGGATCCCGACGGGATCGCCGCAGTTCCTGAAGGCCGACCTGCCGCTCGGGCGCTTCGGCCGGCCGGAGGAGGTCGGGCCGCGTCGTCGCCTTCCTCGCCTCGGACGCCGCCAGCCTCGTCCTCGGCGCCTGCCTGAACGTGGACGGCGGTCAGTCCCGCGCGCTCTTCTGAGCCCAGGAAGCCGAACGGCCGACGCGACAACCGGACCGACGTCGGAGGAGACTCAGGCGATGAACCGACGGCCGGCGTCGGTGAGCGTCGCCGTTCTCGTGTTCGCGTCGTAGTCGACGAGCCCCTCGCCCACGAAGCTTTCCATCATGGCCGAGAAGCCCTGGTGGGCGATCAGAAAGCGCTCCTGAGCTGTACTCGTGCATCTCGCCGAGGGTGGCGGTCTGGCCTTCCCGCTTCGCCAGCCACGCGAGCACACCCTTGCGCGCCTTGTCGAGGGTAGGCCTTCTTCCGCTCTTCGGACACCGGCTCTGTCATGCTCTGCATGCTCCTTGTTCAGCGAAGGGGTCGAGCGCCGATTTCCAGACAATCGCCGTCCGCAGCGGGGGGCGCGTGGTCAGGAAGTCCAAGGCTGCCCCAGCTTAGCGCTCGTAGGATTCGGCGCGGGAGGCCGACGACAGCGGGACCAGGTACCGGAGGGGTCCGGAAGGACCTTCCCGCGGAGCTGGGCGAGCGACGCCGGCGCCACCGTAGCTGACGGCAGAGCGCAGGTGCCCACGGATCCGCCGCAGGATGTCCACCACCGAGCCCGCGATACGGCACCTGCATCTCCTGGCCCTCCGCCGGCACCTCGAGGGCGCGTCTCGAGCGCGTCGGGCTCCTCGTCGTCGTAGAGCGCGCGGAAGACGGCCTGGGGCGACGTCATCCCGCGGTAGATCTTCCGCTTCTCGCCCGTGCCGGGATCCTCGATGATCTGGCCCGGAGCCTCGTCGGTGCCGGAGAGGAGGCTCCCGAGCATGACGACCGAGGCGCCGGCGACCAGCGCCAGGAACACGTCCTTGTCCTCGCGCACGCCGCCATCGGCGATGATCGGCACCGTCTCCTCGACGGCGCACCATGCCTCCCGGATGGCCTGGAGCTGCGGCACGCCCGCGCCGGTCTCGAGCCGCGTCCGGCATCCGCGGCCGGGGCCGACCCCGACCTTGATCGCGTCCGCGCCCAGGTCCCGGAGGAATCGCGGCGCCCTCGGCCGTGGCGACGTTGCCGCACACGAGACCGACGTCTCCGGAAGCGGGCCCGGACCGCCTCCACCGCGTGCCGCATGACCTCCGAGTGCGCGTGAGCGATGTCGATCAGGAGCGCGTCCGCGCCCGCGCCGAGCAGCTCGGCGGCGCGCTCGAGGAAAGTCGCCGCGCGCGCCGATGGCCGCGCCCACGAGGAGGCGGCCCCGCGCGTCCTTGCTCGAGTACGGCCGCTGGCGCGCCGCCAGGATGTCCTTCTTCGTGATGAGGCCGCGGATCTTCCGGTCGGCGGCGACGAGCGGCAGCTTCTCCACCCGTCGGCCGAACATGCGACGCTCCGCCTCCTCGATCGAGATGTCCGGCGGGCCGGTCACGAGCCGGTCGAACGGCGTCATGAACTCCTCGACCGGGTGGTCGTCCTGGACCGGGCTCCACGGCCAGTCTCGGTTCGACAGAAGGCCGGCCAGGACGCCGCTCGCCCGGCGCCTCCTCGATCAGGAGGCCGGTGACGTTGTGGCGCCGCGCGAGCTCCCGGGCCTCGCGCACGCTCGCGCCGCGGGCCAGCACGAACGGCCGGTCGACGACGTGGCCCTGGGTCCGCTTGACGCGCGCCACCTCGGCGGCCTGGGCGGCGATGGTCAAGCCCGCGGTGCACGAATCCGAGGCCGCCCTCGAGCGCCATCGCAACCGCCATCCGCGCATCGGTGACGCTGTCCATGTTGGCCGAGACCAGGGGAGGTCGAGGGTCAGGCGTCGGGTGAGCGGCTGTGCGCAGCGGGACCTCGCGGCGCGAGGCGAGCGGGCTCGCCTGGGGGCGGAACAGGAAATCGTCGTACGTGCGGCCGACAAACTCCGGCTCGAGGGCCCGGCCCATGGCTGCCTCCGTTCCTGGCGCGTCGGTGCGGGACTGCGGGCACGCGCCGCCCGTTCCCGGCGAAGGACTTCCAGGCTATCACGACGCGACGCCTCCGGCCGCCCGGGACGAGCCCGGCCGTGAGGATCGGACCCTCGTCCTTGACCGAGCCGGCGGCGAGGCCCTCGCCGATACCGCGGTGGACGAAGACAAACAGGCCGACGACGGCAAGGCGTGATCACCGACGCCGCGATGAGCTGCCCGGAGTGGAACACGTCGCCGTAGATCAGGAGGTTCGAGCCCACCCGGACGGTCATGTCGCGATCGTCCCGGATGAAGGCCGGGACGTTGAGGAGCTCGTTCCGCGACGGCCGTGAACGCGAAGGGCGCCGAGGCCACGATCCCCGGCCGCCAGCGCACCCGGCACGTCGCGCTCGACGGCGGCGAGGACGACGCGATCCGCGCCGGCCCTCCGATCCCCGGCGGGGCGCAGCCTGGGCTATCATGCCGCCGTGCACCCGCTCGAGGCCGACGAGATCCTGGCGCGCCTGCCGGATCCCGTCAACGCGAACGCGGGCCTCGTCCGCCGGGGACGGCGGCTCACCACCGCGTTTCTCCTGGGCGTCGACGACGCGGAGTACCTGGTGCACGTCGCCGAGGGGCGCCTGGCTGCGATCGAGCGCGGCCCCTTCCTCATGCGCTCGTGGAGCTTCGCCGTGCGGGCCTCGGCCGATGCGTGGGCGCGCTTCTGGCGGCCTCTGCCCGAGCCGGGCTACCACGACATCTTCGCGATGAAGAAGCTCGGCGTGGCGCGGGTGGAGGGCGACCTCTGGCCGCTGATGGCGCACCTCCGCTACGTGAAGGAGGTCCTCGCCGCGCCGGGTCAGGCCGGGGCGCGAGGCTGACGGACGTGCTCGAGCCGATCACGGGGCGCTACGCTCACATCGCCCCCGGCGGGCAGCCCCACCGCGTGTACTTCGAGGAAGCGGGCGAGGGCTGGCCGCTCGTCTGCCTTCACACCGCGGGCGCGGACGGGCGGCAGTTCCGCCACCTCATGACCGACGATGCGATCACGCGACACTGGCGCGTCCTCGCGTTCGACATGCCGCGGCACGGCAAGTCCCTCCCGCCCGCCGGCTGGCAGGACGAGGAGTATCGCCTCACGACCGACGCCTACGTCGAGGCTGATCCTCGCCTTCTGTCAGGAGCTCGGGCTCGAGCGGCCGGTCGTCCTCGGCTGCTCGATCGGCGGAAAGATCGTGCTCGAGCTGGCCCTCCGGGCGCCGGAGCGCTTCCGCGCCCTGATCGGTCTGGAGGCCGCGGCGTACCAGGCCCGTGGTACGACGACATCCTCGTGGCTCCACCGCCCCGACGTCCACGGCGGCGAGCTCTGCAGCGCGCTGATGTCGGGGCTCATCGCTCCCAGGCGCCGGCGGAGGCGCGCTGGGAGACCCTGTGGATGTACGCGCAGGGCGGGCCGGGCGTCTTCGCGGGGACCTTCACTTCTACCGGGCCGAGGGCGATCTCCGCGACCGCGTCGGCCGCATCGACACGGCCCGGTGCCCGCTGTATCTCCTGACGGGCGAGTACGACTTCTCCTGTACGCCCGACGACACGCGCGAGACCGCGGCCCGGATCCCGGGCGCCCGGGTCTACGATCATGAAGGAGCTGGGACACTTCCCGATGAGCGAGAATCCCGGGCGCTTTCGGACGTACATCCTGCCGGTCCTCGACGAGATCCGGGCAGGCCGGCGGCGCGTAGGCCTCGGCGTGCGCTTCCGCCGCTGGTGCCGGTCGGTGGGGCCGCTGGCGATGGCCGGTCTCCTCGCAGCCTGCCTCGTGACCGCCAGTCCCACGACCGCGGGCGGTCAGATGCCGATCCTGCCGCCCGAGCTCATGGCCAAGCTCAGGCCCGCGAACGAGCGCCCCCTCACCCTCGCGCCCGACGGAGAAGCGGTGCGGTTCCGAGAAAGGCACCGAGCGCTGGGAGGAGGCCATGCCGCCGGGCATCGTCGACGTCGACCGGGACGGACGAAGGACTACATCGTGCTCATCCTCGCCGACGAGGACTCGGGCCGGCGCGCGCTCGTCGCGCGCGTCTGGAGGCGACGCGGCCGACACCTTCGGCCCCACGGTGTTCTACGTCATCATCGAGGACGACAACACGGTCTCGGAGTGGGCGGGCACTCCCCGCCTCGACGCGCCCGCGCGCGCGAAGCCGTGACCACGCTCCCACCCGGGATCGGCGTCGCCGCCGCCATTGGGCATCGCTCGCACATGGAGGACCGCTGGGCGGTGCATGCAGGGGCCGCGTCGCTCTTCGCCGCCGTCTACGACGGCCACGGGGAGCCAACGGCGGCGGATCGGGCGGCCGCCGAGCTGCACCCGCTGGTGTTCGGGTGGCTCGAGGCGGGGCTCTCGGCGGCCGACGCCCTCGGGCGGGCGTTCGAGAGCTGGCGCGGCGGACGTCCGACCTCGAGTGCGGCTCGACGGCTCGCCGCCATCCCGCTCACACGGTCGGAGATCCTCACGGCCCACGTGGGAGACAGCCGCGTCCTGCGGATCGGCAAGACCGGGGCTGGCGGCCCTGACGCGCGATCACCGGATCGACGCGCCGACGACGAACGGGCGCGCGTTCTCCAGATGGGGGCCGAGATCCACCCTCCCTACGTCGTGCGGGGCGACCGTGGGCTCATGATGACCCGAAGCCTCGGCGACCGCTGGTTCCAGCCGGTGGGCGTGATCGCCGAGCCTGAGGTCGGCCGCCACGCGGTCGGAGCGGACGATGTGGCGCTCGTGCTCGCGACCGACGGCGTGTGGGACGTCCTTTCCCACGAACAAGCCGCGCGGGTCGTGCGCCGGACGGCGGCCGCCCAGGCCGCGGCCGACGACGCTCATCGACGCCGCGCTCGCGGCGGACACCCGCGACAACGTCACGGCCGTCGTGGTCCGCCTCGCCGACCTGGGCCGGGCCGGCGGGGCGTGAGCTGGAGCTCAGGCCTCGCCGCGGCGCTTGTACTCCTCGTAGAGCTTCCAGGTCGCGTCGTTGAAGGGATAGTAGCGGCCCGGCGAGCCCGGGTGGCGCTCCAGCTCCTTCTTGATCACGTGCTCCACGGCCTCCCGCTCGGTCGCCACCTTGATGACGTCGTCCACCAGCAGCGCCGGCACGACCACGACGCCGTCGTCGTCGCCAACGACCACGTCCGCCGGGGCGCACGGCGATCCCGCCGCACGCAATCACCTCGTTGACGCCCCACGGCCAGTGCACGGCCGGCCCCTGCTTGGCGGTCGTCGAGTGGCAGTAGACCGGGAAGCCGTACGTGCGCAGGACCTCGCTGTCGCGCACCGAGCCGTCCGTGACCAGCCCGGCCGCCTGGCGCTGGAAGAGCCGGAGGAACTTGATGTCGCCGCCGATCGATTCCCACGGCCCGAGCGACGACACCACCAGGACCTCGTGAGGACCGCACAGCTCGAAGGCGGCGTACTCCGGCGACGCCTCGCCCTTGGGCTTGTCGGCCGCGACGTCCGGGCGGTGGGGCACGAAGCGCAGGGTGACCGCGCGGCTCCACCATCCTCCGGCCGGGGAAGAGCGGCCGGGCGCCATGAATCGCGGCCTGGGGCCACTGCTTGACCCAGAGCGCGTCGATCAGGGTCTGGGTCGGGAATACGGCCGAGCTGCTCGAGCTTCTCGGCGGGCACCACGGGAGCCTCTGTCATCGGATGACCTCCGTATCGTGCTGGGAGCTCAGCGGAGCGCGAACGCGGTCAGGATCCGTCGCCACGCCCGGCCGCTGCCGACCAGCGCTCGGTAGCTGCGGTGGCCGGCCACGACCTCGGTCAGCGCCTCGCCGGCGAGCTGGCCGAAGCGCGGCAGAGAGGTGGCGCGCGAGAGCCGGCCGGCGGTAGAGCACCCACGCCAGGCCCCGCGCGATGCGAAGCTCGCCGAGAACGTGTCGGCGCAGCGACTCCAGATACGCGCCGGCCGCGGCGCCGGGGTCGAGCCGAACCGCCAGCAGCGATTCCGCCGCCAGGCGACCGGTCAGGATCGCGAGCGAGATCCCTCGCCCGTGAGCGGGTCCGCGACGCCGGCGGCATCGCCGGCGAGCAGCACTCGGCCCCGCGGCGGCGACGCCGCGGGGCCGGACCGGGATGGGAGCCCCGCGGACGCGCAGCGTGCTCGCATCCCCGAGACCGGCCGCATGTGAACGTATCGGGCGAGCTCGTCGCGGAGCCGCCGCCGCGCCCCGCCGCTGGTGAACACGCCCACGCCGATCGAGAGATGATCGGCCTTGGGAAAGATCCAGCCGTAGCCGCCGACCGGGACGCCGAGATCGAAGCGGGCGCGGTCGGCGAACCGGGCCAGCACCCGCGGCGGCACTTCCACCTCGGCCTCCAGCGCGGGCACCGAGGCCAACGGCTCGGTCCAGCCGGCCGTCTCGCGCCACCGTCCCGGTGGCCCTGTCGGCCCCGATGAGGAAACGAGCGCGAAGGGGCCCGCTGGTCGTATCGAGTCTCGACATGGTCGGCCGCCAGCCCGATGCGCTCGACGGCGCGGCGCGCCGCGAGCGTCGCCCCGGCGGCGCGCGCGGCCTCGGCGAGCGCGAGATCGAGCGGCGCCCGCATCGCCATGTGAACGAGCGTGGTCTCGCGCTCGACGGTGACGGCCACCCCCGTGTCCAGGAAGCGCGATTCCACCCGACCGAGCCGCCGCTCGACGGGGATCTCGACGCCGGGTGGCAAGGCCGCGAGCGCTCGCGCCACGACGCCGCTCTCCGCACGTCTTGCTCCGCGGCAGCGGCGACCGATCGAGGAGGGTCACTCCGACCCCGCCCGGGCGAGAACCAGTGCGGCCGTGGCCCCTGCCGGACCCGCGCCCACAACGGCGACGTCGACCGCGTCGCCGCTCGACGGGCCCGGCGGGACGTCGGGGGCGACGGGAGGGGCGTCAGCGACCTTCCATTCGGCGCGCCGCTTCTCGAGGAACGCTCGGACGCCTTCCTGGAAGTCCTCGCTCAGGTAGCAGGACAGGAGCAGGTCCTCGGCGTCCTTGACCGTGTACGCCGCGAGGATGCGGCGCGTCGCCTCCTTGGCCGCGGCCAGCGTGAGCGGCGCAAACGTCGCGATCTGCGCCGCCAGGTCGCGGACCCGCCGCTCCAGCGCGTCGGCCGGGTGCACCTCGTCGACGAGCCCGAGGGCCTTCGCCTCCGGCGCGTCGATCGACCGGGCCGTGGTCAGCATGAGCTCGCGCGCCCGGATGGGGCTCCACGGTGGCGGCGAGGAGCGACACGCTCGACGGCGCCGGACAGTTCCCAGTGTCCGCGCGACCGGCGCTCCGAAGCGGCGTGGCCGCGGCCAGCCGCAGATCGCACGCGAGCGACAGTGAAGAGGTGCCGCCCCCACCGCGTCCCCTGCACCATGGCGATCGTGGGCTTGGTCATCCCGTGGATCCGACGGAGGACGCGGCCGGATCCGGGCCTCGTACGCGAGTGGCGTGCTCGCGCGTCTTGAACTCGAGGAACTGGCGGATGTCCGTGCCGCTGACGAACGCCCTGTCGCCCGCCCCGCGGAGGATGACCGTCCGGACGTCCGGATCCCGTCAGAGCCGCTCCATGTGGTCGTGGAGCGTGTCGGTACATCTCGAACGTCATCGAGTTCCGCGCCTCGGCCCGGTTGATCGTGACGACGGCGATCGCGCCCGTCGCGCTCCAGCAGGACCTCCCCGGCGACCGCGCTCGTCACGGTAGGACCCTCCTCCCTGGCACATGCCGCGTTGGCGCCATCGGCCAACGCCCGATCATACCGCGGGTGCAGGGGCGCCTTTGCGACGAGCCGCGCGACATAGTGGTACAAGAGGGCCTCGTGGACCGAAGCCGCTCGAACGTTCTCCTGCTCGCGTTGCGCCAGGCAGCCTTCATCAGCACACGCCGCGCTCGATGGCAACGATCCGGCACGCTCTGCCGGCCACGCCCTCGCCGGCGACAAAGGCGCTCGCCACGCTGCCCGCGCACCGCGCGATCACCGGTCGGCATCTGCGCTTGGCACCATCCGCGCTTCGCTCATCGTACGCGCGTGGGTGCGCCGCCTGAGTTCATCGTCGGCAGTGGTCGCGCCGATGGTCGGCGGCTTGGTCAGAGCGTGTGGCGGTCGCTCACCCAGAGCTTCCTGGCTGCTCGTCGCGGGCAGGTTCCTGATGGGGGTCGCCGTCGGCGCTTCGCTCAGTCATCGCTTCGCCGCCGCCGAGAATGGCTGACGCCGGAGCGCCGGGGCCGCGCCATCTCCTGGTCCTCGCCGGCGGCCTCCATGCGCCGGTTTCATCGGTCCCAGCTGGCCTGCTCGGACGGCGGATCTCTCCTGGCAGCACGCGGTTCGTGTGGCGCCGTTCCCGTGCATCCCACTCCTTGCGGTGATGAGCATGGGCCTCATGCGCGGGGCTCCGCCTGCGCTCGAGCGCCGCGAGAGTCGCGGATCTCGGGTCGGGCTCGCTCGTCCCAGCGATCGTCCGGCAGCCACGCTCTTCCGGTCAACGCGTCGCCAGCGTAGAGCTCGCGGGCTAGCGGCGATGAACCTCCTGATGACAGCACGCCGCCGGCAATGGTGTACTCACCACGCCACGGGCCCAGATGGACCGGCCTTACAGTCATCGAGTGGCACCTCGCCTGGTATGTTCCCGCCCGGCTTCTTCACGTGGCACGCTGCATCCAGGGGATTGGCGAGCCGCGACGATCGCGCTTCGGACATCGTGGGTCAACGCGGCCAGCCTCGCGGTGAGGTTCACTCGGCAGTCGACGGTCTGGCACTCCTGGCTCACCCCTCCTGCTGGTCGGCGTGGGCTGGAACCTGCATGTTCGGTCGGAGGGTCCACCCTGGTGACGCGGACCTACCCGCCCGCCGAGCGGACGAAGGCGCAGGCGGCCAACGACTTCGCGATCCTGGACGACCGTCGCGGTGATCCTCGCCGCCGGTCGGGTCAGCTGCTGCACCGGCACGGCTGGCGGTCGATCCTGGTCGCGGCGGGCCCGCTCCTCGCCCTCGCGGCCAGCCGCGATCATCAGCGGCGGCGATCAGCGCCAGGCCGCGACGCCCAGCGCCCTGCGAGAGGCCTGAGGCTGGCCCCTGCGTCGCCGGCAGCCACGCCGGTACTCCCAGGGCGCCTGGGGCGCCTCGGTCCGCCCACAGGCCGCAGCGACCCTGCTCGAGCCTCTCTCCTCACGTGCGCGCCAACGGAGCGATCCCAGGAGTGCTCGGAACCACCACGCGTAGCCGGCACGAACCAGCTCCTGGTTCCAGGCTACGGCCGTCCGGCAAGGACGACCTCCCCGAGCCGCCTCTCCGCTCCTGGCTCGCGCCCGCTGGTCGACGGTGACACGTGCGATCGAACGCGGCGGTCGGCCGTAGAACCGCCGGGCGCGATCCCCGCATTACGGCTGGCGCTTCTCGGGGCGGCAGTCCCACTCCTACCATAGGCGAACCGTCTCGACCTGATTGACGTGGAGCACCTTGATCGTGTCCCCGTCGGTCACGCCGACGACGGCCCTTGAACTCGTCCGCGACGGCCGGACCGACGAGCAGGACCAGGAGAATCCATGCGAGCGTCGAGGCGAGGTGCGCCCTCGCGTCCGGTGCCTCGTTTCCACGGCACCAGTGTATGCCTTCCGATACGTGGCGTTTCCATTTGAGGACGCGCCCCTGCTCAACCCAGCGCGGCTGGCCGGACGGAAGGCGCCGCGCGTGGGGTGGGCGGCCCCGGTCAACGTGGCACCGTCGGAGGTGGGGGGTCAGGTATGCTGGAAGGGAGCTGATGGGTCGATCGAGACGAGGCGGCCGGGCATCGCCTCCGGCGCGAGGCCGGAGTAGGCTCGGGTGGGCTGCGGGCCGAGCGCGCCCGCTCGCCGCCGTGACGGCTGTCGTGCTGGCGACCCTCCTGGCCCCCCCTGCCCGCCCTCGCGGTCGAGGTCGCGTTCCCCGCTCACCATCGATTACGGGTCCCTGCGCGCCGCTGTGCGGAAGCATCTCGGCGAGGAGGCGGCGGGGCGATCCGAGCTCTGGCGGACCCCCGACGGCTGCGGCACCTTCGTCGTCCGCGATCCCGTCCTCGAGCCCGCCGACGGGCGGCTCCGGATGAGGCCGGGCCCCGCCGCGGCGACCGCCAGGACTTCCCGCTCCTGGGCACGGTGCTTCGCGTCCATCGGCTGGAGCGGGCTAGGCGGAGATCCTGAGCGCGCCCCAGAGCTCGGCCACGACTGGCAGCTCCGCTTCCGGGACGTCGACTTCAAGCTCTACAACGCCGGGGCGCACCAGCCGGCGACCGTGGCGACGCTGGCTCTGGACCGTGGTCCGGGACCTGGAGCGCGGCCGAGGTAACGGAGACCTTCGGCTTCGACCTCGGGCCGCCCCGTCGGCGGAGGTCCGGGCCCTGCTTCGGTCGTTCAGCACCCCTACCGGCAGCCTCGCGGTGGCGCTCCAGACCTCCGGCCGCGCGAGCTGGCGGTGGAGCCGGACGCCACCGTACGGCTCCGCGTGGCCACTCGACCTGCCTCAGGTGCCACCCGTGCACCGCGCGCCCGGAAGCCGCTGACCCGAGCCGAGATCCAGCAGTGGGAGGCGCTCCTTGACAGCTGGGACGGCTTCCTCGGCTTCCTGGTCAAGGACGTCGCTGGCAGCCCGCGGACGCCGAGATACGGACCGAGCTCCTGGACCTCCTGCTCACGGCCCGGCGCGACGTGGCGGCGGTCCTGGACCGGGGACCCGAGGCAGGGCCTGGATCCCATCCGGCCCCTCTTCCTCCGGTTCTGGGAGCGGCTCCGCGCGATCGTCCAGCGGACCGGCTGGAAGGGCGCGCGACGACGCCCGCGCGCTGCGGTTCGTGGTGTTCTGGCGGCCGGCGACGCGCTCGCGGCGATCGACGCGGCGGCGCCACCGGCCGGCCTCGACTTCTCGGCCGACGGCCTCTCGCCGGCTGGCGCGGACGCTCGCCCCGGGCTACTCCGGGGACCCGCTCGATACTCGGACGCGCCGGATCCCGAAGCTCCAGGAGCTGTTCCGGTTCCGGGACCCGGACGGGCCTGCCGCGGCGGATCCGCCGGAAGCCGGCGGCGGCTCCCGTTCGTGGCTTCCGTCCTGGCTGGCGCCGAGCCCAGCGCACGCGGACGAGGCCGACGAGTGGCGGGAGCTCTCCGAGCGGCTCGACCGATGGGTGCCTGCCTCCAGACGAGCTCCGCGTACCAGGAGATCGTCGATCGCTCACCGCTCGCCGCTGAGCGGTCCTTCGACAGGAGAGGCCCTCGACGCCCGATTCGACGATCTGTTCCGGGACCTCGTGAAGACGGTCGCCTGGCAGGAGAAGCTGCTGGCGCCAGTTCGTCCGCGACCGGAGCGGGGTCGTCCCGATCCAGTCCTCCACGGCGACTTCGGGCATGATGCAGATCAACGTCCGCGTCTGGCGGGGCTTCTTCAACCCGGTCGAAGCTCCGCTGGAGCGCCGGCTACAACGCGGGGGCCGGCGCCGAGATCCTTTGGCAGCTCCTGGGCGCTACGGGAGTCCGCGAGGCCGAGGGCGCCTCTCCAACGCGGCCCGCTCGTCGTACTCCGGCGTATCACGGCGGCCCACGGCGCTACCGCCGCTACCGATCGCCCGACACCCCCGCCGGAGATGCGGCTCGTCGATCAGGCGTTCTGGGAGAAGTACCAGGCAGTCAGCGCCGGCCAGGCGGGAGACCGCGTCCTCTGCATGCCTGTGAGGCGCACCTGAGCGGGACGACGGGCCGCGGCGATCGAGGTAGCCGTCCTGGAGGCAGCGTCTACACGCCCGAGCGTGTAACGGTTACGTCGCTAGTCGAGCCTACCGCGAGTCGAGCGACTCCGTTGGCTGGAAGCATCATAAAAGACAATAGTTACGCTAGCTTATGAGCTATGCTGCGAGTCGGGCACGGCCGTTGCTCGCTCCATCACCCGACCGCGCGGCGGTCTGCGATGCCGTCGCGCCTCGAGGTGACGCCGATGACCACGACCACGAAGAGCCGCGATCCTCGACCGCCGGACCGCCCAGGAGATCGGGCGCTTCCTGCAGGCTCGCCAGGTCACCCTGGCAGGTCTGATCCGCCGAGGGCTGGGCGAGCGACAAGGACCACGCGGGCGAGGACAGCGATCAGGTCGCTTCGGCCAGCCGCACCCTGGACGACGAGGTGCAGGCGGCCCTGGTCGATCGGGCGAGCCGGAGCTGATCCAGGTCAACGCGGCCCTCGAAGCTCTGCGCGCCGCCGGTACGGACTGTGCCGGGACTGCGGCGGCTTCATCGGTCTCGCCCGGCTGCGCACCCCTCCCCTTCGGCTCAGCGATGTCGTCCCTGCCAGGAAGGCATGGAGCGCGACGCAGGCTGTCGAGGCTCGGCGCTCGCCCGGCAACGGTGGCCACCGCCGACCGTCCGACTGATGGGCCCGTGACCCGCCCGACATCCGGGCGGGTCACGCCGCCTCTCTGCTGGCGCTCGTCTCGTCCTCCGCGCTCGCTCAGACCTCAGACCCGGCTCCGGCTCGGTTTCCCCCGCCCCCGACTGCCTCGTCGTGGTCGACTACCAGGACTCGGCTCTCCGGAAGCTTTCCCGCCGGCTGGCAGGCCAGGACGGGCGACGCCGCGCAGCAACCTACCGGGTGGTGGCCGAGGGCGGCCTCGCCGTTCGTCCGGGCGACGGCCGACGGCACCGGCTCGCCCAGATGGGCCGGGAGTTCCGCTGGGATGTGAACACGCATCCGGTCCTGAGCTGGCGGTGGAGGCCGCGCACCTTTCCGCCCGGGTCGGACGAGCGCGACTCGGCAAGAGCGACAGCGCCCTCTCCGGTGTACGCGGTGTTCGGAGAGGCTCGGTGGCCAGCCGCGCCGTGAAGTACATCTGGAGCCGCGTGCGTGCCGGTGGGGACCACGCTCGGAAGCAGCCGGGCGCGAGCGATCGTGCTCCGCACCCGGCGCCCCGTCCAGGCGACGAGTGGGTGACCGAGGCGCGTCAACGTGCGGCGGGACTACGAGCGCCTCTACGGCGAGGCCCCGGAAGAAGGCCCGCGGGGTCGCGGTTCTGACCGACGCGGACCAGACGCGGAGCCGAGCCGTCGGCGACTACGGGCCGTTTCGCGTCTGTCCGCGACGGGGCTCGCTAGCCCTCTTCGGCTTGCGCGCCCCACGCGGATGGCCCCCATCTGCTCACGAGGCCGGACTGGCCCTTGCCGGAGGGCCACCGGAGCTGCTAGCATTCCCGTCCGGAGACCGGATCCCAGCCCCGAGCGCGTGAGCGACGCGGCGGAGCAGATCGGGCGGTCGGGAGGATGCCCGCATGGAAGTCGGACCCGTCACGCTCCGGGGCCGTCACGTCACGCTCGAGCCCCTGGATGAGCTGCACGCCCCGGGCATCTTCGAGCGCCATGCGGGACGAGGAGGTCTGCCGGGTATCTCGCCTGGCCGCCGCCGGCCGCTCTCGACGAGACGCCGCGCCTTCATCCGCGATGCGAAAGACCTGCGCGACCCGCGGCCAGGCGTGTCGCCTTCGCCCAGGATGTGGAACAGGAGCGGCGCGGCGATCGGCTCGACGCGCTACCTCGACATCCGGCCCGGGGACCGGCAGGTCGAGATCGGCAGCACCTTCCTCGGCCGCGGCCTACTGGCGGACGCCCGCGAACACGGAGGCGAAGTACCTGCTCCTGCGGCATGCCTTCGAATCGCTCGGGTGCGTGCCGCGTGGCGCTCAGACGGACGGCCGCAACACCGCGCTCGCAGGCCGCCATCGAGCGCCTGGGCGCGGTGCGCGAGGGCGTGCTCCGGAAGCACATGAACGTGCGCGGCTCCCAGCGCGACACGGTGTATTTCTACCCATCCTCGAGCGAGTGGCCGGCGGTGAAGGCCCGCCTCGAGGCGAGGCTCGGGCGAGCGCCTCGGTCGATCGGCGACGGGACCAGGTAGAGGCGTCCGCCGCGTGCGTCGGCGCCCCATCGGGACAGAGCAGCGGAGCGGGGTCGGATCCGCTCCATCGGCGCCGCGGACCGGCGTTCGGATCTACCGGCCGGAACCGACGGGCCGCGCGGACAGCTGGGCCGCGTGGTCCCGGAGGGCCGGGAGCACGGTGGCCATCGCCCGGCGCATCTGGCCGGGCGGATCCCAGCTGGCGAACGCGGAGGATCGGCAGGCGTGCAGACCGGCGTCGAGGAAGCCGGCGAGGCGCTCGGTGACCTCGGTCGGCGTGCCGGTGACGAGGCGCCAGCGGAGGTAGTCCTCCGGGAACGTCCCCAGGTGGTAGGCCTCGTAGAAGCGGCGTGCCTCGTCGAAGGCCGCCTGGCTGCGGTCCTGGATGTTCACGTAGAAGTGGATCATCGAGGTATCGGGCACGGGATTCCGGCCAACCGCCCGCGCGTAGCCGCGGATCCGCGTCCAGCGCTCCCCGAACTCCTCGGGCGTGCTCATCTCGACCTGCCAGCCGTCGCCGATCTCGCCCACCCGGTGGAGGGCGCGATCGATCGTCGCCTTCGTCCGGCGTGCGGCGGCCGGGGGTTCGACGCGATCGCGATCGGGCACGGTTGCTGGACCGGGGTGACGTGGATCCGCACGTCCTCGAACCGGTAGAAGCGGCCGTGGTGCGTCACGGTCTCGCCCGCCCAGAGACGCGCAGGATGCGCCATCCCACGACCATCCGGCCGACGCGCTCGGCTACCGGCACGCCCATGGCGGCGAACTCCGTCTCCCACTTCGCCCCGCTCGGCGAGGGCGGGCCGCGGCGCGTGTCCGGTCCGCCTCCGATGCACGCCACGAGGAGCGCCGGCCGTCGCTCAGGAGGTCGAGCGCGGCCCACTGGTTGGCGAGCACGATCGGGTGGCGGAACACGAAGCTCGCCATGCACGCGGTCGCCGAGGCGTCACGCGCCGGGTCGCGGCCCGCCACCGAGCGACAGGAACACGATGGCGTCGAGCCGGGGCTTCGAGATCAGGTTGTCGCCGGTGAGACGGCGTCGAACAGCTCCGAGGCGTCGGCGGCCTCGCACATCGCCACGAGGTCCTTCGGGTTCCCGGCGCCGATGACGAGCGCCCGCGGTTCGGGACGCTCAGGCCGAAGCGTACCGTCACCGGCAGGCCCTCCGGGGCGTCCCGGCGCGCTGACGGGGCCTAGCGGTGGTCGCCGCCACCGGCGAGTCGCTCCTTGATCCGGGCCTGGGCAGCGGCCAGCCGGGCGCCAGGGATGAGGAACGGCGAGCACGACACGTAGTTCATCCCGACCTTGTGGCAGAAGCTCCACCGACGAGGGCCTCGCCACCGTGCTCGCCGCAGATCCCGACCTTGAGGTCGGGGCGGCGCCGACGGCCCCGGTCGATGCCGAGCGCGATCAGCTCGCCCACGCCCTCCTGGTCCAGGATCGAGAACGGATCCGGCGGCAGGCAGCCCCATGTCGAGGTACTCGCGGCAGGAACTTCGCGCACGTCGTCCCGGCTGTAGCCGAACGTGAGCTGGGTCGAGGTCGTTGGTCCCGAACGAGAAGAACTCGGCGTACTCCGCCATCTTCTGCGCGATGAGCGCCGCCCGCGGGACCTCGATCATGGTCCCGACGAGGTATCGCACGGGCACGCCCATCTCGGCGATCACGCCGTCGGCCACGCGCCGCGTCTGCTCGAACGTCTCCTTCATCTCGCCGACCGTCCCGGTGAGCGGGATCATGATCTCGGGCTCCACGCGCACGCCCTGCTCGGCGGCCGTGCACGCCGCCTCCATGATGGCTCGCACCTGCATGCCGTAGATCTCCGGGTGCGTGATCCCCAGCCGGCAGCCCCGGTGCCCGAGCATCGGGTTCGCCTCCCGCAGCTTCTCGACGGCCTCGATCAAGGCCCCGATCCGCCGTTGCTCGTCCGGGTCGGTGCCGAGCGCCTCGAGCCGGCTCTTCTCGGCCACCAGCTCCTTGTATTCCTTCCAGTTCGGGAGGAACTCGTGGAGCGGCGGATCGAGCAGCCGGATGGTCACCGGCAGGCCGCCCATCGCGCGGAAGATGCCGAGAAGTCCTCGCGCTGAACCGGCCGGAGCTTCTCGAGCGCGGCTCGGCGGATCGCCTGGTCAGCCGCCATGATCATCTCGCGGACGACGGGAATGCGGTCGGCCGCGAAGAACATGTGCTCCGTCCGGACCAGGCCGATGCCCTCGGCTCCGAACCCCCGCGCGCGTCCGCGTCGGCCGGCGTGTCGGCATTGGCGCGGACGCCGAGCCCGCCCTTCCGGTAGAAGTCCGCCCACCCGAGAAGCGTGGTCATCTCCTCGCCCAGCTCACCAGCGACCGTCGTGACCGCTCCCAGGACGACCTCGCCGGTCCCGCCGTCCACCGAGACGACATCACCCTCGCGAATGGTGCGGCCTCCTACCTCGAACAAGCGCCGCGCCTCGTCGATCGAAAGGTCGGCGGCCCCGACGACGCACGCCTTGCCCATGCCCACCGCCACGATGGCCGCGTGTGACGTGCGCCCGCCGCGCGAGGTGACGATACCCTGGGCCGCGTACATGCCAGCCACGTCCTCAGGGAGGTCTCCGGGCGCACAAGGATCACCTGCTGGCCATCCTTGGCCCACTCGACCGCCCGGTCCGTGTCGAACACGACGCGGCCCACTGCGGCACCCGGCGCGGCCGCAAGCCGCGCCCGAGAAGCCTCCCGCCGGCGATCGCGGCCGCCTTCTCCCGGTCGTCGAAGACCGGGCGGATCGCCTCGTTCACCTCGGGAGGCTTCACCCGGAGGATCGCCGTGTGCTGGTCGATGACGTGCTCGCGCTCGAGGTCCACCGCGACCCGCACCGGCGGCGCGGGCCGACCGCTTGCCGCCGCGCGTCTGGAGGAGGTAGAGCGTCCCCTCCTGGATCGTGAACTCGATGTCCTGCATGTCCTTGTAGTGCCGCTCGAGCCGGGTGGCGATGGCGCGGAGGTCGTCGTAGATCTTCGGCGTCCGCTCGCGCAGGGCCTCGATCGGAAGCGGGGTGCGGGTCCCTGCCACGACGTCCTCGCCCTGGGCGTTCGGCAGGAACTCCGCGTAGAAGCGCGCCTCGCCCGTGCGCGGATCCCGCGTGAATCCGACCCCCGTGCCGGAATCGTCGCCGAGGTTGCCGAACACCATCGCCATGACCGTCACCGCGGTGCCCCAGTCCTCGGGGATCCCGTGGATGCGCCGGTACTCCGTCGCCTTCTTGGCGAACCAGGAGCCGAACACCGCATCGATGGCCCGGCCCAGCTGGTCGCGCACGTCCTGCGGGAACGGGGCTCCCGTGCGCGCCGCGATCTCGTCCTGGTAGGTCTTCACGAGCTGCCGCAGTTCGCTGGCCGGGACATCGGCGTCGGCCGCCGCGCCGAGGCGCGCCTTCATGGCGTCGAGCGATGCGTCGAAGACCTCGCGCTTGATGTCCAGCACCACAACCGAGAACATCGTGATGAACCGGCGGTAGCAATCCCAGGCGAAGCGCTCGTTGCCCGACCGGGCCGCCAGCCCCTCGACGGTGGCGTCGTTGAGTCCCAGGTTCAGGATCGTCTCCATCATCCCGGGCATCGACACGCGCGCCCCGGACCGCACCGACACTAGGAGCGGACGGTCGCGGTCGCCGAAGCGCGCGTCGGCCACCTCCTCGAGCCGCGCGAGATGCTCCAGAATCTGCTCCCAGAGCTCCTCGGGCCATTTGCCGCCGGCGCGCTGGGAGTGGACCCAGGCCTGGGTGGTGACGGTGAACCCCGGCGGCACCGGGATGCCGAGGTTGGTCATCTCGGCCAGCTCACAGCCCTTGCCGCCGAGCAGGTTTCGCATCACGGACGAGCCTTCCGCCCGGCCGGCGCCGAAGAAGTAGACGTACTTGGTCGTATTGGTCGTCGCGCTCATGTCTTGATCGTACGCGATTCCTGGCCCGGCGCTGGGCACGTGTAGGATCCTGTCCGTCGCCGCCAGGGAACCGCCCGGGAGCTAGACTACGGCGGAGTGTCCGCCGTCGAAGTTGACCGCGACGCCGGTGATGAACGCGGCCGGCACCGACACGAGGAACGCCACCAAGGCTCCGAACTCCTCGGCCTCGCCGACGCGGCCGACCGGCACCTCGCGCTCGCGCGCCATCCGCTCGTAGTAGGCATCCAGCGTGCCGGGACGCCCTTCCGCGATCCAGCGGCGCTCCCACTGCGCGCTCTTGACGGTCCCGATGCAGACGGCATTGACGAGGATGCCGTCCGGCGCCAGCTCCTTCGACAGCGCCTTGGTGAGCGCCAGGCCCGCCGCGCGGCTCACCGAGGTCGGCAGGGAGCGCGCACCCGGCGTCTTGGCGCCGGTGTTGAGGATGTTGACGATGCGACCGCCTCCCGCGCGCCGCATGTGGGGCACAGAGAGCCGCACGCACCGGATCGCTGCGAAGAGCTTCAGATCGAGATCGGCCTCCCAGGCCGCGTCGTCCACCGTGTCGAAGCCGCGGGCCGACGACGTCCCCGCGTTGTTGACCAGGATGTCGACACGTCCAAACCGGTCGACGGTCCCGGTCACGAGCCGCTCGAGGTCGGCCTGGTGAGTGACGTCGGCCCGCACGTCGAGGAACGTCGCCCCGTCCGACCGGAGCCGCCCGGCGGCCTCCTTCAGGCGGGCCGCGTCACGCCCGCAAATGGCGACCGCCGCACCCTCGGCCGCCAGCGTCCGAGCGGCCGCCAGCCCGAGCCCGTCGCTGCCGCCGGTGATGATGGCAACCTTGCCTTGAGTCCGAGGTCCATTGGTCCGCTCCTCGGCGCGGCTTCGCGCGCCAGCAGGAATAGACCATCCTCCGGCGCGCCCCGTCAAGCCGCGCCGCTTCGCGGTCAGCGGAGATCTGGATGGAAGCGCGACGAGGCCCTCCACCAGCTCGCGGGTGATCTCCCGGAGCGCCGCCTCGCCGGTGTCGCGGCTCGCGAGCGACGGATCGCCGCGCGCGCCCGTGCGGCTCCAGTCGGGGCCGGAGCCCAGGTCGGCGCCGAAGACGACGGGCTGGTAGAAGACCGAGGCCGCGGGCGTCCGGCGAGGTGGCCATAGTCGGCCTCGGCCCGCTCCATCCGCACGCGCGCCGGGCTCGATGGCGAGGACCAGCGACGTCTCCAGCTCGTCCGCGTGGCCGCCCAGCTTCTGCTCGGAGCCGGGGCTTGATCGCGCGGCCGAGCGAGCGAGGTCGGCGACGGCGACACGCACGCCGTGGCTCGCGTAGAAGTCGCGCACGACGATCCTGACCGGCGCTCTCCGTCGACACGCCGGTGTTGATCACGGCCAGCCGGCGCGCCCTGCCCGAGCGAAGCCCGCCAGGATGTCGGTCAGAGCGCCATGAACGTCTCGGCGCGGAGGTGCTGGCTGCCCGGGTAGTGGACGAACGCGGGGTAGTAGCCGAACGAGACCGACGGGCGCGACGAGGACCGGCAGCGCCTCAGCCACGCGGCGTCCGAGCCCGCGTGGCGACCAGGTAGTCCGTCCGAAGCGGCAGATGGGGCCGTGCTCCTTGGCCGCGGCCCCACGTGCAGCACGACGACGGCGCCGGCGGCGATCCGCGCCCTGGCCTCCGGCCAGGTGAGATCCTCGAGGAAGGCGCCGCGCATCGCCCTCATGCCTCCTGAGCCAGCGGTCCAGGAAGGCCCGCACCCACGGACCCCAGATCGGGGCGCCGTTCTGGAAGAACAGGTGCCCCTCGTCGGCGGTCAGGCCGAATCCCGGGAACACGCGGGCCGCGTGAGGCTTGCCGAGCCGCGCGAGCTCCGGCGGCGAGCTCGCGGGTCGGCGCCGCGCTGTAGTCGTTCTCCGACTGGACGAGCGCGATCGGCAACGGCGAGGCTCCGGGCGGCCTCGAGCATCGTCGCGCGGAGCGTGGGGGTCCGCTCCCAGTTCATCGCCGCGCCTCGCGAAGTCGACCGCGCACCGGAGGCGAGGCGCGCGGGCGGCGGCCAAGAGCGACACGGTGCCGCCGAACGAGCTGCCGATCACCCCGATCCGGTCGGCGGCGATCTCGGGACGGGCGCGCGAGCCACTCGATGGCGGCGACCACGTCCGCCGCCTCGTGGCCGAGGCGCGCGGCCAGCGCGCGATCGTACTCCGGCGTGCCGAACTCGGCCGTCACCTCCTGGACGCCAGGTGGAGCCGGCGGAGTTGCCCGTAGCCGCGGCGGTGCGGGAGCAGCACCGCGTAGCCCCACGCCGTCAGCACGGCCGCGGTGCCCGGCCGGCAGAAGTCGCTCGTGCCGGGCTCGATCGTGCTCCCGTGGTTCAGGATCAGGCCGGGAAAGGGACCGGCGCCGGCGGCAGGTAGAGGAAGGCGGCCAGCGTCCGCTCGCCGCTCGGCACGTGGACCTCCGCCGGCACCACCGGACGCGCCCCGTCCGGCTCGCCGTCGGCAGGCGCGTCGCCGGCCGCCGCGAGCAGGTGAGGCGCTCGAACCGGTCGATCAGCGCCATCATCCGGCGCGCACGGCGGCGAACTCGGCGCTCCGGTCCCGCACCGCGAGATCGTGCGCGTGCGCCGCCGCGTCCGTGAAGGCGCACTCCCAGCGTCACGTCGGGTCCGTCGCCCGCGGGCTCGGCCTTGGCGAGGATGCGTCCGTGGGAAGGCCGAGGGAGACCCTCACCTGGGACGCCTGGCGCCGGGTGGCCAGGACCTCCGCGGCCCGGCCGGGCTTGGCGTAGTAGTGCGTGCGCTCCACGAGCATGGCAGGCCTCAGGCCGTCCGCCGCAAGGGCTCCGGCTCCGGAAAGTAGCAGCGCACCCAGCGGCCGGGGCGCTCCTCGACGAGTGGGGGCTCGGCGGCGCGGCACCGCGCCTCGGCCCGGGGGCAGCGTGTCTGGAACCGGCAGCCCGCCGGCGGATCGAGCGGGCTCGGAATCTCGCCGGGCAGGACAGCCGGGCGGCACGGCGTCGGGATCCGCCTCGGGCACCGCCGCCAGCAGCGCCCGCGTGTACGGGTGGCGCGGATGCTCGAAGAGGTCCGCCTCCGGCGCGACCTCGACCAGCCGCCCGAGGTACATCACCGCCACGCGCTGGCTCACGTGGCGCACGACGGCCAGGTTGTGCGAGATGAAGAGGAGCGCGAGCCCGAGCTGACGCTGGAGGTCGGCGAGCAGGTTCAGGATCTGCGCCTGGACCGAGACGTCGAGGGAGGACACGGCCTCGTCGCACACGAGAAGGCGCGGGCCGAGGGCGAGGGCCCGCGCGATCCCGATCCGCTGCCGCTGGCCGCCGCTGAAGGCGTGGGGATAGCGCGTCATGTAGCTCGGGGGCAGGCCCACCGTGTCGAGGAGCTCGCCCACCCGCGCGGCGCGCCGCGCGGCGCGTCGCGCCGAAGTTGCGGAGCGGCTCCCCCACGATGTCCCGGACGGTGAGGCGCGGATTGAGGGACGAGTACGGATCCTGGAAGACGACCTGCACCGCGCGGCGGAAGTCGCGGAGCCGGCGCTCGGGACGTGCGGTGATGTCTCGCCCTCGAAGACGATGCGTCCGGCCGTCGCCGGCATGAGACGGAGGATCAGCCGCCCGACCGTGGTCTTGCCGCAGCCGCTCTCGCCCACGAGCCCGAGGGTCTCTCCCGGGTCGACGTGAAGGGTGACGTCGTCCACCGCCCGCAGGACGCCCGCACCGACCCTGAACTCCCGCACTCGAGCCCCTCGACCGCCGAGCAGCGGTGTCAGACTTTGACTTCTTGACAATTCCGTCTCGCCCGCCCGGTTTGCTGCGAAGTCAAAGCCTGGCCCCGTCGGTCCGCGCGCCAGCAGCGGACGCGGCGGTCGGGGCCGTGGGGCTCGAGGGTCGGCGCCGCCTCGCGGCAGAGCGGGATGGCGTCGGGACACCGCGGATGGAAGCGGCAGCCGACGGGCAGCGCCGTGGGGGCCGGGATGCTGCCCGCGATCGCCGAGAGCCGCGCCCGCTTCTCCCGGACGCCCGGCACGACCGCCAGGAGGAGCCGCGTGTACGGGTGGAGCGGCGCGCGGAAGAGCGTCCGCGCCGGCGCCTCCTCGACGACCTGCCCCGCGTACATCACGACGACCCGGCTGGCCATCGTCGCCACCACGCCGAGGTCGTGGCTGATCAGGAGCACCGCGGTGCCCGCCGCGCGCCCGAGGTCTCGCAGGAGCGCGAGGATCTGCGCCTGGATCGTCACGTCGAGCGCGGTGGTGGGCTCGTCGCCCACCAGGAGGCGCGGGCGGCAGGCCATCGCCATCGCGATCATCACGCGCTGGCGCATCCCGCCCGAGAGCTGGTGCGGGTAGTCGCGCACGCGCTGCTCGGGATCCGGGATGCCGACGTCCCGGAACAGCCCGACGGCGCGCGCGAGCGCCTGCCGCCGCCCGAGGCCGAGATGCTCCTCCAGCACCTCCGCCACCTGGAAGCCCACCGGCAGGAGCGGGTTCAGGCTCGTCATCGGCTCCTGGAAAACCATCGCGACCTGCCGGCCGCGCACCTTGAGCCACTCGCGCTCCGGCAGCGGCAGGAGATCGCGGCCGTCGAGGCGGATCTGGCCCGCGTCGACGCGGCCCTGCTCGCCGAGGAGCCCGAGGATCGACAGCGCCGTCACCGACTTGCCCGACCCGCTCTCGCCGACGAGCCCCACGACCTCCCCTTCCCGCACGCTCAGCGAGACGTCGTCGAGCACCGGCACCGACCCGCGCGGCGTCGCGAAGGAGACGGAGAGGCCGCTGACCTCGAGGAGATCCGTCATCGGTCCCGTTCACCGGTCGCGCACCGCGGGTCCAGGATGTCGCGAAGCCCGTCGCCCAAGAGGTTGAAGCCGACGATCGTGACGCCGAGGGCGGCGCTCGCCGACAGGGCGAGGTACGGCTCCGTGCGGAGCGACACCAGCCCGTCGCGGATCATCCCGCCCCAGGTGGGCAAGCGGCTCCTGGACGCCGATACCCAGGAAGCTCAGCGTCGCCTCGGCCATCACGATGAAGCCCACGCCGATCGAGGCCCGCACGATGAGGGGCGGCACGACGTTCGGCAGGCACGTGGCGGAGCAGGATGGTGAGCGGTCGCGTGCCGCTGACGATCGGCCGCGTCGACGAACAGCTCGGTCCTGAGCCCGAGCGTGAGCGACCGCGTCAGGCGCGCGATCCCCGGCCACCAGACGATCGCGAGCGCCACGATCACCGTGCGCGTGCCCGGCCCGAGCATCGCCGCCACGACGATCGCCAGGATCAGCTCCGGGAACGCGAACACGATGTCCGCCCCCGCATCAGGAGCGCGTCCACCCAGCCGCCGAAGTAGCCCGGCCGCCAGGCCGGCCGCGGTGCCGACCGTCAGCGGTCAGCCCGAGGACCGAGACCGCCACCAGGAGCGAGATCCGGGCGCCGATCGATCAGCCGGCTCAGGACGTCCGCGGCCCGAGCGCGTCCCCGCCCAGGAGGTGCGCCCGCGAGGGCTCGGCCCACACCGCCAGGAGATCCGTGTCGTCGAACCGGTAGGGCGCGAGCCAGGGTCCACCCGCCGCCACCAGCAGGACCAGAGCGACCAGCACGCCGCCGAGGCGCGCGTTGCGGCTCTGGCGGAAGCGCCGCCAGAAGTCCGAGCCCGCGCCCGTCGTCGAGCAGCCTCGCGCGCGGCGATCGCGGCGCCGGGCTGGCTCACGCGCGTCCTCCGCGGTCGGCGGCCAGGCGAATCCGCGGATCGATCACGCCGTAGAGGAGGTCCACCACGAGATTCAGGCCCGCGTAGAAGAACGTGAACAGGAGGACGATCGCCATCGTCACCGGGTAGTCGCGGGCGAAGATCGACTGGATGGCCAGGCGGCCGAGCCCGGGAATGTTGAACAGGGTCTCGATGACGAAGGTGCCGGACAGGAGGCCGCCCAGGATGATGCCGATCGTGGTGAGGAGCGGCACCAGCGTGTTGCGGAGCGCGTGCCGGTAGACCACGAGGCGCCGGCGGAGGCCCTTCGCCCGCGCCGTCCGGATGTAATCCTGCTGCAGGACCTCGAGCATGTACGTGCGCGAGAGCCGCGCGACGTACGCGATGGGTGGTATCGCGAGGAGCAGCACGGGCAGGACCGCCTGCGAGACCGTGCCCCATCCGGCGACCGGCAGCCACCCGAGCCGGATGCTCAGGGAGGTAGACGAGGAAGGCGGCCATGGCGAAGTTCGGGATCGACGTGCCCGGCCACCAGGCAGCAGGACGACCGGCCGTGTCCCAGAGCGAGTTCCGGCGGAGCGCGACGAACGTGCCGAGCGCCACGCCCAGGGGGACGGCGATGAGGAGCGCCGCGCCGGCCAGGAGCGGGCTCACGAGGAGCCCGGGCGCGATCACGTCGATCACCGGCGTGCTGGCGTAGCGGAACGAGAAGCCGAAGTCGCCGCGAACGATGCCGGCGACGTACGTGCCGAACTGACGCCACAGCGGCCGATCCAGGCCCGTACTTCGGCGCGGAGCCGCGCCTCGAGCGCGGCGTCACCCGAGCGGTCGCTCGAGGAGCGTCATGATCGGGTCGCCCGGGACGAACTGGTTGGCGACGAAGGTCAGGACGACGGCCGCCAGCAGCACCGGCAGGAGCCCGAGGCGCGGCGAGCGCGTACGCCCTCACCCGCGCCCTCACGACCGCCGCCGGCGCGCGGCGTCAGCGGAGGCCTCCTCCGGCCGCGCTCACCCGCCGCGCCGGGCCGCACCGGCGGCGCGCCCGCCTGGCCCGACGTCCGGCCCGCGCCCTCAGTTGATCGTCACGGTGTTGAACGGCAGGAACCGGAACGGCGTCGAGGCGCACGCCCTGGACGTTTGGCTTCCGGAGCGCGATCTGCATGCGGACGACGAGCGGGCACGTGCCCCAGTCGGAGAGCAGCACCTGCTCGGCCGTGATGATAGAGCCTTGTACCGCGCCGGGCGCGTCGGCGGTCCCCTGCGCGCGGTCGATCAGCTGGTCGAACTCGGCGTTCTTCCACCGCGCCCGGTTGAAGGGGCTCGGGCCGTACCAGACCTGGGAGAGGAAGTACATCGCGTCCGGGTAGTCCGCCGTCCACCCCCACGGGAAGAACGGCACCTCGCCGGCGTTCATCCGCTTGATGAACGTCCCGCGCTCCTGGATCTCCATCTCGACCGGGCATCCCGAGCACCTTCTTGAACTGGTCGGCGTAGTACGCGAGCTCGTCCTTGAAGTTCGGCTCGCAGGTGAGCTTCACCGGCGGCAGACCCTTGCCGTCCGGGTATCCGGCCTCGGCCATGCAGCTGCTTCGGCCCGGGCCGGATCGTACGGGATCGGCTTCACGTTCGGGTTGTAGCCCGCGACGCCCGGCGTGATCTGGCCGTAGAGCGGCGCAGCGGCGCCGCCGTAGAGACCCTTGACGAGGGCCTCGCGGTCGAACGAGAGGCAGATCGCCTCGCGCACCCGCTTGTCCTTGAACGGCGCGTAGAGGTTCTGGTTCATGCCCAGGTAGCGGATCTGAGCGGCGGGCACGGCCAGGATCTCGTCCTTGAAGCGCGGGTCCTTCAGCACCCGCCGCGCCTGGATGGCCTCGAGGTCGACCACGTCCAGCTCGTTGGCCTCGTACATGGAGATCGCGGTGTCGAAGCTCGGCACGATGAGCATGGACGATCTCGTCGACCGAAGGCGCCTGACCCCAGTAGTCCTTGTGGGCGGCCAGCCGGACCTCCTGGCCGCGCTTCCAGTGGACGAACTTGAACGGGCCCCGTCCCGGCGGAGACCTTCGTGTCGCCCAGTCGGTCGCCGTGCTGCGCGACGATCCCGCTGTCCATGAACTGGAACGGATAGATCGGGAACAGCACGTCGGGTCGCGAGAACCGGACCTCGACCGTGTACGGATCGACCGACCTTGACGCCCGAGAGCTGCGTCGTCTTGCCATCCAGGATCTCCTGCGCCCCTTCGAGCACCTTGAGGTACGTGAGCGTCAGCCCGCCCTTGTTGCCGGGGATCAGGATCTGCTCGAAGGTCCACTTCGACGTCCTTCGCCGTGAACTCGCGCCCGCTGTGGAACTTGACGCCCTTCCGGAGGTAGAAGCGGAAGCCCTTGTTGTCCGGGACTGGCCTCCCACCGGAGTCGCCAGCGCGGGAACGATGTTCCGTCCTTGTCGATCTCCGTGAACCCCTCGTAGAGGTTCTTCATGACGTCCCCGGCCACGAGCTCCGAGTACGTGATCGGGATCGACCATCGCGGGATCCGCGCGGAGGTTCGTCCGGAGCGACCTTCGCCTCGCCCGGCGCCGGGGCGAGCGACGGCGAGGAGCGCGCTCGTGAGGACGGCCAGCGCCAGACGCGGACCTGGACTTCCCAGGCTCATCTGGAACCTCCCGGAGTCTTCGCGGGTTCAGGGCGTCTCGGGATTCCGGCACGCGCGACGGCGTCATTCTCGGCAGCGCTCCCGTCAAGTCAAGGCGGCCGGGCCGCAGGGCGCCGATTCGGCGACGCTCGTCGCGCCGCCGTGCGCGACCCGGCGGTCATCGACTGTGAGAGAGTATGGCCGGTCGTCCCGCGCCGCGCGACCGCGCCGTGCCGGGGCGCGAGCGTCAGCATCGACACCCGCTCGAGGAGGCAGGGCATGCAGGTCGGCGCGCTTCATCTTCCCAACCGAGTACTCGATCCGCATCGACGAGCTGGCGCGGGCCCTCGAGGAGCGCGGCTTGAGTCGCTGTTCGTCGACCGAGCACACGCACATCCCCGTCAGCCGGCGGACCGCCGTGGCCGGGCGGCGGACCTCGCCCGAAGGAGTACGCGCACACCCTGGATCCGTTCGTCGGGCTCGCCGCGGCCGCGGCCGTGACGATCGCGGCTGCAGGCTCGGCACCGGCATCTGCCTCGTGATCCAGCACGATCCGATCGTCACGGCGAAGGAAGTGGCCACCCTCGACCTCCTGTCGAACGGGCGCTTCCTCTTCGGCGTCGGCGCCGGCTGGAACGCCGAGGAGATGGAGCATCACGGTACGGCCTTCCCCACCCGCTTCCGCGTCATGCGCGAGCGCGTCCTGGCCATGAAGGAGATCTGGACGAAGGACGAGGCCGAGTTCCACGGCGAGTTCGTCCGGCTTCGACCGATCTGGTCCTACCCCGAAGCCGGTCCAGAAGCCGCATCCGCCGGTCCTCCTGGGCGGCGAGGGGTCGCACACGCTCCGGCGCGTGGTCGAGTTCTGCGACGGCTGGTTCCCGCGCGGGCGCGCCGGGGCCGACACCATCCTCGCCCAGCTTGCTGACCTGCGGGCCCTGGCCGCGCAAGCCGGACGCGACCCGAAGACGATCTCGATCTCGGTGTTCGGCGGGAAGCCCGACCCGTCCGGCCTTCGACCGCTACCGGGCGGCCCGCATCGACCGCGTCGTGCTCCCGCTGCCCTCCGAGGGACGCGAGCAGATCCTGCCGCTCCTCGACCAGTACGCCGGCTACCTCCGCTGACCGGCGCCGACGAACCGACGCACGCGAATCCTCGCGTCGGCCCGCCGCGCGCGAGCGTCAGAACCGCGAGGCCGAGGGCGTCAGCATCCGCGAGAGCCCAGGCCTGCTGGAAGCGAGCTTGCGCGGCATCGGGCGTCGGCCACTTTGCCCTGGGCCCGAAGGCTCTGCGCGAGCCCGAAGAGCGACCACCCGTTGTTCGGGATTTCGCTTGAGGTCGTCGCGGTACACGGCCTCGGCCTCCACCGGGTCGTCCCCCGCTCAGCAGCGCCGCGCCGAGCGACTGCCGGACCGGGAAGTACCAGACCGGGCGGCTCGGTGAACCAGTGGCCATCCTGCTCCGCCACCGCGGCGAGCAGGTGCCGGACCGCCACGTCGGTCTGGCCCGTCCGCGCGGCGATCTCCCCGCGAGGACGTTGGCGGCCAGGTCGAGGATCGTCTTGGTCTTGAAGAAGGCCGGCGAGCGGCCGCTCGGGCGGCACGGTGCTGGCGAGCTGCCGGAGCGCGGCCAGCTCGGCCTCGGCCTCGGTCCGGCGTCCCGGTGGCGATGAAGGCGAGGCCTCGCGAGTACCGCCACGCACCGGTCGACGTACGGGAACTCCGACGGGCGGCGCGGGCTGGCGGAGGATCTCCTCCCAGCGCCCGAAGCGCGCCAAGGCGAAGTAGGGCGCGGCGGGCGCCGTCTCCATGTCCGGACATCTCACGGAGCATGGTCGGCGGCACGGACTCGGCGAACTCGCGCGCCGCCCGGATCGTTTCCGCCGCCGCGCCCGTCCATGCTGGCCGCCTGCCAGATGCATGTCGAGGTTGTGCGGGTAGTAGAGCCCACGACGCATGGGGTTCGTCCGGCCCTTCGCCAAGTACGCGCGGTCGGCCTTCACCGCCACGACGTTCGACTTCACGGCGTCGGCATAGCGGCCGATCACGCAGGTAGATGTGGGAGGGCATGTGGACGATGTGGCCTGCCCCCGGCATGAGGGGTCCCAGCCGGTCGGCGGCCGCCTCCCCTGCGTCCGGAGTGGGCCCGCCTTCGACGGCGTGGATGTAGAGGTGGAGCGCGCCCGGATGGTCTGGGTTCGCGCGCAGCACGCGCTCCAGGGTCTCCAGGATCTCCTGGGTCTCCGGCTGCATGCTGCCGTCCGGCTTCCACAGGTTCCACGGCCGGAGGTTCATGAGCGCGTCGGCGAAGAGCGTGGCGGCGTCGAGGTCGTCGGGAAAGCGCCGCGCCACCTGGCGCATGGCGTCGGCGTACGCGCGGTCCAGCTCCGCGCGCTCGGCGTCGTCGGCGTGGTCGGCGTGCCGCTTCGCGAGCGCCTCGATGGTCGCCCGCTCCCGCGGTCCGTGGCGGGGCCGGCCAGGCACCAGCGGCCTGCTGGATCGGCCGCGAAGGCGGTTCGCTCCCGCTCGGCGTCGGTCGGGCTGTTGTAGTTCGACCCCTGGCTGAGCGCGATGCCCCAGTAGCACATCGCGCAGGCGGGATCGATGCGCGTCGCCTCGCGGAACGCCGGACTCCGCCTCCAGTGTGATTGAAGGCGTAGACGAGCCGCAGCCCTGGTCGAAGTACGCCTGTGCCTGCGTCCGAGGCGGTCGATCACTGCCTGGTGGTAGCTCCCGAGCCCCTCGTAGACCATCGGCGGGGGCACGGCCGCCCGCGCGGGTGCCGGTGCTCGCCGGACTGCCCGGCGCAGCCTCGCGAGCGCGATCGAAAGGACGACCGAGGATTGCGCGGGTCCATCGATTCATGCGACCAACTCCTCCGTCGACGCGCGGGATGCCGGATGGGTCGTGCTGCTCGCGACCGCTGCGCCGTCGGCGGCGCTCGTCAGCGATCGGGCACGACGCGCCGGAACCGCCAGCAGGGATCGCGCACCGGGTCGCCCCAGTCCATCTGCGGGATCTCCTCCGTGAAGGAGCGCGGCCGGTAGCAGGCCTCGCTCTCCTGCTGGACCGAGGCGGATTGCGCGGTGCTGCAGGCGCCGAGCGGCAGCGCGACGGCCGAACAAGAGCGCGAGCACGGAGCCGTTTCATCGGCGCCATGATAACCCGGGTGACCCGGCGCCTCGTTCGAGGGATGGGCTCATGCGCGGCTCAACTACCGGATCCCCGCGCACTCGCATCCGACCGACGAGGTGGTCACGGTCCTGAGCGGCACGCTCTTCGTGGGCATGTGCGACAAGCTCGCCCTGGCGAGCGCGCACTCGTTCCCCCGCCGGGAGCCTGGTCGTGACGCCCGCCAAGACGAACCACTACGTGCTGACCAAGCAGCCGACGGTGATCGAGGTCACGGCGATGGGACCGCTCCAGTTCACCTACGTGAACCCGGCGGACGACCCGAGCAAGAAGTAGCGGTCGACTGATGCAACGAGCGCGACGGGGCGGAGCGGCGCGCCGAAGCTCCGGCACCTGCCCGCTCCGCCCTCGCCGTCTTTCCGCCCGGGGTCGCGAGGTCAGCCGCGCCCGACGAACGGCATCTTGGTCGCCATGATCGTCATGAACAGGACGTTCGCGTCCAGCGGCAGGCTCGCCATGTGAAGCGACCGCGTCGGCGACGCGCTGGACGTCCATCAACGGCTCCGACGGCCATCTCGCCGTTCGCCTGCGGCACGCCCTTCGCCATGCGGGCGGCCATCGGCGGTCGAGCGCGTTCCCGATGTCGATCTGCCCGCAGGCGATGTCGTACTTCCGGCCGTCGAGCGCCGTCGACTTGGTGAGGCCGGTGACCGCGTGCTTGGTCGACGTGTACGGCGCCGAGTTCGGCCGCGGCGTGTGGGCGGAGATCGACCCGTTGTTGATGATCCGGCCGCCGCGCGGAGTCTGCGCCTTCATGATCCGGATCGCCTCCTGAGTGCACAGGAAGACGCCGGTGAGGTTCGACGTTGACGACGTTCTGCCACTGCTCGAACGTCAGGTCCTCCAGCGGGATGCCCGGCGCTCCGGTGCCGGCGTTGTTGAACAGGAGATCCAGACGGCCGAAGCGCTCCTTGGCGCGCTCGAACAGCGCTCGCACCGAGGCCGGGTTGCCGACGTCGGTCGCCACCGCGAGCGCCCGCGAGCCGGCGTCGCCGGCCTCCCGCACCGCCTCCGCGAGCGCGTCCGCGCGCCGCCCGGCCAGCGCGACCGCGTAGCCGTGCTTCAGCAAGCGTCACCGCGACGGCCTTGCCGATGCCGCTGCCCGCGCCGGTGACGATCGCGACCTTCTCATTCGAGCTCATTCACGGTCCTCCTGTTGGATGCCGATGGATCCGCCAGGTTCTCACGAGTCGAGCCGCCGGGGCGGCGTCAGGGCTTGCCGAGAGACCTGACCACGCCGAACATCTGCTCCCAGGCCTCCAGCAGGGCGCGCGGCAGCTCCGCCTCGTGCGCCTCGACCAGCGGGCGCACCTGCTCCACCTGCTGGCGGACGCGCTCGGCCGCGGGCGCCACCGCGCCCCGCTCGCCCGCGTTGACGCGCGCCGAGCCAGCTCACGGGGTCGCCGAGCGACGCGAGCTCGTGGTCGAGCTGGCGGGTCCACGCGGTCCCCGCGCGGCGGGCCGGCGCGTCGCGCCACGCCTTCCGTCATCTGGTCGTAGCTCCGCCGCACCTGGTCGACCTCGAACGACGCGTCGTAGTCCTCGCGCGGCGGAGGGGACTGACGCCTTGATGATTCCCCGAGGATCGTCCTGGACCTCGTAGAGCCGCGCGGGGCCGCAGCGCCCGGTAGAACTCGCGCACGATAGCCCAGGGCGTAGGCCGTGTCCCACCAGCGGGAGCGCACGGTCGACGTCACGGGCGCCCCGCTGAGCTGCTGATCGATGGAGGTGGCGAGGGACTCCGCCTTGGCGAGGTGGTCCCCGAATCGACAACAGCGCAATACGTAACTGAACGAAGTACAA